>JAAUXY010017334.1_pt1 | contig 12203 bp, 8 predicted proteins | sample 7278121 | NCBI WGS metagenome assembly JAAUXY01 (sample SAMN14350117, study PRJNA611818) | marine sediment metagenome | isolation source: surface marine sediment (1.8m) | place: French Polynesia: Moorea | collected 2018-08 | reverse complement strand
GTCCCGATCGTACCATGGCCCTGGAGTGTGGCAGAGGATTCTGGTTCCCTCTCCCCCTAGGGGAGAGGGTAAGCGTGAGGGGGTGACAGCTGTTTTAGCCTCCGGGCCGAGGTGGGGTCTCCTGCAGCCAGCTTCCATAGGCTCGCGCTGAGCGCCCGATCCCTGCTGAGGGGCAGTGGCGCTGTGTTCCTTTCGTGACTTCGAAACCCTCGCTACCCTGATCCGCATCCAGCTGGCCGCAGGAGACCCCACCTCTCCACCGCGGCTTGGCACGCGCAACACCACTCTGTCATGAGGATTCTGGTCCCCTCTCCCTTTGGGGGAGAGGCCAGGGTGAGGGGGTCACAAGCGATCGAGCTCACGGGCACGAGCCTCCAACCATTGGCGAAAGTCGCCGTCCAAGGTGTTCCAGTCTTCCCGGAGCCGCGCTTGCAGGTTCTCGGCGGACGGTGGTTGGCCGTCGGCCACGTCGTCGAGGAAAGCGCGAAAGCCGGTGGCGTGACGACCCTCGGCGCCGTCGATCAGGAAGCGGACCCAGAGCGCCGCCGCGGCGTAGTGGAGTTGGACTTTGGGTGTGCGCACGAAGCTGTCCCAGTCGAGCTGGATCAGGTCGCGGGCGGTCGGCAGCTCCCCGGTTCGAGCCGCGTTGCGTAGTTTTAGCAGCGACGCGTGGCCACCGACGATCCACCACTGCTCGCCATACTGACGCTGGTCGCCGCGCAGCTCGCCGAGATGGATCCGGCCGCTGGCATCGATCCGCGACAGCGCCAGATCGTCGGCGATGCCTTCATCCAGCCACGGCGGCAGCTGGGGGCCGAGCGCGCGCCGGTTGAGGAAGTGGACCAACTCATGGATCAGGGTGCCGGCGACGGCGGTGCGGGAGCGACCGCCGACGTAGAACACGGCGAGGCCCCGAAAGTTGTGGCCGGCCGAGGCCAGGCCGGACAGGCGATCGGTGCGCTGCTGCATCAGGCGGTAGGCGATGTCGCTCCGGTATAGCACCACGGCTTCGGCGGCGGTCCCGACCGGCTGGCGTCCGTAGCGTTCGTCGTAAAGAGCTTCGAGGCGGCCGGTAACGGTGTCGAGGAAGGAGATCAGCCCGTCGTCCGGGCTGTCCGTGTAGAGCGTGTAGGGGCCGAGGGAGAGTATCCGCTCCCGGTCTCGCAGGTACCTCCGCGCCGCGGCCAGATTTTCCTCATCGGGCGCTCGGGCCGGCAGCGGTCGCGGCGGTTCCGGCGATTCGCCGTAGGGAACCTCGGCGTTTTCATCGTAGCCTTCGAGCAATACCCAGCCGGTGAGGCCGTTGCGATCGACGTGATACCAGTCCCCGCGGCGTTCGATCCGGCCGACTTTGGTGAGCTTTTCGAACGTCTCGATCGTAGCGGCTTCGGCTCCAGGGGCGGCTTTGAGCTCGGTGTCGGGCAGTATCCAGACGTGCCGGCGATAGACCGGTGGTGCCGGCCCTGGCTCGATCTTTTCCAGGCCGTGCTTGCCGATCAAGATCACCTCGGTCTCGGTGCCGGCCGTTTCGGTCTTGGCGGCGGGTCGATAGGCTTCCCGAAAATAGAGCGCCAAAGACCCGACCCACGGCCAGCTCTCGGCTTCGCGCAGGATTTCGGCGTCCGGGTTGCGGGTCAGCCAGGCAAAACCACCGAACAGCCCGAGGCCGAGAAAGAGCAGTAGATAGACCACGAGCGTCCGACGCATAGCTACGCATGTTAACGCCCCGTAACATCTGGCGGGTTGCTACCGTAGTGCGCGGCAGAAAGGAGAATCGAGATGCATAGGAAGATCCTCACCCTCCCGGTGGTTTTCGTGATGATGCTCGTGCTCGGCTGCAATGCCGGCGTCAATCGCTCGTTTCGCGTCGCCGACGGCGACACGGTGGATAGCGGTTTCAATACGGTCAACGGTTCGATTCGAATCGGTCGAGACGCCGAGGTCAAAGGCTCGAGTCACACCGTCAACGGCCAGATCTCGGTCGATGGGGGCTCGAAAGTCGGCGCCCTGGCGACGGTCAACGGCTCGATAGATATCGACGATCAGGTCGCGGTCGACGGCGATCTGGATTCGGTCAACGGCGGCGTCAGATGCGGCTCGGGCACCGAGGTCGACGGTGATGTTTCAACCGTCAACGGCAGCATCGATCTCGACGGAACGGTGGTCGACGGCAGCCTCGAGACGATCAACGGCGCGGTGACGCTGCGCGGCGAGAGTCGAGTGAAACGCGACGTGGTGATCGAGGGCAAGCGCGGCTCGAGCAGCCGTAAAGCGCTCAAGGTCCGGGTGCTCGACGGCTCGGTGATCGAAGGTGACGTGATCGTCAAGAACCACAAGCGTAAAGTCGTCGTGGTTCTGGCGGACGGCGGCGAGGTTCAGGGCGAAATCGACGGTGCCGAAGTGGTGCGCGAGTAGTCTTCGCAAGCGCGGCCGGCGTCAGGTCACCAGGATTCGGGGCAGGTCCCAATTGATGCGGGTGACGATCTCGTAGTTGATGGTGCCGGCGAGGGACGCCAGGTGATCGGCGGTGATCACCTGGTCGCCTTGCCGACCGAGGAGCACGACCTCGTCGGCGAGCTCGACGTCGGCGATGTCGGTGACGTCGATCATGGTGAGGTTCATGCACACCCGTCCGCGAACCGGGGCGCGGCGACCGCGGACCAACACATAAGCCTGGTTCGACAACCGGCGGTCGTAGCCGTCGGCATAACCGACAGGCAGGATTGCGATCCGGCTCGCGCGCGTCGTCTGATAGGTGCAGCCGTAACCGACGAAACTGCCGGCGGGCACCTGCTTGAGCTGGGTGATCCGCGTTTTCCAGCTGAGCACCGGCCGGAGAGCGGTCTCTTCCCCCGGATGTTGCAGCCGGTAGGAGAGATAGGTCTCCTTCGACGACCACAGGCCGTACTGACTGACTCCCAGGCGTACCATCTCGAAGTGAGTGCTCGGCACCACCAGCGTGGCGGCCGAGCAGGCGGTATGGCGCTTGGCCGGCGCGATGCCCCCGGCATTCAGGCGTTCGATCGCGGCGTCGAATCGCGCCAGCTGCTGCTCGGCGTAGTCTTGGCTAGTGGTGTCCTCGATGTTGGCGAAATGGGTGTATGCGCCTTCGACCACCAGACGCGGGTGATGACTCAAAAAATCGATGAACCAGGCGAGCTCGGTATCGTCGATCCCCTGGCGGTGGGTACCGGTCTCGACCTTGAGGTGCACCCGTGCCCGGTGTTCGCCGCTCGCCGTCAGCTCTGCCAGCCTGACGGCGCTTTCGCGGGTGAAGAGCACGAGACGGAAATCGTGCGCGATCACCTCGTCGAGGCGCCCGATCGGTACCGGACCCATGATCAGCACGTCTTGAGAGAAGCCCGCTCGGCGCAAGCGCAAGGCCTCGTCGAGCGAATGCACACAGTAGGAATCCGCGCCGTGGCGCGCGGCCAGTGTGGCGATCGTCTCGAAGCCATGGCCGTAGGCGTTCGACTTGACCACCGCCGCCAGCTCGATGCCGCCGATCAGCTGACGGAAAAAGCTCAGGTTGGCAGCGTAGGCGCTTTCTGAGATCTCGACCCAGAGGTTGAGATTCCGGGTGGCGGCCGTCATCCCAGACCGGAGGGCAGCTGAGGTGTCGACAGCAGGTGCTCGAATACCTGCCAGCGTCGCGCGGATTCGTTGCCGGCCTTGCTCTCGACGTGGCGGCGAACCAGATCCAGGCCCAGATTGTAGTTGATCACGTAGCTGCGATACTTGTCGATGAACTCGACCCGCTGGGCGGCGCGACCCGGATCCATCGCCGCGAAGCGGATCAGCCAATCGGTAGCCTGCGCGGCGTCGATTTTGCCGTCGAGGTAGCGACGAGCGGCCTCGTTGCCGGCATAGCTCAAGCGATCCGCGAGGTCGCGGGCCTGCTGGTAGCTCTCCGCCCGGGCGGGGTCGAGACCCGCGAGCGGATAGAGGACGTCGCGTTCGTAGGCCAGCCGTTCCGCACCCGGGAACGCCATCTCGATGCCGAAGTTGGCGGTGCCCTCGGCGATCAGCGATTGGGGGCTGAACAGGGGATAGATCGAGTACTCGATCCAGCCGCGGTCGCGAACCAGGTGCTGCTCGAGCAAGGCGTTATAGAGGTGGTGGCCGGGGTAACCCTCGTGACACGCGAGGTCGACCGCCCGGTCGATGGTGATCGGCAGATCGGTATTGACCTGAATCAGGCTCTGGTAATCGCCCTGATACCAGTTGTAGCCGCTCCAGGGCCTGTCGGTGACATAGCTGAGCTGGAAGCTCTCTCCAGGCGGCAGATCGATATACACCCGGGTACGTTCGCGGCAATCCTGAATCGCTCGGCTGAAGACCGCGTCGAGCTTCTCCAGCGGGATCACGAACCCGTCACGGAACGCTTCGTAACGCTCGATCAGCGAGCCGTCGTTGAACCCCGCGGCGGCGAGCACCGCGTCGAGCTCGTCGAGAGTTGCCTGGAACTGATCTTCGCCATGGGTCGGCGGCACAGCGTCATAGAGCATCTCGGCTTCTTCATCGAAGCTCATCTGGGCACCGTCCAGCATGTCGACCCGGGCGACGAGCGATTCCAGCTGGCGTTTGAGATAGCGCCAGCGCAGCTCGGTGAGCTCTGATTCGGCGAGCTCTGATTCGGCGAGCTCTGATTCGGCGAGCTCTGAGTCAGCCGGCGGTTCGGTGCCGAGAGAGGTGATCACCTCGGAGGCTCGATGACGGATCTGATCGAGCGGAAGAGCCTGCTCTTCGGCTTCGGCCTGCCAGGCGTCGTCACCGTAGTAGGCATCGACGTAGTCCGCATCGTGTTGGCCGACGGCGAGCACTAGCTTGACATAAGCCTCGGCGGCATCGTCGAGTTGGCTCGGAGCTGCGTCTACCGCCTGTTCGATATTCAACATCTTCTCCGTCGTTTGGTTTTTCGACTCCGGCCCGCCGGCCTGCTGCGAACCACAGCCCAAGAGGGCGAAGGTGAGTGGGGCCGCGAGCGATAAAAGTCGTTTCATCCCGGTGATGGTATACGAGCTCAGCAGTATCATTGTCTGAACATGAGTACCAAATCGCCGAAAAGGCCTCTCCACGCTCCGCTTGACGAATATGTCCGCCAATTCGAAGACTTGAGACGCGATGTCGAGCAGCTGACCGACGGTCTGAACGATCGACAGCTCGGCTGGTCACCCGAACCTCCTCGCTGGTCGATCGCAAAGTGCCTCGAACACTTGATCGCCGTGGCCAGGCCGTATGCGGGCAAGCTTGAAGAGGGTATCTCCAGGGCTCGAGCCCAGGGGCATCAGGCCAGCAAGCCGGTGAAATACAACTTCATCGAGCGCTGGCTGATCCGCTCGATGGAGCCGCCGCCCCGCTACCGTTTTCCCGCCCCCCGGATGTTTCGGCCGGCGGAGTCGGCACAGCAGAATCCCGGGGCTCAGATCGTGGCCGAGTATTTTGCCTGTAATGATCGCTTTGTCGAGCTCCTGGGCGAGGCTGACGGGCTCGATGTCGGCCGGGTCAAGATCAGCTCGCCGGAGACGCGTCTGCTGCGCCTGCGGATCGGTGCCGCCTTCGCTTTCCTCGCCAGTCACGAGCGCCGCCACGTTTGGCAGGCCAAGCAGATCAGGGAGAGCTCGGAGTTCCCCGCATGAGCACCGAGCCGCCCTCTTCTTGCCATTCGCGTCGTACCGATTGCAGGAGGGTGATGAAGCTCCTTTCCCCGCCACGAAATTCGCCATAGAACCGCCGGCGGGCTTCCGCGTCGGAGCTCGGGGCTTTCGCGTCGGGGCTCGGGGCTTCCGCGTCGGAGCCCGGGGCTTCCCGTCGGACTGCGATGTTGCTGAGCGCGGTTCGGTAGTCTCCCGAAAGCGCCGCCTCCTCGGGCAAGACATCCCCTCCGATTTCGCGGGCCATCTCGAGCAAAGCCTCACGGCCGAGGCCCATGGTGCGGAGATGATCCTGGATTCGCATCAAGACGACCTCTTTGTCCGCGCCGAGCAGGGCATAGCCGAAACCGAAGCGCAGGATCTTCTTGGCCTCGCTCCGGCCGATCGCGGTGCCGGCCACGGAGAGCTCGAATTGAACGACGTCGCGAACCATGACTTTGCCGTACTCCAGGAAGGTTTCGATCTGCTCGCGCTCGAGGAAGTTGAGGAAGGCGGGGCCCTCAGTCTCGGCCGCTTCACGGAAGCGGTCGGCGGTGAGCGTCTCGGCGTCGGCCGGCTCGAGCCGGCGGATGCTGATGTCGCCCAGGGCGAGGTCCAGCCGGCGCCGGCAAAACGCCTGGAATCGGTGGCCGTAAGTGGCGGCGGAGATCGCCCATGTCGCTCGAAACAAGCCCGACCAGGACCAGTGCTTGAACAGGTTCATCCAGCCCCGATGGTCGGGATGCGCGTAGTCGTGATCGAGGTTGAGGTCGAGATAGACGTTCTCCATCAGCTGGATCAGGGAGTTGCAGAAATAGAAGCCGTGGCGCCGCTCCTCAGCGCTTTCCGGCAGCCACAAGGAGTCGGCGCGCTGGCTGGCCTGGGTGGCCTCCGGCAGATCGGCGCCGTCGAGGAATCGGTGCCACTCGGGATAGATCTGGGCGTCGAGAAAAGCCAGCCGTGGGGTGCGTCGGGCGCGTTCGAACAGTCGATCCAGAGTCTTGGTGTGGCGGACAAACGACTCCGAGCCCGCGGCGCTGGGTGGGTACCATCGCTGGCTCAGGGCCACCAGCAGCTTCTCCAGCTTGAGCACCCGTCTCGTGCCGCCCGCTCGGGTTTCGACCCGTTCGGTCGCGACCTCGACCGAGTCGCTCAAGACCTCCATGGCGACGTGATGTCCCAGTCTTCGATAGCTCTCGAATTGGGATTCGTCGAAGAATTGATCGGCCGTGGTCTGATGGGGGAAGGGTGGGTTGGCTCGAGCGTAGGCGAGGACGTCGGCGGGCTCATCGCCGGTCAGAGACGACTTGACGTAGAGCAGCGTCCCGAGCTCGGTCCCGCCGCCGGGTAGCGGGTAGTGGATCGTGCCGACGGCACAGTGCCACTTGCTGAGGCCGTTGGCGTCGGCCTTGATCGGGCCGGCGTCGATCTCGATCTCGACCCCGAGATCGGCTCGACACTTGCGGATCGCGTTGCCCAGGTTGTCGAAGGCATATTCCGGATCCGCTCCGACGTCGGTGGCGAGGATGAAGCGGCACCGGCGCCGAACCAACTCGTAGACCCCCAGGTTCTCGAAGTGCTCGCCGTCGGAAAGATAAACGTAGCGCCCGCGTCCACGGGTCTTGCCGGCAAGCTCCATGAACAGTTGAAACATGGCGAAGAACGGTCCCGAGCGCGTCCAGGCCTGGCGATGACGCGGGTTTCCCAGCCACCAACCGATCCGGATGTTGAACACGGTCAGCAGGAACGCCAGGGCCGGCGTCGAGTGGAACCCCATGTTCGGGCTCGCCGCGGCGCCTGAGATGGCGATCGCGCTACCCAGGGTCAGAGGCACGGGAGAGCTGCCGTAGTGGCGGACGCTCTCGGTAGACACGGTCGTACGATAGCCGTGAGGGTGAATCGGGGTGTCCGATTCCTGCTGGAAGCCTTCTTCCTGAGGTACGAAGCCACAGGCCACGGGGCTGAGAATGAACGGCGCTGCTTTGCGTTCCTGCCAGGCCAGCTCGTCGCCGCTGACCAGATTGAGTGACGTGTTGATCAGGTGGATCGGTGCCGGCTTGCCTCGGCGTCTCTGATGCTTGGCCCCGGCAGGAAATAGATCTCCGAGCCGGATGTCGTCGCTCTCGTTGAAACCGGTGAAGGGCTCCTTGCCCCGGTGGCGTCGTTTCGGATCCACCGCGGCACCGAGATAGCACCGTACCAGGCGGTTGCGGTAGAAGCCGTGCATCGAGAACTCGTTGACGTCGATACGCCACGAGAAGACCGCGGTGATCAGGAGCAAGCCCAGGACCAACACCAGGATCAAGAGCCAGTTTCCGCTCGTCTTGTCGAGCAACTCGCCGTGGCGCTGATAGAGAGGTTGCCAGAAAGACGCGCGCTCGAAGTTCGGCCGGCCGGCGACTTCATTCGCCTGGCGGATCTCGTCCTCGATCGCCCTGCCCTCGAGTAGGGCTTCCCGCTGGTCCTCGAACTCGGTCCAGGCGGCCTGGTCGCTGAGCTGGCTGACGCCCCAGTCGAGGCTCACGGCGAGCATCGACAGCAGGCCGGCCACGAAGATGTAGGGTGCGATGGCCAGCACCAGCGATTGGATCACGCCCGAGACCTTGCTGGCCTGCTGGCCGCGGGCCGCCACCAGGCCGGCCGCGGTCGCGGCGAACCATCCCGAGACGACGGCGCCACCAGCCCATCCTTTGAGCACCGAGAGGACCACCGGAGCATAGATGATCATCGAGAACCACATCGCCCAACCCGCCGCTAGGATCAACAGCCAGCCGCCGAAGCGGCTCAACCATTCGCGTTGATGATCACGGTGGCCGTGGCCCATGAGCCCGGTCTGGAGCAAGCCGAGCAGCAATAGCCAGAGGACGACCAGCGGCAGGCCCCAGACCCAGGAAGCCCAATAACCGATTTTTTTCAGGAGATCGCCAACCATCGGAAGCAGCGGGCCGGTGATGAAACCGGCGACGGCGGCCGTCGCGATCAACCACCGCCAGACCTTCAGGTTCTGGGGTGGCTGGCGCAGCGCGGCGGCCAGAGCCAACGCCCAGCCGCTGGCATAGATCACCGCCACCCAGATCGCCCAATCGAGCCAGGACGGCAGGCTCGCCACCGGCAACCAGCGGCTGGTCAGAAACGCGCCGGCGATCAGCGTCGCGATTTGCCACAGCATCGCCGACGGTTTGTGCGTGACCGGGCTTTCGGGTGTCGGTGTCTCATCGTCTGAACGAGGCCGTTCAAGAATCGTCAGGGACGAAAAGTTGGAACCCATCAACCAGGCGACGAGAGCTCCGAAGAGCGCGGTGAATCCGATCCCAGCCCAGAAGGCGATGTTCGAACCCGCGGCCGACTGAAGAGTGCTGAACGATCGGGTCCCCGCGATGAGCAGTCGCGGGAGCAGCAGAAAGACCGCCAGTCCGGAGGCCAGGAGCGTCAGGTTGAGGATCAGGTTTCGCAGGTAGATCGAGATCATCGCCCAGGTGTCGGCGGTGAACAGGCCGACTCTGGGGGTCAGGTAGTTGCTGTATCGGCGTAGGAACCGGATCGCCGGATCTTCCCGATAGGCCTCTGAAGCGGGCGGATCGTCCGGCCGTGGCTCGCTCGGCCGCTGCTCAGGGGCGGTGCGCAGCCGTTGCTCCACTCTGCAAACCCCGTGGGGTTGATCTTTCTGGACCGGTTTGCCGTTCTCGCTATGGATCAGCGCGGTCAGCCAGCCGCCGATATAGCTGCCGCCGGAGACCGTCGACAGATAATCGAAGGAGCGCAGCAGGCGCAGGTCGGCCAGGGCCTGGAGCAGGCCTAGATTGAAGGTCGCGCTGCGAATGCCGCCGCCGGAGAATGCCAGGCCGATCAGATCGCGGTCGTCGGACGGCGTCGGCTTGGCTTGGGCTTCAGGCGGCCCGCCGTCGCAATCCCGGCCGGCCACGGTCCCGGCCAGGGCCTGGCGTTCGAGCTCGAGAACCTGATCCAACGAAATCGGGTCTTCCTCGAGCTTGGGGCCATAGATCCGATCAAAAAAGAAGTCTCGCAGACGTTCGGCCATCGAGCGAAACCGTGCCCGTATTGCGCCCATCGTAAGCCCTCCTATCCATGATCACATGGCTTTCGAGCCTTAAGAAAACCATTATGTCATGTAGATCCGTTTGGACCTCGGAGGGTTTAGAGGTAGATCGTGGCTGGACGACCGTCCCGGTAGTGGCAAGGCAGATGTCGGTCGACAAACGCTCCGCCCCGGCGGTGCCAAGGCAGATGTCGGTCGACATCTCGGATGTTTTGGCGGCGACAAGGCAGATGTCGGCCGACATCTCGGATGTTTTGGCGGCGACAAGGGAAATGTCGGCCGACATCTCGGTTGTTTTGACGGCCCCATCCCGAACCCCGTAGGGGTTCCACCCAACAGCCCAGGGCAAGCGCAGCGCCGCCCTGGGTTAGCCGTCGCCCCCCATCCTGAACCCTGAAGGGGTTCCACAAGCACCGGCTAGGACGAACCGATCAGGCTTGTGTTAGCTGATCGTCGAGCGCAGCCCCGCCCTGGGTTAACGCTCAGGAGTCTCCCGACTCCTCCGGAGTCTCCGCCGGCTGGACCAACATGATGTGTGCCCAAGGCTCGCCAGGGCTCATGATCCAGGGAGCGTTGGTCGCCGGTTTCGGGGACAGGCCGGTTGATTCCGCGGTGGCGTAGGGAATGTAGATGACGTAGGTGCGATTGGCGCCGGTGACTTCACCGGTGGCCGGGTCGAAACTGTCCACCGGTCCGGTCAACGAGTAGAGCGCCGACGGCTGGGACGGCATCTTGAGCTTGCCGCTCTCGATATCCGCGGCTCGCGTCTCGAGGACTTCAGCGCGATCCTTGCCCTGCGCTCGCAGTTCCCGACCCCTGGCCATGAACGGCTCGAGGGCCTTGAAGTAGCAGGCGGCGTGAAAGCGCTCGTCGGCGGGATTGTCCGCCAGACAGATCAGGTCGCCCTCGCCCTGGCGCAGGGTGACCATCTCGGTGCCCGAGTAGCCGAGCACGGTTGCGCCGTCACGCATCTCTTCCGGGGCCGGGCTGACGGCGCCGGCGATCTGAACGGCGGCGTCGGGCGGCTCCTGCGCGGCGCCGCCGCTCGCCAGAGCCAGAAGGCAGGAAACGGTCAGGGATGCAAGGATTGCCTGCTGTCGCATGGTATCTCCAGGGTTATGAAAAGAAGCTCACGCATCGATACGCGGTGGGACGTCGAGTGTCCCGGCAAGTCGCTGCCCGTTCGGTAAAGGTCGTGTAAAAGGAAGATGCCCACGCGAAGCGAACCGCGGGCGGATCGATTCTATCCGTAGGGGCCAGGCCTGCCTGGCCCGGGTGACGCTTTAGATCTGCCGCAGCAAGCCCAGCAACTCGTCGCGCGAGAAGATCTTGGCCAGTCGCGGGTCGTCTTCCTGCACGACGCTTTCCATCAGGTCTCGCTTGCGGTCGATGATCGCGGCGATCTTCTCTTCAAGAGTTCCCTCGGTGATCAGCTTGAAGACCTGGACCGCGCGCTTCTGGCCGATGCGATGCACTCGATCCGTGGCCTGGTCTTCCCGCGCCGCGTTCCACCAGCGGTCGTAGTGGATGACCACCGAGCCGCCGACCAGGTCGATGCCGGTGCCGCCGGCTTTCAGGCTGCCGAGGAACACCCGGCAAGTTTCGTCTTCGTTGAAGCGGTCGACGATGTCCCCGCGCTGGGTCGAAGCACCGGTCAGGGTGACAAAGTCGATTTCCAGCTCCCGGAGATGGCGCGACATCATGTCGATCATGCCCAGGTATTGGGTGAACACGACCACCTTGAGGCCGGCGTCGAGACACTCCTGGAGAATCTCGCGGAAGAGCTCCCATTTGCCCGAGCGGTACTTGCGCGCTTGATCGGTCTTCTTGAGCGCCAGCGCCGGATGATCGCAGACCTGCTTCAGGTAGTTGAGCAGCGCGAAGATGTGAATGTAGGGCAGAGGTGTCTCTTCGTCCTTGATCTGATCCACCAGCGGCGCGCCGCGGGTCTTGATCGCCTTGCGGTAGAGCTTGATCTGCTCCGGGGAGAGCTCGCAGGTACGGTCGTCTTCGATTTTCTCCGGCAGCTCGTCAAGCACCGAAGCTTTGAGTCGGCGCAGGACGAAGGGCGAGATCATGCGCCGCAGCTCCTCGAGGCGCGGGTTGTCTTCGCCGTCCTCGGGCATGTTGCGAACATAGCGTTCCGCGAACGCTTCGTCGTTGCCGAGATAGCCGGGGAGAACCATGTCGAAGAGGGCTTTGAGCTCCTCGAGGGAGTTTTCGATCGGCGTGCCGGTGAGGCCGATCTTGACGTCGGCCGAAAGGCGGAGCGCCGCCTCATAGCCGCGGGTGTCGCGGTTTTTGATGTGCTGGATCTCGTCGAAGATCGCCAGCGCGAAGTGGACCTCGCCGAACTCGATCTCGTCGTTGCGCAGGATTCCGTAGGAGGTCAGGATGACGTCTCCGACCCGCAGGGCCTCGGCGAAGTCGCGCTCCGGGCCGTGATAAACGAAATCTTCAAGCCCGGGGGCAAACTGACGAATCTTGTTGCGCCAGTGTCATCAGCCACTGGC
>JAAUXY010193947.1_pt1 | contig 12206 bp, 9 predicted proteins | sample 7278121 | NCBI WGS metagenome assembly JAAUXY01 (sample SAMN14350117, study PRJNA611818) | marine sediment metagenome | isolation source: surface marine sediment (1.8m) | place: French Polynesia: Moorea | collected 2018-08 | reverse complement strand
GACCTCGACCTAATCAATAATATATTACATACAAATGTCAGCATTTCACGGACGTCCCTTTCGTTCTTTCGTTCTCATCTTGAAAACCTCTGATATGTCTGACTTAGGCTAAAACCTGAAGCTAAACCGCGAACTCTTTTTATAAACAATTTGCCCATAATCTCTGATCCAGCCATATTCTTCTTCTGACAATGGACCTTTTTCAAGGAGTTCACTCAAATTTTCTTGTAGTTGTTGACGGGTTTTAGGTCCCGTGAGCACTATATCAACATGATGATTGGAAAGGCAGAAACGATAGCAATCAGATGCAGTCATGACAGGGCCGCTCCAATCTTTTGGTCGCTTAAGCAGACCACGCCATCGTGTGGCAGTATAGGCAATAATAGCTGGTTTTCGTTTAGCGAGGTGGGGGAAAATGTCCTGCTCTGCACCTGTATGAGCCGCATTATATCGGACCATAAGCATATCTAATGGGGAATCTTCAGCAAGCTTTCCCGCCCTTTTTCGATCATGAATGCTCACCCCAATGGCCCGAACCTTACCTGATTCTCGAAGGGATACCAGCGCGTCAATCGTTGATGAAGTCAAGATGCTCGTGCGACCAAGCCAAAAAAGCTGAAAAACATCGAGATACTCCGTTCCAAGCGTCTTAAGCAATCGGTCACAAGCACGTTTGATACTTCCACTGAAATATCCGGTGGTTGGCCCAGAAGCCAAAATGAACGATTCTCGGTCACGATTAAGAGCTGCTTTGAGTGACGTTGTTACCCGCCGCGCGTTGGGGATCCAAAATATATAGTTTACACCCTTCTCCAAGGCCCATTCCAAATCATCTCCCTCAATACCATAGTTAGTGGCTAATCCGAGTCGAAACACGCGACGTCGAAAGCTAGGAACATCTCGATATAGGAAATCATCGTCCATGGATATGAATCCCTTTCTTTTTACCAATTAATTTGTTCATTCCTGCTTCCTTTTTGGATGATTTAAAATCCTGGCCATTCTCAAACTATGGGCGCATTATTGCAAAATTAATTTTTCATATGATAGATGTGATCATAAATCTACAATTAAAAATTTCCCACGGCCAATGCGCAAAATAATACACATAGACATGGATGCGTTTTACGCCTCCGTCGAGCAGCGCGATAGACCCGAGTTGAAAGGTAAACCCGTGATCGTTGGTGGTGATCCTCAAGCAAGAGGTGTTGTTGCCGCTTGCTCATATGAAGCCAGAAAATTCGGGGTTCACTCTGCAATGCCAGCAGCAACTGCATACCGGTTATGTCCCGATGCCGTATTTATTCGATCAAGATTTGATGTATATCGAGCGGTTTCAGCACAAATCAGGGAAATTTTCTATGAATATACTGATCTTGTTGAACCTTTATCGCTGGATGAGGCGTTTATTGATGTCACAGAGAATTACAAAGGAATGCCCTCAGCAACTTTGATCGCTCAGGAACTGAAAAAAAAGATTTTTCAGAAAACAGGCGGACTTACATCGTCAGCCGGGGTTTCTTTTAACAAGTTTCTGGCAAAAGTTGCTTCCGATGTTAATAAACCAGATGGGATAGCAGTCATAACACCGGAAATGGCAGAGGAGTTTATCGATAAGCTGCCAATCAGAAAATTTTTTGGGGTTGGTAAGGTCACAGAGGAAAGAATGCTTAACCTCGGGATCAAAACTGGCGCTGATCTAAAAAAATATAAAAAGGAACAGCTCATACAGATTTTTGGAAAGTCTGGACACTATTTTTATGACATCGCCCACGGATTGGATGAAATACCGGTTGAGCCCAACAGAATTAGAAAATCAATTGGCAAAGAGACGACCTTCTCCGAGGATATTGACGATAAAGATCAGATGCTCGAAATACTGGATGACATTGCTGTTAGATTAGAAAATTCATTGATGAAAAGAGATGCTAAAGGGCGGACAATAACGCTTAAGGTGAAATATTTTGATTTTCAATCCATAACCAGAAGCGTCACTATTGATGAACCGGCAGATAATGCAACTATAATAATGAAACACATCCGACAGTTGTTGTCCAAGACTGAAGCAGGGAAAAAGAAGGTCAGATTACTTGGAATATCAGTTTCAAATTTTAATGATATAGAGACCAGTGTCGGAAAATACCGTCAACTGCCTTTGCCACTGAATTTTCAAAATGGCAAAAATGCGAAAAATGAAAACCAACTTTGGTGATCAGATTCAGCCGGGCATATTGTATTTTACAAAAAAGGGGGATGTCCGTGCTATTTCTTCATTTGGATTGTCACCATAAATTAATAAAAAAACTAAAAGCTAACTCAAAATAGCAGATCACCCTTCTCGGTTGACCAGTTGAGCCAGCCGAGGTCCCCGTGAAACCGGATTCTGCCCGATTGAGAATTCATAATGTCATTCTTTAAACTGGCAAACGGGCTAACCGGTAACGGGCTCAACCTATAAAAGTTAGATGCATTTTTGAGATAGCTTTTTATTTGAAGTGCCGGCCACGGTCCAGGTTGCGATACTGGATGGCCTCGGAGATATGGGCAGCGTTGATATCTTCAGATGATTCCAGATCGGCAATGGTACGGGCAATCTTGAGGATGCGGTTGTAGGCCCGCGCCGATAGGCCCAGTTTGTCGATGGCGGCTTCGAGCAGGCGGCAGGAGGCATCATCGACCCGGCAATTACGCTTGATATGGCGGCTGCTCATCTGGGCGTTGCAAAAGATTTTGGTGCGCGACAACCTGTCGGCCTGGATTTGGCGTGCAGCGGCCACGCGCCGGCGAATGGTTTCAGAGGCTTCGGCGGCGTGATCCTGCATCAGGTCTTTGTAGGGCACGGCGGGCACCTCGATGTGCATGTCGATACGGTCTAATAGCGGCCCGGAAATCTTTGAGCGATAACGGTGGATCTGCTGGTGGGTGCAGCGGCATTCGTGTTTGGGGTCTGACAAATAGCCGCAGGGGCAAGGGTTCATGGCGGCTACCAGCATAAAATCAGCTGGATAGGTCAGGGAGGTCCGGGCTCGCGAGATGGTTACTTTCAAATCTTCAATCGGTTGCCGTAGCACCTCCAGAACGTGCTTTTTAAACTCCGGCAATTCATCTAAAAACAACACCCCGTTGTGCGCCAGGCTGACCTCGCCGGGTCTGGGGATATGTCCGCCGCCAATCAAACCGGCATCCGATATAGTGTGATGGGGCGCGCGAAACGGTCGGGTGGTGACCAGCGCCTGCCCTTTGGCTAACAGGCCGACAACACTAAATATTTTGGTGGTTTCCAGGGATTCTTCAAAAGATATGGGCGGCAGGATGGTCGGCAGGCGCTTGGCCAGCATGGTTTTACCGGATCCCGGCGGTCCGATCATCACCAGATTATGGCCGCCGGCAGCGGCGATTTCCAGGGCCCGTTTGGCATGTTCCTGGCCCATGACCTCGGCATAATCAATGGCGTAATGACTGTCGCTTGCGAATAATTGGTCAATATCGGTCTGTTCTGAACGGATCCGGGTAAACCCCCTTAAAAATCCCACAATCTCAGACAGCGTTTTCGCCGCTAATACCTCGATATCCTTGACGACCGCAGCTTCCCCTTTATTCTCAAAAGGAACGACGATGGCTGAATAACCGGCCGCTTTAGCGGCCAGGGCCATGGGTAAAGATCCTTTAACCGGCTTGATGCGACCGTCCAACGAAAGTTCACCCAATATGAGGTAGCGGGAAAGCTGATCCTGAGGAATAATGCCGGTGGCGGATAGGATGCCCAGCGCGATGGGCAGGTCAAAACCGGTGCCCTCTTTTTTAATGTCGGCCGGTGCCAGGTTGACCGTTATGCGGTCGGCCGGAAAGCGATAGCCCGAGTTGTTCACCGCGGATTTGACCCGTTCTTTACTTTCCTTGACCGCAGCTTCGGGAAGACCGACGGTTGTGAAGGTGGGCAGGCCGGAAGTGATATCCACCTCCACCTCAACCGGATAGGCATCGATTCCCAGAACAGCACTGCTAAGGACTTTGGCAAGCAACGGCCTTCTCCCTGGTTTAGAGTCGCCGGTTTGGCACGGCGGCCAGCTGCAGACTACTGAATGCTATAGCAAATCAAATAGTCGGCCACAATCCTTTTGTTGTGTCCACATCCAAATCCTTTCTACCGTATGCCGGTACGACCCCTGCACTGCCATAGCGGTCAAATCACTTGCTATTTAAATGAGTTTCGGCTATTTATTACTTAAATCTTGTATGAAAATTAATAAAAGAATTATATTCATCCTAATCACAGCAGGAATAGCCAGCCGATTTCTCAGGTTAAATTAGCTTTTAAGCAAAAAAGGATGTATATCATTTTATTTTATTAATTTTCACCCCGCGGGCGAGCCGGAGGCTTTCATCTGCTGCGTTATTAAGGACGAGGCATAGTACACTATAGCCTCGCCCTTAAGTGCCTTGCATATGAAAATCTCCAACTCGTTAAAAATACTATCAATACTTGTATTCTCAATGAGAATTAATAAAAGAATCAAATTCATACAACTGTTACATGGACTAATGTGAAGTGCCGGTCGGAATGTTGAGCAGAAAGTCGAGTGCTCATTTTTCTTTTTTTGTGACGATGCGCTTACGACTGAGGAAGCAAGCCGCTGACTTTAAAAATTGATAGATTTTTCAAATGACTGCGTTGCTTAAACGGACAAAATCCGTCTTTTTTTTGACTTTGGGATTGCTTTTTATTGTACCCCAGGCTGTTTATGCACAGGATGCGACCCTGACCAATATCACTGTATCCAATACCCAAGATGACCTGTTGCTCTTTTTAAACCTTGAAGGGGCTTTCCGGGAGGAGATGAAAAAGGCCATATTAAGCGGCGTACCGTCTACATTTTCCTTTTTTGCCAAATTGAATCGTGTACGCAGTCTGTGGTTTGACCAAGATATCGCCGATCTCGAGGTCACCCATACGATCATTTACGATAATCTAAAAAAGGAGTTCACTGTCACGCGTTCTTGGAAAGACAATAATCCCGAAGTCACCAAGTCATTTGATGAAGCAAAGAAATGGATGACGGAAATTAATAGTTTAAAAATTATTCCATTAGACAGGCTGGAAAAAGGCGAGCAATATCAACTGCGAGTAAAGGCGGAAGTGAGCAAAAAGACCCTCCCTTTATATCTGCATTACATTCTGTTTTTTGTGTCTCTATGGGATTTTGAAACGGACTGGTACACGATCGATTTCACTTTTTAATTGCAGCCTGTTAATACCTGAATATTGCACGAAATTTTATGCGAAGTCCTCATTCAGGTAAACATCTGTCCACCACGAAAGCCATGAAACGGCCCAGATTTAAAAGAAAATCTTCACTTTCAGAAAAAGAGCTCAAGCGGCGCAAGCGCGAATTCATTCTGATTTTGGTGATCCTGTTTGTGGTAGCCTTGTTGACATTGGTCGAAAGCCGCGTCATCAAATTCGGCGCCGATATTGCCGTTTCCAATACGGTGTTGATGTTCATCCTGATCAACATCAATTTGCTCCTGTTGATCTTAATGATTTATCTGGTTTTTCGAAACCTGGTAAAACTGATTTATGATCGCAGGCGTAATGTGTTGGGCGCTAAAATCAGGACCAAACTGGTGATTGCTTTTGTGTCGCTGACCCTTTTGCCGACCATTGTCTTATTTTTCTTTGCGCTCAATTTTATTACCACCAGCATTGAGTTCTGGTTTAATGTGCCGGTCGAACAGGCGCTTGACAATTCACTTTGGGTGGGCGGGCGCCTTTATAGCCGGAGCGAAGAGAACAATAAATTTTTTCTTGAACGCATCGCTTACCAGGTAAAAACCAAAAATCTGCTGATTGATAAAAACCGCAACGCCCTTTCACAATACATTCGAATTGTTCAAAGAGAATTTAATCTTGACGCCGTCGAGATCTATTCTCGCGATGCTGAACGCTTGACCTTCGCGCTGGTGCCCAAGCTTGAAAACGAATATTTTGGCATTATTTCGCCTGAGGATTTCAAAAAGGAATTACCGGCGGACGGGATTCGATCCATATCGCAAGGCATTCCATCTGGCGAATTTATCAAAACCATCGGGACCATTCCCTTTGGGGTTCAGCCCAACGAGGCAATTGGATTTGTAGTGGCCACCACGCTCATCCCACAGGATCTTGCAGAAAATTTGCAATTCATTCGTAAGGGTTTTACGGAATATCAGCAGATCAAATTGCTGAAAAAGCCGATTCAGATTACCTACTATATATCCCTTTCAATTGTCGCATTGCTCGTTTTATTTTGTGCCGTTTGGTTTGGGTTTTTTATGGCCCGTTCCATCAGCCTTCCGATTAAAGAGTTGGCCGAAGGAACGCGACGGGTGGCAGATGGCGATCTGGGCTATACGATTGATCCGGTGAGCGATGACGAGTTTGGCAGTCTGGTTGAATCCTTTAATCAAATGACCCAGGATCTTCGAATCAGCCGAGAGCAACTGGAACTATCCGCTCGGATGTTGCGCCATCAGAACATTGAGATCGAAGAAAAGCGGCAATTTATGGAAATCGTTTTAAAAAGCGTTTCCGCCGGCGTTGTCACACTGGATGCCAAGGGCATTATTTCAACCATGAATAAATCAGCTGAGAAAATGCTGAATCTTAAATCCGAACAAATCTTAAACAAAAGCTATAAAAATTTATTAGATGGAGCGTTTTTGGAACTGGCCAATGAAATTTTAGACAACCTTTCTTTTTTCAGCGGCGACACAATTGAATTACCGCTAAAGCTGACCATTGAAGGCCGACCGCGGAGCTTTCTGGTTTCTGTGAATGCCCTCAAAGACGATGGCGGGCGACACATGGGGACCTTGATGGTTTTTGATGACCTGACCGAACTGGAGAAAGGCCAGCGTATGGCGGCCTGGCGCGAAGTTGCGCGACGCATCGCCCACGAGGTTAAAAATCCGTTGACGCCGATTATTCTCTCAGCCCAACGCCTCAAACGAAAATATGCCCAGTTTGTGGATGATACCATTTTTGAAGAGTGTACGGAGACCATCATCAGTCAGGTGGAGTTGATTCGCAATTTGGTGAATGAATTTTCGTCCTTTGCACGATTTCCCAGTGCCAATCCCGTCCCCTGTCATTTGATACCGATCATTGAAGAGACCTTTGCCCTTTATCGGGAAGGCCATCCTGGAATTGATTTTAAAATCAATAATACCCGTGATATTCCGATTCTGAATCTGGATCGCCAACAGATGAAGCAGGCACTGATCAACCTGATTGATAATGCGATCGGCGCCATAAAAGGCAGCGGTAATATCGCGATCAGCGTGGCCCATGATCCGATTTTAAAAAAAGTTCGAATGGAAATTGCCGATGATGGACCCGGCATATCTGATGAAGATAAAACCCGTTTGTTTCAGCCTAATTTTTCCACCAAAAAAACAGGTATGGGACTGGGGCTGACGATTGTTAGCACCATCATTGCTGATCACAATGGGATGATTAATGTACAAGACAACACGCCCCGCGGAGCAAAATTTGTCATTGAATTGCCGGTCTAATCTTGGCAGAGGGCATAGCGCAGAGAGCAAAGGGTAAAAGACGATGGCGGTCCGAATATCAACGATATGCGCTATGCACCATGCCCTTTGCCGAATCTTAAAGACTTTGGTTAGGTGGGTCATAGCCACTTGATTAATATATTTTGAAGCTATGAGGAGCAGAAAACTAATGCTTGCATCGGTGTTAATTGTCGATGATGAACAGTCCATCGTTCAGTCTTTAAGCGGTTTGCTCTCAGATGAGGGCTTTGAGGTTTCAACAGCTGTCAATGGCTATGATGCCCTAAAAGCCGTTGAATCTAATTCGCCGGATCTGGTTTTGCTTGACATCTGGATGCCCGGGATGGACGGAATCGAAACCCTAAAAGAAATCAAAAAATACAATCCCCAAATTCAGGTTATCATCATTACGGGTCATGGAACCATCGAAACGGCGGTTAAGGCCACCAAGCTAGGGGCCTTTGACCTGGTTGAAAAACCGCTGTCCATAGACAAGATTATCTTAACCATCAACAATGCGCTTAATTTTGCACGCCTGGAAGAAGAAAATAGATATCTTCGTACCAAGACACTGGAAAAGCATTCAATTGACGGAAAATCTGCAAGGACAAAGGCTTTAAGGAAAAACATTGAAGTCGCAGCGCCAACCGATACTTGGATATTGATTAGTGGGGAAAATGGCACCGGTAAAGAATTGGTGGCGCGCACCATCCATCAGCTCAGCCCGCGAGTCGAGCAACCCTTGATTGATGTTAGTTGTGCGGCCATCAGGGACGAACTTCTGGAAAGCGAAATGTTTGGCCACGAAAAAGGCTCATTTCCCGGTGCCACTGCCAAAAAAATTGGCAAATTTGAATTGGCCAATAACGGTACCATTTTTCTGGATGAAATCGGGGATATGAGCTTAAGCTCACAAGCCAAGATCCTACGGGTATTACAAGAACAAAGAATCCAACGCGTCGGTGGAAGTCGGCTGATCGACATCGATGTGAGGGTGCTTGCCACCACCAACAAAAACCTGGAAAAAGAAATAGAAAAGGGAAGCTTTCGAGAAGATCTCTATTATCGTTTGAATGTAATACCTATTGATGTTCCGCCCTTAAGAGAGCGCATCGAGGATCTGCCGCTATTGGTTGAGGCATTCTTAGCGGAATTTGCTGTTCAGAATCGCAGCAAGCGAAAAAGCATGAGTCCTGCGGCCATCAGCGTTTTGAGCAATTATGCCTGGCCGGGAAACGTCAGGGAGTTGCGAAACCTGGTTGAACGATTGGCCATTATGGTCGACAGCGATGTAATTGATGTAACAGAAATACCGGATTCATACCGCCCCGGAGGTTTGACCAATCCATCCTATGCGGCGTCGGCGCCGTTTATGAAATTAGATAATTTCAAAGAAGCCAAAAAAGCATTTGAAAAGGAATTTATAAAAATTAAATTGGTCCAAAATGAGAATAATATTACCAAAACCGCCAAAGCCATGAAGGTTGGCAGGAGTTATCTTCACAAAAAAATCAAATCCCTCAATTAGTTTCCATTTATAAATGGCTCTTTTTCCGCTGAGCTGCGTTCTCCGCGGGTTTATGACCTCAACGTACTACGAGTACGCCTCGCTCATAAACCCTTATGCGGATTGTTGAACACATTAATATTAAAAAACAAGACGTGAAATCCCGCCACTGGCGGGACTCAACGAAAAAATTCCTCATTTATAAATTGGAAACTTATTATTTCTTAAACCGCTTTAGGGTTTTTTAATAACCATTGGGAACTAAATATTTATCCAGACCGCTTTGGGTTTGTTTAAACGTAATCTGGAAACTAAATATTTATTGAAAGTATGCTCCACTTTTGAATCGGCCTGCGACGAGCTCAGCCGAGTCGTTTTTGCCTTTTGAGCACCTTAATCTATCTAAGGTTTGATGCGAAATCCCGCATGCTGCGGGGGTCCTTGGGTGTGATCTACTATTTTTAAGACCGCTTTGGGTTTGTAAAAAAAGTTGGAAACTAAATATTTTTTGAGATCGCTTTAGGATTTTTTTATACATATATTAGAAACTTAGCTTTTTTAAAGACCAATTTTATTTTGGAAGCATTTTATCTGAAAAGGGGCAAAAGGCTTGAGCATACGGATTATCGGCGGGGAATTGAAGGGCAGAAAATTGGTAACCGTGGCGGGGAAGGAGACAAGGCCGACTGCCGATCGGGTACGGGAGTCCATTTTTAATATCCTGGGCAAAAACGTTCAAGGGGCCCGTATTATAGACCTTTATGCCGGAACCGGTGCGATGGGTATTGAGGCTTTGAGTCGGGGTGCTCAATTTGTTTTTTTTGCCGACAACCAGAAAGCAGCTTTGGATGCTTTGGCAAAAAATTTAAAAACGTGTTCACTTGAGAGCAAGGCCAGCGCCATCAAATGGAATATAAATGACAACTTGAATATTCTTCGTTCACACAAACCCGCATTTGATTTAGTTTTTATAGATCCGCCCTACAATAAGAATATGATCCAACCGACCTTAACCCATCTGGGGTCAAGCCAATGCTTGGCCAACGGTGCCCGGCTGGTCATTGAACACTCGCCGCTTGAATCGATACCTGCAAACCAGCTTAAATTCGAACTTGCCGACCAGAGAAGATATGGAAAAACGCTTGTTTCTTTTTTGTTTTATATGCTATGAATCCAAATTATCAATCGGACCTATAACCATTATTAATCGAACGCTTGCACCATCCATTGCCGACTAACCTCAAAGAAAAAAGGATGGATGAAAGATGCCTAAAATTGCCATATATCCGGGTTCTTTCGATCCGGTTACCAATGGTCATCTTGATATTGTTGAAAGAGGCTTGAAAATATTTGATAAGATCATTGTCGCCATTTTGTATAATCCAAACAAAGAGTATCTTTTCAATCTTGAGGAACGATTGGAGATGCTCAAGGATTGCTTGAAGAAATTTAAAAATGTAGAAATCGACAGCTTCGACGGCCTTTTAGTGAATTATGCCGCCCACAGAAAGGCACATGCTATTCTGCGGGGCCTGCGCGCTATGTCTGATTTTGAATATGAATTCCAAATGGCCTTAATGAACCGGCGCCTGAATCGCGAAGTGCAGACAGTATTTCTGATGACGGGTTTGCGCTGGATATTTACAAGTTCTTCGATTATTAAAGAAGCCATTCAATTCGGCGGCAACATTGATGGGATGGTACCGCAGTTAGTGCAAGAAAAACTGGTGCAAAAATTTAACCTCGGTTCAAGCTCCAAGCAGACCGGCAAAACCTCGATTGAGAATTAACTCAATCGAGGCGTTATTTGTGAATGGTTATTTGTTATTAGGCGTTCGTCATTGACCGCAAAGAAAAACAGGGCTTATTCCTTTTAAAACCAATCATCCATAACCCATAACGAATAACCAATAACGCCCAATTGAGCGAATATCGCGTAATTCGGCCGATGGCGAAGTGATGGATCTGTGGCAGCTTAATATTTTCTGCAAGGTCATTGAACTCAAAAGCTTTTCCAAGGCAGGCCAAGCCGTACATCTCTCTCAACCCACCATCAGCAACCACATCAAAGATTTGGAAGATCATTTTGATTGTCGGCTCATCGACCGTTTGGCAAAAGAAGCGGTTCCGACCAAAGCTGGCGAGTTGTTGTATCGCTATGCTAAAAAGTTTCTGGCTCTGCGTGATGAAACGGAGACTGCGCTGGCCGAACACAATGGGCTGATTCGGGGGCCCCTGGTCATCGGCGGTAGCACGATCCCCGGGACTTACTTGATGCCCCAAATGATCGCAGGCTTTAAAGGCCAATATCCGGACGTCATTATTTCCTTAATTATCGGAGATACGGCTCATATCATCGAGGGTATTTTAGACGGAAGCCTGGAATTGGGCATTGTCGGCGCCCGCGCCGAAACCCGTAAAATTGAGCAGAAGAAAGTGATTTCAGATGAAATGCGTCTGATCGTACCGGCGCATCATCGCTGGGCAAATAAAAATCATGTGTCTTTGAAACAGCTTGTTTCAGAGCCCTTTATTTTAAGGGAACAGGGTTCCGGAACCTTAAAATCACTGCATCAAAGCTTACACGACCAAGGTCACGCGATTGAAGATTTAAGGGTTATTGCTGAACTGGGCAGCACCGAAGCCATCTGTCAAGGTATCAAAAACGGCGTCGGTGTGTCCGTTCTTTCAACCCTAGCAGTTTCTGAAGATCTTCAGGCAGGCAAACTCAGTGCTCTAAAGGTAGAAGGTCTGCATCTTGAACGCAGTTTTTATCTCACCTGGCACAGACACCGCAGCCCCTCACCGTTGCACCGAGCATTTGTCAAATTCCTCAACGAAAAGCTTCAAGAATAAGTGCGCTAAAGTTGGAAGTGATCTAAAGTGACTAAAGTTAAGGTATTCTATCTTTTATATTTACGAGATGGAGCGAGACGCGGTGCATGCACTTGCGCGGCGTGAGCGACGCCATAATTTTAGTCACTCCGCACTTTAGCGCACTTTAGGCAATTTTTTAACCCGGGCCAACCGCTCTATCACCATCACCGCTAAAAACCCGATGATTGCCAGACCGATTGCCATCCAGACCTCTGTACTCATTGTTTCGGGTATGATGTTAGACCCCCATGTTATATGCGGTTTTCCG
>JAAUXY010169633.1_pt1 | contig 12206 bp, 10 predicted proteins | sample 7278121 | NCBI WGS metagenome assembly JAAUXY01 (sample SAMN14350117, study PRJNA611818) | marine sediment metagenome | isolation source: surface marine sediment (1.8m) | place: French Polynesia: Moorea | collected 2018-08 | reverse complement strand
GCCAGATCTTGCCATCAGGACTGCCGGCTCTCAAGAGCGAACACTCGGCAGGTCCGGGCCGTGATGTCATCGCTATGACACGGATGATGCCAAGTGATGGTAAAAACAGCCGCCATGGATCGCTCAAGTATCATCGACGTCGATAGGCGACGGGCCACGTCCGAAGATTCATCAGACCCTGCTCCGGTGCGCTCTGGAGCGTCGCCGTGAAGCTGCGTCTCGGCACCCGCGGCTCGCAGCTCGCCCTGCGTCAATCAGAGAGCGTCGCTGAGCGGCTGCGCGCGAATGGCCACGAGATCAAGATCGAGCAGATCTCGACCCGGGGTGACCGACACCGCGAGTTGGCGTTCGCGAATATCGGCGCCCCTGGTGTCTTCGTGCGGGAGCTCGAGACAGCCTTGATCGACGGCCGAGTCGATCTCGTGGTGCACTCCTACAAGGACTTACCCAGCGACTCGCCCCCCGAGCTCACGATCGCGGCGATCCCCGAGCGACAGGACGCCGCGGATCGTCTGCTCGCCCGCCCCGAGGCCCTCGACGAGTCGATCCAGAGCATCCTGCCGCTGGCCGCCGGCACCAGAGTCGGCACCGCCTCGGCGCGACGCGGCGCCCTGGTGCTCGATCTGCGGCCGGATCTCGACGTCGTTCACCTGCGCGGCAACGTGCCGACGCGCATCCAAAAGCTGCGCGACGGAGGCTATGACGCCATCCTGCTCGCCGCGGCGGGCCTCGATCGGCTCGGCGCGACGCTCGATTTGACCGATCTCAGCGACCTGCGACTCGACCCCTCGATCTTCGTGCCGGCGCCGTCCCAAGGCGCTCTGGCGGCTCAGGTCCGCGTCGCCGCGACCGATCGCGATCGCGAGATTCACCGCGCCGTCGCCGTCCTCGACGAGACGGCGATCCGGCGGATCATCCGCGCCGAGCGGCGGCTGCAGGCGCGTCTCGAAGGTGGCTGTCAGATCGCTTTCGGCGCCTGGTGCCGCGCCGAGGCAGACGGTCGACTGCGCATGGACGCCGTCTACCGCGCCGAGGGTGAGCTGCGACGAGCCACCGGCACCGGGACCGACCCCGTCGATCTCGCCGACCGTCTGCTGCCGTCGCTTCGCCCCGAAACCACGCTTTCCCCGAGACGAGAACCCGACGATGAAACCTGAAGAAACCCCCCAGGACACTCGGCCGCTCCTGGTGCGTGCCCTGCACTGCGAGCCCGTGCCGCGCCGCCCGCTGTGGATCATGCGCCAGGCGGGGCGCTACCTGCCCGAGTACCGCGAGCTGAAGGCAAAGCACGGCTTTCTCGGCCTGGCCGGCAATCCGGAGCTGGCGGCGGAAGTCACGCTGCAGCCGTTCAACCGCTTCGCCCTCGACGCGGCGATCATCTTCGCCGACATCATGAGCCCGATCGCGTCGCTGGGTATCGACGTGCGTTTCGTCCCCGGCCCGGTGATCGACGAGCCGATCCGCTCGCGATCCGACGTCGACGCCCTGCCGTCGCCGGATCCGGCGGCGGTAGCGCCGGAGGTGGTCGAAGCCCTGAGCATTGTGCGCCGGCGTCTCGATCCGGAGGTGGCGACGATCGGCTTCGCCGGCGCGCCCCTGACCCTCTCGGCCTATCTGGTGCAGGGGCACGGCAAGACCGACTTCCCGCGCCCTCGAGCCTTCGCCGCCGCCGATCCGGAAGGCTTCTCGCGGCTGCTCGGACGCCTGGCGCGCCTGGTGGCCAGCTTTCTCAGGCGTCAAATCGAGGTCGGCGGCGCCCAGGCGGTGCAGGTTTTCGAGTCCTGGGCCGGAATGCTCTCGGCCGCCGACTGGCGACGGCTGGTCCACCCCCACCTCAGGGAGCTGCTCGAGGAGGTCGGCCGCTCGGGTGCGCCGCGCATTCTCTTCCTCAATCACGCCGGCCCGACCCTCGACGCCGCTCTCGAGGCCTCGGACGCGGGCGAGCTGCCGTTCGAGGCCCTGGCCGTCGACTGGCGTCACGATCTGGCCGCGCTGCGTCGCCGGCTGGGGCCCGACACCGCGCTCCAGGGCAACCTCGACCCGGCGGTCCTGCTCAGCGATCCGCAAACGGTGAGGGCAAAAACCGAGGATCTGCTCGCCCGGGTGCCGGCCCTCGGCCACGTCGTCAACCTGGGCCACGGCATCCAACCCGACACCCCGCACGAAAACGTCAAGGCGCTGATCGAGACGGTGCGCGGCGAGTCGCTCCCGGCGACTGTCTAAAGGAATACGATGCCCAAAGATCTCTATACCGTCGAGCCGGACTACGATCACTCCGAGGTGCCCGAACCTAAGGGAGAAGACATGAATAAATGGATCGGTATCGCGGCGTTGGTGATTCTGGTTGTGTTGATTGGTTTTAATTTTTCGAAGCAGGGTTCAGACCAACCATCGAGCTCAGCGCCGCCCCCCTCTGAAACTGCGCCGGCCGAACACTCGACTCCGGCGACCGACAGTGCGGTCGCCACCACCGCGGCTGATACAAGCTGTCCAACCCCCACCAACGCGGGCTCGGGCTCCAACCAGGCGGGACTGCTGGTAACCTTCGGCGACGGCACCAGTCAAAGCGTCTGCGTCGCCTTCGATGACGAGTCGATCAGCGGCTACCAGCTGCTCGTCGATTCCGGCCTCGGCATCATTACGCAGGACTTCGGCGGCAGCCTCGGACAGGCACTTTGTAAGATTACCAGTGGCAGTGAGAGCGATGGCTGCGACTATCCCAACCAGGACTGCTTCTGCGATAGACCGACCAATTCCTGGGTTTTCTTCGTACCCGACTCCGGTCAGACGTCCTGGAGCGTTTCCCAGACCAGCATCTCGAGCACCAACGTCTCCAACGGCCGTGCCCAGGCTCAGTTGTGGGGCGACGACAGCCGGTCGCCGCCATCGTGCTTCTTCGCCGACATCTGTACCGACGGCTAGGCTAGCGTCCCACCCATCCGCACCAGGAGGCGTTGCACTATGCGCAACAGCCTCCTAAACCGCCGAGCTCTTCGCCGCTGACGGAGCTCTCCCTCGACTAGATCCTCGGACAAACCTCAGCTCTCCTCGAGCTCGAAGCGAAACCGCTTTTGGAAGCGCGTCAAGAGGCGCATGAGCGGCTCGGCCAGGGCGAAGAGCAGCAACCCATTGGCCAGGGCGCGACCGGCGTCCCACCAGATGGACGTGGCGAGGTAGAAGACGGCATAGCGAATCACGGTCTGGTGCAGTGCCAGTCCGGGTTGATAATGGAGGCTAGGATCCGCCGGCAGCAGGAAGGGCCAGAACCACAGGTTGATGATGGCGCCGAACAGGAATCCAGCGACCACGCCCCACGCCGTCAAGAGCCAACGGGCATGCTTCGCGGACAGACGAGGCAGCCACCCCGAGATCATGCCGCACCAGCCAGCGGCAAACATCTGAAACGGTAGCCATGGCCCGACGCCACCGGTGAGCAGAGCTGAGGTCAGCATCGCCAGGGTCGCCAGCAAGAAACCGAAGTCAGCACCGAAGACATAACCGCAGACGATCGGCAGAATAAAGAAAGCGCTCGATCCCATCGGCCCCGACACCAGCCGCAGGCAGGCGGTGATGCCGACCAGCACGCCGAGCACCGCCACCAGGCGGGCGTCCATGCGCCGGGTCTCCAGGTTGGCGACAACAACCAGCAAGCAGAGGGCGAGCAGGGTCAGAAGAATCCACGGCGCATCGGCCGAATGGGCCGTGGCGCGCGGATCGCCGGTCCCTGCCGGGGGCCCCGCGCCGGTCATCGGGCGCAGAAACGCCCAGATCCCCAGGAAGCACGCCGCGAGCAGGACGAGCGCCGACAGCAGATCGCTTCGGCGCCTCACCGCGCTGGGACTCCGCCCTCGTCCGCCGTTGCCTGACTCGACACGAGTCGCAGCACATCTTCTAGAGTGTGGAGAGAAGCATGGCCAAACAACCGGTGGATACAGGTGCTGAACACCGGCGAGCCATGGAGCAGCTCGCGCGCCGGCCCCTCGGCGACCAGTCGACCGTCGCCGAGCAGAACCACGCGATCGGCACAATGCGCCACCAGCTCGACGTCGTGGGTGGCCATCAGGATCGTTACACCGCGCCGCCGCAGACGCGCTAGCCAGGCGGCGAGGACATGCTTGACCGCCGTGTCCAGACCACGGGTGGGCTCGTCGAGAAGCAGGATCGACGGGCCGCCGGCCAGTGCCGTGGCCAGCGCCAGACGTTGCCGCTCGCCGGTGGAGAGCTCGCGGGGGACTCGGTCCCCGAAGCCGGCCAGGCCCAAGGCCTCAATCAGCTCGTCCAGCTCGCGTCGAGCGATCTCGCCGGCCTGCCGCTGGCTCAGGCTCCACTCGAGCTCGGCGTCGACGCGGTCATGAAACAGCAGGCGCGATGGATTCTGCGGCACGAAACCGACAGTTTCGGCCACCTCGTCCAGCCGCATTTGCAGCGGCTCGATGACGCGCGTCACCGCCGGCCACAATCGCACCCGGCCGCGCTCGGGGCGAATCAGACCGACCAGAGTCTTGAGCAGAGTCGACTTGCCGGAACCGTTGCGTCCGAGAACGCCGGTGAGCGATCCTCGCGGCACCGCCAGATCCAGACCCTTCAGAGCCTCGGTGCCGTCCGGATAGGTCCACCACAGGCCGCGAGCCGAGATCGCCGCGGCACTTTCGTCGCGATCGCCGCCGACCGGTGCCGCGGTCTCCACCCGATCCCTTAGCCGCCGGAATTCAGGACGCCGTCGTGTTGCCTTGAGTGTCAAGGACGGTGGGTGCCAACCCATCGCCTGGCACAGCTGCACCAGGGGCGGCGCCAAGGGTGAGCCGGCCAATGCCTCCCCGGGCGATCCGAGCGCCGTCACCTTGCCAGCCTCGAGCAGCAAAACACGTTCGGCCTCAGCCGCCACGCGCTCGAGACGGTGCTCGGCGACGATCAGGGTCAAACCCAGGTCGTTGTTGAGCGTGCGCAGGGCCGCCAGAACCTCCGACGCCGACTGCGGGTCGAGCTGTGACGTCGGCTCGTCGAGCACCAGGATTCGCGGCTGCAGGGTCAAGACGCTGGCGATCGCCACACGCTGGCGCTCGCCGCCCGAAAGGGTCTCGATATCCCGGTCGCGCAGGTGGGCGATGGCGAGCTGGTCGAGCACCTCCTCCACACGCCGTCGCATGGTCGCGGGATCGACGCCGTGGTTCTCCATGGCAAACGCGATCTCGTCTTCGACGATCTGGGTGACGAAATGAGCCTCCGGATTCTGGTGCACGAAGCCGACCAGCTCGCTCATTCCGCGCGGGCCGACCTCCACCGGGTCGCGACCGGCGACCCGTACCCGGCCACCGACGGTACCACCATGGAAGTGCGGAATGAGGCCGTTGAAGGCCCGGAGCAGTGAGCTTTTACCGCTGCCCGAGGGGCCGGCCACCACCAGATGCTCACCCTCCTCCACCCACAAGTCGATCCCTTGCAGGACCGCTCGAGCGGCGTCCGGATAGCGGTAGCTGAGGTCGCGCAGCTCGATCACGGCGCCTCCTCCTGCCGACCGACAGTCGGCGCGGGGTGGAAGACCAGCGGCCCGAGGATGGCGAGCAGGGGCAAGAGGATCGGGAACTGTACGGACGGCGCCGTCACCCGTGGGAAGACGGGATAGAAGAACGGCGTCCGATCCTGAAAGTAGAGGACGAGCAGCGTCGTCGCGGCTGCCAGCGACAGCGCGGTCAGGCCGCTGTCCCGCAAGCGCCACAACTCTCGGCGGTAGCGCGTACGACGACCACGTCGGCCGAGCAGCCACACGGCGGCGACGATCGCGGCAACACCAAGAAACATCGCTGCCGACGGCCATAGCGCCTCGAGGGCCGACCAGAGGCTCGGCGAGGCCGCCGAGGCGTCCGCCTCGAGCCACAGGTCGCCGGCGACCGAACCCGCGCCGAGCAACAGCAAGCCGGCGGCGATCAGCTGCCGCGGCCGACGTCTTTGCCCCCGCTCAAGGGGCGGGCCGCTGTAGCCGCGAGCCTCCATCGATTCCGCCAACCCCATGGCTCGCTCGAGCGCCTCGCTGAGCAGGACCAGAATCAGCGGCAGGAAATCGCGCAGCCGTCGCAGCCGGTGCCCGCGCAGCGCCAACGCCTCGCGAACGTCGCGTTGCGCCGCCACCAGTTGCGGCATGAAAGCGACAGCGATCGACACCACCGTGGTCGCCTGATCTAGCCAGCGCGGCAGACCGCGTAGCAACTGGGAATGGTCGGCCAGGGTGTTGAAGGTCGCGAGGGCGTAGATGACCAACAGCAGGGCCGCGGCTCGCACCGCTCCGAAAACCAGGCTTTCTAGCGTTACCGCGCCACCGATCTGAAACAGCGTCGCGTCATTCTCCCCGCTCACCCGCCAGGCCGGCAGCTCGACGAGTACGGTTTCCCCGGCGCCGCCCATGAGAACATTGAAGACCAGGGTGAACAGAACGAAGAAGAGGGCGAAGCTGGCGAAGGAGCCCCAGGCCGCCGCGGTACGGGAGCGGCTAGGCAAGCTCTTGTGGATCCAGCCGACCAACACCAGTGCGATGCCGAGATAGATCGGATTGGAGGTCAACAGGCTCGGCAGCATGGCCACAAGCAGCCAGGCGGTCAGAGCGAGCGAGTGGAACGGCGCGTGCTCGGGTCGACCGCGAAGCAGGTTGTCCTGTGGAGTACTGGATAACATTTCAACGCCGCTTGAGAATACACGCTTCGACCGCTAGCAATACGAGGCGCGCCACAAGAGACCCGGCCGACGACGATTGCTTCAGTCGTCGCGTCGCTCGATAAGGCGAACCGACGCCGCGCCGGCAGCGACCCGCACCACCACCTCATCTTCGACCCGCCAGCCGCGGCGGGCCAGGTCCTGGACTTCGAGGGCGTGGTCGCCGAGAGCCACGGTGAGCTTCACCAGATCCCCCGCCGGCTCCACCACGGTAATTCCGCCGCGCACCCCCTCGCCCTCGCTCGCCAATTCAATCGCGGCGGGACGAATCAAAATCTCCACCGGCCCGTCGTCGTGGTCAGGCGCTTCGAGCTCGCCCCATGGGGTATTCACGCGGCCATTGCGCGCCGTACCCCCGATACGGTTCACCGGCCCAAAGACTTCGGCCACCCAGCGATCGGCTGGACGATGGTAGACCGCTTCGGGCGATCCGGTCTGCAAGATTCGGCCGGCCCGCAGGACGCTGAGGACGTCTCCCGCCTGCAGCGCTTCGCCCGGGTCGTGGGTGACCATCAGGGTCGCGACACCCGCGGCCCGCAAAACGTCGAGAGTGGTGCGACGCACTTCGCCGCGCAAACGCTCGTCGAGCCCGGAGAACGGCTCGTCCAGCAACATCACCGCGGGCTCCCGGGCCAGCGCCCGGGCCAGGGCGACGCGCTGCTGCTGACCGCCGCTCAAGGTGTGAGGCATCGCCTCGATGTAGGCCGCCATATCGACCCGCTCGAGCAGCTCGGCGGCGGCTGACCGCTTCTCTTCCCGCGATCCTCGTTCCATACCGAAGGTGACGTTGCGGCCGACGTTCAAATGCGGAAAGAGCGCGTAGTCCTGGAAGACGAAACCGACCGAGCGATGCTCGGGAGGCTTGTGCGCCCGGGGACTCGCCACCTCGACGCCGGCGATCGAGATCGTTCCTTGCTGGAGCCTCTCGAGCCCGGCGATCAGCCGCAGCAGCGTCGACTTGCCGCTGCCCGACGGGCCGAGCAGACAGTGCACCTCACCCGAGCACACCTCGAGATCGATATGCTCCGCCGCGACGATGTCGCCGAAGTCATGGCAGACGTCCGACACCACCAGGCAATCCGCCGTCATCGCGGTTCCTCCTCCACCGGCGCTCCGGGCCGGGCGCGATCGAGCATTCGCGACAAGATGAGCACCGGCAAGAGACCGATGACCATGATCGCCAGAGCGCCGGTCGACGCCTCGCTGAGACGCTCGTCCGACGCCAGGTGGTAGACCCGGACCGCCAGGGTGTCGAAGTTGAACGGGCGCAGGATCAGGGTCGCCGGTAACTCTTTGACCACGTCGACGAAGACGAGCAAGGCGGCCACCAGCAGGGTGCCGCGCAGCATCGGCAAATGCACCGCGGTGAGCATCCGGCCGGGTGACGCACCGAGGGTCCTGGCCGCGTCGTCGAGCGTCGGCCGCAGGCGGCCGAAACCCGCCTGGAGAAGATTCAGCGCCACCGCCAGAAACCGGCTCTGGTAACCGTAGAGAAGCGCCACCACGGTGCCGGCAAGGAGCAGCCCTGGTGCGGACCCGAAAACCAGCTCGATGGCCGCGCCCAGGCGCATATCCAACCAGGTGACCGCGATCACCACACCGATCGCGATCACCGCCCCCGGAATCGCGTAGCCGATCCCCGCCACTCGGGTCATGAAGCGGGTCACCGGCGTCGATTTCAGCCGTCGGCTGAACGCCACGGTCAGAGCCAGCAGAACCGCCAGGACGCTGGCTCCCGCCGCCAGCAAGAAGCTGTTGCGCCCATACTCGAAGAAGATCTCGCCGGCCCGCGCGTCGCCACTGCGCCAGGTCTCGACCAAGAACACGCCGAACGGAATACAGAAACCCAGGAACACCGGCAGCCCGCAGACAAAGATCGCGAGCGCGGCCGGGACTCGCCGCAGGCGCCAGCGCGGCAGCGAGCGATATCGGGTCGAGGTATGATGAAAGCGAGCGGCTCGGCGGGCGAAGGCTTCGAGACTCAAGAGCAGAGCGATCAGCAGCAACAGACACGACGACAGCTGAGCGGCCGCGGTCAGGGCATGACGATCCGGCAGGGTAAAGGTGCGATAGATGCCGGTGGCAAAGGTATCGACGGCGCAGTACTGAACGGCGCCGAACTCCGCCAGGGTCTCCATCAAGACCAGCGATAGACCGGCGACAATCGACGGCCGGGCCATGGGCAGAGCGATGCGTCCAAAGCTGCGCCACGGCCCCAGGCCCAGGGTGCGACCGACCTCCAGCACACACACGGACTGCTCCAGGAACGCCGCCCGCGCCGCCAGGTAGACATAGGGGTAGAGCCCCAGAGCGAGGATCAGGATCGCGCCGCCGAGGGAGCGCACCTCGGGAAACCAATAGTCCTGTCGGCCCCAGGCGAAGGTCTCCCGCAGGGCGGACTGCACCGGACCTGAGTACTGCAACAGATCGGTATAAGCGTAGGCGCTGAGATAGGTAGGGATCGCGAACGGCAGGAGCAGCGCCCAGCGCAGAACCGACCGGCCGGGAAATCGGCATAGGGTCACCAACCAGGCGGTGGACACGCCCAGCACACAGGTGAGCAGGGCGACGCCGAACGCCAGCAACAACGTGTTGCGCGCGTAGTCCGGCAACACGGTCGACGCCAGGTGAGGCCACAGACCTCCCGAGTCTGCCCCGACATAAGCCAGGACGACGGCGACCGGGGCGGCGACCCCGGCCGTGATCAGGCCGGCGAGGGTCGCTGCCCCGCCGGCGCTCAACGCCAGCCGCAACGGTCCATGATCATCAGCGCCGTCTTGTTGTGGCCGCCGAAGACCGAAGCGTTGAGCTGGTCTTCCTTGAACTCCCCAAAACCCTCGAGCTCGGGCGTCAGCCCGACATCGGCTGCCACCGGATACTCCTGGTTGCCGCCGGCGAAGATCGCCTGAGCCGCCGGGCTGGTCAGGTATTCCAGGAATCGGATGGCGTTGTCGCGGTTGGGCGCTCCTTTGACCAAACCGGCTCCCGAGAGATTGACGTGGGTGCCGCGATCCTCCTGATTCGGAAACGCCACCGCCACCCCAGCGGCAGCGGCCTGATCCTCAGGCTTGTCGGCGGCGGCGATCATCTGCCCCAGGTAGTAGGTGTTGACCACCGCCACGTCGCCCTCACCGGCGGCGACGGCGCGAATCTGGTCGCGGTCACCGCCCTGGGGCTTGCGCGCCATGTTGCCGACCAGCCCGGTGCACCAGGCCTCGGCGTCGGCCTCACCGTGGGCGGCCACGATCGAGCCCATCAGGCTCTGATTGTAGATATTGCTCGAGCTGCGGATCAGCACCCGACCCTTCCACTCAGGCTTGGCGAGATCCTCATAGCTGCCGATCTCGCCGGGCTGCACCCGATCCTTGGCGTAGACGATGACCCGCGCCCGCTTGGTGAGGCCGAACCACAGGCCGTCCGGATGGCGCAGATGCTCCGGGATGCGCTGGCTCAGCACTTCGGACTGTACCGGCTGGAAGATGCCCTCCAGCTCCGCTTGATGGAGACGACCGGCGTCGACGGTGATGAAGAGGTCGGCCGGGCTCTGTTCGCCTTCGCGCCGCAGGCGCTCGAGCAGAGCGGCTGATTTTCCTTCGATGATATTAACCTTGATCCCGGTCTGTTTCTCGAAGTCCGCGATCAACACCTCGTCGGTGTCGTAGTGGCGGGCCGAGTAGACGTTGACCACCTGCTCGCCGGCGGCGTCCGTCGCGGATTCCGGCGCCGGCGCCGCGGGCTCCTCGGCCTGACAGCCCAGAAGCGCTGGGATGAGCAGGAGCACGGTCAAGAGTCGACGCATCGTGATGGCGACTCCATCGGGAGCTTGGGGCTGTTTCAGCATATCTTTCTCCAAGAGGTAACGGATCTCGCGATGGGGCGTCAGCAGGTCAACGATAGCGGGTCGCATTCTCACCCGGAAGCGGAACGAGCGACTTGATCTAGATCAATGACGCAGGTCAAGGACAAGCGCGAACCGGCCGTCTACCATCTGTCTCAGTCAACTCGTTGGCAGCTTCATCGACGTCAGAAACCGAGCTGGACACGCCACCGGAGAGTGCTCAGGTGAAACTCAAATCGCGTTGCTGCAAGAAATACGCCCGCAAAGCCAAGGCTTGCAAGGGCTGCCCGGTGATCGCGATCCTGAGCAAGAGTGAGCGGCGAAGAAAGCTGAGCAAGGCGAAGAAGAAGCTGCGCAAAGTCTAACCCTTGAAATTCGGCCAGACTTTTCCCCATAATCCGCCACCATGTGCAAAGCCTGCTCCGCCGATCAAGAATCCGCCCTGGTCTGCCGGGACCGCTTTCCCGACTATCTGCACCAGCTCTACCTCTTCCGGGGTCTTTCTGAGGAGAACCTGGAAAAGATCGTCTGCAGCCTGCGCGTCCAGCGCCTGCCGGACGGCCAGTGGCTCTACCGCGAAGGCGACAAGGCCAGCCGTTTCTATGTCCTGCGCAAAGGCCAGGTCGCGCTCTTTCGCCAATCGCCCGAGGGGCGGGAGTCGGTGATCGCGATCGTCGGCCTCGACGAAGTCTTCGGCGAAGAGCTGCTGGTCTTGGAGGACGCCCGTCACGACGTCCACGCCAAGGCGATCGGCCCCTGCACGCTGCTCAGCCTCGATCGCCGGACCTTCCGCTCGCTGCTCAAAGACTCGATCGAGCTTTGCCAGCGGGTCATGACCACCCTCCACCGGCGCCAGCAGATGCTGCTCGACCACATCGAGCGGCTGACCCTACACGACGCGACCCAGAGACTGATCGCCTACCTGCTCGATCGCACCGACGGCGAAGACGGCCCCAAACGGCTGCGCCTATCGATCCCGAAGAGCACCCTGGCATCGCATCTCTCGATCCAGCCCGAGACCCTGTCGCGCATCTTCACCCGGCTCAAGGACTGTCAACACTTGCGCCAGGAGGGTGACGACCTGGTGCTGTTCGAGACCGAGGACCTGCGCGCCGGAATCGGTTGTTCCCAGTGCCACCTGAGGTATTGGGGATGCCCGGGGCCGGAAGCCCGAACCGCTGGCGATTGGCCGGCGCCGGCCTGGCCGTCAGCGAACCAGCACGGTCCCAGCTAATACCGAGCCAGCCTCGACTCCGCGACGCGGAGGGATTGCAGGTCCTCCCCTTTGAAAAAGGGGAGTTAGAGGGGATTTCCGCTCACTCGAACGGCACAGTAGCCAGAAAATCCCCCCTGGCCCCCCTTTTCCAAAGGGGGGAAGCAGAATCCCCCCTGGCCCCCCTTTTCCAAAGGGGGGAAGCAGAATGCCGTCGGTGCGCACGGCGTACGCGTGCGCACGGCGCACCCGGCTTCGAGAGGCAGCGCTTGAGCCGCCACGGTCTCATAATCCGACCGTCAACAGCCGGCGAATTCACTAGTTATCGGGAGGCAAGCAGAGCAGCTTGCCAACCTTTCAAGCCTCGGATAGGCTCACCAAGGTTCCGTTGACAGGACCGACCGCGGCGGCCAGCCGCCCGCGCCCCGCCCGGTCACGGGCTCGCGTTGG
>JAAUXY010199576.1_pt1 | contig 12207 bp, 8 predicted proteins | sample 7278121 | NCBI WGS metagenome assembly JAAUXY01 (sample SAMN14350117, study PRJNA611818) | marine sediment metagenome | isolation source: surface marine sediment (1.8m) | place: French Polynesia: Moorea | collected 2018-08 | reverse complement strand
CTCGTCGAAACCGGCCGTCTTGTAGGAATTCTCCCACCACTTGCCGCCCTGCCACGACACATAGCCTTTCTGCTTCAAGAGCCTCGGCAGCGTGTCGAACTGTTCCATGCCGTTCGCCTTGACGACGGACATCCACATCGCCTTATCGCGATCGCTCATCGACGCATACTTTTGATCGGACGCGAGCTCTTGCTCGACGTGTGCGTTTAACTTCAGCTGGTACTGAGCCGGGTACAGCCCGGTGATCATCGTGCGCAGCGACGGGCGACAGTACGGAATCGGAACGTGGCCCTGCGTGAAGGTCACACCGCCCTCGGCGATCGCATCCATCGACGGCGTCACGACGTTCTCGTCGCCCATGAAGCCGAAGTACGGGTAGCCGTGATCGTCACCGATCAGCAGCACGATGTTCGGCGTTCTCTCCGCGTATGCCACTGACGTGAGCATGAGCACTATCAACAGGGTTACTGGTCTGGTCATTGCTTCCCCCTCGCGCTTCAGGTGTCGAAACGCATCATGAGTCGGTCGAAGCCGGTCTGTCGAGTGTAGGCCGGCCAGGATTCAATTCTTGCATCGCTATCCAGCAAGCGAAGTGTGCCCGCGCTGGCGCTAAGGTAGCTGAGCAGACTCCGCACGATCAGCCGAGCGTGTGACGCGCCGAGGCAGGTGTGCGTTCCTGCGCCGAAGGCGACGTGTGGATTCCGTTTGCGATGGATATCGAGAACTTGCGGGTTTTCGAAGACGGTTTCGTCACGGTTGGCCGACGCCCAGCAGATCGCCACTCGCCCACCGGCCGGTACAGCCGTGCCGTGGATGTCGGTGTCTTTCGGACAGGTCCGACCAATCATCGTCAACGGCGACGCGATACGAAACACCTCCTCGGCCGCGGTGCGAACCAGCAGGGGGTTGTCCCGCAGTGCGTCCAGGTCCTCCGGGTGTGCGGCGAAATGTGACATCGCCAGGGAAACGCTCGAAATCACCGTGTCGCGCCCGCCGGCAAACGCCAGGTTGGCGAAGCCGACTTTCTCGTCGCGCGTCAGCGACCGCCCGCGAAACGTGGCTTCGCCCAGCGCGCTGAAGAAGTCCTCACCCGGCGCCTGCTCCGCTCGATCGAACTGACGGTGCAGGTACTGGTCCAGTACCGTGCCCTTTTCCGCCTTATGGCCATCCATGTCATGAAACACGTGCTGACCCCAGCTGATCCACTCATCCGCCGCCTCCATCGGCATCCTGAGCAGTATCGTTAGTGCGCGCGATTGCAGCGGCAGCGCGAAGCGGTCGACGATGTCGATCGGACCTGCGCCGGCGAAGTCACGCATCATTTGGTCGACCAGCGCTTCGATCTTTGCAATCGTCTCCGGCTGCTTCGGGGCCGAGAAGAAAGGTTTGACGATTGCCTTGTAGTCGGCGTGGTCGGGCGGATCCGTTTCGATGGGCAATTGGCGCACGTTGCGCACACTCTCCTCGCTCGGGATCGGAACGCGGAATGGCGCATCGGAGCTGTAGGTCTCGTAGTCGGCGGCCGCCGCCCGAACATCCTTGTAGCGCAGGATCAGCGGAATGCGCTCGCCGACGAAGTCGCCGTCAGTCACGCCGGACTCGCGGCGCGCTTTAGCAAACGGATCTGATGCGTCCCAGTCAACCATCGCTCTCGAAACCGATGTAGCCACTGTAGGCGCCCAGCATGGCGGGCGGCTTCTCGCCGGTGACAGTGTCGCCGACACCGGCGATGACCGTGAAATCGGAGGCGTTATCCGGTGACCACGCGACCTCGTCAGCACCGAGATTGAAGACGCACAGTACGGTCTCACCGTCGGTGACGCGCTTGAACGCCAGGACGCCTTTCAGCGCGTCGATGAACTCGAGGCTGCCGATCTGCAGTGCTGGCGATGACTTACGCAGCGCGATCATCGAGCGGAAGAAGTGGAGCGTGGAATGCTTGTCCTCGTGCTGGGCCGCGACTGACATCGATCGGTGCTCGTCGTCGACGGGCAACCAGGGCTCGACGGTCGAGAACCCCGCGTGAGGCGCGTCATCGTTCGTCCACGGCATCGGGGTGCGTGCGCCGTCACGACCCATCGTATGCGGCCAGTTGTTAATCGCCTCCGGGTCCTGCAATCGCTCGAACGGTACGGTGGCCTGGGTCAGTCCGAGTTCCTCGCCGTTGTAGACGAACGCGTTGCCGCGCAGCGCAAACTGGAGCAGTGCGATCAGGCGCACGCGGTGCGAATGGTCCAGGTCCTTAAGCCAGCGACTGGCGACGCGCGGCGCGTCGTGATTCGAGAACGCCCACGATGGCCAGCCCTCGCCCTCTTCGCCCGGCCAGCCTTCCAGAATCTCCCGCACGCCCTCGACCGTCAGATCGGTCGTGCTGAGGAACTCAAATCCGTAGGCCGTGTTAAGCCGCTTGCCGCCGTAGGTGTAGTCCTTCATGACCGGCAGCGGTTCCGCGGCGCCGACCTCGGCGACGGTGAAAACCTCGCCATACTGATCCGTGACGGCGCGCAGCCGTTCCAGCACCTGCGGCATGTTGTCGTGGCACATGTTGTACTTGGGTGTCTGCATGAAACAAGGCCGCGTCTCGTTGCGGTCCGGCGCTTTCGCCGGCGGGTTGTCACGCAGCAACGGGTCATGCATGCCGCAGTTGATCGCATCGAGGCGGAAGCCGTCGACGCCGCGGTCCAGCCAGAACCTCGCCACGTCGAGCAACGCATCCTGCACGTCGGGGTGGTGCAGGTTCAGGTCGGGCTGCTCCGACAGGAAGTTGTGCATGTAGTACTGCTGCCGGCGCGCATCCCAGGTCCACGCAGGAATCGAAAACACCGACTGCCAGTTGTTAGGCGGCGAACCGTCGTACCGGGCATCCGCCCACACGTACCATTCCGCCTTGTCATTGTCGCGACTCTCGCGGCTCTCCTGGAACCACGCGTGCTGGTCGGACGTATGTGAGTAGACCTGGTCGATGATCACCTTGAGACCGAGTTCATGCGCCCGTGCGACCATGGCGTCGAAATCTTCCAGCGTGCCAAACATCGGATCCACGTCGTTGTAGTCCGACACGTCGTAGCCGAAGTCCTTCATCGGTGACGTGAAGAACGGCGATACCCAGAAGCCGTCCACGCCGAGGCTCGCGACATAGTCGAGCTTCTCGGTGATCCCTTTAAGGTCACCGATGCCATCACCGTTGGAGTCGAAGAAGCTGCGTGGGTAGATCTGGTAGATCACGGCCCCACGCCACCATTCAGCGTTGCTCGTCACTGTGCTTATTCCTTGAATATCGAGGTTGGACGGGCCAGCCGATAGTGAGCGTCGAGCCTGCCCGGCGCTTCAGCGCGGCGCTGCGATCTTCCGCGCAACGGCGGCTGTTGTTCTGGCTGAACCATGAGTCCCCCTCTTGTGCGTAAACATCGTAGAGACTCGCCGCGTTACGGTGAATACAGAAAGTGCACTTTTTTATGCCTGTATGTAACATCTGGGCGTGACCCATTGGACCCCGAGCCGAGCCGGGGTTAGCAAGCGACCGTGCTGAGAATCCCGCCCCTGCGCATCAACGACTGCGGCATCGCCGACTACCCGACGGGCGGGCAACTTGGGCCGCGCACGCTGTCGGACTACGAGATTCTGTGGATCGAGCGGGGCAACTGCGCCTGGGAGCACGACGGGCGCGTCGAGGAGTGCCACCCCGGCAGCATCCTGATGTGTCCGCCGGGCATGCGGGACACGTGGTACTGGGACCCGGAGGCCACCACCCGACACGGCTTCATCCATTTCGATTTCCTGTCGGCGTTCAGTGCCGTCATGCCGAGTCGTCGCGTCATGTCGGACAACGACGTGGTTCGGCCGCTGTTGCGGCACGCGATCTGGCTCGCGAACCTGGGCGACGCCGGCAACGATGAGCTCGCGGCGCAGGCGCTGCGACACGCCCTGACCTGGTACGTCAACGGTCACTTCGAGCAGGGCACGTCCGGCATGTCCCGCGAACTGCATCCGGTTATTCTTCGCGCGCTACGCGCCCTTCGCCAGATCTGGGGTGACGGTCACAAGGTGCCTCCCGGGATGGACGCCTGGGCGAAGGCTGCCGGAGTATCACGCGGACACTTAGCCCGAGTCTGCCGCCAGGAGCTCGACGTCTCGCCGCAGGAGCTGATGCGCTACCTTCGCCTCGACCACGGGTTGCTGCTGCTCGCACGAACGAATTACAAGATCAGCCGTGTCAGCGAAATCTGCGGCTTCCAGAGCCAGTTCCATTTTTCACGCTGTTTCAAGGAAGCCTACGGTCTCAGCCCGCGCGATCTGCGAACCCAGTTGCGAGAGGGCGGCGACAAGCCCCTGTCCAAACTGGTTGGTTTGCGGCGCATGGTGCAGATCGTCGGTTGAGGGACCGGAGTCACCCGAAACCGGTTACACGTTCAATCGACGATGCGTTCCGGCCGATACCTGCAAATGAGGAATCGGTCAGATTTGTGGGCTCTGGATTGCAGTATATTGATGGAATGAAATTTTTGAGGACATTGGCCCTCGCATCGTTGGCCGTAGCCATTACCGGCTGCGGAGGCGGTGGTGGGTCGAGCCCGGAAGAGCCCGTGTTCACGCCACCGGTCACGCGCGCGTTCGACTTGGGCTTCACGACCTGGCCCTACGATGCGACCGTTACGGCCGTTAACTTTGTCTACACGGAGATCGCGGCGCGGGGTGACTTCGTCGCGCATCACATCGACAGCGGCATTCCGTGGCAGGCAGCGCTCGACGGCACGCCGTATGACCCCGCCGTCGAGTCCGAGATCCAGGGTCGCCTCGACAACACGGCAGTCGGCCAGCGAGCCTACCTTGCCATCAGCCCGTTCAGTACCGGGCGCGACGGCCTCGCGGGCAACTGGGGCGCTGCCACCAACGAGGACCTGACAGCGCCGTGGGACACGCGCGACTTCTCCAGCCCGGAAGTGGTTACGGCCTACACGAACTTCGCCCGCGACATGATCACGCGCTTCCAGCCGACCTATTTCAATCTCGGCATCGAAGCCAGTGAACTGCTCGTCAACGATCTCGCAGAGTACGACCGCTACGTTGCGTTCGCGACGCAGGTGTCCGCGACGCTGCGTGCCGAATTTCCGAACCTTCAACTGATGGTCAGTGTCGCGCTGAAGTCGCCGGGCTCGGCCAGGGCCAATGCCATCGAAGCCAACATCGGTCCGTTGATCGATCTGGTCGATGTTGTCGGCGTCAGCGTGTACCCGTACGTGTTCTTCGACCATGCCGATAAAGGCGACCCCGCAAACCTGCCCGCTGACTGGTTTTCACAGATCCAGGACATCGCTAACGGTAAACCCGTCGCGGTGGCTGAAACGGCATGGATCGCCGAGAGGCTCGACATACCGACTTTCAGCGTCGACGTGGCCGCAACCGCACAGAACCAGGCCGACTACCTCGTGGAGCTCTTCGCGGAGGCCGAGGCGGCGAACGCGGAGTTCATTGTCTGGTGGGCGCTGGTCGATTTCGATGCCCTCTGGGACGGAGTACTCGGCCAGGATCCGCTGGCCCGCATCTGGCGCGACACGGGGCTCTTCGACGAGTCGTTGAATCCCCGGTCCGCACTCGATGTCTGGCAGCAGCAACTGGCACTGACAAAGCGGGCGAACTGACTGAGCATCCGGTACCGTTCGGGGATACGGGCAACCAGCACGCAGGCCAAGCCGAGTCGACGCTAGCTTCCTTCTCAAGTCTCTCTTCGACTGCGCCAACGGCTGGGCTTGCTTGTTCCACACGATCCGGCCCATCGACGAGCGGACTGGTTGCAGCTGCGCGTTTAATTTTTCTGCGATTGCGAGAAAAAAGCGGTTGCCGAACCCCGAAACCAGACGAGCAGTCCCTGAATGCCGGGCCCACGGCGCGCTGTCTGTGGGTTGAGCGAGCGAATAGCGAACCTTCACGAAAGTCCTGCCGCCCGACATCTACGGAATCAGATGCGAGCGACATTTTTCTAAAGACATAGCTAGCTAACAGGATTGGTTTGCGGCCGCGATTTTCAATCTCGGAATTACACCTAATCAGAAGAGGGAAGCTACGAATTCACAAGATTATGTCCGGTTGTTAGCTTCAATCAGACCACTGAACTGTACTCAGCAATTGGAGGTGTCCCATGCAAACGTGGCGGCTTTTTTCCCTGTTGCTGCTGTTTGTAGCAACCGCGGTGGGGGCTGAAAACTTCTCAGTTGGAAACCCTGCCGAATTCCAAACCGCGCTGACCACGGCGCAATCCAACGGCGAAAACGACACGATCCAGGTTCAAACCTGCTCCGGAACGGGTTGTACGGTCGTCGGGTCGGACTCGGTCTACACACTGACGTCCCCGCTGACCTATGTCGCAGCTTCCGGCGAGGGGTTTTCGCTGACCATCGATGGTGTGGACTCCGACACCCGCATACTGTCCGGTAACAGCACGGTGTCGATACTCCGCATCGACACGCGCGGCGCAACCGGCGACGGCGGAGCCCTGATCACCGTCCAGAACATGACGTTCGTCAACGGCAACGCTGTGGGCACGCCGAGTGACGGCGGCGCGCTGGCCATCACCGTCAACGGCGCCGGCGTTACCGTGTCCGGCAGCGTGTTCCTCGATAATGCCGCCGATGACGACGGCGGCGCCCTGTTTGTCCGCGTCGAGGACCTCGCCGAGGTTCCGGTCAATATTTTCGACGTAACCTTCGACGGTAACGAGGCTCGCGGTATCGCCGGAGACGGCACCGGGGACGGTGGCGCCATCCACATCGGCGCCAGCTCAATCGCCGGCGCGTTCATCACTGATGCCGAATTCTTCGACAACATCGCGCAGGGAAACGGCGGTGCCGTCGAGATCGAAGGTCTCGATCCCTCCGATCCTCTCACGGCCAGGCTCACAGAGGTCGGGTTCGACGATATCGAGTTCACCGGCAACACGGCGCAGGGCAACGGCGGCGGCGCGGACGTCGGGGCGAACACGTTCTCAGCCAGAATCGCAGGATTTGTGGACAACACCGCGACAAACGGCGGCGGAGTGCACGTCAGGGAAGGCGTCTTCGACTTCGTTCTTGTCAACACCGGTTTTGCCGCTAACGCGGCAAGCGGCGACGGCGGTGGCATCTACAATGCCAGGCGGGACGGCACGTTTCTCACGATCACGAACAACACGATCTATGGCAACAGTGCCGTTGGCAGAGGTGGCGGCGCCTTCATAACGGTCGGTGGCTCAACCGGCGTCGGAAGGATCTACAACAACATCATCTACGACAACACGGATGCTACGGCTGGCCGCGACATCTTCGTCGACAACGACCCATTCTCGGACATTCCGGCGAGCGTCCAGTTTTTCAACAATGCGATCACGGACCTGACGGGCTTTCCTGATGCGAGCACCGAGTTCGGCATCGCATCATCCGCTGAGTTGACGTCCGGTGCGAATATCGACGAGGCGCCGATCCTGCCGAACATCACGGCGATCGATCCGGACCCGACACAGGGCGCCGGATCCCCGACGATTGACGCCGGCGATAATGCGGCACCGCTCGTACCCAGCGTTGACTTCGAAAATCAGACCCGGCCGCAGGACGGCGACAGCGACGGCACGGCAACGGTCGACATCGGCATGGACGAGTTCGTGCCAGGTGCAGTACCTTCGGCAGACCTTGCAGTGAGCAAGTCAGTAAGCCCAACAGGTCCGGTCACCGAGGGCGCGCAACTCACATACACGATCAGCGTCGACAACAACGGTCCCGACGATGCGACCGGCGTGACGCTGGTCGACACGTTGGACGAGCTGCTGAGCTTCGTGTCAGCAACGCCGAGCCAGGGGGCCGCGTGCACGACGGCTGGCACCCCGGTGCAGGTCACCTGCGTGCTGGGCGCCGTCGCTGCAAACGGCGACGCAACGGTCAGCATTGTTGTGGGAACGCCGGATGTCGCTGACAACACGACGGTTTCCAACGTCGTCACGATCGGCGGCGATCAGGCCGACCCCGTCTCGACCAACGACAGCGCAAGCGTCGACGTTACCGTGCTGCCGGCGGGTCCCGCACAGGCGGACCTGGTACTCAGTAAAGTCGCTACCCCGGACCCGGTCTTCTCCGGAGGTCCTGAACTGACTTATACACTGACCGTGCAGAACGACGGCACCAGCGACGCGACGAACGTCGTGCTGACTGACACCCTTCCGATTGGCGATGTCGGCTTCGTATCGGCCTCGGCGAGCGGCACGGGCAGCTGTGACGCCGCACCTGATACGGGAGGCGTATTGAGCTGCAACCTGGGCGACATCGCAGACGGATCCAATGTCACCGTCACGATTGTCGTAGCGCCGCGCATAACGGCGACGGAAATCGACATCACAAATACGGCGTCAGTGACTGCCAATGAGGAAGATCCAGACACGTCCAATAACAGTCAGACCGTGATCACGAGGGTCAACCCGCCTCAGGCAGCCATCGGTGTGAACATCACCGCGACACCTGTTGAGCCATCAATCAATGAACGGGTGACTTACCAGGTTATTATCAGCAACGACGGACCGAGCGACGACACGAACGTCACGCTTGGCGTGACCCTGCCGGAAGGCACGGTGTTGGTCTCCGTGACGATAGACACGGGCAGTTGCACCGACGATGAAGGTGTCATCAGCTGCGACATCGGCGACCTTGTCGCGGGTGCAACCGTGACTGCCGAGATCGTGCTGACGACGCCGGGTGAGGCTGCTGTGCTGACGCTCGTTGCGACGACATCGGGTCAATTCAGCGCGCCTGCCAGTGACGAGCAACAGATCTCCGTGATCGATACCATTGACTTGATCATTGAGGGTGTCGGTGGCACGGGCAGTCTCGGCTGGATCGCTTTTGCCGTGTTGCTGTCGGCGGCGATGCTTCGACTGCATGCCGTTCGCTCCGCAGCGGGAATGACACTGTTGGCGTTTGCAGTCTTGGCAGTCCTTGCCAGCACTTCGACAGAGGCTATTGCCGAGGACTGGTATGTCGCGGGCGGTATCGGACAGTCCAGCGCCAACTACAGCAGCGACGACCTCGTTGGCGACCTGTCGGCACGTGGCTGGTCGATCAACAACCCGAGCGTCGACGATGAAGATACGGCGTGGAAGATCATTGTCGGTTACAGCTTTAACGAGTTCTTCGCCATCGAAACTGGCTACGTCGAACTCGGTGAGGCAAGGACTCGCTTCGGTGCAACCATCCCGCCGAACCAGGTCACTTCGATTCTCGATGACACGCTTGCCGTTCATCCGTCACTCGGTGACGGCTGGATTCTCGGTGGTGCTGCACGCTGGCCGCTGCAAAACAGCGATTTTGCGCTGACCGGACGTGCCGGGCTATTCGTCTGGCAAGCTGACATCGAGGCAGAAGTAGTCAGTGGCGGTAGCGGTCGCGTGGAAGGCGACGCGAAGGGCAACGAGCCGTACTTCGGTGTCGGTGTCGAATGGCAGCTGGCGCCGGACTGGTCCGTTACCCTCGACTGGGATCGCTACAAGCTGGATGACTGGGTCGACGTGCCGATGCTGGGCGTCAAGTTCTCGTTCTGACGAGACCTCGCGGCGCGACGAATCGCTTTCGTCGCGCCGCGAACGTTTCCAGCAAACGGGCCTACATTCCTTAATCAGGCATCGCTCAGAATTCCGCGCATAGTCGCAGCACAGTCTGTCAGGCCTGTGGACCGAGTGGCATAGGCGCGATGCAGGACGATGCGATTTGACGTCTTCTGCGTATTGCTCACCGTTCGATTAAGGAGCAATACTCTGTTATTCCCAACCAACAGGGACCAGGACGATGAAGGAAACACCGGAACTGATTCGCGACTCGTCGCTCGGACGCGAGCTGACCGAGAAGGAGGCCATGACGCTTGCCGGGCTGATGAGCGCACACATACTCAAGGACGGGGAATTCCTGATCAAGGAAGGCACGCAGGACAACGCACTGCATGTGATCCTGGAGGGCAGGCTCGAAGTCACCAAGCTCGTTGGCGGCGACGACGAGATGAGCCTCGCAATCCTGAAGACCGGCGATATGGCCGGCGAGCTCGGCTTCGTCGACGGCCAGAAACATACGGTCGGCCTGCGAGCGCTGTCGGGCGCGCGTGTCGTCAGCCTTTCCCGGACTGACTTTGAGAGCATCGTCAATAACGAACCGACGCTCGTCTACAAGGTCATGCGCGCGATCGTGCGCTCAACGCACCGGATCGTTCATCGCATGAACCACGAGTTCATCGAGCTGAACAACTACGTGTTCAAGCAGCACGGTCGATACTGAGTTAGCGAGTCATCCGCGCTACGCGCGAGACGGATCAGGTAGAGGCTGCATGCTCCTCTTCGCGCCACTCGAGAATGTTGTTCTCGATGAACAGGAACGCCACGAGCCACAGGAACGCGTCCCAGAAGTCGATGAAGTCGCCTTTGACGCCCCAGTACACGGCGACAAGGAACAACGTGGGGTAGAAGACAGCCTTCAGGCTCATGCTGGTTCTGAAGGCCAGCCCTTCATAACGGTTCCGCTCCTGTAGCCGGATATCGATCTCCAGCAGTATGACGATCAGTATCCAGACGCCGGCATTGATGACGTCGGCCCACGCCAGCCGCTGGATGTGCACTGCCATCGCATCGTCGGTCAGCGCCTCCGAGTCGGTGAAGCGCTTGAAACTCGTCGCTTCGGAGAGTGTCTCGCAGTTGCCTGGCGTGATCTCCTCGTACTCGCTCTCGTCGATCGCGTACAGCTCACCGGTATTGGCGACGGAGCACAGGTCCGTGACGCCGGCTGCGGACTCGAACTGGTACGTCGACAACATCGTCTGGAAGTAGCCGTAGAACGCGAAGACGATAAAGGCAAAACAAAGCGCTCTGACCGCCGTCAGCGTACGGTTCACGACCTTCGTGAAGTGTCGATCCTCGAGTATGTAGGTCTCGAGCTCGAAGACCAGCAGCAGGATGACCCACGCCGCCGTGTCGATCGACGTCGCATAGCCCTCGAGTAGCAGTGCGGGCGTCAGTCCTTCGGCGTACTTCACCAGCGCAGCCGCGTGATCCTCGAGATAGAACAAAACGATGTTCAGGGTCAACAGGCTGTAGACGCTGTACTTGAAGAGCTGGAAGAGCAGCCCCGTTCTAAACCTCAATTTGGATGTTCCTGTTGCCCGATCTGAGTGAACCAACTCGCGCCGAATACGCGGCGTAGCGGCGAAGAAGCGCTGGCCATTACATCATTCTATCTGTGACCGTACGCCCGACAAAGAAACGGGCCGGACATTGCCAACGCCCGGCCCGTCGCTTCTGCAGATCGTCATGCCTGACGCGTTGGAGACGAGTTGCCGACAATCAGGAAGTACAGCGCTCCCAGCAGCAGCACGACCTGGAACTCCATGCCTCCCATCGGGAAGCCTTCAGTCGGCGTGAAGCTCCAGCGTGGGCCGTGGACCAGCGCGATTGCCCCGATGAGCACCGGGATCATCGCCAGCGTCGCCAGTCGTGTGATCAGCTCCCTGCCGAATCCACCGACGATGATGCCGAGTCCGGCAGCGATCTCAGCGAACGTGACCAGCAAAGCGATCGTGTACGGAAGACCCATCGTCTCGGCGAAGCCGGCTACGTTCGGCACCTTGCCAAAACCGTGGAAGAGAAACACGCTGGCCAGGCCTGCACGCAACAACCAGTGTGCATCAGGTGTCAGTTTCGAGAATAGCTTGCTCATCAGATTACTCCTTTGTTTTGTGCTTCAAGAGGTTTAGTTGCGGCCAGCCATCACGCCGCCATCCACATCGACGACCGTGCCGGTAATCCAGCCGGCGCCGTCTGACAGCAGGTAATCGATCGCGCTGGCCACGTCGTCTGGCTTGCCGATGCGGCCGATCGGGTGGAAGTCGTTGAAGCCGGCGAGGGCTGTATCGACTTCGGACGGATCGATAAAGGTCTCGTAGATCGGTGTGGCAACGACAGCCGGCGAGACCGCGTTGACGCGGATGCCTTTATCGCCAAGCTCCATCGCCAGGTGCTGCGTCAGCGAGTGCAGACCGGCCTTGGCCATCGAGTAGGCAGACGAAGGCGTGGCTTTGACAGCCTGCTTCGCCCACATCGAACCGATGTTGACGATCGAACCGCCGCCGTTCTGCGCCATGTTTCGAGCGACGGCCTGCGTGACGAAGAACGTCGCCTTGTTCAAGTCGAGATAGCTGTCGTAGTCGGCGTCCGTG
>JAAUXY010185392.1_pt1 | contig 12208 bp, 8 predicted proteins | sample 7278121 | NCBI WGS metagenome assembly JAAUXY01 (sample SAMN14350117, study PRJNA611818) | marine sediment metagenome | isolation source: surface marine sediment (1.8m) | place: French Polynesia: Moorea | collected 2018-08 | reverse complement strand
CCCGGGGCGACGTCGTTCTGGAGTAGGTGTTTTGGGGTTCAAAGAGATAAACAGCCGTTACGACGGGCCCGCACTCGAGCAGGAGGTCCTGCAATGGTGGCGTGAGCACGACGTCTTCGAAAAAACGCTGGCGGCGTCGGACGGCCAACCACTGTTTACGTTCAACGAAGGGCCGCCGACGGCGAACGGAAAGCCGGGCATTCATCACGTCCTGGCACGAAGCTTCAAAGACGTATTCCCGCGCTACAAGACCATGCGCGGTTATCACGTGCCGCGTAAGGCAGGCTGGGATACCCATGGCCTTCCGGTCGAGCACGAGGTTGAAAAGCACCTCAAGGCCGAGGGCAAGATCGACAGCTACGACAAGCAGGAGATCGAAGCGAAGGTTGGTATTGCCGAGTTCACGCAGCTGTGCCGCGAATCGGTCATGCGCTACATCGGCGACTGGGAGAAGATGACCGAACGCATGGGCTTCTGGGTAAACCTCGACGAAGCCTATTACACGCTCGACAATGACTTCATCGAGTCGGTCTGGTACCTGCTGAAGGACATCTGGGAAAAGGACCTCATCTACCGCGGCTACAAGGTCGTTCCCTACGACCCGCGTATCGGCGCGACGCTGTCGTCGCACGAACTCGCGCAGGGCTACAGGGACACGGAAGACCCGTCAATCACGGTGCGCTTCAAGGTCAAAGGCGAAGACGACACCTACATTCTCGTCTGGACGACCACGCCGTGGACGTTACCGTCCAACCTGGCGCTGGCGGTCGGTAACGACATTGACTATAGCTATTGCTCGCACGGCGGGCAGACGTTGATCGTCGCGGAAGCGCTACGGGAATCCGTCTTCCGTGACGAGGAGCACGAGGTCGTAAAGACCGTGAAAGGAACGGAGCTCGTCGGTACGCGTTACGAGCAGCTTTTCGACTACCTGCAGGTTGACGCCGAAAACGCGTTTACGGTTATGTCCGCGGACTTCGTCAGCACCGAAGACGGCACCGGTATTGTGCACACCGCCCCTGCGTACGGTGTCGACGACCTGGCGTTCGGTCAGGAACACGGTTTGCCCGTCGTGCACGGAGTTGGGCTGGACGGCAACTTCGTGGACGAGGTCGAGCCTGTCAAGGGCATGTTCTTCAAGGATGCGGACAAACCGCTGATCCGTATCCTCAAGGACCGCGGCATGATGTTCCGGTCGGAGCGCTTTACCCACAGTTATCCGTTTGGCTGGCGGACCGGCGATCCAATCCTCTACTACGCGAAGAACGCGTGGTACATCCGTACTTCGGAATTTCGCGAGCGGATGTCGGAACTGAACCAGGCAATCAACTGGGTGCCCGAGCACATTCGGGACGGTCGATTCGGCAACTGGCTGGAGAACAACGTCGATTGGGCACTATCGCGCGAGCGATTCTGGGGTACCCCGCTACCGGTATGGACTGACGGACAGGGCGAATATGTTTGTGTTGGTTCAGTGGCCGAGCTTGAAGAACTTACGGGCAGGGAACTGTCGCAACTCGACCTGCATCGTCCCGCCGTCGATTACGTTACGTTCGAGAAGGACGGCAAGACGTGGCGTCGCGTGCCAGAAGTCATCGACTGCTGGTTCGATTCCGGAGCGATGTCGTACGCCCAGTGGCATTACCCTTTCGAAAACCACGACACGTTCGATCAGCATTTCCCGGCCGACTATATCTGCGAGGCTATCGACCAGACCCGGGGCTGGTTCTACACGCTGCACGCGATCGCTACGCTGGTTTCGGACAGCGTTGCCTTCCGCAACTGCATCTGCCTGAACCTGATCGTCGACAAGGACGGCAAGAAGATGTCGAAGTCGCAGGGCAATATTATCGACCCCTACGACGTGTTCGATTCCGTCGGTGCCGATGCGTTGCGCTGGTATTTCCTCGCCCGGCTGTCTCCTGATGTGCCCAAACGTATCTCGGTCGAGATCGTCGCTGACGTCGCAAGCTCGTTTATCAATACGTTCTGGAATACGTACGGCTTCTTCGTTCTTTACGCACGCATCGACGACGTCGATCTGAGTGCGAGCATTCCGGTCGAAGAGCGGCCGGAAATCGACCGCTGGGCCCTTGCGCTGACCTACGACACAATTGAACGGTGTACCTCGGCGCTCGACAACTACGACGCCAAGGGCGCTGGCGAGGCAATCGAGTCGTTCATTGATCAGCTCAGCAACTGGTACGTGCGCCGTAACCGCCGTCGGTTCTGGAAATCGACGGATCCGGCGGACAAACAGTCTGCCTACCTTACGCTGTACGAATGTCTGCATGCGGCGCATATGCTCATGGCGCCGTTCGTGCCGTTCCTGGCCGAGAACGTCTACCAAAATCTCGTCAGGAGCGTGGACGCCGGCGCACCCGAAAGCGTGCACATGGCGCCCTGGCCGGAAGCCGATCCCGGCTGGCGCAACGATGAGCTATTGAATGATATCGGCGTCGTGCAAAAGGTCGTCGGCCTGGGACGTGCGGCAAGAGGGCAGTCGGGGGTACGAACACGTCAGCCGTTGTCGCGGTTGCTGGTACGTGCGCCGAACGATGCCGCGACGAGCGCCCTCGACTCGCACAAGGATCAGATTCTGGAAGAACTCAACGTCAAGGACGTCGAGTTCATCGCACGGGATGCGGGCCTCGTCAGCTACCGCATCAAGCCGAACCTGCCGGTACTGGGCAAGCGCTACGGCAAGCTCATACCCGCGATTCGTTCCGCGCTCGACGATGCTGACGGAGCAGCGATCGCCGGTGCCGTTGCGCGCGACGAAACCTTCCAAATCGAAGCCGCCGGTGAAATCCTCGAACTCGGCGCAGACGACGTTCTCGTCGAGACGAGTTCTGCAGAGGGTTACGCCTGTGCCGAGGATGCCGGTTACCTGACGGCGCTCGATACGTCGCTCAATGATGAGCTGATCGGCGAGGGCTACGCACGAGAGATTGTCCGATCGATCCAGGATGCACGAAAACAGGCAGGGCTCGAGGTGTCGGACCGGATCGTGCTTGGCGTGTCCGGTTCCCCGGCGATCGACAAGGCGCTGGCCACGCATCGCGACTACGTGATGAACGAGACGCTCGCGATCGAGTGGGAAGCTGGTCAGGGTGATCCGCTGTACACGGATGAGCGAACGCTCGGTGAGGAAGCGTGGAAGATCGAGTTCCGCAAAGCGTGACGATCGAATCGTGCCGGGACGGCCCTCCCACGAGAGCCCGTGGGAGCGGCGTCTCGCCGCGACACGATTGCACTTGCGCAGTTCTTTAAATCTTTGTTATAAGAAACGGGCGCAGGTCCCTGAATCTCAGGGAAGTTAATCAGGATAGAACGGCTCGAAGAGGCCGCGGCCGCAGGAGGCAGCCACGCGCTGGCGTAAGAGGTCACCGAGAGGAACAAGGGTGACCACCAACAAAAACATAACGCTGGAGTGGAAATGACAGACCATATGGATCGCTTTCAGGCGGCCGTCAAGGTGCTGGCCGGGCACGGCCATATAAAACAACGACTTATAGACGCTTTCCAGGCGAACCTCGATGAGATCGACGCCAACGACCTGCCGGTCACGGTAAGGCAGGAGTTCGCCGATCTCAAAGACCTGATGCACCGGGTCGCGCCGCTCAACGGCGAGGGTGCGGTTTGTGCGTCGGTTCGCAAGATGTCCGTAACAGAAGCGAGCGAATGTGCCGTGTCGGTCGTTTCCTTGTACGACGAAATCCTGAGGACAGGCCACACCGGTCAGGTCAACCTGCCGCTCGTGGAAGAGGAGCAGGTGCGCGTTCCGCCGTTCCTGGTAAAGACCGTATAGAGGCTCGCCTTGCGCCCGGTCGCGCCTAGCGTTCGATCGGGTAATACACGTAGGTCATCAACTCACTCTCAGCGACCTTGGTCGGGTCGCTGACGTACGATTCCCACGAATCACCCGCTCGCTTGATGGCAAGCGCAGCGAGGTAAGACGCGATTTTTTCGTGCGTCTGACGCAGCGTGCGGTAGCTGCCGATGTGTCGCACCCGGATCACCGGACCGCCGTAGGTCTGACCGATTCGCACGCCTCCTGCGTCGCCGGGTGTTGCATCGCTGACGCCCTGTACCGGGATCGCCGCGTCAAATTGCAGGTCGGCGCCGCTGAAGCGGCGCATGATTGACAAGGGCGCCCCGGCCTCGCGCAAGCCGTGCCGGTCGATGAACGTCAGAACCTCGAAGTAGGCGTCCCCCATTGCCTCCGAAATCGCTGCGGATTCCGGTGCGGATGTCGTGCTGAGATAGGCAATATCGACTGGCTGTACCTCGAGATGCTCGATCTCTATATCGCTGAAATCTGCGCGCGGCAGATTCTCGGCCACGTCTTTCAGCGCCGCGAGGCCCTGCTCGAAATCACGCCGAAAAACCTCTTTCACGACGAGGCCCAGCAGTCTTGCGGCGATGCTGTATCCGTGATCGGCTTCGAAACGCGCGACCAAAGTCGTACCGCCGGCACCTCTCGACAGTTCAAAAGTGCTGAGCGACTCACTCTGTTCGCCGGGGTTCATGACGATCGCGATTCGCTCGTAGGGCTGACTCTCGGTGATGACCTGTACACCGCTTCCCGCGATGGCCCCGTCCCACGTCATTGTGGCTCCGACGCCCCGGGGTGGCCCGGACAGCACCACCTTGGCGTTCGGATCCGCATCCACGACCGGCGACCACAAACGCGCGCGACCGAAATCGTTGATCAGCGCGAATACCGTTGCCGGGTTGGCGTCGACGGTAGCGCTGACTTCGACGCGCGTATACCTCGGCAGGCTGAAACCGATGACAATAATGAGCGCGATGAGCGCAACGATGGCGAGAAACAGCTTTTGCACGGGCCGCGATTATTCCACAGAATGCGGATATGAAAACAGCGCAGCAACGGGCATTGCCAATAGGCGTCTTCGACTCCGGTGTCGGCGGCCTGACGGTGCTCAAGGCACTGCGTGAGACGCTGCCGTTGGAGAATCTCGTCTACCTCGGCGACACGGCGCGTTTGCCCTATGGAACCAAGAGCCCGGCGTCGATTTCCCGCTATGCCGGCCAGGCGACGTCTTTGCTGCAGGACCAGGGCATCAAATTGCTGGTCGTCGCCTGCAACACTGCGTCGGCCGTCGCGCTGCAGGATCTGCGCGAGCAAATGGCCCCGCTGCCGGTCATTGGCGTCGTGAAACCCGGGGCGGCAGCGGCGGTCGACGCGCGCCCGGGCGGATCACACCTCGTTCTCGCCACCGAGGCAACGGTTCACCTCGGCGCCTACCGCAAGGCGATTAGCGAACTGGACCATGGTGCCTCGGTGCAGGAACTCGCCTGCGAGATGCTCGTGTCGCTCGCGGAAGAAGGCTGGAATTCCGGCGAAATCGCCGAAGCAATCGTTCGGCGCTATGTGGATAGCCTTTCCGGATTCCTGCCGAACAGCGTCATTCTCGGCTGCACGCATTTCCCGCTGTTACGGGAACCGATTGCGAGCGCATTCGATGATTCTGTGTCGATCGTCGACTCGGCGAGCACGACGGCACGCTCCGCCAGGGCATTGCTGGACTCGCTCGACTTGCTCGGGGATTCGGGCGGCGCACTGAAACTGATGGCAACAGACGGCGCTACGCGATTCGCGCGCGTTGGTGGGCAATTCCTCGGGGAGGACCTGTCGGTCGGCGATATCGAGCTCGTCGATCTGTAGGAGCGGTTTGCATCCTCGAAGGAGGATGAGCGAAGCGAAACCGCGATCGGATTCTGGCCGCATTGACCGGGCAGGTCTCTTCGCTAAACCTCGCCCGACATCCGTGTCGGACTCCGCCTGCTTTGGCGTCCCTGCGTCGCAGCGCTTCGTATGACGCTCGAAGACCTCCCCGGTCAACGCGCCAAAGCTAGCTATGCGATAATCGTCGGCCGTTCACCCCAGGGGACACACCGTGTCTGATTCCCGTTTGCCGCGGCTCGCGGTCATCCTGCTTGCGTCCATTTTCGTTGTTTCCTGTGCCGAGGAACCGCCGCCCGAGCCAGCGGCCGTGGTCGAAGATTCCGTCCGCCCGCGGCCGGAAATCTACGCGGAGTTCGAGCTAACGGCCGATCTCTCGGGCCTGAGCGACAACCAGAAGAAGATGGTCGGCGTCCTGATCGAGGCCTCCGAGATCATGGACGATCTCTTCTGGCGGCAGGCGTATGCCGACGACTACCTGGCGTGGCTGGATTCCATTGAGGATGTGGATGCACGGCGATTCGCGGAGATCAATTATGGTCCCTGGGATCGTCTCGACGACGACAAACCGTTCCTCGACGGCGTGGGGCCGAAACCGCTGGGCGCGAATTTTTATCCGGCCGACATGACCAAGGAAGAATTCGACGCCGCCTTTCTGCCCGGCAAGGTCGGCCTCTACTCGCTGATTCGGCGGGATACCGATGGCGCACTGAAGCTCGTGCCGTACCACGTGGAGTATGCAGAGCAGCTCAAAGCGGCTGCGGACCTGCTGCGTGCGGCGGCGAAACTCGCGGAGAGTCCGGATTTTGCGAACTACCTGAAGCTCCGGGCGGCGGCCCTGTTGAGCGACGAGTTCCGCGTCAGCGATATGTGGTGGATGGACGTCAAGGACAACAAGGTCGATGTCGTCATTGGGCCCATCGAGACGTACGAAGACCGCCTGTTTGGCTACCGGGCCGCTTACGAATCCTATGTGCTGATCAAGGACATGGAATGGAGCGAGCAGCTGAGTCGATTTGCGGCGTTCCTGCCGGACCTGCAAAAGGGCTTGCCCGTGCCCGATGAGTACAAGCAGGAAACGCCCGGCTCCGACTCGGACCTGAATGCGTATGACGTCGTCTATTACGCGGGCGACAGCAACGCGGCATCGAAGACGATAGCGATCAACCTGCCGAACGACGAAGAGGTTCAGCTACAGAAGGGCACACGCAGACTGCAACTCAAGAATGCCATGCAGGCCAAGTTCGAAAAAATCCTCGCGCCGATATCCGGAGTTCTGATTGATCAGTCGCAACGCCAGCACGTTACCTTCGATGCCTTCTTTGCGAACACGATGTTCCACGAGGTGGCTCACGGCCTTGGTGTCAAGAACACGATTACGGGCAAGGGTTCCGTGCGACAGGCGCTCAAGGACGTCGCCTCCAGCATGGAGGAGGGCAAAGCCGACATACTCGGTTTGTACATGGTGACGGCACTGCACGAGGCAGGTGAACTCGGTGACGCCGATTTGCGCGATAACTACGTGACATTCATGGCGAGCGTCTTTCGCTCCATCCGGTTCGGCGCGGCGAGTGCTCACGGCAAGGCCAACATGGTGCGCTTCAACTTCTTCCTCGAGAAAGGTGCGTTTGTTCGCGACCCGGGAACCGGCACATATCGCGTTGACTTTGACCGCATGCGCGCCGCGATGGGCGATCTGTCGAAGCTGCTGCTTACCCTGCAGGGTGACGGCGACTACGAAGGCGCCGTGCGGCTTACGGAAGAGATGGGCGTAATCGGTGCGCAGTTGCAGGCGGATCTCGACCGCCTGACCGCGGCGAGCATTCCCGTGGATATCACGTTCCGGCAGGGCAAAACCGTTCTCGGGCTGGAGTGAGTTCGCGCCTCGAGCGGCGCTCCTACAACGGCAGCGAGCGGGGTGTCTCTGACGAGCGTATCGCCGACGCCAGCGAGGAAGAGATTCCCCGCTTGCTGCCGAGATCGTTGACGGGTGCGGTTGCTATCTGAGATCGCGCTTGTCCAGCCTCCCGATCGCGTGCCCGAACAGGCTTCCCAGGTACAGGGCGTCCGGCGTCTCGAGCACGGCCGTTAGCGACGGCAGTCGTGCCTCCGGGTCACGCAGGTTGATGAGCACCTCACCGTCGCCGTCGATGGCAATGACGTGTGAGTAGGGCAGGGCTTTCGGCCGCAACGCGGCGGGCAATCGCTGGACTACCTTCCGCAGCCAGGGTTTGCCCGAAAGCGCATCCAGTGCCGGGACTCGTGGCGCGATCAGGCCAACCCAGAATCGACCCTGCATCCCCGCCGTAATGTTGTCCGGAAACGCGGGCAAATTGTCGAGAATGACTTCAGTCTCGCCTGCGCGCGGGCCGGCGAGCCAGTGCCGGTGGACGCGATACGCGCCGGTCTCTGCAATCAGCAGGAACTGGTCGTCAGCGCTGATCGCGACGCCGTTTGCATAGTTGAGACCGTCGAGGATCACGCGCGCCGAGTTACCCGCGGGATCGAACTCGATGATACGACCATGCCCGCCATGCTCCATGATGTCGAGCAAGCTCGCGGCGTAGGTGCCCCCGAACTGTTCGGCGCCGAAACGTGAGCTTGCTTCACTGAAAAAAACTCGCCCGTCCTGCGCAGCCGCGACGTTGTTGGCGTAAACGAGTGGTCGACCGTCGATTTCGACCAGCACTTCGCTGAGGTTGCCTTCGCTGTCGACCCGTTGCAGTCCGAGGTATGCGTTCGCGATCAACAGCGTGCCGTCATTCGCGCGCGTAATGCCGAGCGGCCGTCCGCCCACGTTTGCGAAAGGTGTGACTGCGCCTGACGGCGAAATTCGGATGATCGTGCCCGATGACGTGGGCGCGTACAGGTATCCGTCCGGCCCAAAAGAGATGTCCTCTGGGCCCTCGTGCTCGCCCGTGCTGATATGACGCGCGTACTTGAGCCGATCGTCGGGGCCAAACGGGTCACTGATGCCGCGATCCACCGGGGCGTCCCAGGCGACCGGGTCAATGGGCACGGGCCAGAATGCCAGGTACAGCGCGGCGGCAACCAGGATTGACCCGATCGCGAGTGCGAGCTTCTTCATCCGAGGTAGTTTAGCGGTTCGCGTCGATGATGCGCAGGAATTCCGCGCGCGTCCTGGCATCTTTGCGGAAGGTGCCGACCATCTGGCTCGTCACCATCGAGACATCGTTCTTGCGAATTCCCCGGGTGGTCATGCACTGATGAGTGGCCTCGATGACCACGCCCACACCCTTTGGCTGAAGCACGTCCCAGATGCAATTTGCAATCTGTGCCGTCATCTTCTCCTGCACCTGGAAGCGCCTGGCAAACGCCTCCACGACGCGGGCGAGTTTACTGATGCCGACGACTTTGTTGCGCGGCAGATAACCCACGTGCGCGCAGCCGATGATTGGCGCCATATGGTGTTCACAATGCGACTCGAACGGGATGTCTCGTAAAACGATCATCTCGTCGTAGCCTTCGACTTCCTCGAAGGTGCGCTTGAGATATTTGACCGGGTCTTCCTTGTAGCCACTGAACCAGTCTTCGTATGCGCGTGCGACGCGCTTCGGCGTGTCGAGTAGACCTTCGCGGCGGGTATCCTCGCCAGCCCATAGCAGCAGTGTACGGACGGCTTCTTCAGCCTGCTTGCGGCTGGGTTTGCGCGGCTTGCGATCCGCGTCGGTCTTCTTGTTTGCCAAGGAGTTGCTTCCGGTGGGGCTAACGATACGATACTACCGGCAAGGCTCAGCCAGGTACACTGCTGTTGCAAAAGGAAACGCCCGTGCCGCCGATGCCGCAGTAGCCCCCGGGGTTTTTCGCGAGGTACTGTTGGTGGTAATCCTCCGCGTAGTAAAAGGCATCGAGCGGTGCGACCTCGGTGGTGATTGGGCCATAGCCGGCTTGCTGCAATTCTGCCTGGTACGAGGCCTGCGATTCCGTGGCTGCCAGCTTCTGAGCTTCGTCCAGCGTATAGATCGTCGACCGATACTGCGTGCCGATATCGTTACCCTGTCGCATGCCCTGAGTGGGATCGTGGCTTTCCCAGAAGATCTCCAGCAGCTGCTGGTAGCTGACAACGGAGGGATCGAAAACAACGAGCACAACCTCTGCATGGCCTGTCGTCCCCGTGCACACCGTATTGTAGTCGGGATTCGGCAAACTCCCACCTGCGTAGCCGACGGCGGTGCTGAAAACCCCCTCGGTCTCCCAGAATCGGCGCTCGGCCCCCCAGAAACAACCGAGGCCGAATACAGCCTGCTCAAGTCCGTCGGGGAACGGCGGGCGAATCGGGTTGCCGTTTACGAAATGTGTTTCGGCGTCAATCATAGTGAGGCCCTAGTTGGCGAAATAGCGGCCGCCGCGCCGAGGCCGGTCAATGATGCCTTGCCGGCTCTGGAACCGAATCGGAATGGACTGTGTGTTGCCCCATTCCGTGGCGCGGTATACGGCGAAATGCAGGTGCGGCATCGTCGTGTGACCGGTGTTGCCCGACAGGCCGATTCTCTGACCGCGCGCAACGCTCTGACCGACCTCGACAAGTGCGCCGCCTTTTTGCAGGTGGTAGTACTCTCCTGTCGTCCCGTCGCTGTGCAGTATGACAATGAAGTTCGCGTACTTTCCGCAACCGTCTTCCCAGCAACCTTTGTCGTGCGATTCCTCGACGCGCGCCACGATGCCGGCTCTTGCCGCGTGGACGCTCGTTCCTTCCTCCATATCGAAGTCGATTGCGTAATGCTCGAGTCCGGTATGGCTGAATCGCGAACCGTAGCCCTGCAATACGCGATAACTCTTGCCTTTCTCATAGGGCAGCGCGTACAGGTGATCGTCGTCATGCGCCGCGTCCTTGTCGCCGACGGTCCAGTCGTACTCGTACCGATAGGCGCCGGGCCGGTCATGGTTGCCTTCGCTGAGCAAAAAGACCTGCTCCTCGGCGAGCGGCGCAAGGGTGCGCGTTACGGTACGCGGGCCGGACACATCGAAATAGCGGGCCCGTACCCGGACGGTATAGGTAATTGGCACTTCCCTCAGGTTCTTCGCGCGCAGCTCGACGTTACCACCTTCGCGCACCGCGTCGACGCAGATGAATTCGTCCCTGCACGACGCTCCGGCGGACGCCGCGGCCATTGTTGTTATTAATAGCAGGCTAAAGCGACAGACGTTCATTCTTATTTTCGGCCAGGCGAGATCATCGTTCCTTCATCTCCTCAGCTCTTTCAGCCGTCTCCGCGGCTTGCTTCTTTATCTCGTCAAGATCGGACTTGCGGTAGTAAAAGGTGTGCGTGAACTGCTGATCAACGGCTTCTACCGGTCCTTCTTCAGTATAGACGGGCCGGTAAAGGCGCGAGCGGATTTCGCGTTGCACGTAGCGTTGCATGTCCGTGAACTCTTCGGGCGTCGCTGCCGTAATCTTGAAGTTCGAGGCTTTGCCCCGGACGGTGACGTCATAGATTGCGGCGATCGTGCCGGTCAGCAAGGTCTCTGCCTGCGACTGTGCATCCGCAGGTTTGGCATCGCCCACGTACCTCGGCAGCACGTTGTAGCGCAACGGCACGGGCTTCTGCAGCAGATCCCGACGAATCGCTTCCCGGTCTTCATCCCCGGACAAAACGGCCCAGGCTTCTTTGTAAAGGCCGCGCGCCCGGCCCTGACTGGTTTGCGACAGATAGTAGTCACCGAGCGCCAGCTTGGCTTCCGCGAGATCCAGCCAGTCAATTTCGTCGCTGTTCTCTGCAATGCGAAGGGCACGCTTGAAGTAGATCTCGCCACTGGTGACCGTCGCCTGGTGATAAGGCTGCGACCCTGTCAGGTCAACGAAATAGTACGACTCGCCGAGCTTCAACAACGGCTCAACCAGCAGCGCATCGTCCTTGCCCTTGTTGTTCTCGATGATTCGAATGATCGTGCGGTACGTCGTCCGTTCATCGTTGAAGTGGCCGGTGCGATGCTGCCAGGCCGCGCGCCGCATCAGCGGCTGAATCAGCGCCATCGGCTGCTGGTCGAAGTAGCGCCGATTCAGTGCGTAGATCCGGTCGTGTGCCTTTTTCGCTTCATCCAGCGCCCCCAGGCGGTAGTTCGTCTCTGCGAGCGACTCCAGGATCTCAACCTGGTTCATGTTGTGGGGGCCGTCGTTGACGTGCGTAACGTGCACGGCGCGTGTGAACGTTCCGGCGGCAAGATCGGGCCGACCGGCTTCCAACTGGGCGGCGCCGAGCCCTTTCAAAGGATTCACGAGTCGGGTGCTCAGGCGATCGTCGATGTCCTCGATGATCTCGATTGATGCCTCGAAATTCTGCTGAGCGGCATCGAACTGCTGATTGCGGTGCTGGACGATCGCGAGGTTTGTCAGCGCCTTGGCTGTCTCCGAGGACTCCGGCCCGAACAGGCGAATCGTCAGTTCGACGACGCGTTTCGCCACCGTGTCGGCCTCGTCGAGGATCCCGTTCGCCATGAGATCCTTGTATCGGGCGAAGTACTCGCCAAGGAGCTGTT
>JAAUXY010002748.1_pt1 | contig 12213 bp, 9 predicted proteins | sample 7278121 | NCBI WGS metagenome assembly JAAUXY01 (sample SAMN14350117, study PRJNA611818) | marine sediment metagenome | isolation source: surface marine sediment (1.8m) | place: French Polynesia: Moorea | collected 2018-08 | reverse complement strand
GGCGCGCCTGACGGCGCAGCGCCGTCGCGTCCTGGAAATCGTCGCGCAGAGCCACGGCGCGATCGGCGCTTACGAGATCATGGATCGGCTGGCCGAGGGGGAGAAACGGCCGGCGCCGATCACCGTCTACCGCGCCCTAGACTTTCTGATGGAGCAGGGCCTGGTGCACCGGCTGGCCAGCCTGAACGCCTACATCGCCTGCTCCCACGCCGAGGCCGAGCACGGCGCCCAGTTCCTGATCTGCCGGCGCTGCGGCACGATCGGCGAGCTGACCGACAGGGCCGTCAGTCAGGCGATCGCCGGCGCCGCGTCGGACCTCGGCTTCGCCGTATCGCTGCCGGTGGTCGAGGTGGCGGGCTTGTGCATTCACTGCCGGCATGAGGCTCACGATGACGCTTCAAGGTGAGCCCGCGACGACGGCGACGGTGGCGGGCGCCGATGTGCCGTCGCTGATCGCAGCCGAAGGTCTGACCTTGCGTTACGGCCGTCACACGATCGTCGAGAACGTCGACCTCGCCGTTCATCCCGGCGAGATTGTCACCGTCATAGGACCGAACGGCGCCGGCAAGTCGACGTTGCTCAAGCTGCTGCTCGGCCTGCTCGCGCCGACCTCTGGGGCGGTCCGCCGGCGCGACGGCCTGCGCGTCGGCTACCTGCCGCAGCGCCTGCACCTCGACCCGGTGCTGCCGCTCACCGTGGCCCGCCTGATGACCCTGACGGTGCGGCGCACTCGGTCGGTCGTCGAGGCCGCGCTGGCCGAGACCGGCGTGGACCGCCTGATCGACGCCCCGATCCAGTCCCTGTCGGGCGGCGAGCTGCAGCGCGTGCTGTTGGCACGGACGCTGCTGGTCGATCCGGATTTGCTGGTGCTCGACGAGCCGGTCCAGGGGGTCGACTTCACCGGCGAGGCAGACCTCTACGAACTGATCGGCGCGCTGCGCCGCGCCCGCGGCTGCGGCGTGATCATGGTTTCCCACGACCTGCACGTGGTGATGGCCGCGACCGACCGGGTGCTCTGCCTGAACCGCCACGTGTGCTGCGCCGGCACGGCCGAGGCCGTGGGCCGGGACCCGGAATACGTTCGGCTGTTCGGGCGGCGCGCGGCCCAGGCGCTCGCGGTCTACACCCATCACCACGACCACGCGCACACGGCCTCGGGCGAGATCGTTCACCTGGGCCGCGAGGGGGAGAAGTGATGCTCGACGACTTCTTCCTGCGTGCGCTCGTCGCCGGCGTCGGGGTCGCGATCGTCGCCGGTGCGCTCGGCTGTTTCATCGTCTGGCGCCGGATGGCCTATTTCGGGGACACCATGGCGCACTCGGCGTTGCTTGGGGTCGCTCTGGGATTTCTCTTGGACCTCGATCCGACCCTCGGCGTCGTGGCGGTAACGACGCTGATCGCCTTTCTTCTGCTCTCGTTGCAGCAGCGGCCTTGGCTCTCCGCCGATACGCTGCTCGGCATCCTGTCCCACGCCTCGCTGTCGCTCGGCCTCGTGGCCATCGGCCTGATGGCCTGGCTGCGGCTCGACCTGTTGAGCTACCTGTTCGGCGACATCCTGGCCGTGACCGAGACCGAGATCCTCTGGATTTACGGCGCCGGAGTCCTGGTGCTCGCGGCCCTGGCCATCATCTGGCGGCCGCTGCTGGCGGCGACCGTGCACGAAGACCTGGCCCGCGCCGAGGGCGTGCCGACGGCGCGCGTCAAGATGATCTTCATGGTCTTGATCGCGCTGGTTATCGCGCTGGCCATGAAGCTGGTCGGTATCCTGCTGATCACCTCCCTGCTGATCATCCCGGCGGCGACGGCGCGGCGTTTCGCGCGCACGCCCGAGCAGATGGCGCTCGGCGCGGCGGTCATCGGCGCAGCGGCCGTCGTACTCGGTCTGCAGGGCTCGCTCTATCTGGACACGCCGTCGGGACCGTCTATCGTCGTGGCGGCGGCCGCCTTCTTCGCTGTCAGCCTGCTGCCGCTGCGTGCCGGCGGCACGACGCGCTAAACCGCGGCCGGCTTCTCGACCCAGACGTAGTACTTGTCCGGGTCTTTCTCGCAGGCGAAGCTCCGGCGCAGCACCAGGCCGCTGTCCTCGATCATGGCGCGGAAGTCCTCGGCCTCGCTCCAGCGCACGCACTCGATGATCAGGATCACCGCCTGCGGCTTCAGGAAGCGCCCGACGCTGGCGTAGAAGCGCTTGTGCACCGTCCAGTTCTCGTCGAAGTACAGCAGCTCGGGCGGCCGATGGGGGATGTCGCGCCGGATGCCTGAGTGCGGCGGGTTGCCGACGACCAGGTCCCAGGCTTCGGTTTCCGGGATCTGGTCCAGGCAGTCCGAGTGGTAGAGCGTCACCCGGTCCTCCAGGCCGTTCTCGCGGATCGTGGTCTCGCAGGCGGCGATCGCGGCCGGGTTGATGTCGGCCAAGCAGAGCGTGTCGCAGAGCCCGTGCGCCAGGAGCGAGAAACCGATGAAGCCCGGGCCGGTGCACCATTCGAAGACCCGCTCGCGCCGGCCGATGCGAAACGGCAGGACCTTGAGATAGTCCTGGCCGAAGGTCCGCCCGCCGCCGTCCAGGGGCCGCGTGTAGCACACCGAGATGCCCTTGTAGTCGACCCGGATGTAGTCTTCGGCGACCGGCACGTCCGGCATGGAGACCTCTCCCAGAAGAATGGCGCCGGTTCGGTTTTAGAGCATTTTGGCGCCGTTTGAAATCGGCGGCGGCCCGCGATCGGTCCTGTTTCAGACGCCGAACAGGCCGATGACCAGGGCCATGACCAGCAGCACGCCGAGCCAGTGGGCGGCGTCGATGACGGTGAGCGACCAGCTCGCCGACTGGAAGCGGTGGTTGACCATCATGGTCGTGAGCACGAAGCCGGCCCAGACGAAGAAGGCCGCGATCAGCGCCTGCGACACCGTGACCTCGCCCAGATGACCGACCACGCCGGCCAGCGACCAGGCCATGAAGAGCTGGCAGGCGGCGGCGACGATGAAGGGCAGGGGATGCGGCTTGACCTCATCCTTGGTCTTGCCGATCGCCGCCATCCATTGCTTGCCCAGGACCGTGTACCAAAGCGCGCCGAAGGCGAAGCCGCCGGCGGCGGCGACGAGCACCGCGAGATAGGAGATGCCTGCGAAGGCCATGACGTTCCTCCCAGCGAGAATTCCTGGGCATCATAGGCCGCGCCGCGCATCGCGCCAGTCCGTGCACCAGGGTCCGGTCGCACGTCTTCTTATGACTCGCGATCGTATAGGCTCGCGGACTAGGATTCCGTCATGCGCCCCATGGCCTTACCCAAAGTCGCGCACGTTTGCGCCCTGCCTGCCGCGGTCCTGTGTGTGGCTCTATTCGCGGCGGACGCGAGGGCCGCGGGCTTTGCCCTGAAGGAGCAGAGCACGGCGGCGCTGGGCAACGCCTTCGCCGGCGCGACGGCCGGAGCGGAGGATCTGAGCTACATGTTCTTCAATCCGGCGGCCGCCGCGCGCCAGTCCGGCAGCCAGGTCGTGGCGGTCGGCAGCACTATCATGCCCCGCGCCGAGCTGCGCAACGGCACCGCGAGCGCGACGACACCGCTCGGCCCGGTGCCGATCACAGGCGGCAACGGCGGCAGCGACATCGCCGAGGACAATCTGCTGCCCGCCTTCTACGCCATGTGGGAGGCGACGCCGGAGCTGAAGCTCGCGCTCGGGGTGAACGCGCCCTTCGGGCTCGAGACCGACTACAACGAAGGCTGGATCGGCCGCTATCACGCTCTGAACTCGCGTCTGCGCACGGTGAATGTGAATCCGGTCGTCGCCTACCGGGTGCACGACCTGCTGTCGCTCGGCGCCGGCCTTCAGGTGCAATACATCGACGCCCGGCTGACCAACGCGATCGACTTCGGCACCATCGGCCTGGCCAACGGCATCGGCTTCGCGGTGCCGACCGCCCAGGACGGCCGCGCCAAGGTGACGGGCGACAACCTCGGCGTCGGTTTCAACGCGGGGCTCCTCGTCGAGCCCTTGGAGGGCACGCGCATCGGCGTCGCCTACCGCTCGCACATCCGCCACGACATCGACGGTGACGCCGACTTCACCCTCGACGCGGCCGGCGTCGGCGCCACGCTGCAGGCTGCGACGGGCGCGTTCGTGAGGACCGGCGCGACCGCCGAGATCACGACGCCGGAGTCGGTCTCGTTCGGCTTTCACCAGGACATCGGCGCGCGCTGGTCGGTCATGGGTGAGGGGCTGTGGACCGCCTGGAGCCGATTCGACGAACTGCGCATCGAATTCGACAACCCCCAGCAGGCCGACAGCGTCACCGAAACCGATTGGCACGACAGCTGGTTCTTCGCCGCCGGCGTCACCTACCGGCCGATCGAGGCGGTGAGCCTCCGGCTCGGCGTGGCGCGCGACCAGAGCCCGATCAACGACGCCAAGCGCACGCCGCGCATCCCGTCGGAGGACCGGACCTGGATCTCGGTCGGCGGCGCCTACCGGCCGTTCGAGAACTTCAAGATCGAGTTCGGCTACAGCCACATCTTCCTGGACGACGCCTCGATCGATCTGCGGGCCAGCGAGCCGGGCAATTCGGCCCGGGGCAACCTCTCGGGCAGCTACGACAGCTCGACCGATATCGTCTCGCTGCAGGCGGTGCTCAGGTTCTGAATTTCGATCCACGCGACCAAGGTCGGTAGATTGATCTTTTCGATGTTGGTCGAACCGCCCGCGGGCCCGTTGACTCAGGTCAAGGCGCGGCGCGGAGCGCCCGGCTAGCGTGCCCAATCAAGGCTCAGCACTCATGCCGGCGCTTCGGAGCATTTCTTAGAAGAGACTGCTTCGGCGACAGAAGCGTCCACGTAACGGCAGCTGGTCACGGCCCCTCAGAATGCTCGACTTGTATCACTCGTCTTCCGGCGGGTTGACCGACACCGGTCGAAACCCCGGATGCTTTTCACCGCTGCAAGGGAGGTCCCCGCGCCTGCGGCGGATCGTTGCGGCCGTCGCCTTCCTGCTGTTGGGCGTGGCGTCCTATCTGCTGGGATTGGCATCCCACGCCCAGGAAGGCGGCACAGCGCTGTTGCTCGACGTCAAGGGGCCGATCGGCCCGGCCGCGAGCGATCACGTCGAGCGCGGTTTGACGAAGGCACGTGAGCAGGACGCGCGCCTGGTGATTCTGCGCCTGGACACACCGGGTGGTCTCGACAGCTCGATGCGGGCGATCATCCAGGAAATCCTCGCCTCGCCGATTCCGGTTGCGAGCTTCGTGGCGCCGAGTGGCGCCCACGCGGCGAGTGCCGGGACCTATATCCTCTATGCCAGTCACATCGCGGCCATGGCGCCCGGGACCAATCTCGGCGCCGCCACGCCGGTGGCCATCGGCCTGCCGATGCCCAAGCCGCCGGGTCGCGAAGCGGGCGAAGAGGGCCCCGAGGAAGACGCGAAGGCGCCGGCCGAGGACGATGCCCCGCCCACGATGGCCGACAAGGCGGTGAGCGACGCCGTGGCCTACATCCGCTCGCTCGCGCAGATGCGCGACCGCAACGCCGACTGGGCCGAGAAGGCGGTGCGCGAGGCCGCCAGCCTGCCAGCCGAAGAGGCCTTGGCTGAAGGCGTGATCGACCTGATCGCGTCGGACGTGCCAGACCTGATCGCCAAGCTCGACGGCCGCAGCATCAAGATCTTCGAGACGACGCGGACTCTGGAGACCGCGGGTCTGCGGATCGTCATGGTCGAGCCGGACTGGCGAACCGAGTTCCTCAGCATCATCACCAATCCCAACGTCGCCTACGTCCTCATGCTCGTGGGGATCTACGGTCTGCTCATCGAGTTCTACAACCCCGGTCTGATTCTACCCGGCGTCACGGGCGCGATCAGCCTGCTGCTCGCGCTCTACGCGCTCCACATTCTGCCGATCAACTACGCCGGCCTGGCCCTGACCCTACTCGGCCTCGGGCTCATGGTGGCCGAGGCCCTGGTGCCCAGTTTTGGCTTCCTCGGCATCGGCGGCGTCGCCGCCTTCGTGGTCGGCTCCGTCATGCTGCTGGACACCGACGTCCCCGGGTTCGGGATCTCGTGGCTGCTCATCGGTTCGATCGCGCTGGTCAGCGGTGGCATCTTCGTCCTGGTGATGATGCTGTTCATGCGCTCACGACGGCGCGCCGTGGTGAGCGGCCCCGAGGAGATGGTCGGGAGCACGGGCGAAGTGCTCGAGTGGGACGGCCAGGGCGGCCGGGTTCGGGTGCACGGGGAAGTCTGGCAAGCGCGGGCCCGAAAGGCCCTGCAGCCCGGCGCGGGCGTGCGCGTCAAGGATCTGGACGGCCTCACGCTTGTCGTGGAGCCCCTGTCGAAACGGAGATAGTCGGAACCATGTCGTGGCTCATCGGTCAGGCCTGGACCATTGTGGTCCTGGTCCCCCTGTTCATCCTGTTCTCTTCCCTGCGGATCCTGCGCGAGTACGAGCGCGGCGTGGTGTTTCTCCTGGGCCGATTCTGGCGGGTCAAAGGACCCGGCCTGATCATCGTCCTGCCAGTGATCCAGACCATGGTCCGGGTCGACCTACGCACTCGCGTGCTCGACGTGCCCGAGCAGGACGTCATCTCGCGCGACAACGTCTCGGTGAAGGTGAACGCGGTGGTCTATTTCCGGGTCATCGACGCGCAGAAGTCGATCATCCAGGTGGAGGACTTCATGGCGGCGACCAGCCAGCTGGCACAGACTACCATGCGCTCCGTACTGGGCCAGCACGAGCTCGACGAGATGCTTGCCGAGCGCGAGCGTCTCAACACCGATCTGCAGCGCATCCTCGACGAGCAGACCGACGCCTGGGGCATCAAGATCTCCAACGTCGAGCTCAAGCACGTCGACCTGGACGAGAGCATGATCCGGGCGATCGCCAAACAGGCCGAGGCCGAACGCGCCCGCCGCGCCAAGGTGATCGACGCCGAAGGCGAGTTCCAGGCGGCCGAGAAGTTCTTCAAAGCGGCCGAGATCCTGTCGAGCAACCCGCAGGCCCTGCAGCTGCGCTATCTCACCACGCTGCACGCGATCGCCGGCGACCGCAGCTCGACCATCGTCTTCCCGCTGCCGCTGGAGCTGACGCGCGCCTTCGGGGCGCCGGAAAAGACGGGGGACGGCGGATCGGCTTAGAGGTAGACCTGTCAGGCTACTCTCGTCGCCCGCCTGCCTCACTCGCTCTCGCCGCCGATGGCGATGAGGTCGCGTTGCGAGACCACGCCCAGCACCTTGCCTTGGGCGTCGATCACCGGCATGTGCCGGAAGTTGCCGGCCGCCATGCGCGCCGCCGCGTCCTCGGGGCTGACGTCCGGCGTGAGCGTCTGCGGCGCCTCGGTTATGACGTCGGAGAGCCGCGTGTGATCGGCATTGCGCCGCGTGGCGACGAAGATCCGCAGAGCGTCGCGCTCGGTGAAGATGCCGCGCAGCTCGTCGCCGTCCATGACCAGGATCGAGCCTACCCTGCGCTCGACCATGTGCCGGGCGGCCTCGCGGATGGTGCTGTCGCTGGGCAGCCTGACGAGTTCCTGATCGCGGATCATGTCGGAAACGCTGGTCATCTCACGGTGCCCTCTTCGCGGTCGGAGGGGCCATTATGGCCAGGTGTTGATCTCCGCCCTTGATCTGCCTCAAGCATCGGGCGGGGGAGAGGCCCCCGCTCTTTCCAAGCTGCCTAGTCCTGGCCGGGCCGCCAGGCTCGAGCCAGTTCTTCGGCGCGGCGGATCTCCTCCGGCGAGAGGCCGGCCTTGACCTTGGCCTGCAGCTCGATGCCCTTGTCGCGCAGGTGCCCCTCGCCGCTCGAAAGGAAGAGCTCGACCCACTTGAGCGCCTCGACCATGTCGCGTTCGACGCCGCTGCCTTGAGAGTACATGAGGCCAAGGTTGAGGCAGCTCGTGGGATTGCCCAGGTTCGCCGCCCTTCGATAGTACTCGACGGCGCGCTTGCGGTCCTCGGGGACGCCGCGGCCGTTGCCGTACATGGCGCCGAGCCCGTTGAGGGCCATGGCGTGGCCCTGCTTGGCCGCTTCACCGTACCAATGCAGCGCCTGCTGGAAATCCCGGCTCGGTGGCTTGAGGTGCTCATAGAGCCAGGCGAGATCGTATTGCGCGTCCGGGTGCCCGGCCTCTGCGGCCTTTTTGTACCACCGCAGGGCTTGGCGATAATTCCTTCTGACGCCGCGGCCTTCCCGAAAGGCGGTGGCGATTCGGGTCTGCGCATTGGAGTCACCCGCTTGCGCGCCCTTGGCATACCATCTGGCCGCCGCCACCGGGTCGCGGGGTACTCCCTGGCCCATCTCTGCCATGTCGCCGAGCCGAGCCATGGCCTCGCCGTTGCCCGCCGCAGCGGCTTGGCGAAACCACTGTCTCGCCGTGGCGAAATCGACTGCGCCGTCGCGTCCCTCCAAGGTCATTACGCCGAGGGCCAACATGCCTCGGCTATCACCCTGCCGCCCCGCCTTGAGGTACCAGCTCCGGGCTTTCGACAGGTCGACCTGGCCCCCCTCACCCCATTCGAGCATGTCGCCGAGCTGCACCATCGCATCGCTGTCGCCCTGCGCGGCCGCGGCGGCATACCAACGCCGCGCCTCCCGGTAGTCCCGGGCGACGCCCAGGCCGTCGTGGTAGACGGCGGCAAGCAGGGTCTGACCCTTCGGCGATCCCGCCTCCGCCGCCTCGCGGTACAGGGCCACGGCCTTTCGCTCGTCGACGGGCACGCCGTCGCCGTTCATGTAGACGGCCGCGAGGTTCAGTTTGGCTTCGACGACGTCCCGCTCGACGGCCTTGGTGAACCACTCGAAGGCCGCCTTGTGATCGGCTTCGACACCTTGCCCCTGCCAGTACATCATCCCGAGGTTGTTCATGGCGCGGCCGTGGTCCTGCTCGACCGCCTTGAGGAACCACTTGCGCGCCTTGGCGCCGTCCTGCGGCACGCCGCGCCCGTCCAGGTACATCAGGCCGAGGTTGTTCTGCGCCTCCTTGAGGCCGCGTTCGGCGGACAGGCGATAGAGCATCAAGGCTTCGCCGTCGTCTTGCGCGACGCCCAGACCGTGCTGGTAGAGAAAGGCGAGGTTGTTCTCCGCGTAGGCGTCGCCTTGCTCGGCCGCGCGGCCATACCAGTAGGCGGCTTGGGCATAGTCCTGGGTCACGCCTTCGCCGGCATCGTAGAGCCTTCCGAGCTCGTTCTGGGCGCCGCTGTGGCCTTGGTTCGCCGACAGCGTGAAGTGTCGAAAGGCCTCCGACATGTCGACGGAAACCGCGCGGCCGTCCCTGTAGAAGCCGGCGAGATTGGCCTGCCCGTTGGCGTTGCCTTGGGCAGCCGAGCGCCGAAACCACGCGAGCGCCTTGTGATCGTTCTGCTCGATGCCGTAGCCTCTTTCGTAGAGCGAGCCGAGTTCGTTCTGCGCTGCCGGGTCCCCCAGCTCGGCCGCCCTGCGAATCAGGGTGACGGCATTGGCGAGGTCCTTGTCGACGAAAACGCCATCTTCGTGCAGCAACGCGAGAATCAGCAGGCCCGTGGGATCGTCTCCCTCCGCGGCTTCCCGGATCAGCCGCAGGCCCTCGGTGCGGGCGGTGTCTGTCTTCTGCAGCTGCAGCATGGCGATTCCTGTCATCGCCTTCGCGCCGGGGAAATGCTGTTCGGCAGCCTTCCGAAGAAGCCCCAACCCTCGCTCGAGGTTCGCTTCGACGCCCGTCCCTTCGACATGGGTGAGGCCGAGTAAGAACTGGCCCATGGCGTCGCCCTGCGCCACCGAATCTTGCAGCAAACTCAGGCCTTCCGCCCGCTCGGCAGGGCTCGGTCCCGACGTCAGCAGGAAGTAACCCCCAGCCGCCTGTGCGGTCGCGTAGCCTTGAGCTGCAGACCGCTTGAATAGGTCGAGAGCCTTCGCAGGGTCTTGCTCGACCTCTAGCCCTTGGGCGTAAAGCAAAGCGAGCGAATAGAGGCCGTAGGGGTCCCCCTGGGCCGCGGCCTCGCGGATGAGTTCGACGCCTTCCTTGCGTTCGGCGTCGCTCGCCTGCCGTTCGAGGAGCAGCTCACCCGCTGCGGCCATCGAGCTCGTGAAACCCTGGGCGGCGGCGAGCCTGTGGAGCTCAAGAGCCCGTTCGCGATCCTTGTCGACCTCGATGCCGTTGGCGTACATCCAGGCGAGCGTGTGTTGTCCGAGCGCGTCGCCTTGCTCGACCGAAAGCCGTATGAGACGCAGACCACCCTCGACATCTTTGGCTATGCCGAAGCCGTCCAGATAGGCGCTTCCCAATAGGGCCTGTCCTCTCGCATCTCCCTGCTGGGCGGCGCGTTCGGCCCAGGCGGTCGACTGCCCGCTGTCGCGCTCGACCCCGATGCCGTTTGCGAAATAGGTGGCGAGCAGGATGTAGGCCGTGACATCGGATTGCTCGGCCGACTCGTAGATCAGTCCCAGCCCCCGCGAGCCGTCCTGCGGCGTGCCGCGCCCCTCCACGAGGGCCGCTCCGAGAAGGGCTTGTGCGGTCGAATCACCTTGCTCGGCCGCGCGCTCGAACCAACGAACCGCCTCGGCAAAATCCTGCTCGACGACCTCGCCGGTCCAGTAGGCCCAACCCAACTCGAACTGAGCTATCGGATCGCCCAACTCCGCGGCACGCCGAACCAGCTCGAGAGAAGCGAGCTGATCCTTGTCGACGATTCGGCCCTCTTGATAGAGCCACGCCAGGTAACCGAGCGCACTTGTGTCATCCGCTTGTGCGGCCTCTTCGAGAAACCTCAGGGCCTTTTCGCGCTCGGCGTCGCTCTTCGCACGGTCGAGCAGCCAGGCGCCGGCCAGGCTCTTGGCGGGTGCATGACCTTGCTCCGCGGACTGCAGACAAAGGCTGAGAGCGCGATCGCGATCCTGCTCGATCAACGTGCCTTCGTCGTAGAGCAGTGCGAGCGTGAATTGGGCCAGGGGATCACCACGCTCCACCGCAAGCTTAATCAGGCGCAGACCCTCAGAGACGTTCGGCTCGACACCGAACCCATCGATATAGGCACGGCCAAGCCGTGCCTGACCCTCTGGGTCGCCGAGGTCGGCCGCCTTTTTTGCGAAGTAGACGGACTTGCTGCCGTTCTGCTCGATCCCGATCCCGTGCTCGAAATAGAAGGCCAGAGCCAAATAGGCCGTAACGTCCTCCTGCTCGGCCGCCCGGTAGAGCCATTTGAGGCCGCGCTCGACATCACGTGCGGTGCCGACGCCTTCGACCAGAGCGCCGCCGAGAAAGGCTTGGGCGGTCGGATCGTCTTGTTTCGCCGCGCGCTCGAACCAACGAAGCGCCTCGGCCAAGTCCTGTTCGACGATCTCGCCGGTCCAATAGGCCAAGCCGAGGCGCAGCTCCGCCAGAGGCACACCCTCGGCGGCCAGCTGCTTGAGCTGTGGCAGCGCGATCAGGCTCAGGCCCTTGTCGCTGTTCCACAACGAGAGCAGCCAGGATTGGGCATCCGGGCGCAGGGCACCCGATCTCGGGATCATGCGCGAGGGAGTCGAGTCCGCGGCGCCGATCTCCGAACCGCTACGTGTCGCCTCGACGTCGGCGAGAGTCTTGTCCGAAGAAATTAACCATATGGTAGTAGCGACTGAGCCCAGAAGCAGGGCCAGATGGCGAGCTGTAAGTGCGGGGCGAGTTCGAGCGTCTAGACGTTTTCTTGTTTTTTTGCAGAACACTAAGAATGCGTCTCCGGCTTGGCCATCTCACGCTGCTGACTCGGTGGATCTTAGCCGGATCGAAGGCGCCGATTCAACAAATTCCCCAACTGCGTGTGACGATCGGTCGCCGGTCCCGAGCCGGGCCGGCCGCCCAATGAGGCAATCGGACCTCTCGGACGCCCACGAAGCCTCGATCGACGGCGTTTCGCTCCAGGCAGAACCCAAGCTTCGAACGACCCGCTAGGCCAGGGGGGCCTGCTTGCCGGGAGCCGCGGCGTCGTTCGAGACCCGGTCAGGTCCGCGCCAAGTGGTCCGCGAGGCGCAAAGCAAGCTGCACGATGGGCAAAGTCGGGTTCGTGTGACCGCCGGTGCGGAAGGTGCTCGAGCTCGATATGTAGAGGTTGTCGACCCCGAACACGCGGCAGTCCCCGTCAACCACACCGTCCTGCTTGGAGATCCCCATGCGTGTCGTGCCCATATGATGATGACCGGCCATATATCCCTTGTGGTCGCCGTTGGGAAAATCCGGGTCATCCTCGTCGAGGACCCAGTCCAACAGCTTCACGCGGGCGATGTCG
>JAAUXY010015181.1_pt1 | contig 12215 bp, 7 predicted proteins | sample 7278121 | NCBI WGS metagenome assembly JAAUXY01 (sample SAMN14350117, study PRJNA611818) | marine sediment metagenome | isolation source: surface marine sediment (1.8m) | place: French Polynesia: Moorea | collected 2018-08 | reverse complement strand
GGGATTCTGCAATGCGGCCAGGTAGCTTTCGAGGCGCCGCTGTGCCTCGTCCTCGCCGAGCAGTGCTTCGCCGAGGAAGTTGAGGTTCATCCGCAGCCCGGCTTCGCGGCGTGCACTCAGGTGTGGATTCAGCACGTCTTCTTCGGCCGGCAGGATTACGTTGGCGGTCTCTGCCCGCATCTTGCTCTTCACCAGCGGGACCGCAACGCCTGGCAGGAGCCCGCCGAAGGACTGAAAGCCACGCAGCAGCGTCTGGTCGAGTCGGCTGAAGTATCTCGGTACGCCCTGCGCGTCGAGGATGTGCGTCAGCTGGTCGACGGCCCGCGGCGGCCGCGCCGATCGAAACGCCTGGTCGGTCATCTGGATCATCGTCGCCTTGTCGTGCGGGTTCTGCACCATCCGCTCGAGCTCGCGTTGTTGCTTCTTTTCCTGCGGCGCCTGCAGCTCCGATGAGCGTTTCTGCAGCAGGGCTGCGATGTGGGCGGCGGCCTGGGCGTTGGCGGGATGAGGCAGGGAATCGTCGGCCTGGAACGAGTCCAGGATCTCGTGCAATGAGGTAGACATGGACAGAAACCTCCTGCCGCAAAGCTAGCAGAACAGGGTCTCCCTTCCGGTCCGGGAAAGTGCGTAGGCGTGTTTCAGTCGCCGCTATTGAGCATGGCGTGTAGCGCCTGCTCGATGCGAGCGCGAAGCTGTTCTTCGGAGGGACCGGCGGCACCCGGCTCCGCATCCTCGATCGACGGCTGGATACTGAGCAGGCGAGGGTCGAGGTGAGACAGGGCCGCTGAAGCCGCTGTCGTCGCCTGCTCGAAAGTCCTGCTGATGATTGCGGGCCCCGCGGCGCAGCCCGCGACATAAATGCCGGGCTGGCTGGTCGCACAGCACTGATCGCCAACGGCGACGTAACCCGAGGCCGCAAGTTCGACACCGGTAACCTCGGCCAGCCTGTCCAGGCCGGCCGGCGGGCGCGTCTCCGATCCCAGTACGACCATGTCGTACAACTCTTCCGGGACTTCGTTCGTGTCGAAATCGACGTAAGTGACTCTGAGCACGTTGCCTTCGGTGCCCTCGATCTTCTGCAGCAGGCCAAAACGCGTGTCTATTCCGGCAGGCAATGCAGTGAGCAACGCAGCCTTCTCGTCCTCATCGGGTTTGACGGTGACCAGCAGGACAATCCTGCCGATGTTCTGCTCCACGAGCCGGCTCACGTGGTCAATCGTCGTGTGTACGGGTACCTCGGTAAGCTCGTCGAGGAGCACAAGCATACTGTCTGGGTATTCTTCGTTCGACGGACGCGCCACGAAACCACCCGTCGGTCCGGGCGCGGTAAGCAGGCATTCCAGTTCGTCCGCCGTAACAACGTCCGGGTGATCGCCGTAGCCGAAGGCCCCGGAATCCTCGATCGGAACTACTTCATCGCCGGCGCCGATGATCACGGCTCCGACCTTGCGGTCGTGAGTCTGCTCCAGCGGCATGTCGAAGTGAATCGCATTGTCGTCGCAGACCTCGATACAGCGATTGCAGGGCAGATAGTTCGGCGGCGTGTTGAGACAGGCATCGATGTCGATCGCGAATGCTTCGGGGAACGCCTCGACGTGCGGCGTGAATATCGCTTTGCGATAGCTAAGACCTGCTTCGTATTCGTTCGGCAATACCTCGGGGCAGACCGGTTTGCAGTTATTGCAGCGCGTGCAGGCGTCGGTCACAAAACGTGCTTTCTCGGAAATCGTGATATCAAAGTTGCCGGGCGTGCCTTCGATGGATTCAAGGGTCGAAAGCGTAAACACCTCGATTCCGGGGTTGTCAGCGATCGCCGTCAGCTTGGGGATTGGAACGCCGTCGATTGCCGCACCTGCCGACGACTTCGACGTCATCGCGGCTGACAGTCGTCCGCCAACAATTGCGTCGTTCTCGACAAGGACTGCTTTTGCACCGGCATCAACGCATCGCATCGCCGCGGTCAATCCCGCGAGTCCGCTGCCAATGACGAGGATCGAGTCAGTCATCGCGCCTGGCCCTGCCCATGTTGAAGCCGGCCTCGAGCGCCTTCAGGTCGAGATCGAGATGCGCCGGTCGCACCGATGCGCGAATCGATGCTTCCATCGCATCCAGACTGACAACGTCTGTCGCGCCAATAATGTAGCCGAGCATGACGATATTTGCCGCCATCTTGTTGCCCAGTTCGCGGGCGGTTTCAATCGCCGGGAGTCGCACACTACCCGCGTCTTCGGATCTGGGATTGACAAGATCGGATTCCATGATCAGCAGGCCATCCGGTTTCATCTCTGGCCGGAATTTCTCGTAGGCCTCCTGGAACAGCACGGCGAGAATGTCGGGCTGGGTGACGAAGGGATAGGCAATCGGACGTTCGCCGATAATGACGTCAGCTCGCGACGCGCCGCCACGCGCCTCGGGTCCGTAGGTTTGTGTGAAAACCGCCTCCTTGCCGTCATGCAGAGCGGCTGCCTTGCCGAGCAGATTGCCAGCCAATGCGATGCCCTGGCCGCCAACGCCGCCCAGGCGAATCTCGGTGCTGTCTGCATGCGTCTTCATCGTCGTTACTAGGCGTGGAACGCGGGCCTCTCTATGTCAACGAAATTGCCAAGCACGATTTCGCGATCGTGATTCACGATGTCGATGTCGATTTCCTCGAGATTCTGGAAACCGTTCTCGATGCGGCATAGCTGCTTGTAGAGCTCGACCTCGTCGATCCCTTCGCCGAGCTTGTTTCGGCGCCCGAAACTCGTAGGGCACGGCGACAGAACCTCGGTAAAGCAAAAGCCGTCCTTTTGCATGGATCGCAGCACGGCATCAGTGAACTGGCGCACGTGCAGGATCGTCCAGCGCGCCACGAAAGACGCGCCTGCCGCTTTCGCAAGGTGCGGCAGGTTGAACGGTAACTCGATGCTGCCATGCGGCGCGGTCGTACCCTTGGCACCGACCGGCGTCGTTGGGCCAACCTGACCACCGGTCATACCGTAATTGAAGTTGTTGATGCAGATCACGTTCAGGTTGGCATTGCGCCGCGCCGCGTGAATGAAATGGTTGCCGCCAATCGCCACGAGATCGCCATCGCCGCTGATCACCGTAACCTTGAGCTCCGGGTTGTGCACGGCAATGCCGAGCGCGAATGGTAGCGCCCGCCCGTGGGTCGTGTGATAGGAGTCGATGTTGACATAGCCGGCGGCGCGACCGCTGCAGCCGATTCCGGACACGCAGACGTGCTTGTCGGCATCCACGCCCGACTCCTCGATGGCGCGAACGTAGGCATGAACGACCGTGCCGATACCGCAACCCGGACACATGATGTGCGGAAAACGATCCGCACGCATCAGGTGATCGATCGGGTGAATCGTGGCAGCTACTTCGTGGCCTTGTGTGCTCATGAGCGGATCACCTCGAGTATTGCTTCAGGCGTCGGCATTGCGCCGCCTGCATGGTTGAGACCTGTCGTAGGCAGATGCGTCAGTCGTTCGACCTCACGGCGCAGCTGACCGAGATTGATCTCCGGGACGATAAACCGTTTGACCGTACCCATGTCCAAAAGGCGGCGTATCCGCTCCTCCGGAAACGGCCATATCGTTTTCGGCCGTAGCATCCCGACTTTCAGGTCCTCTTCCCGCGCCTGCCTTACTGCCGACTCGGCGGACCGCGCGGTGCAACCGTAGGCGATGACGACGGTCTCTGCATCGTCGACGTGAGATTCATCATAGTCGATGATGTCCGCAGCATTGAGACGCACCTTGTCGACGAGGCGCTTGACGAGCTCGTCATGTCGCTCTGCCGTCAGCGCCGGATAGCCGCGCTCGTCGTGCGTAAGTCCGGTCATGTGTACTTTGTATCCCTCGCCGGCATGAGCGATCGGCGGCACGAGGTCTTCGTCGGGCGCATAGGGCAGGAAGCGCGCCTCTCCGGGCCCGGTTTTCGGCCCTTTGCGCGGCACGAACGCGATATCTTTCTCGTCCGGAATGACGACGCGCTCGGCCATGTGACCCACCACCTCGTCCATGAGAATGAACACGGGGATGCGGTACCGATCGGCCGTGTTGAACGCACTGATCGTCAATTCGAAGCACTCCTGCGGCGAGGACGGGCAATACGCGACAACCCCGTAATCGCCGTGCGACCCCCAACGTGCCTGCAGGATGTCCGACTGGCCCACCATTGTCGGTAGGCCGGTGGACGGCGACGCCCGTTGCACATTAACGATAACGATCGGTAGCTCCATCATCGCCGACAGACCGATGTTCTCCATCATCAGGCTGAAGCCGGGCCCGGACGTCGCCGTGAAACTCCTCGCGCCGGCTGCGGACGCGCCGATGATCGCCGCGATGCTGCCCAGCTCATCTTCCATCTGGACGAAGCGGCCGCCTGCCTCGGGCAGCCGCGTGGCCAGGTGTTCGGCAACTTCAGTTGACGGCGTAATCGGATAGCCGGCAAAGAAATCAACGCCGGCCGCCAACGCACCTTCGGCGCAGGCATGATCGCCAACCATGAAATGCTTGCCGGTGAGTACGCGGGACATTGCTCAGGCCGTGTCCTTTGCGTCTGTCGTGTAGATCGCCATCTCCGGGCAGATCGCATCGCAGAACTTGCAGAGGATGCAGGCGGTCGCCTTGTCCTCGGCTACAATCGGGAAGTGGTAGCCGCGCGAGTTGATCTCGGTGGAGTAGGACAGCACGTCGGCCGGGCAATACTCGATGCAGAAGTTACACTCCTTGCAGCGTTCCCGGATGACGTGGACCTGGCCCCGGGGCGTACCCGCCTGGTCCAGGTCCATCGGCTGGCGTGGGTTGTAGTCGGCGGCTTTCATAGAACGACTCCGGTCGTCATTTGAACACCGATCGAAAGCCGCAGGGATCGCGGAATGTGCCTATCCGGTCAGCGTAAGTCGACGACGTAGCGTGCCTCCCGTTTGCGTCCTTCCGCATGCTCGACGATCAGTCGGATCGTCCAGGTGTCGCCCCCCTCGAATGCCGCAGCGGGAATGCGGCCGAGCTCGCCGAGCCCGACTCGATCAAGCAATGGATCGCCAACCGGAGTAAAGCGCTCCGGGTTCTCGCCCTGCCCCAGCTCGAGAGCTGCTTTCGCAAAAAGGTTGGCATCGGCGACGCCGATCACCTGCAGAAAAGTCCCATCCGCAACGTCGATGCGCTGCACCGCCGGTATGTCTGCATGAATGAAATACGCCGGATCCGCCGCAAGCGCCGCCTTCGCGTCAACCACGCCGTAGCCGGTCAGGCGATCGCGACCGGGAACCTCCACGTCCCGTGCCGACTGTTCGAGGATGCGCTTGACATCCCTGGCCGACAGATCAGGGTTGTTCGCCCAGACCAGGGACGCGATGCCGCTCACAATCGGTGTCGCAAATGACGTACCCGTGGCACGGTAGTAACGCTTGTCCTCTCCGAGAACTGCGTCGCCGGGCACGTAGGAAGTCGTCGCGCTGCTGTACATGAAGTCCGTCGCCCGGGCCTTGAGGCTGACGACGTCGACACCGGGGGCGGCGATGTTCAGGGCGGAGCCGACGTTCGAGAAGACCGCCCGGCTGCCCTGTTGATCGGTTGCGCCAACGTACATGGCGCCTCGCAGTCGAGACGGTGTCGCATTGTCAATGTCCTCGGCGCGATTGCCCGCTGCAACGATCACGAGCACACCTTTATCGTTTGCGTAGTTGACCGCATCCTGCACGACCTTGGGGAAACCCGGGCCGGTGACGCTGAGGTTGATGATTCTTGCGCCATTATCAACGGCGTAGGCGATAGCGCGTGCGACGTAGGAAGCGCGTGTACGTCCGAAGTTGTTCAATGCTTTGAGCACCATGATGCGTGCCTGAGGATTGATGCCGTCGATCCCGGCATCGTTGCCATGCGTCGCCGCAATTACGCCGGCAACGAAAGTCCCGTGGCCATCGTTGTCCCATGGCTTGTTGTCATTCGCAAAAAAATCCCAGCCAATGATGTCGTCGACGTAGCCATTGCCATCGTCATCAATCCCGTTGTCGGGCGTCTCACCGTCATTGCGCCAGAGGTTCTCCCGCGCAAAGTCGAGATGATTCCAGTCGATGCCCGTATCGATGACGGCGACCACGATCGGCTGAGAGCTTTGGTTCATGTCGCCCGCGACGCCAACGTGCTCGAGCGCCCAACTATCGGCTACTGATTTGACCGCAGTCTCGGTTGCCGTCAGGTAGCCGCTTCCCTCCGGCGGCAACGCGGAATCCCCGCATTGATCGTTTTCGACGAACGTGCTTCCGGTGACCGTTGTGAGCTCACGAGGATCCAGGCCCGGCAGGTTCTCATTGAAGTTGTAAGCGACGTAGAAATTGTCCGTGATTGCATGGCCGTCGTTCGCTCGCACCTTCCACTGCTCGGGAATACTGTCCCGCGTTTCCTTGGGTAACTGGTCGAAGCTCATGTCGGACCGCCCCATACCGCCGAAGTGCTGAACAATGCCATCGATCTTCACCTGCTCGATCTGCAGGCCGATCCGTCCGGTATCGGCATTGAACCTGATCTGCCAGTCCGAGTCCTCTAGCGGGTCGTCCGGCGGAGCTGCATTCTTCTCATTCCCGTTGGGCCTCGCGTAGCCCATGCTGTCGGTCCACATTCGAGACGTGCCGAGCGCAGCGTCCATGGAAATATCCCATTCGACGCGGACCTGCCATGGATTGCTCAAGCTCGACTCGTAGCTTTGGCGCCGTAGCTCCACTGCAGCGCCGACCTCCGGCTCCTTCGTCACATTGCCGGACTCATCCTCGACCGGGCGAACGACCCGGATCTCGATGTTCGGCTTTACCGCTTCCCGGTCCGTATCCGGCGCCTCGTCGACCACAGCGGTTCCGGTGCATTGCTTCCAGAGTTCGAGCAACTCCAGGTTGTGCGCTTCCATGCGGGCCTCGGCGTCGAGCGCATCGGTGACTGCGGCTGTCTTGTCCGCCTTGCTCGTATCCGGCAACCGGTGGTAGTCCCAGAGCTGGTTTACTGTGTCACGCTCGACGTCGCGTCTTTTGATCAGGTAGCGAATCTGTTCCTGCTGTTCGGGATTGCAGAAACGCAGGTCAAACGCTTCGAGCGGCGGCGCAAAATGAGTAACGAACGGATCGTATTTCGCTTCCTGCCCCTCTGGGATCGTAGCGACCTGTGAAAAATAGAAATTGAACAGCGCATCGGCATCGAAGGACTGGAGATTGAAGCCCTGCAACGAAACGGCCTGTGACAGCGCCACGTTATAGAAGAGCAAAGCGTTCAAAAGCTCCATCTTGGCCTTAAGTGGAATGGCCGGATCCGCCATCAGCTTTTCGTAAACGCCTCTCCATTTGTCAAACAGCTCTGCCGATTCATCGATCGGCTCGACGGTGCTGTAGTCCTGGATGGCATAGCGGTACTGGCTCCGGTAAGCATCTATGACCGCCGAATACGCCTCGTCCGGATCGAACATGCCGAGTGCGAAAGCCGCATCCGAGACATCCGGGCTCAACGCCGCGTGATTCATGATGAGCGCAATCGTGATAGATACCTTGTCGCTGGCCGGAATGATGGGATGCTGCATCAGCTTCTGGTACAGCTTGAAGAACTCCGTGAATTGCGTTGATGCGGCCTGCAGGTCGTAGTATTCGCTGACGTTCTCGAAGATGTAGTCGGGGTCGAACGTTCCCAGCGCATACGACAGGTCGGAGAACATCGGGTGGACCGATGGGGGCGCGAACAACATCATGTAGGTGATTTGAGCCTTGACGTCTTCGGGGACCGTTGGATGGGCCATGATTCGCCAGAGGAGCTCCAGGAACTTGTTGTAGGTCAGCTGGTAACGCGGACTGCTTCGCGATGTGAGATCCGATTCGGAGTCACCGGACCGGGCCGCATAGGCTGCCAGAAGACGCTCGTACACGCGATCCGGGTCGAAGATGCCGAGCGCGTAGGCCGCATCGGAATAGGTCTGGTTCAGGGCCGTGTAGTTGAACACCATCGTTACCGCAAACGCCATTCGGTCGCTTTGCCGGATGGCCGGACTGCTCACGATGCGCTCGTAGAGCTCGAACCACTTCGTGTACGAGTTGAGCAGCGACGGTTCCTGGTGCTTGTCGCCACCGCCCGCCGAAAGCGACTCACCCTGCCACGGCAGTACGGGATTGCGCGGCGAGAAGTTGCCGAACTCGCTCCCCCAGTATTGCGTTTTGCGATCCGCGGAAAAATCGCCGACGCCGTAGTCGTGGCGTGGGAAATAGACCCACGCCGGCAGATGGTTGCCGTCCGTGGCGTTGCATTGCTGCATGTCCTGCAGCGCGATCGTGTAGTTGCCGATGGTTCCCTGAACACCCGGCAACGTGTAAGACCCCGTCGGATCAGCGACCGGGTACTCGGGTTTGGTCGTGATGTTGATAATGCCTCCTGCAGCACTCGTCCCCCAAACCGCAGCAGCTTCCACCGCCGAGATGATCTCGACGGACCCGATCGTCGCCGGATCGATCTTGTCGACGCCGCCGGATACGACCGTGCCGTCGACGAAAACGAGCGGACCCGCCGTGTCTCCCCGGATACTCACTGGTTTCGAGGACGGGCCCGGATACATGGCAGGCAACCGGTTGATCAGGTCGCTGACGGACACTTCCCCTTGATTCACCAGCTGCTCGCTGTCGATCGCGGTGACGCTGATCGGGGCCTCGTTGATACTCACCGGTGACGAACCCGTCACGACGATCTCCGCCGCGACCGGCGCACAGAAGCCCGTGATCACGGCCAAAACGCTTGTCAGCACGTTTTTCTTTTTCTTCATTCTTGTCTCCCCGACCCAGCCGTAGTGCGGCCTGGAGCCTGAGCTATACTGACCCTATCAGGATAGCGGATTCAGGCGGCCAATGAGAATAACAAGACGGTCCTGCTTTCTACCCTTCGTGCTGCTCTCGCTGACGACGCCCGTTTCTCACTCGAAAGTGAATCCGGACATCGACTTCAGCGCGTTGACCGGGTTTTATTCAACCGGCAGGTCGGGAATCTGCCTCAACAGCAATTGTCCGCCAGACCCGGTTATCTACGGTGCACTCCAGGGCGCGGACTGCAATCAGGCCGGGCGCGGGACGCCCTTGCCGATAACTATCGTTCAGCCTGGCCAGCGAAGTGGAGGCGGCGGCGGTGAGGCGGCCGATCCGCTGAAAATGGGGCAATTGCTGAACAGTGCATTTCCCGCCTCGAAGATCGACCTTGTCATACTGGATGCTCAGCCGATGGCGGCCGGACGCAATAGTTGGACCGAGAATGTTCCGCGCATCGACACGGACATGACCTGGGATATCTCGGACAACCTCGAGCTGAGAGCCAGCTACGGGACAACGTTCCGGGCGCCGACGATCCAGGATCTCTACCCGACACCGGCGGACGCGCTGTTGGCGATGGGTTCGTCAACAACGAGCGACGATTTCGATCGCGAGGTCCTCGAGGCGCTGAGCGCCCCACGTCAAGACGTCATGCTGCCTGGCGAAGGCCCTGCAGGGGCAAGCACCTCGGGCTCGATCTGGGACGGACAACTCATCGATAAAACCCTGGCGCCTTTGTTCGACGAGCTCGACGCCCGGTTCGAAGACCGTTCGACCGACGATGCCGAGGTCCTGCTGCTTCCGTTATCGCCGTACCTCCCGATCGACCAGTGGCCGGGCATGAACATCAGGTATCCGAACTACGGATCCGACGCACCGCCGATCAAGGGGACGACCCGGTCCGGGTACGAGCCGAGCAGCTTCCTGGAAAGCACCGACTTCGGTGGCTGGGTCGCCGTCAACTACATGTGGAACACGAGGAACCCCGGGTCGCGCAGCATCAACGGCGAGATCACCGACGGGTTCTCCGGCGTCCAGAATTCCTTCAAGATCGATCAGCTGTGGTTCTCGGGTAACGGGAATGAACCGCAGGGTTTCGCCACCGTCAATTACAACGATTACAGCGCCGGACAGATCGAACGAATTCTGCTTGTCATCGGCATAAAAAACCTCGAAAACAATTGGTGCCGCGTCGTCCTGAAACCCGTCGATCCGAAATACCTCAAGACCGGACGGCACGGCGGTGGGTCCTGGGGTCAGAAAGAAGACGACCAGTGGGCAATCAAACGCATCGGCTACACAGACGCCGACAGCTCGGCGTGGAACATGGTGCCCGGGAATGCGGAACCGGTGGTGATCGCGGTGATCGACACGGGCCTCGACTGGCATCACCTCGACATCGACGCCGACAGCATCTGGCGCAACGAGGACGAGATTCCCGATAACTTCGTCGATGACGACAACAACGGCTTCGTCGACGACATCATCGGCTGGAACTTCATGGCCAACAACAATCGGCCATGGGATTTCGACGGCCATGGCACGGTCGTTGCCGGAATCATCGCGGCCGCTCACAACGATCAGGGCATCGCCGGCATCAATCCGAATGCGAAGATCATGGTGCTCAAGGCGATCAACAACTTCGGCACGACCCGTGCCTCGTATCTCGCCCACGCTATCAAGTACGCTGCCGACAATGGCGCACAGATCATCAACCTGAGCGTCGGGGGCCCCGAGACGAGTCGGATTGAACAGGCCGCCATTGATTACGCGGCCTCGAAAGGCGTACTCGTCATCGCGGCGGCGGGTAACGAAGGCGTCGAACTCGATGTGTACGGGCCGGGCGGCCGGGACAACGTGCTGACCGTCGGCGCCACTCACGTCGATGATCGCACGGCCGCGTTCTCGAACTACGGGGAGCGTGTCGACCTCGTGGCGCCCGGCGTCGACGTGCTGAGTCTGCGGGCCCGGTTTACCGACGCGAACTACCGACCACTGCAGGATTCAGAGTACGAGCTCGGCCAGAACGTCGTCGGTGAGGACAAGCGCTACCTGCACGTGAGCGGCACCTCGTTCGCTACGCCGATGGTGGCGGCAACTGCGTCGCTCGTAATGGCGAAAGATCCATCGCTGACCGCATCCGACGTCGAACGGCGTCTTCTGGCAACCGCCGAGGACATCGAGCTGCCCGGTGTCGACAAGTACTCGGGCCACGGGATGATCGACGCGCGTGCAGCGCTCGGCGTCGATCCCGACTTTTTCGTGACCGCGGAGATATCCGGCGTCGATTTCGTGCAGTCAGAGTCGAGCAGCGCATTGCACGTGAATGGGACGATTGACGCAAACGGCTTCAAGCGTGCCTGGATGCAGATCGGTCCGGGCGAAAACCCCGGCGCGTGGAAGTACGTAGGGCAGAAACGAAAGTATCCGATTCGGAACGGCACCCTGGGTGTCATCCCGATCTCGGCGTTCAAGGGTGCCGATGTCTGGCAGGTCGTCATCAATGTCGAGCACTCGAATGGCGTCAGGAAGAGCGCCCGTTACCCGGTGAAGATCAACTAGCAGGGGGCAAAAATGAAACACCTGGCCTTGTTGACAATGGTGTTTTTGCTGGCAGCGACAAACGTTGCCTTCGGCGCCAAGACGAAGCCCGCATACGATATTCAGGCATTACCCGAAAAAGAGGACGAGTCGGATCTCTGGGAATCGGCGAGTCGTCATGAGAATCGGCTTCGCAATAGCGGCACCGTATTTCACAACCGTGAGGTAGAAGCCTACCTCGAGGACCTCGCCGAGCGCATGCTTGGCGACAAGCTGGATCATCTCGGTATCGAGATCGACTTCATGCTCGTCGCGGAGCCGACGTTGAGCGGCTGGGTCTATCCATACGGCACGATCGGGATTCACACGGGATTGATGGTGCGTATGGACAACGAAGCGCAACTTGCCGCCATCGTTGCGCACGAAATATCGCATTTCCTGCAACGCCATACGTATCGCGAGATGCTCGACGGTGGCCGGCAGAAGAAACTGGGCAAGGGCCTCGGCCTCCTGGCTTCGCTGGCACTGGCGAAAGAGACAGGCACGTTCGATGCCGGCGTCATGGATTTCACGAGCGAACTCTGGACGAATCTCGCGACGAGCGGCTACTCAAAGAAGAACGAGTACGTCGCGGATGAAGAAGGTCTGCTGCTGATGAACAAAGCCGGCCTGGCACTGGACGAGGCAATTCCGGCGTTCCACGCGCTGGGGGAGAACACGGTCTATGGCGCCGGCGACCCACGCAAGATGTGGAGCAGCCACCCGCGGCTTGAGGACCGAATCAAGAATCTCAAAAAAGAAATCAAGAAGTCGAAGCGGAGAAAAAATTTCCAGCCCGGTTCGGTGCCGGACGCGAACGAGT
>JAAUXY010204272.1_pt1 | contig 12216 bp, 8 predicted proteins | sample 7278121 | NCBI WGS metagenome assembly JAAUXY01 (sample SAMN14350117, study PRJNA611818) | marine sediment metagenome | isolation source: surface marine sediment (1.8m) | place: French Polynesia: Moorea | collected 2018-08 | reverse complement strand
TTGGAGCTCCAATGTCGCCGCGCAGGCCGGGGTCGATGGCCAGGCATGGAAAGGCATCGGCTGCTCGGCTGCCGACTACGACAACGACGGCGATGTCGACCTCTACGTCACCAACGGCCAACGCGGCTTTGCCCTGGCCGGTGTCGGCGGCATGCGCATCGACGGTGACATCACGATCGAGGTGCTCGACCCGACGGTGTTCGTTTCCGAGATGACCGACGGCTTCTATGAATGTGAGGGCCGCAACACTCTCTATCGCAACGACGGCGACACCGACGGCGACGGCATTCCGAATTTCACCGACGTGACCAACGCGGCGGGGGCCGGCGACTGCCGGCACGGTTCATCCTCAGCCTGGGGCGACTTTGATCGCGACGGTGACGTCGACCTCTACGTCGGCAACTTCGTCGAGCCCGACTTCATGGCGTTTACTCAGGATTTTTTCAACGCGACCCGCGACACCCTATATGAGAACAACGGCGACGGGACGTTCAGCGACATCACCCTTTCAGCGGGCGTGGCCGGTCGCAAGATGTACAACTACCGGTTGAATGGCGATCTGGTCGACTCGTTCGATCCGTACTTTACCGACTCCCGCGGTCGCACCGTCGGTGAGGACTATTCGCTCACCCATGTGGTGGGTTTCATGGACTACGACGGCGATCTTTATCCGGATGTCTTTTCCGTGTCGGACGCGCCGGGAACAATCGCCATTTTTCACAACAATCAAGACGGTACCTTCACCGAAGTCACCGAAGCCGCCGGCGTTGACGTCATTGGGACATGGATGGGCATTGCCTGGGCCGATATCGACGGCGACGGCGATTTCGACATGTACAACTCCAATTTCGGCTCCGATTGGTACACGAAACGAAAGACAACCGAAACCTTTATCGATCTCGAGGCTTCGGTCAACAACCGCTGGAAGAAGGGGCAGGTTTCCAACGCCCTGTGGCGTTTCGACGGCGTGCGCGATCTCGAGATCGACGGCGAATCCGTGCCAGTGCCCCTGGTGGCCGACATCGGGCCGGCGATGAACATCGAGTGGGGGCCCGAGATGGCCCCGGCGACTACTGATCCGGATCAGATACAGCGGGATCAGGCGCGTCTTCCCACCGGGCTGATGCACACCGAGTTCTCTTTCGGTACCGCTTTCTTCGACTTTGACAACGACAGCTTTCCCGACCTCTATTTCGTCGGCAGCCTCGGTCGCGGCTGCGGTGATCGCAAGTGTGTATTGCCGCTGGGCGGCGAGCAGTACGCCATGCGCGGCGCTGGTCGCCTGCTTCAGAACTTAGGGCTGCAAGGGATGGCCTGGCGTGACGTGACCCTCGAGACTCAGACCTTCAACATCGATGGGGCGGACTACGAGACCGGAGATCGCCTGGCGATCGACTATCACGAACACGGCCGGAGTTGTGCCAAGGGCGACTTCAATAATGATGGGTACCCCGACTTCGTGATCACCAACGCCGGGGGTTTCGATTCGACGTTGCCGGGGATTCCCGACATCGACCCCGATATCGCCTCGCCGCTGGTCAGCAAGGCTTTTGTGCCCGGCAAGACTTTTCTATTCATCAACCCGGGTTATGACAACAATTGGCTCAAGGTCAAGCTCATCGGCACGGACTCGAATCGCAGCGCGATCGGCGCCATCGTCCGGGCGACCCTGGCCAAGTCGGGGAGGGTCCTGATCGATCAGGTAGTCTCGGGCACCAGCTATACCGCTCAGCACTCATTGACATTGATGTTCGGTCTGGGCGAGGAGAAGAAAGTCGAAAAGTTAGAGATCGAGTGGCCGTCGGGGATCGTCGAGACCTACTACAACATTCACAAGAACCAGACGCTGACGATCACTGAAGGCTCGGGTCCTGAATTGGACGAGTCCGACAGCGACTCGGATTCGGACTGATCGAGCCCGTGCATAACCCGCCCTCCAACTCGTATAGAGAATGGATCCTCCGGCTGGAGGATCCTGATCCTGAGGTGTGAAGTCCGCTCCCGGTGCCGAACAGAACGCGCGTTTCGCGCTCAACGTTCTGCGCTGGCTGAGCCGCTCCTGAGGCCGCGCCGGAGCGTATTTCTGGAACGTACCGTTCGGCCGCTCGGCAGCCTGCGTGAGACCGACCCGTGACCGCCCTGAGGGCGATGGCTCCAGCGCCTGACCTTGGGACGTCGCTCGACGATCGGCTCGTGGTGGTGCTGGTCGTGCTCGACCAACTGATCGCACAGCCCGAGGGCCAGGAAGCGTAAGAGCTTGGCCGCCAGGGGACTGTTGCCGGCCATGATCCGACGTAGATTGCCGTAGCTCAGGGCGAGGACCCGCGCGCCGGACGAACCGGCGACGACGTCGCTGATCCGCGGATGCGAAGACAGCGTCGCCACCTCGCCGACGGCGGAACCGCGCTTTTCGACCGGTGTCACCGCGCCGTTGGATCGTACCTCTAGAGAGCCCGAGAGCAGTACGAAGAGCGTTCGGGAGACGTGCCCTTTCAGGAAGAGGGCGTCGCCGGCGGCGCAGGTCAGGATGTGACTCTTGGCCAGCAGGGTCTGAGTCTCGTCCGGGGACAGGTCGCGGAGGAGCCTGCCTGGCTTGCCATCGGCTCCGGCGATCGAGCGGCAGACCTCACGCCGGAAGTGCTCCGGGTCGTGCAGTTCCTGGCTCGCGACGCACAGGCCGTCGGTAGCGCGTGTCACGATCTGCTCGAGGTTGCGCGTCGGCTGAGTGCGCCGGCGCAGAATGTCGAGGGTGGTGGCACCGACTTGTTGCAGGTAGTCGAAGTCGCCGGTCACCGCCACGATCGGTACCAGGATGCCGTTGGTGGGGTGATTGTAGAGCTTGCCGAAGGGGCGGAATCCGAGCTTCCGGTAGTGGCTCACCAGGTGGATTTCGCAGGTGCCCAGGATGAGCTCCGCGTTGTGCTCGGCCGCGAATTCGAAGACTTTGGAGAACAGCTGACAGCCGAGGGGGCCGCCGCGGAGCTCCGGACGGACGAGCAGGCGGCTGACCAGGATGATGTCGCGCTCGTCCACCACGCCTTCGAAGCGCGGCACGTCATAGGATTTGCGAGCCGCATCGCCGAAGGTGGTGGTGTCTCCCCAGGTCAGCCGAATCGTACCGACCAGCCGACCGTCGATCTCGGCGACAATGATCGGCGACTCGGCGTCATAGCTGTCCCTCAGCCAGCGGCGCTCGTGGTCCGCCTCGTCCATGAAGAGTCCTTGATCCTCGACATAGAGCTCGTAGCGCAGGCGGTAGACCGCCTCTTTTTCCTCGTCGGTGGTCACGAAACGCAGAGTGGTATCCATGGCATTACCTCCAGGTGGGTTTGTCGAGCCAGGAAAAGGAGAAGCGGCTGGCGTATTCGAAGAATTCGAGCTCAGTGGGTTCGTCGTCTCGAGGGCTTTCGCCCTCGCGCAGCTGGATCCAGATCGTGTCGCCGTCGCGGCGCAGATAACCGGTTCGGCGCCGCCAGTCCGAAACACTCCAGGATTCGAGGGCCGCCTCGACCGCGGGATGGAGACGCTTGGGATTGCGCAGCACCCAGCCGTCCCGACAGGGTCGCGCGAGGTCGCCGGTAGGAAAGCGCTCGATGATCGGGGTGCCATCCGGGCCGAGCAGCGTCAGCAACAGGCGCTCGCCGTCGGCCTCGACCCGCACGTCGTCCCGCGGGAGGTAGATCAGCTCGCCGTCGGCATTGCGCTCACGCGCTACGAGGCATCCCGCGTCGACCTCGGCGGCGCCGTCGTATTGGATGATGAGAAGCTGGTCGACGTGGGGAGCGATCGACGCTTCGAGCATCCGGTCGAGGGCCTGGGGCATGGTGTAGCCGCCGACCCAGATCATCAGGTCCTTCGGCAGCGAGTGACCGGCCGCGACGTGACGCAGCAGCGCGTCGGCGATGAATAGCGGCTGGCCGAGGAGAATCGTCGAGTTGCCACCGGCCCGGCCGAGTTGCAGCGCCCGAGTCAGCACCCGCGGGCTCAAGTAGGTGTCGACCGTAATTCCGAAGTCGAAGTTACCGACCGATGCCGGATAGGCGTTGATAAAGAGAATCGATCCGTCGCCCAGGAATTCCAGCAACTCGGGCCAGCGGCTGACCGCGATGTCCAGCATGCGACCGCGGGAAGGCTTGCTGGGGGAGCTCGTGGCAGGCCGGAGCTTGCGGAAGCCGTCCGGGCCGGTTTGTGTGCTGCCGGCCGAGTAGGACAGGACGTCCCCGGGGGCAAGACTTGCGATCTGGGAGGCGGTCTCTACGCTCATGCTCATGTCGTCTCTAGCTCCGGTTCTTCATTGTTTCTCAGGCGGGTCTTGAGAGCACGCGCAAAGCGGCACAAAACTGGAACACGAAGTTTTTGACGATGAGATTTCCGGCGACAGCGGCAGCAGGTCGTCGGGTCCGCCACGCCGTCGCAAGAGCCGATAAGATTCTCGCGGTGGGCCGCCCGCTGAATTTGCTCGTACCTCATTTCCCCGCCGCCCTGCTGCTTCTATTCAGCGGTGGAGCCGGTACCTTCATCGCGGGTGCGGATGCGCATTGGGCCATCGCCGGTCACCTGGCGCTTCTGATCTTCGTCGGTGCTCTCGGCACCATCTGGCTGGATCCGCTGCGTCTCGGACGCATCGGCAACCTCTTGCTCGTCGCCCTGGCGCTCTCGGTGTTGGCCAGCCATCTGACCTCGCCGGTGACGCGGGCGGGGCGTTTGGGGGTCCTGCTCTTGCCGGCTTTCCTCATGGTGCCGTCGGCGGTGGCGCGGTGCTGGTCGAGCGAGCCGGCGCGTCGGCAGGGGCTGCTCTCGGTCAGCCTGGTGACCCTCCTCGTCGCTGGCTGGTCGCTCCTCGGGTGGTGGCGGTTCGGGACCCCCGGGACTTCGCTGCCGCTCGGGCATCACGGCCTGCTGGCCGCCTGGCTGCTCGCGGTCCTGCCGCTCGCGCTCTTGCCCTGGCGCGACGGTGGGGTCGGGCGCGCGATCGCCGGTTTAGCGGGCGTCACGGGTCTGGTCTCGGTGTTCGGTACCGGCTCGTTGGCGGCGGCCCTCACCGTCGGGGGTGTCGCGGCGCTGGTGGTTGTCGGCCGGCGTAAAGCCTGGTGGATGCTGGGGGTCGGGGCCCTGCTGCTGGCGGCTCAGTTACCCAGGTTGGCGGCGATCCTTGACGGCTCGGACTCCTCGACCGCCGGGCGCTGGAGTTATCTTCAGGCTGCCGGTCGCGGATGGCTCGAGCGGCCGATCCTGGGCTGGGGTCCGGGTGCGGCACGCTGGACTCTGCCTGAACACCTGCGGCCGATCCCGGGAGCTGACGCCGCGGATCAGGTGGTCGCGGACCCGCACTCCCTGACGCTGTTGATCAGCTATGAGCTCGGCGCTGTCGGCCTGCTACTGGTCGCGGCTTTGGCTTGGGTCTGGCTGAAGCAGCGCCCCGGTCGGGCGGAAGATCCGGCGCTCCGGCGCGCGGCTCTTCTGGGTTTGGCGATGCTGGCGCTGATCAGCTGCGTCGGCCGGCCGCTTTCAGCGCCGGCCATCCCCCTGGCGGCGTTGATCGGGCTCGGGGCGGTCCTTGCCGCGGAGGGGGTGTCCGCACGGGAAGGCAAGCGGGGGGTTGCCGTGGGCGTGGCGGTTGGCGTGGCCGCGCTGGTCATGCCGCTCGATCTGGCCCACCTGGCCTACGATCGAGCCGCCCGGGCCCACGAACCGAGCCTCCGGGTCGCCCATCTGCGTCGGGCGCTCGAGCTGGATCCGGAGTTTCCGCTCTATCGCGCTCGTCTCGCCTGGCTCGAGGCCGAGGAGCAGGGGCCGGAGGCCGCGCGACAGGCGTGGATCGCGGCTGAGAGTGCCCGCGGCCTGGCGCAACTATGGTCGGTCGCCGGCATCCTGGCCCAGGAGACCGGTGAGCCCTGGAGTCGGGAGGCGCTGCTGCGCTCCTGCCGATTGAACCCGCTCGGAGTGATCGCTCCCTACCGGCTGACCTTCGAAGCCGGCCCGCACGCGATCCCGATTCAATGGATGGCGCGGGCGCTGCTCGCCGAGCCGCTGGTCTCGACGGCTACTGTCTGGCGCGAACGTGGGCTGGAGCTGGGCGCCGCTGTCGAGGAGCTCGGTCGGCTCGACGGTATCGACGCCGGCTGGCACGCCTGGCTGGAGAGTGCGGTGAGCGCTCAGGCCGGTGGCACCGACGACCGGCGACGGATCCTGGCCCTCGAGATGGACGGCGAGGCCGCCACTTCTTTGTCGCTCTACGCCTTCAGGCGCCGGGCCTGGCCGATCGACCTGGCGCGCATCGAGATCGATGACGCTGCGTCGAGCGTCGAGCTTGGAGCCATAGCGCCTCTATCCGAGGCCGCGGCGGAGATCCTTCGAGACCCGTCTTGTGGTTTGGGGCGACCCTGATAGCCCCCAATGCAAAACGGGACGCGCAGAGCACGTCCCGCCGATGCCGAACTGACAGATGCTGGTCAGACAGGTGCTGACTTGAGATGCCCCCTAATCAGGGGGCTCGAGGTCGAAGTGCTGGTAGTTGATCGCGATGTATTTGTGCCACTTCTCGGGCACTTCCTCCTCCGGCACGATCGCTTCGACCGGGCAGGCGTCGATGCACAAACCGCAGTCGATGCACTCTTCAGGATGGATATAGAGCATTTCCCAATCCTCATCGGCGCCGTAGATGCAGTCGACGGGACAGACGTCGACGCAAGCGGTATCCTTCACGCCGATGCAGGGTTCCATGATGATATGCGTCATTCTCGATCTCTCCTTAAAATGCCGGCTAGAGCGAAAAGTCGGCCAGAACGGCCGTTAATCGCGATATGTCCTCGCGGCGATGGATTATAGCGACTCGCCTCGGTGGGCTCAAGCAGTCCCGCGACTTCTATGTGGTACGATGTCGCTACGCCGCGCCGCGGCGTAAACTGATCCTCTCAACCCAGCCACCGTGAGTCCCGGGACCGTCAGGCGCAGGCTTGGCAAGCGCCCTGGGGGTCTCAGCACCTTCTGTCCGCCATTAGCCCATCTCAATCCACCATGAGTCCCAGGGAGCGCCTGCTCGAACGCCGGCTGATCGTCGTCACCGGCAAAGGAGGGGTCGGCAAGAGTGCCGTCACCTCTGTGCTCGGTCATATATTGGCGCGGCAAGGCCGGCGAACCCTATTGCTCGAGGTCGATCCGCGCGAAAATCTGCACCAGCAGCTCGGCATTCCGCCCTCTGGCGGTGAGATCACCCGGGTCGAGAAAGGGCTCTACCTGCAGAACCTCAAGCCGCGCCAGGTGGCGGACTGGGTGGTGGAGAAGCAGGTGCGCATCCGGATGCTGATCCGCCGGGTATTGAAGAGTCCGGTCTACCATCGCTTCGTCGAAGGCGCCCCGGGCCTGACCGAAATCGCGATCCTCGGCCACGCCTTGCGCATGGTGCGCGGCGATATGACCGGGACCCTCAAGGGACGGGCGCCCGAGATCGATACCGTGGTGCTCGACGCGCCGGCTACCGGCCACGGGGTTTATCTGCTCACCGCTCCCCGGCTGTTTTCCGAGACCATCACAGAGGGTCCGTTTGCGCATCTGGCCACCGAGGTCGCGAGTTTCGTCGCCGATCCTCAGGCCACCGGCCTGGTGGTGGTCACCCAGGCCGAAGAGATGCCGGTTCAGGAGGCTCTGGAGCTGCGCCGGGAGCTGGCGCTGAAGTTCGATCGTGAACCGGAGCTCTTGGTCGCCAATGGTCTGTATCCGGCGCTCCCGGAGTCCTTGGGCGGGCAGAGCTCAGGAGACGCGGAGGAGGACCCCGTGAGCACACTCTGGCGACGCCGCTGGCAGCTCAACGTGCGCGAGCTCGCGCGCCTCGAGCGCTCCTGGCAGGGGCCGCGTATCGATCTGCCGCTGCTGCCGATCGATAGCGGAGCCGAGCTGATCCGGGTGCTCACCGAACGTTTCGAGGCGCAGCTCGACCGCCTGGGAGAAGTCGCTTGATCCTCGACTCGCCGCTGGTGATCGTGGTCGGTTCGGGCGGCGTCGGCAAGACCACGCTGGCGGCTGCCCTCGGTCTGCGCTCGGCGGCAGCCGGGCACAAGACGCTGGTGATGACGTTCGATCCTTCCCGCCGCCTCAAAGACGCGCTCGGCATCGGTGACGCGATCGGCAATGCCGAGGTGCCGGTCGCCGGCACTTCCGGCCGTCTCTACGCCAGCCTGCTCGACGCGCGGGCGACCTTCGACGACCTGGTGCGGCGCTACGCGCCTGATGAGAAGGCGGCACACCGGATCCTGACCAATTCCTACTACAACCACCTGGCGGGTCACCTGGGGGGCATTCTCGAATACATGGCGGTCGAGCGCCTGCAGGAGGTGGCGTCTTCCGGCCGCTACCAGCGGGTCATCCTCGACACGCCGCCCACCGCCCAGGCGATCGATTTCTTAGAAGCGCCCCAGCGTATCGTCGAGTTCCTGGATAGCGGCGCGCTCAAGATCGCCCTGGCGCCGTGGTTTGCCGACGACGGCAGCCTGCGCGCGACCTCGGGCCTGGGCTTCGTCGGCCGTGGGCTGGAGCAGTTCCTGGACCGTATCGTCGGAATGCAGCTGTTACGCGACATGTCGGAGTTTTTTCGCGCTTTCGGCCCGCTGTTCGATGGCTTCAGGAGCCGCGCGGAGGCGACCGAGAAATTGCTCGCCACCGCCGAGACGCTCTTCGTCCTGGTCACCGGGGCGGGGGAGGCACGGGTGCCAGACACCCTCTTCTTCGCCCGCAAGCTCAAAGAAGCGGGGTACCGGCTCGGGCCGGTGGTGGTCAATCGCTTGCATCCTCAGATGGCGGTTGCCCAGGGGGACGGCTCAGAGGGCGGCCAGCTGTTCCGTTGGCTCGGGGAACGACATCAGAAGGGTCTGGAGATGCTGCGCGGGCTGCTGAAAGGCCAGCATCCGCTGGTCGCTCTGCCGCTGGCCGGCGACGAACCTACCGACATCGGCGCCCTCGACGCCTTCGGTCGCGAGTTCGAGCGCCGACTGAGCCTCAGCTGAAGTCGCCGATGGCCCCGCTCGCCGCTATGCCAAGACTCGCCGTATGCCTCGTCGGGCTCGCGGTCCTGGCTTGCGGCTCGCCACGGTCGCCCGACGCGGGATCTTCGCCCGACGCGGGATCTTCGCCCGACGCGGGATCTTCCGTCGCCGCGGCGCCCGTGGCCGATCACGTCGTGTTGGTGACGATCGACACCCTGCGGGCCGATCACGTCGGCGCCTATGGCGGCAGCGTGGCCACGCCCCATCTCGACCGGCTGGCGAGGGAGGGAGCTTTATTCGAGCAGGCGGTAGCCCACGTGCCGCTCACCCGGCCATCCCACGTGGCGCTGATGAGCGGCCTGCTGCCGACTCGAACCGGCGTCCGCGACAATGTTTCTCCGACACCGATTCCCGATGTGCCGCTGCTCGCGGAGGTGTTGGGAGAGGCTGGATTTCAAACCGCGGCGTTCGTCTCGGCGGTGGTGATCTCGCGCGCCTCCGGCCTCGATCGGGGCTTCGATCACTACTCCGACCGTTTCGAGGCCAGCCCGCGGGATCCGCGGTTTTTGAGCTCGGCCCAGAAGCGCGGCGACGAAACCCTCGCCGAATCGATCGCTTGGCTGGAATCGAAGCTTCAGGGGGGCGCAGAGCAACCGCGGCTCTTCTTATGGCTGCACCTCTACGATCCTCACGAACCCTACGAGGCCCCGGAACCCCACGCTTCGCGCTACGCCGGGGCGCCTTACGCCGGTGAAGTCGCCTGGACCGACGAGCTGATCGGCCGCCTCGACGCGGCGCTCACGGATCTCGGAGCCTCGGCCTCGACCCTGCTGGTGGTCACCTCCGATCATGGCGAGGGTCTCGGCGACCACGACGAGCTCCTGCACGGCTTCTTCGCCTACGAGTCGACCCTGAGAGTGCCGCTTCTGATTCGGGGCCCCGGAATCGACGCCGGTGCCCGTCTCGATCGGGTGACTGGGCTGGTCGATCTCTATCCCACGATCCTCGACCTGACGGGGCTCGAGCGGCCCGCTGGACCTGAGATCTCAGGACGCAGTCTGGCCGCGGCGCTCACCGGCGGAGCGCCGGTGCCCCCGGCCTTGCTCTACGCCGAGACCCTGGTGCCGCAGCTCAGGTTCGGCTGGAGCCCGCTGCGAGTCGTCCGGGACGGTCGCTTCAAATACATCGCGGCACCGCGCCCGGAGCTCTACGACCTGGCCGCGGATCCAGGGGAGCTCGACAACCTGGCCGATCGGGAGCGGTCGGAGATGCGGCGTCTGCACGAGGCTTTGAAGAACTTTCCCGAGGATCAAATTGGCGGCTCAGATTCAGGTGAAGCCATGTCGCCGGAGTTGCTTGAGAAGCTCGGCGCCCTGGGGTACCTGGGAGGCTCGACGCCGGCCGTCACCCGCCATCCCGACGCCGATCCCAAAGATATGATCGGCGAGTTTCGCATCGTCAACGACCTGCTGCGCCGTGGCCTGGCCCACCTCCATGAAGGCGACTTCGTCGCCGGTGTCTCGACTCTCGAGCAGCTGATCGAGCGCGGTATCGAGAGCTCCGAGATCCACCGCAACCTGGGCCGCGCCCTCTTCGGCGTGGAGCGCTACGCCGAGGCCGCGGAACATTTCGCGCAAGCGGCGGCGCGGGCTCCCGCCGAAGCCGATCTGTGGTTGCGGCTGGCCGAGACGCAGTTGCGTCTCGGCGATCCGCAAGCAGCGCTCGACGCCTTGCGCACCGGCAAGACTCAAGATCCCGGCAACGTCGTCCTGTATCGGGAAGAGGCCCGGATTCTTCGCCTCACCGGTCGTCCGCGAGAAGCTCTCGAAGTTCTCGTGGCCGCCGTCGAGCTGGCTCCGCGCGACGCCTTTTTGCGCGCCGCATTATCCGAGGTTCATCGTGATCTCGGAGACGTCAGCGCCGCCGTCCAGCGCCTGCGGGAGTCAGTCGACCTCGAGCCCGAGGGCGCCAGCTACTGGAACGCCTTGGGAATGATGCTCGGTGGCACCGGTGAGTTGGCGGAGGCGGAGCGCGCCTTTCGCGAGGCCTGGCGGCTGGACGCCACTGACCACCGCCATGCCTTCAACCTGGGACTGGCGATCGTGCGTCAGAGCCGCGCCGCCGAGGCGCTACCGTTCTTCGAAAGCGCTCTAGCGCTCAAGCCAGATTTCCAGCCGGCTCGCGAGCAGCTGGCCGCCCTCGGCGTCGACTAAAAAATATTCTCGATCGGATAGATGTAGATCAAGTACAGGTAGAAGAAGGCTAGCGAGATTACCAGGATCACGACGCCCAGGACAGGTGAGCTGACCTTAATACCCTCGAGCGAAGCGCTTATCTCGGTCTTACCTTCGCCTTTGCCACCCAGCTCGGTCGTGCCTTCGCCCTCGCCGGGTCGTGCCGGAGGCTTGCGCAGGCCGACGTGGAACTGGACCGCGGCAAAGTAGATGCCAGCCAGCACCAACAATAGGACGGCGGCAAAAATCAGTCGCGAGGAGAACAGCTGCCACTCAAAGACCTTGCTCCGGTGGTGAAGACCGGAGATGTGGTAGCCGAAATACTCCCTCAAGGCTTGCTCGTACTTCTCCTTGGTGGCCCCTTCGAGGGCGGTCGGCCGCGGAGCGAGCGGCAACATCGGGTCGTCCGGTGTGTTGGGTGGCGTGGTGCCGGGTGTCGGCCGCCCCGGCAGCTGCGTCTTTCCCTGAGCGAGCTCTTCCAACAGTCGACGCCTGTTCTCCGCTGTATTCTCCGGGTCGTCGGAGCCCGCCTGACGGCCGCTGACTGAGCCGGCCACCGCGAACAACAGCAGGCAGGCGATCCCAAGAATTCGTCTTGATCTCATCGCATCACTCCCTCAGCAGAAGCCCGAGAGTCTCTTCCCGTTTGACGATCTGGTCGTAGATACCCCCGGCCGTGCCCTCGAACTGCAGGTAGTTATCGATCGCTGCCTGGTCATAGTTCACCAGGCTCTTGATCAGGCCGAGCAGTCGCTCGCTATGCACCTCGAGCCATGCGATCTCGGCTGAATCCGGTATCGCCGGAGGGATCGGCGGCCGTGCACCGGTCGAGTACAGCGCGACCCGCTCGGTACCGTCCGGGCTGATCCGGGTCTCTCCACCGCTGTAGAAACGCGCCCGGCTGCCATCCGGGTAGGCTACCTCGACGGTGCCATCTGGGAGGATGGTGCGGGTGGCATCCGCCTGGGCACTACCGCTCTGCGGAGACGGGGGTGGCAACGTCG
>JAAUXY010085387.1_pt1 | contig 12217 bp, 3 predicted proteins | sample 7278121 | NCBI WGS metagenome assembly JAAUXY01 (sample SAMN14350117, study PRJNA611818) | marine sediment metagenome | isolation source: surface marine sediment (1.8m) | place: French Polynesia: Moorea | collected 2018-08 | reverse complement strand
TTCGAAGTTCAGGTACACGGAGTTGGACGGCGGCGACTCGTTGCCCGCCGCATCGACGGCCGTAACGACGTAGGCCTTGTCGGTCTAACGCCGATCAAGACGGGTATCGTCGACCTCGAAACGATCGACGAATCGCCGTCGCAGACCGACAAGGCCTACGTCGTTACGGCCGTCGATGCGGCGGGCAACGAGTCGCCGCCGTCCAACTCCGTGTACCTGAACTTCGAATTGCTGCCCGTAAAGACGGTCTCTGTCGAACGTCTGGACGGCGGAGCGCCGATCGTGAGTTGGACGCACGACTCGCCGGCCGAGGTAGCGAGCTACGACATTTATCTCGATAACAAGACCGACGGCATCAAGCTCAACACGAGCCCGTTGGTGGACACGAGCTACACGGACAATGCGTACACGGGTGGAGAGCGGACTTATTCGGTCATCGCCCTGGACGACGCACAGTCCGAAAGCCTCGAGCGTCCGGTCCTGCTGCCTGACGTTACGGCGACACTGGCCGACGTCACGCAGTTCAGGCGGGGCGTCATGAACCGGCTGCGTTACGACGTGACGAACAACGGAAGCACGGACCTGACAGGCGTTACGATAATCGCCGAGGTCGATACGCGTTCGAACTCGACCGTGCCATTCAGCCTCGATGCCGGCCAGAGCACGCAAGTGGAAGTCATCGTCGGCGGTCAGGCCGACATTCCGGACGTTGCAACGCTGGTAACGACGATCGAAGTCTCGCCGAGGGAGTCGGAACTTGCGCGCATATCGTCGACCGGCGAACTACTCGTGACGGATGCGGGTCTCGCATTCACCGTGCTGACAAACGAGTTTGCACGCGGCGGTGCAGGCGAGCTGCGCTTCACACTCGAGAACAGCTCGGACGTCGACATCGAGATCGTTACGGCGAGCTCGTCAGGCAACGACGATAGCGACGAGATTCGAGCCAGGCTCGTCGACCTGGACGGAAACGTGCTCGTAACACAGGGCTTCCGCCAGATACTCGGCAGCAACGTCATTACGCTGAGCAATGGCCGCACCGTCGCAAGGATTCCGGCGGGAGCAACCTTCGAATCGGCACCGTTCACCATTCCGGTGCCTTCGTCCGCGCCGGACACCGTAGACGCCGAGATCGAGGTTGACCGCATCTACTATCGCCTCGGTCAGCCGCACAGCGAAGACATTGCGGGCATATCCAGCCGCCGGCAGGTGACGCTGACCGAAACCAGCTACTACGGCGACCTGCAGTCGATCAGCCCGTCCATCAGCTATGGCGGCCAGGACGTCACTATCACCGGCCAGGCGCTGAACCGCACAGACGACACGCCAGTACCCTACATCCCACTGTCGCTAGTTATTGCCAGCAGTGGCTTCGAACGGAACGAGACTGTCTCGACCGGTGGCGACGGCTCGTTCAGTTACACATTCACGCCGCTGATCGGCGAGTCTGGCGTCTACGATGTGTCTGTCGTGCACCCCGACATCGTCGATCGACCGGTGCAGGGCGAGTTCACGATCAGCCGCCTGGTGGCGACGCCAAACGCGATTAACCTGAACATACCCCGCGACTTCGACCAGTTAATCCCGATCCGCATCACGGCCGCGGGAGCTTCTGCGACCGGCGTCGAGCTCATCGTTGATCCTGCACAGCAACCGAGTGGCACAGTGCCACAGGGCGTATTGGTCACGCTCCCCGCGCCTGTCGATCTGCAGGCGGGTCAGCAGGTCACTGCAGACGTGATCGTCCGTGCCGACTCCACAGCCGCAGAAATCGGCGAGCTCGTGCTGAGCCTGCGCAGCGCCGAAGGGGGCGCCACGGAGCTCGGCCGAGTGAGCATCAACTACCGCTTCTCCGAAGCTGTTGCGGTACTGCGGCACACGCCGAGTTTTGTCGAGACAGGCACGGTGCAGGGAGGCTCGGTCGTAGAGACTATCACGCTCGAGAACGTCGGGCTCGCGCCCCTCGAAAACGTGCAGCTCGCGCTGATCACCGAGCAGGGCGGACAACCGCCTGGCTGGATCAATCTCTCATCGCCGGACTCGCTCGGAAATCTGGCCGTGGGTGAATCCAGCGAGGTGACGATAAATATCTCACCACCCGCGAATCTCACGGACGGCATCTACACGCACTACCTTCGCGTGACCTCGGACAACTACCCGACAACCGAGATAGGTATCTTCGCATCGGTGACGCAGTCCGGCATGGGCAACGTCCTGTTCAAAGTGTCCGACATCTACACCGCGACGCTGGACGCTAACGGCCAGGTCATCGAAGGCCTCGAGAACGCCCGCATCCGCGTACAGAATGAGGCAGTCATCAGCGTTGAAGAAACGCTGACGACCGATTCGACCGGTGAGGTGCTGTTCAACGACCTGCCGGCCGGGTACTACCGCTTCCGCGCAAGTGCGCCGAATCACGAAGATCTGAACGGCCGCCTGCAGATCAAGCCGGGAATCACATTGGCGGAAGAATTATTCCTAGATTACAACCTCGTAACGGTCAGCTGGTCGGTTTCCGAAATCACGATCGACGACGTCTACAACATCACGCTCAGTGCAACTTTCGAAACGGACGTTCCGGCCGCTGTTGTCGTGGCGGAGCCGTCGGGTGTCAACCTGCCGGCGCTGAAGGAAGGTGACGTGTTCCAGGGTGAGTTCAGCCTGACGAATTACGGGCTGATTCGGGCCGACAACCTGACTGCCGTATTCCCGCAATCCGACGAGTTCCTGCGCTACGAGTTCCTCGGCGGCTTGCCGGATTCGCTTGGCGCGAAGGAACGAATCACGGTGGCCTACAGGGCGATTGCGCTCAGCGACCTGGACGCAGACGGCACCGGCACGGGCGGCGGATGCTCGGTTTACTCGAACAGCGTGCGAATTCGACACGACTACGTCTGCGCCAACGGCGTCGTGGCGCAAGGCAACGCCAGCTACACGTTCACGCGTGCGACCGGCGGCTCGTGCGGAACGACGACAGGCGGTGCGATATCGATCGGCGTCGGACAGGGCCTAGCGCTGGGCGGCAACAGGGGCGCCCCAACCTACACGCCGCTTGGCGGCACGGCGCCGCTTTGCCTGCCGGACTCGCAGCCGAAGAGTTGCCCGATCGGCGGAAACGGGCCTGGCGACGGCAACGTTCCCGGGCTGGATGTGAAGCTGTCCACCTCCGGTCAGTAGCGATGGTTATTGAAGAAGGACTTGATGCGAACCATGTCCCCGAATAGAAGCAAGCAAAGACCAGGCAGTATTTCCGCGATCACGCGGGTGTTCTCGCTGCTGCTACTAGGCTGCGCGCTATTCTCCAGCGCGTTGGCGCAGGAGTCCGTTTGCGCTGAAGTTCGTATCGAGATACAGCAGGAACTGACGCTCGAGCGCCAGGCCTTCGATGCCAACATGGTGATCAACAACGGGCTCACGGACCTTGCGCTGGAGAACGTCGTCATCAGCGTTAGCTTCACTGACGAAAACGGGAACCCGGTCCTGGCGACGTCCGATCCCAACGATACGAGCGCACTGTTCTTTATCCGCATCGACACGATCGACGGCATAGACACCGTGAATGGCGGTACGATCCAGCCGTCTTCCACCGCCGACATCCACTGGCTGATTATCCCGGCGCCTGGCGCTGCCGACGGCGCGCCCGGTGGCAAGCTGTTCTTCGTCGGCGCGACGCTGAGTTATGAGTTCGGCGGCGAGGCCGAAGAGGTCGAGGTGGCGCCCGACTTCATCACCGTTAAACCGCTGCCCGAACTGACGCTCGACTACTTCCTGACGCGCTTCGTATTCGCCGATGATCCGTTCACCCAGGCGATCGAGCCATCCGAGCCGTTCACCCTGGGCGTGCGTGTTCAGAACAACGGCACCGGCGATGCCAAGCGGGTCAAGATCGACTCTGCCCAGCCGAAGATCGTCGAGAACGATCAGGGCCTCCTGATCAATTTCGAGATCATTGGCAGCGAAGTGAATGCGCAGCCGTTCGCGCCGACGCTGCTCGTCGATTTTGGCGAGATCCCGTCGGGCGGTGCGGCCACCGGCCGCTGGTCGATGATCACCACGCTCGCGGGGGAGTTCACCGAGTTCACGGCGGAGTATTCGCACAGCGATGAACTCGGCGGCGCGGTTACGTCTATACTGCAAGGCGCAAACACGCATTTCCTTATGCGCGATGTGCTGGTTGACGAGCCGGGTCGCGACAGCGTGCGGGATTTCCTGGCCGACGATGGCGACGCGATTCGTGTGTACGAATCCGACAACGTCGATACGGAGGTGACGGATCAGTCCACCACCGCCAGCCTCGTTTTCTCGGCCCAGGCAGGGCCCGATTACTTCTACGACCTGACCACGGCGCCAACGGCCGGCTTCATGTACGTGAAGCTCACGGACCCGTTCAGCGGCAGTCGAGTACTGACGGGCGCGTTGCGCCTCGACGGCAAGCAGCTGCCGCTCGACAACGTCTGGTTCTCAAAAGAGCGAGATACTAGTAATAACTTCAATTACTTTTTGAACCTTTTTGATGCTAATTCTACAGGCGCGTACAAGTTGGTGTTCCAGGATATCGGGGACGTGCCGCAGGCCCCGGTCATCCAGTTCATACCGGATCGGACGGTGGAAGAGGGCAACCAGGTCTCCTTCATCGTCGAGGCCAGCGACCCCAACGGCACGATTCCCGCGCTGACAGCCACCGGCTTGCCGACCGGCGCTACATTCGCGGACCAGGGTGACGGCACAGGCATCTTCGATTGGACGCCAACCACGGGACAGGCGGGCGTCTACGAGATCACCTACGTTGCCAGCGACGGACAGCTCGAGGCCTCCCGCAAGGCGCTCATTACGGTGACGGGTTTCAACCCGGATGCCGACGACGATGGCATGGACGACCAGTGGGAGCTCGACAACTTCGGCACCCTGGATCGCGACGGCACGGGCGACTTCGATGGTGATGGCATCTCCGACCTCGACGAGTTCCTGAACGGCACGGATCCGACGCGTGGCGACCCGCCGCAGGCGCCCATGCTCAACGACCCGATGGCGGGCGAGGAAGTCACAGAGCTGCAGCCGACGCTGATCGTCGATGAGGCAGTCAGGACGGGCAACGCCGCCGTCACTTACGATTTCGAGATCTACGCGGACGCCGCGCTGACGACACTGGTGACGTCGGTCACCGGCGTGGCCGAAACGGACCCCGAAGTCACGGTGACCTGGCAGGTTGATGTCGCGCTCAACGACAACACGCGATATTTCTGGCGCGTGCGCGCTTACGACGGCGCGATCTACAGCCCATGGTCCAATGGCGACTTTTTCGTTAACACGGTCAATGACCCGCCGGGCGTTTTCGAGATCAGCTCGCCGACGCCGTGAAGCCAGGTCGGCACGTTCAACCCGCTGCTTGCTGTTACCAATGCCGTCGACGTCGATGAGGACCCGCTGAGTTACGATTTTGTCGTGTACGCCGACGCAGCACTCTCGATCGTCGTGCACTCGGTCACAGATATCGCTGAGGGAACAAACGGTACGACCGACTGGATCGTCGATATTCCGCTAACCGAAAATACCCTTTACTACTGGCAGGCCACGGCGAAGGACGACGAGGGCGCTATTTCGCCGTCACCGATCGGTGATTTCTTCGTCAACACGGTCAACGACGCTCCGAGCGAGCCGATACTCGTGGCCCCCGTCGACGGCGCCGTCATTGTGACCACGAATGTCGTGCTCGAGGCGACCGATGCCGATGATCCCGACGGCGACCCGCTGTTCTACGAATTCGAGCTTGACACCGTCGATACCTTCGACAGCCCGGACAAGCAAATGTCGGGCGCGATCGCCGAAGCGGGCGCTACTACCTCGTGGGCCGTTGGAGTACTTGCCGAGGACACCGTGTACTACTGGCGCGCGCGCGCAACCGACGGGGTCGCGGCGAGCCCGTGGGTACAGGCGAGTTTCCTGTTCGACGCCTTCAACAGCCCGCCATCTGTGCCGACAATTCAGAATCCGGGCGACGGCGCCTGGGTCGCCACACTGACGCCGACGCTTGTCGTGAATCCGTCAGTCGATGTCGACAGCAGCGAAATCCTGTACGAATTCGAGGTCTACGCCGACGATACGCTCACGGTGTTGCTTGCAGATACGCTGTCCATGGCAACGGACTTCACCCTGTCGACGCCCCTGACCGACAATGAGTTCTATTTCTGGCGCGTGCGTGCCCAGGACGACGAGGGGGGCATCAGCGACTGGAGCCCTGTGAGTAGTTTCTTCGTCGACGACAATGGCATCGACGATCCGCCGGTCCTGGTGTGGAAGCGGCCTCGCGCTGATTCCGTGCTGTCCGCCGGATTCGTCAAGCTTGTCTGGAACGACGAGGACCCGGATAGCAACGCCGTTATCGCGCTGTACTACGACACGGACAACACAGGCGCCGACGGCGTCCTGATTGCGGACGGTATCGCAGAAGATCCGGACACCGGTGCCGACTCGTTCAAGTGGGATACGAACGGCATTGCGCGCGGACGCTACTGGTTCTACGCCATCATCGACGATGGCACCAGCCAGGAGATCGTGTACACGACGGCGTCCGTGGACCTGCAACCCGAAGCCATCATATTCGACAACACGACCAGGAACGGGTACGTGAGGGTTGGAGACTGGAAGCGCAGGGCGAAAGTGAGTGGCTTCTACGGCAAGAACTATGACCAGCACATCGGGTTCGGCATTTCCGATGCGGCACAGATCTACGACAACAGCGATCCGGGATTTTCTGCCGACGGCAACTGGGAACTCATCGCATCCGGCGGCAAGAAGTACGGCGACGACTATCTCCGGATCGACGGCCGCCCCGAGCCGAATGGTGCCGTGTTCATTGATAACAAAGACGATGAGTTTTCGACTGTAGGTAACTGGAAAACCAGCAAATCCTTGCCTGGTTATTACGGCGCGAACTATGCGTATCACGTGGCCGAAGGCATCTCCTCGGGCGGCCTGCGCCTCGACAACAAGGACGCCACGGCGACGTTTGTCGGCACCTGGAAAAACTCGAAGAACGCCGCCGGCTACCTCGGCAACAACTACCGTTTCCACAACGCCGGAACGGGTGCCGAAGTGTTCAGCTGGCAGGCGGATGTCGTTACCGGCGGTGACTTCCTGGTGTATGCGCGCTGGGTCGCGCACCCGGGCCTGGCCGCGTCGGCGAGCTACACGGTCAACCACGACGGAGGCGCGACGGTCACCACTGTGGACCAGAATGTCGGCGCTGGCGAGTGGCAGCTGCTCGGCACCTACACCTTCACAGGTGGTGTGTCCTACGGCATTGATCTTGCGAGCAGTCTCGACGGCCGAGTTGTTGCCGACGCGATCAAGCTCGAACCGATAGCCGGAGCACCGCCGAACACCGCGACCTGGAGCTTTACGCCGGAGTCGAGCGATACCTTCGAAGTACTGGCGCGCTGGACCTCCGACGTCGACCATGCGAGCAATGCGACCTATACGATAGAGAGCGCAGCAGGCAACACGACCATTGCGGTCGACCAGCAGCTCGATGGCGGGATCTGGGTATCGCTTGGCAACTTCCCGATGACGGCGGGAGAGAGCTACGACATTTCGCTCACTGACGAGGCCGACGGCACCGTCATCGCCGATGCCATCCAGATTGTGCCGCTCAACTACCAGCCGGCCGCGGCGACCTGGGCGTTTACGGCGAACTCGACGGGGCCGCACCGTCTGTTCGCCTGGTGGAAGAACCGCAACAAGAACAGTGACGCGGTCAAGTACACGATCCAGGACGACACGGGCGCCACCGTCGTAACCGTGAACCAGAAACTGAGTGGTGGCCAGTGGAATCTGCTCGGCACGTTCGACTTCACGGCCGGCCTTCAGTACTCGGCGTTGGTCACCAACGATGCGGATGGCCTGGTGGTGGCAGACGCTGTGCTCGTTAACGCGGTTGACGCACCGCCCAGCACCTTCACGTGGCTGCTGGACGTGCCCGAGACCGACGTCTACGAAGTGTTCGTGCGCTGGACCTCGTCGCCGGACAGGGCCAGCGACGCCGAGCTCGTGCTGACTCACGATGCTGGCACTGACACGATCCCCGTCAACCAGCAGACCAACGGCGCAACCTGGAACTCGATCGGCACGTACACGATAACGGCCGGTTCCGGCGCGACGCTCGTGATCGACAACGACGCGAACGGCAACGTCATTGCGGATGCCGTGAAGCTGGTGCCGGTTCCCTGATCACGGGGAATAGATCTGTCTATGAGCACGACGTCGAACATGTCCCGCCAACACTACATAGCAATCGCTGCTGCGGGTGCGCTGGTGGCGGTCGCGCTTGGCTGGTGGATAGTCTCGCGCGGTCCTGCGCCGGCGGTGTACGACATTCCGCGCACAGTGCGCTACAGCCTGACCGTCACGAACCCGACTAACGAGGTCGTCAATGCGGCGAAGTTCTGGGTCTTCGCACCGGTTGTGCAGACGGCATTCCAGCGCGTGGCGAGTATAGACGCATCCCTGCCATACACGGTGGAGACCGACGCATTCGGTAACCAGCGCCTCTTCTTCACCGCGGATATCCCTCCGTACGGCACCAAGACAGTACGAATAGATGCGCAGCTCGAACTCGCCCTCGAGGCCAATGAGATCGATCTCGGTGATACGAGTGTATTCCTGGAGGCAGAACACAAGATCGAGTCCGACGCGAAACCGATTGCCGAGCTCGGCAAGCGGCTCCTACGACGTTCGGATACAGAAACGGCAGATGCGATATTCAACTGGGTGAGCACGAGCCTCGACTACGCTGGCTACGTGAAGAGCGATCGCGGTGCACTGTACGCACTGAACGAGCGTCGTGGCGATTGCACCGAGTACAGTTATCTGTATACGGCGCTCGCCCGTTCCGCGGATATCGCCACTCGACCCATGGGCGGATTTGTCACGGCCGAGAACGCAGTCGTTCGCGCACGCGATTTTCACAACTGGGCTGAAGTAAAGCTCGACGGAAAATGGCGTGTCGTTGACCCGCAGAACAAACGAAATCGCGTGGACGAACACTTCCATATCGCCATGCGAGTGCTCGGGGCCGCAGGGGAGGGCATGACGAGCACCCACCAGATGATCGGCGCCGAGGACGGCCTCGAGATCAGATTGAATTGAGCAGAGACACACAATGACGTTTACGAACAGGACATTCGCCATACTGCTAGTCGTTGCGCTTTGCTACATTGCGCCCCTTCAGGCTGCTCACGCTCAATCTCCGGTCGCTTACAATCCGTCGGCCCGCATCCTCGCCGACATGGCCCGCAAGGGCTACACGGAGACGGTCGAAGACATCCACGTCAAGGTTCTTGGCGGTCATGTGCGAGTCAATCGCACTCTGGTCGGGAGCGAGTGGGAGTTTAACCAGAACTGGGCTCCGGCCATCGCGACGTCGGGCTGCGGCGGTCGCAAGATCATGCGCAGCCAGTACGAGTATTACTACACGGGTACCGAGACGGTTCTGTACCAGGGGCAGGATCGCGAAGCTGACATATTCGGGTTCTTCACGGATCGACGGATGATTGCGATTCAGGACCCTAACAACCCGCCACCGAGGGCGATTGCTCCAGCCTCCGGCAGCAGCGGGGGCGGTTCCGGTGGTCCCGCAATTGGTGGCTGCGTCGAGGTTCCCGTCGAGTACCTGTCAATCCGCTGGGAAGACAGCTTTGGCAACTGGATCGAGTATGACGGCAACAATGGCCGCATGTTGCGCTACGGCAACCGAAACGACGTGCAGGTGTCATTCGATTATGATGCCAACGGTAACCTCGAAGGCGTAAACGATCACTTCGGCACACGCATCCTTACGTACCAGTACCAGGGAAACCGTGTAGGGTCGATAACGGACTACACGAACCGGCAAGTGCAATACATCTGGGCCGCTGATGGCAGCACGCTGGACAGGGTAATCGACGTTCGTGGCAAAGAATGGTTTTACACCTACGACGGCAAGCGACGTCTGACCAAGGTTGTCGATCCCGAGGGCCGCCAGAAGATCATCACACTCGGCGCTACCGGCGGCGTCGAGTCGGTGATCATGGCCGAGGCAGGGGAGACAGAGGGAGTAGGCACGCACTTTTCGTACGCCTACGACCAGACGAATGTCGAGTTCACTGCAATTCGACGCAAGACCGGCGGGCGAGAGGAGTCAGTCACGTATGACAAGGACGGCTTCATCATTCGCAAAGATCTCAACGGCACGACGCTTTATACCCAGGAGATCCTCAACGGCACTCGCAAGCGCGTCAGGACCGAGACAAACGGCAACAAGACGACGAGCGAATACGACGAGCGAAACAACCTGATAAAGGAAACCTACGCCGACGGCAGCGTCATCACGATGACGTATAACGAATACTCGCTGCCGAAACGCAAGGTCGACGAGGTCGGCACCGTCACGTTGTACGACTACGACACCAAGGGCAACCTCGAACGAATGACCGAGGCGGCTGGCAAGCCGGCAGAGCGAGTGACCGAATATGACTACGATCAGTTCGGCCAGGTAGAAGAGGTCCGCCGCCTTGGCGACGACGACACGCAGCCGGTCCTCATTGCGTTCACCTACGACAACTATGGCAATCGTCGGACTGAAACCGATCCTGCCGGCGAGTTGTCGGAATGGACCTACGATGTCATGGGCAATGTTCTCGTCCATACCGACCGTCGTAACAAGCTCTGGACACGAACGTACGATGAATCTGGAAACATGACGTCCGTCAAGAATCCCCTCAACAATGTCGAAAAACTCGACTACGACGGCGTCGGAAACCTCATTAAGTATACGGATTCTCGATTGTTCGAGACCAAGTTCGAATTCGACGCTCGCGACAATCTAATCGCTACTGTTGATGCACTCGATGGCCGAACTGAGTATGGCTACGATGACAATGATATGCCGACATCGCGGAAGGACGCGGAAGGCAAGATCCGCACAGAAACATATGATCCAAGCGGTCGATTAGTATCCCGGCGCGATGGAGCTGCCAACACCACAACGATTTCATACGATGATAAGTCGAATTCGATAAACGGACTCTATCTTCAAGCAAACAAAATCGCATTTCCAACTTACTCAACCGATTTGTCATACGACCGCAGGGGTCGCGTTGTGTCCCTGCTTGATGACCTTGGCACGGGTGACCGTCTGGAGACGACCTTCGAATACGACTCAGCCGGTCGCGTCGTAACTCGAACCGATCCACGAAGTTCAACTGCAAGGATCTCGAGAGACGCATTAGGTCGTGTTAGCGTATTCACCGATGCCGAACTTGAAGAGACAAAGACCGCCTACGACGACCGTGACAATGTGATTGCCATTACCGACCCTCGAAACAAAACCATTCGGTTCGAGTACGACTCAAATGACCGCCCCGTGGCCGAGGTAAAGCCACTTGGCCAACGATCAACGAATGAGTATGACGAAGAAGGCAATGTCACGAACATTTATGACGCAAATGATCAGCGCATCGAATTCCAATACGACGACGCCGGGCGACTGACTTCTATGCATCACTATCGTGACGCGGCAAGTGCGGTCCCAGATCGTAGTCATACGTTCGGCTATAGCGTGCGAGACTTGCTGGAGTCTTGGGATGACGGCGTTACCTCCGGTACAAGGACCTACGATGAGCTTGGCCGCCTGATTTCCGAAACGGTTAATTATGGCGGATTTTCGCTCTCTTACAGTCTGACGTACAACGCTAACAACACGATTGACACATACACGATCACGGATACCGATAGTACTGTTTATCGCTATCTCTATGACAGCGACAACAAACCCCAAGGAATGATTATTCCCGGCGTCGGGACAATTGCGGTCAACGAATATGCCTGGCGGGCCCCAAAAAGGATTACTCTGCCTGGGGGCACGACGGAGGAATACGAGTATACGCCGTATTTGGAGGAAGCCAGCATCTCTGTAAGCGACGCGGCAAACACAGTAATCTCAAATCGCTCGATGACATACGATAATGCTCGCAACCTGGAGACAAAGAACACAGAAATTGGCGACGAGACGTACAGCTACGATGCGGAGAACCGTCTTACAGCCGCGACACGCAGCGCCGCCCCGGACAAAACATATACCTACGACGGGCTAGGAAACCGCCTCACGTTCGATGATGCCGCCGCAGTCTGGCAGTACGATGACAACAATCGCCTCTTGGCGACAGGATCTGCCACATACGAC
>JAAUXY010024541.1_pt1 | contig 12218 bp, 8 predicted proteins | sample 7278121 | NCBI WGS metagenome assembly JAAUXY01 (sample SAMN14350117, study PRJNA611818) | marine sediment metagenome | isolation source: surface marine sediment (1.8m) | place: French Polynesia: Moorea | collected 2018-08 | reverse complement strand
GATACTTAATCTCGCTGCAGGTAAATGGAGAGACGAGTTTGGTCATACATGGCTTGCCACTTCACCCATGATTGAAATGCAAGATTGGCAAGATCGTCGTGAACCATACCCGCTTTCATTGGAAGAACAACGACGGCTATTTCGAGAATTGCCTCCTCACTTGCAAAGGATGGCATTATTTGCTGTTAATACGGGAACCCGGCAAGAAGAAGTTTGCGGTTTGAAATGGGAGTGGGAGCAGTCGATTCCAGAATTGAATACATCCGTATTCGTAATACCTGGAAAAGGAGTAAAGAATAGTGAAGACAGGGTTGTCGTGCTAAATCGAGTAGCCCAATCCATAGTGGATGAACTTCGTGGTCAGCATGCCACCTATGTTTTCACGTACAAGGGAAACCGAATAGGGAAGATAAATAATACCGGGTGGAGAAACGCAAGGAAGCGAGTTGGCTTACCTCAAGTACGAGAGCACGATTTGAAGCATACCTTTGGACGACGATTAAGAGCGGCTGGCGTACCATTGGAAACAAGAAAGGTACTTTTAGGACATAAAAACGGGGATATCACCACACACTATTCAGCAGTAGAGATTAACGAACTCATTGAAGCTGCAGAAAAGATATGTGGTGATGGCTCCCGAAAAACTCCCGAACTTACTTTGTTAAAGATTCGAGACACTAACGTAAGTGGTTGAATTTATTGGTGGCTATGGGTGGACTCGAACCACCGACATCAGCATTATGAGTGCTGCGCTCTAACCAACTGAGCTACATAGCCATGGGCAGGAAGGCGGAAGATACCGTATCTTGCCTACAAGGTCAATGGATGTACTGGCACAAACCGTGGGGAATAAAAAATGACATCGAAATACCTCATTGCAGTAGATATCCGAGTCCTTGGAGAGACTGTAACAAGACGGGTAAAACAGGTTCAAGCGCCCGGCAGCGAGGTCTTGGCATAGATCTCGGTCAACTGAAGTTTCAGCCTCAATGAATCGAATCGCGCTGTTTCCTTATCGCCGTAGCTGTCCATCCACCAGTCATTGCCCTTTTCACGGCGGTATATCTCGACTCTGGGGGCTTCTTGGCTGACCAATACATACTCTCGCAAACTTTCCAGCTTGCGATAATGCATGAATTTTTCGCGTCGTTCGGTAGCCTCGGTTACGCGTGAAAGAACCTCGACGATGAGCACGGGTTCGGTGAGGAAATAGGAGCGATCATCTGCCGCCGCACAACTGACCGCCAAGTCAGGATAGTAGAACACATCCACGGCCTCGATACGCACCTTCATGTTCAGGGCAAATACCCGACAAGGACTATTTCTAAGATGTGCATGAAATGCAGCCGCAAGATTGAGCGTGATGAGATTATGGGTGCGGCTCGCACCCACCATGGCGTAAACCTGACCGGTTACATATTCATGGCGTTGATTACTAGTCAATTCTCCCTGGAGATACTCGTCCATGCTCAACTGTCGTAGACGGGCATGAAAGGTCATAGTGGGAATCCTGGTTAGATACCGATTTGCTCTTTATCTAAGGGAATACTATAAGGAAATATTACAGCTGTCTTTGTGACCTGTTTCACTGGCGCATCAATAAATGAATAGAGATACGTAAAAGGGCGTCTCAAACGTTCCGAGATTGGATACGACAGCGTTCATGCAGGCCGCTACTCAATCGATCGGCTCAATCTGTGCTAGTCAAACCGATCTGGGGAAAAGGCAGCCCTAATAACAATCGCGTTAAGAGCGCTGCGCGCTCTATGCCGCTGACGCGGCAGATCAGTGGTCAGTGCTCCGTTTAAATGGGAGACGCACACAACAACCGCAAACCCACATAGCTGCTTCGGTCGAGCGGGTGGTACCTGAAGCGGTACGCGGCGCGCGCGCCGACTCGGAGGCTGCTCCAGGACCCGCCGCGCAACACCCGGCGGGTATCACCAGACAGCGTTGTCTGACTAGGATCGTCGTAGGCGTTCAGACACCACTCCCAGACATTGCCACTTCATATCCATCGCTCCCACCGGAGAAGCTCCTTGAGCTGGTGTTCGACCTTCGTCTCGAAATCGTCCGCCTCTTTAGTACTCATTGGCTATGGACCCATCGCGCGCATCACAGGACGCCAAGAAGATCTTTACTTGCTTAAGCCGATCACAGCGTTCGAGAATGGCCGCTCCGTTGCCTATTGTGAGACTCACCGTTGGCATTACAGTTCTGACATAACGAAGAATCAAAGGCTTGCCATGCAACTGGAACGCTTGCAGGGCATCCTCATACTCCCACTCGGTGCTGGTAAAGTAGTCGCTTCCATCCGCTTTTTAGTATTCTTCAGTGCGAATCGGCGTGCCCAAGCCGAGACCAGAGGATAAACACGACGATGTCGCATTTAGAGGGCTTACCGAGACTGCGGATGACGGAGTCCTGGGCCGAGATTCCGGACAACATCGGCGTTCGCGCGCCGGGATGATCCCAGGCGACGACCTCCATTCTACCTTGCCCTGCAACAGTGGATCGTAGTTGAGCTCATCGAGGACCTTGATGACCAGGGTGCACTCCTCGAAGACGTCTCCGGGTGACGCCAGGAATACGCGAAGATTTCGCGGCATGGCTGATTTCCCCTTTTTTAATCGTTTGCGTTGATCCGAGATTTAGCAACGCTATCGCAGTTGCGTCATACATATGGTTATTCCTTTGATTAATGTTTTCTTTTTTTTACACCCCCTAACCCTCTCCCCAAAAGTAGGGTGTCGCAAAAGTCCCTTCTCCACCGTTTTGGGGGAGAAGGTTAGGATGAGGGGGCGAAGTTGCATATTTGTTTTCAATCACCCTCACCCTGCCCTCTCCCGTCAAAGGGAGAGGGTATAGAAGCTTTTACAACGCCCTCTCCCCGAAAGGGCAAGGGGACTGGACCCGATCTCTGCTGGACTATTAAGCAAATATTTTTTCGGTTTTCCATTTATACCGCTTACGGTTAACATGCGCATCAGAATGATCATATAAACCGGAGGAGCCCGAAATGCACAGGTTGCCGATATTGGCGATCGTCATAGGACTTTCATTCCCCGGCCTGGGGAGCGCCGAAAACCTAAAAATCTCTCCGCGACGCGAGTCCACCGGGGTCGTCATGCCAGAGCGCAGTGTAGCCCTGGCGGCCAAGATCATGGGCCGCATCAATGCCGTGCATTTCGAGGAGGGCGACAGGGTGCAGGCGAATGACATGCTCATCAGCCTGGACAATGCGGAGCTGCGCGCCGAGCTGGCCTACGCGCAAGCCTCCCTGGGACTGGCAAGGGCCGAGCTTGAGCACGCGCGCAAGGAGGAGGCGCGGGTCAGAAAACTCTACCAGACCAAGTCGCTTTCCCAGGATGCACTCGATGACGCCGTCCTCGAGCACACCGCGGCCAGAGAAAGACTGAATATGGCCAAGGCCACCCTCGACCAGACCCAAGCGCGCTTGGACGAGACCCTGATCAGGGCGCCGTTTGCCGGCGTAATCACCCGCAAGGAGGCCGAGCTCGGTCAGCTCACCCAACCCGGCGCCACGCTGCTCATGCTGGAAGACCACAGCCAACTGAAACTGCTCACCCGGGTCAAGGAGCAGGACATCCCCCACATCGCGCCGGGACAAGGTGTGTCGATTACCATCGATGCCCTCGATGGTCTCAAGCTAGAAGGCAAAGTCAGCAAGATCATTCCTTCCGGCGATGTGACCACGCATGCCTTCGTGGTCGAGGCGCTGTTACCGCCACGGGAGAAACTCTATCCCGGCATGTTTGGTAAGGCGAATTTCAGCCCGTAAGCCGATACGGGAGGATCTAATGCGCACATTCATCCGCTTTTTTGCCGAGCGCCAGACGCTGGCCAACGTCATCACGCTGATGATCCTGTTCCTGGGCATCGGATCGCTGAGCACTATCCAGCGTGACAATTTTCCGAGTGTGGATTTCGACCAGATGACGGTCACCACGCGCTACCCCGGCGCCTCGCCCGAAGACGTAGAGCTCAACGTTACTAACAAGATCGAAGAGGAGCTCAAGGAGGTCGATAGGCTGGACAGGGTTACCTCGTTTTCCATGGAGAACATCTCCATCATCCACATCACCCTGGACCCGGATGCGCGCGACAAGCAGAAGCTCAAGACTGATGTGCGCGATGCGGTGTCGCGGGTCTCGGATCTGCCCGATGAGATCGACGAGAATCCGCTGATCAAGGAGATCACCACCTCCACGGGCATCCCGATCATCGAGGTGGGCATCACCGGCGAAGCTCCCTATAAGGTCCTCAGGGAGGTCGCGCGGCGCGCGGAAAAGGAGTTGCTCAACGTGTCGGGCGTGGCCAGCCTGAAAGAGTACGGCTATCTGGACCGCGAGATTAAAATCGAGGTCTCCCAAGATGCGCTGGAGCGCTATCAGATCCCCACCCATGAGATCGTCACGGCGGTTAGAAACCGCAATATACGCGCCACGGGAGGCTCCTTCGAATCCTACACCAGCGAGAAAAACATCGTCACCCTGGCGGAGTTTGCCGATCCTGCCGAAGTCAACGAGGTCATCGTACGCTCGACCTCAGAAGGCACCGTGATCCGAGTACGCGATCTCGCCGTGATGAAGGACGACTTCGAGACCGCCAAGGTTCTCTCGCACATGAACGGCAATGCAGCGATCTCCTTTCTGGTGTATAAAAAGGAGTCTGCGGACATCATCCGCACCGTGGACGCCATCAAGGCGCTGGTCGAGGAAAATCAGCACCGGCTTCCACAGGGGATCAACATCGAATACTCGAACGACAAATCGCGCATCGTGCGCAACCGACTCCAGGTCGTGATGACCAACGGTGCCTTCGGATTGATCCTGGTGACGATCATGCTCGCCATCTTTCTCGATCTGCGCTCGGCATTCTGGGTCGCGCTGGGTATTCCCGTCTCGCTGCTCGGCACCCTGTTTCTGCTACAGGTGTTCGGAGCCTATCTGGACTCCATCGCGCTGGGCGCCATGATCTTAGTGATCGGGATCATCGTGGACGACGGCATCGTCATCGCGGAGAATATCTGGCGCTACCGCGAACAAGGCCTCGCCCCGCTGGATGCTGCAGTCGAGGGCACCTATGCAGTCTACTGGCCCGTACTGACCACCATCATCACTACCGCACTGGCCTTCTCCCCCATGTTTTTCATGACCGGTATCCTGGGCAGTTTCGTGTTCGTAATCCCGTTAGTCGTGGTGCTGGCCCTGACGATTTCGCTCGCTGAGATCTCCTTCGCACTGCCGGCGCATCTGATCGCAGGCACAAGAAATAAGCCACAGAAGACGATCCCACGAGCTAAGACGCTTCGCAGCCAGCATCTGCGAGAGGCCTTCGGCAGGCTCGTGGGCTATGCCCTGAGGCTGCGCTATGGTGTCGTCGCGGGTTTTGTGCTGCTACTGATACTGTCCTTCTGGTACGCCGCGAGGTACATCGACTTCATTTTATTTCCGACCCAGTCGGCTGACGAACTCTACATCGCGGTGGAGCTGCCTAGCGGTTCCTCATTGGAACACACGGCGACGAAGATCCGCGAGATCGAGCAGATCATCGTCGATCTGCCCGAGGGCGAGCTGGACTCCTTCGTCACCCGCATCGGCAGCCATGGCGATTTCAATCTCGGCGAAAACGAAAACTGGGCCTTATTGGGTGTCTACCTGACGCCCTACTCGGTGCGCAGCCGCAATGCCGACGAGATCGTGGAGGCACTGCGTAGCAAAATTTCGACAATCAGCGGCCTGGAAAACGTACGCTTTATCATCGAGAGCGGCGGTCCTCCGGTGGGGCGGCCCATCACGCTGCGTGTGGTAGGCAGTGACGATGAACTGCGAGACCGCCTCACTACCCACATCGTGGAGTCTCTGAATGCTACCACTGGGGTAAAGGATGTCGATCGTAACGACAAGAAGGGCAAGGATCAGATCAAGGTCGAGTTGGATTACTTGCGCCTGGCAAGTTTCGGCTTGAGCGTAGCAGACGTCGCCAAGGCCATACGCTTGGCCTATGACGGGGAGATCGTCACCTCTGTGCGCTATGGCGACGAGGACGTGGAGTTCCGGATCATTCTGGAACAGCAGGCACGACGCTCTGTGCAGACGTTGAAAGGGCTGATCATCCCGAACCGCGAGGGGCGCTTCATCGAGCTGCAGGAGGTCGCCGCTTTAAAGACAGAACCGGGCCCATCGAATTTCTATCACTATGACAACGAACGCTCCATCACCGTCACCGCGGACATCATCAAGGGTGTCACCACTCCACTGAAGGCCAGCAACGAATTACTCGCAGCCCTCGATCTCGATGGGGACTGGCCTGGCATGCGCGTGGTGGTCGGCGGAGAGGCCGAAGAGACTCAGGAATCCATGGCCAGCCTCGGCATAGCCTTTCGGTCTGCGGCAGTCGGGATCTACCTGATCCTGCTGCTGCTATTCAACTCGCTGCTGCAGCCAATAATGGTCATGCTGGCCATTCCTTTCGGCCTGATCGGGGTAATCGCCGCCTTCGCTCTGCACCAGCAGGCACTGGGATTTCTCGCCATGCTGGGCGTTGTGGGCTTGACGGGCATCGTGGTCAACGACTCACTGATCCTGGTCAATCTGGTCAACCGCTTGCGTGTGGACAACCCCGATAAAGCCTTTCAGGATATTGTCATCGAAGCCACGGAAAACCGCCTGCGCCCGATATTGTTGACTTCCATAACCACAGTCGCGGGTCTGCTGCCCATGGCCTATGGGCTAGGTGGGTCGGACCCGTTTTCTGCCCCTATGGCGCTGGCGATGGGCTACGGCATCTTATTTGCCACACCGTTGACCCTGATCTTGCTGCCTTGCATGTTGGTGATTCAAAAAGACTTGCAGCGCCTGAGCACGCGTATCGGCGTCTTGTCCCGCCCCCTTTTCGGGGCCTCCCGACAGGAGGGTTAGGTATTAACCGTAGACACTACAGATTGATCGCAGTAATGGAACGACAGCTGGCGGCCCTTGTTGCAATCCATTGACTCAGATACTACGCTCAACGATTTGAGCGCTTTGAATCGATGAAAAGAGCCAGACCTCGTTCCTTCAAGGACATTCACCGCCACAAGCCGAATGTTCAATTTATCGTCGATAGGCTGACACAGTATGCCATGCTAATTCGCCTTAACCGCCCTATCGGCATCTATCTTTTGCTCTGGCCAACACTCTGGGCCCTATGGATCGCTGCACAGGGAAAACCAGACCCATGGGTATTGTTCGTGTTTGTGGCGGGCGTGATCCTGATGCGCTCAGCCGGATGTGCAATCAACGATTTTGCCGACCGGCATATCGATCCCTTGGTAAAACGTACCCGCTATCGTCCTCTCGCCAGTGGCAAGGTAAGTGCTACGGAAGCCGTGTTCGTCTTCGTCGTGTTGAGCCTTGCGGCCTTTGCTCTGGTGTTGACCTTAAATACTCTGACCATCGCTTTGTCGGTAGTGGGCGTCGCACTGGCTGCAAGTTACCCTTTCATGAAGCGCTTTCATTACCTACCACAGATTCACTTAGGAGCGGCGTTTGGCTGGGCCGTACCCATGGCATTCGCTGCCCAGACCGGCGAGTTTCCGCCACCGCTGGCCTGGCTGCTATTCATCGCTACGCTACTCTGGGCGACCGCCTACGACACCATGTACGCTATGGCGGATCGTGAAGAAGACTTAAACATAGGCGTCAAATCTACGGCCATCCTGTTTGGCGAGGCTGATCGCGCCATCATAGGCTTATTGCAGGCGCTGCTGTTCATCGATCTGCTGCTCATCGCCCACCGGGCTGAGCTTGGCGTGTATTTTCATCTGGGCCTCGCCGCGGCCCTCGGATTCGCGCTCTATCAACAGAAATTACTCGTCGCGCGAGAGCCCGATGACTGCTTCCGCGCCTTTCTTAACAACAATTATTTTGGAATGTCCATTTTCTTAGGACTTGTTTTGGACTATTTGCTTTAGTACTCACAATTGTTCTTTATTCAAAGAGCAAACGTATAGATGGTCAACCATAAAATTGCAATTGGTGCGCATAGCGCACCAATGGTTTGTTCAATTTTTGATGTGAAACACGATAGGTCTCTCTTTAAATGAAAAACGCTCGCCCGCCAAAGAAAGTTCCCTCTCCCTAAGTAGATAGATGACCAAGGCGTCACCCACCCATTAATCGGTATATAACTATATAAGAATATTATAATATACTTTTCACCATTGATGGAGACACTGATTACTCATCTCAACTCAGACAGATTTTTTTAACTTTATTTTAGGAGACTAGAAAATGAGAAAACTAACCAAAGCTGCTGCACTCGCCGGTGTTTTAAGTGTTACTGCCGTTGCAGGTTCCGCCAATGCATGGTGGGGTCCTTGGGGTGGTCCCGGATACGGTTCGGGGTTTGGCGATACCTTCAGTGACGTGTTTGGTGACATGTTCGGTGATTTCAATATGAATATGAGCGGGCGTACCCACGGCTATGGCCGCGGATATGGTCGAGGATACGGATATGGATACGGTTATCCTTACTACGGTTACTACGGTGCGCCTTGGGGTTACGGTCCAGGGATCTACGGTCCTTATGCCGCCGCCCCCTATGGTTTAGTTGCTCCTGTCACTCCCGCGGCTCCGGTTGCCCCGGCAGCTCCGGTAACCCCGCAAGCGACACAGACTCAGTAAGTTAAGAAACCCTCACTCCTCCCAGGCCAAGGATGGCCATCTAAGTGATGGGAGCGGTTTATTCCGCTCCCATTTTTTTTCACCACCTAGTGAAGCCGAATCCAAGGCAAGTTGAGCGCTTTGGGCAAATTCGCAGAGACGCCATAAATCCTTCGCTGCAGTCCTCTGCCGCGTAAACGCTCGCCCTCAATTCTCCTCCTTCCCATGCCACCTAAGATCGAGTTGTCGAGCCGCTCGCACTTCGTCAAAACGCCTGTTCGGTTGCGTATAGGGTGCGCCTTTAACCTTCTCAGGATGACTCTTGGCCTCCGCCATTATGGCCGCCATGGCATCGATAAAACCATCCAGTTCCTCCTTGGACTCCGTTTCGGTAGGTTCGATCAATAGACACTCGGGAACGAGTAAAGGGAAATAGGTGGTAGGCGCATGGTAGCCGTAGTCGAGCAGTCGCTTTGCTAAATCACCGGCGTTCACCCCCAGCTCCTTGCTCTGACGTTTGAAGGTGACTATGAACTCGTGCGCCGCTCGGCGCTGAGGGAAGGCCAGATCGAAGCCACTTTCTCTGAGACGCGTCATCAGGTAATTCGCATTAAGGGTAGAGAACTCGGCCACCCTCGTCATACCAACCCGTCCCAACATGCGCATGTATACATAGGCGCGCAGCAAAACCCCTGCGTTTCCTGCAAATGCAGACAAACTTCCGATGCTTGATGGCAGCTCCTTCTCGCTCAACCAGACGTAGCGGTCCCTCGCTTTCGCTACGATAGGCACGGGCAGGTAAGGCGTAAGTCGATCACCTGCGGTGATCGCTCCTGAACCGGGCCCTCCTCCTCCATGAGGCGTGGAGAAAGTCTTGTGCAGGTTCATGTGAATGACATCAAAGCCCATGTCCGCAGGCAGCACCTTCCCCAATATGGCGTTTAGGTTGGCACCATCATAATACAGTAGCCCACCCGCCTCATGCACAATCCTGGCAATGTCCTGTATGCGACGCTCGAATACACCCAGAGTGGACGGATTAGTCAGCATTAAACCGGCAGTATGCGGGCCGGCCGCTGCGGTTAATGCCTGCAGATCGACATCGCCCTCGCTGTCGGTAGGGATCTCTCTGACTTTGTAGCCACACATGGCCGCGGTGGCTGGATTGGTGCCGTGCGCCGCATCGGGTACCAGAATCTCGACTCGATCAACGTCCTGTCTGGCCGCATGATAGGCCCTGATCATGGCGATGCCCGCAAACTCCCCCTGAGCACCCGCCATGGGCGTAAGCGATGCCCCTTGCATGCCGCTCACCGCTTTGAGCATCTCCTGCAGCTCGAACATACACGCCATGAACCCCTGACTGAATCGCTCTGGGGCATAGGGATGGCGCCGTAAAAATCCGGGCAACATCGCCAAGCTGTTAGCGGCGCGCGGGTTGTACTTCATGGTGCAAGAACCCAAAGGATAGAAATGGGTATCGATGGAAAAGTTTTTCTGAGACAAACGAGTGTAATGCCTTACAACCTGCAGTTCAGAGACTTCAGGCAGGCGCGGTTTGCTGCTGCGACTGAAGCGCTCCGGCAGAGCCTCTGTATCGGGGCTCTGCCGTGGCGCCTGCGCATAGCTACGCCGTCCGGGTGTGGAGTGTTCGAATATGAGCATTGAATCTGAGCTGATCTGTTTACTGCGTTACTGTTGTACGGTGTATTCAGTCCACCGCCTCGATCGCTTCCTGGTAATCCGGCTCTTCGCCGATCTCGGGCACCTGCTGGGTGTAAATCACTTTATCATTCTCATCCAGAATCACCACCGCACGGGCACATATCCCAGCCAGGGGGCCGTCCTCGATCAGCACTCCATAATCCTTGGCGAAGTTGCGCGAGCGCATCATGGACAGCATAGCGACGTTGTCAACGCCCTCCGCCCCACAGAATCGGGCTTGGGCAAACGGCAGATCGGCAGAAATCACCAGCACATATACATCATCGCGTTGCTTCGCAAAGTCGTTGAACTTCTTGGCCGAGATAGCACATACCGAAGTATCCAGGCTAGGCACGATGTTCAACAGCTTACGCTTGCCCGCATAGTTTTCCAAAGTGACATTGTTGAGCGCGCTATCGACCAATCTAAAATCTGGAGCACTGCTGCCCAGCGCCGGAAGCTCGCCGTTAGTATGAGTTTTATTGCCTTTAAAAGTGACTTTTGCCATGTTGTTCTCCGAGGTTAGTTTTTGTTAACTCGTTTTCGTGTTTACTTAGCCATAATTTCTTCAAATAGATCCACATATTTTTGTAGATCCTGTTCGGTCTTAGTCTCAGTGGCACAGACCAGCAGACCATTTTCGAGTCCGGGATATCCCTTACTCAGGGGATAACCTGCGGCAATGCCTTGTTCTGCCATGGCCTCCAACACTTGACTGGCAGGCCGGTTGAGCCGCAGGGCGATCTCATGGAAGAATTCTCCACTATAGAGCCGATCCACACCCTCAATGCGGGTGAGTCTTTGCGCAAGCTCCTGAGTGTTGCGATAACAGTTGGCAGCGACTCGGCGCAGCCCTTCTAACCCCAACAGTGCCATATAAATCGTCGCCGCGGTGACGATCAGTCCTTGGTTGGTGCAGATGTTTGACGTGGCTTTGGAACGCCGGATGTGTTGCTCACGCGCCTGTAAGGTCAACACGAAACCCGGTTTTCCATCGGAATCGATGGTGCGGCCCACTAAACGGCCCGGCAACTGACGCACATGATTTTGCTTGCAACATAGAAATCCGAAATAGGGTCCTCCGGAACACATCGGGGCTCCTAGGGGTTGACCATCGCCGCAGACAATATCCACACCGCCTTCGCCCCATTCCCCGGGGGGTTTTAGTATCGCTAGCGTCAGGGGGTTGATCACCGCGATGACCAAGACATTATTGCGCTTTGCCCATGTGGTCAATGCATCGACCTCCTCCAAGATTCCAAAGAAATTCGGCTGCGGAATAATCAAGGCCGTGAAGTCTTCACCATCAAAGTCTTGCAGGTCCTCTGGGCTCAACCTGCCTGCGGCCGCTGCGAAAGGCAGAGCCACGATTTCGATATCCTGAGGACCGACGATGCTTTGCACCGTGGCCCGATAGGTGGGATGCAGGCTAAGGGGCATCAACACTCGCCGTGATTTCGATCTGCGGTTGGCACGCACCGCCATGAGCACGGCCTCGGCTAGCGCTGAGGCACCATCGTAGAGCGAGGCGTTGGACACGTCCATGGCGGTGAGCTCGGTCATCATGCTCTGATATTCATAGACCAGCTGCAGCGTACCCTGGGAGGCCTCCGCCTGATATGGAGTATAGGCACTGTAAAACTCGCCTCTGGTGGCGATCTGCCACACCGCTGCGGGTATATGGTGCTCATACGCCCCAGCGCCGATGAAGTTTAAATGATGTTCATCGAGCGCGGCGCGCTCCTGCATGAGGCGCGAGATTTCCATCTCACCGAGAGATTCAGGAACGCTTTGCAGTGCGCCGATATGCAGCTCCGGCGGTATTTCATCGAACAACTCATCGAT
>JAAUXY010171591.1_pt1 | contig 12219 bp, 15 predicted proteins | sample 7278121 | NCBI WGS metagenome assembly JAAUXY01 (sample SAMN14350117, study PRJNA611818) | marine sediment metagenome | isolation source: surface marine sediment (1.8m) | place: French Polynesia: Moorea | collected 2018-08 | reverse complement strand
GCGGTTAACAGTCATAGGCTCCGCGAGGAGTACGGCGACCTCCGCGCAGTGGAGCGCGCCCGCCGGATCGAGCAGCCTATACAAGCGGCGTCGGCGCGGATCGCGCTGGCTAAGTAACCAATCGAGGACTAGACGATGCAAAGAGAAGCCACAAACGACGACTACAGCTTGCGCTTGGAGGACATGGACGACGAAGAGCGCACCCGGCGCATAAGGGCAAAGGAGCCCGTTAGGGCGCCACGGCAGCGCGTGGGAGACCTGGTGTACTCCAGCTTCCATAAAGCAAACGTTCCCGTTCTGGGTGTCTACTGGGACCCAGGCGTGGCAGGACTGCCAAGCTTCTGGCGGGTCAATACGCCAGGCTATAGCTGCTCCGACTGGAACGTGCACAGCCGCGCCCTTTCGAGCGCGCCGACCCATCGCTACGTAAAAATCGCGTCCAGTTCCTGGATGCTGGTCGAGACCATCGCCGGCACGGACAGGGAGAAGCTGGTGGAGCGGCCCTGCTGGGACCCGGTCATGAACCAAGTAAGCCGGATCTATTCCGGCTGGGTGGTGTAAGTCATGAGCTACTACGAAATGGACGAAATAACCGAACAAGTCGCGGAGACCGCAGCCAAGCAGCTGGCCTCCGTGCTGCTCACGCTCAAGCGGTCCGGCGACTTCACGGACGAGCAGCTGCACATGGTTGCCTACGCGACCGTAGCGGCCGAAATGGAGGCGCACATAGAGAACGGCACCAGTAACGAAGCCATGCAGGCCGTGGGCGCCGCCATGTGGAGAGAAACCTACCGGAGGGTGCCGGCATGAGCAGCATAGGAGACTTTTACCAGTACATGGGCCGCGCCTGGCATGTGATCCGCGAGGACATGGAGGGCAGCAAGCTGCCGGACCTGCACCTTTGCCACGAGAAGGACGCCGACGAGTACGCGCTATTCGACCGCGAGGACGGCGGCTTTTTTATGCTGATCCCGGCCAGCCTGGTGGCGGCAGACGACGCCGACCTGGACCTGCTGGCCCTGCAGCAGGACCTGGAGATAGACGAGGCGTACAAGCGCGGGCGCGCCATGGGCGTGACCGAAACCCAGCGCCAGATACAGCAGCTACTCGGGACTGATCGCATAGCGACGGCCTTGGAGACCGTGGCGGAGTACCTGGGGGAGCATTGGTCGTGAACAAGCAGCGCAGAAAACTGATCGACGCAGCCGTGGCCAAGCTCACGGAGCTGCGCATGGAGGTCGAGGCAATCGCGGAGGACGAGGAGGAGTACCGCGACGCGATCCCGGAGAACCTGGCGGCCAGTGAGGTCTACGACAAGGCCGACGACGCCGCCGGCTCCCTACGCCTCGCGGCGGACGGCCTGGGCGACGCAATCGACTACCTGGAGGAGGCGGCACAGTGAGCGCCTACGCGATCCGAAACCCGACGCGCCGCAAGGTCCTAAACCGTGGCTGGATTCCAGCCCGGTATCGGACCGACGAGGGCGCCTTTAACGGCTGGGTGGTGAAGCACGGCCGTAAGTACATCCATTTCTACAGTATCAGTCATGGCCGCGTCCTCCCCATCGCCGGGGAGGACCAGCTGCACCTGATCGAGGAGGACCCAAAGTGAAGGCATTTAGATGGACCCGCTTTAACCGATCCGTCCGCGTCATGCTGGAGAACGGCGCGACGGTGCAGGAGATTAAGGACGACTGCCGGCGCATATTTGACGAGCACAACCCGGACGCCCGACTGTCGGAGCGCGCCATGGCGTTGGCGGACCTGTTCCGAAACGTGGACGAGGTGGCCAGCCGTGTCTCGTAAGGACGATACAGTGGTGTGTCTGTGCCGCGTCCGGCGCGGGACCGTGGACTGCCCAGTGCACGGCCCCGTGTCGGATCGTAGCGGCCCCTACCCGTGCATGGGCTGCCAGGAGCGCGAGGCTGCGGACGGCGAGGTGTACTGCCAGCCGTGCCTCGATCAGCACCAGGCGAACAGGGAGGCGGACGCCTGGGAGCGCTGGTCGAACGGCGACGGCCTGGAGCTGCTGCTGTCTTTCACGGAGGCATACGACCTGCCGCCGGCTGCGCGCAAATACGCGGAGCTGATCTACAGAGCCGGCATGATCGCCGGCATGGACCAAGCACAGGAGATTTACAGCAATGAGTAACGAGAACCTACTGCCGGTCGTGGCGAAGCCCACGGACGTAGAGGTGCTGCACAACGTGGTAGACACCTCCGCCCTGATCGCCCGCCGCGCACAGATTAACCAGGTACTGGAGGAGGTCATGGTGGAGGGCACCCACTACGACACCCTGCCTGGTACGAACACGCCCACACTCCTGCAGCCAGGTGCGCAGGTGCTCGCGTCTACCTTCCAGATTGCGCCCACGTACGGCGTGGAGGACCTGGGAGACGCCGACCACTTCCGCTACCGGGTGGTGTGCCGTGGCATTCAGCAGAACACCCTGGCGCTCCTGGGCGAGGGCCTGGGCGAAGCCTCGACCCTGGAGGAAAAGTACATGTGGAGACAGGCAGCTGTCGCCGCGGAGTACGACGCCACGCCGGAGGATCGCCGCCGCGAGAAGTACTACCGCGGGAACGACCGGCCGGTGCTCCAGGTGCGACAGTGGCACCACGACCAGGCCAATACCGTCCTGAAGATGGCAGGCAAGCGCGCCTACGTCGCCATGATCCTGAACGTACTGGGTGCGTCTGACATGTTCACCCAGGACGAGGACGTGGTCAGGGACGGCGGAGACGGCCCCACGGGACCCAGCCGGCCGCGAGCCTCGGGCACGGGCCACACCTGCTCCGACGCGCAGCTGCGCATGATGCGCGGCAAACTGTCGAAGGCGGGCAAGGAGGAGGCGGACCTGGTGGCGTACTTCGAGCTGCAGCAGCTGGAGGACATGCCGAAAAGCCAGGTTAACGACGCGCTGGCGTGGATTGAGTCTTGATACGCGTTTACCCACACCCAGGCCATAGGCCGGACCGGAACCACTGGACGCCACAGCGGCGCTACTACGTGCGGCTGGTCCAGACGAGGCGCTGGGGTGAGGGCAGGCATAAGCACGTCCGCCACGAAACCGAACAACAACAACCAGGTTACAGCTATGCCTGCTCTTAGCTTCGATCCGGATACCCACACCTACACGCTGCGCGGCCAGGTCGTGCCGTCGGTTACCCAGGTCCTGGGTGTGCTTAACGACTTTTCCGCGGTGCCCTGGGCCGTCCTGGAGGCAGCACGCCGACGTGGCCAGGCAGTGCACGAGGCCGTCGAACTGCTGCTGCAGGGCCGCCTGGATCGCGCCAGCCTAGACCCGGCCATAGTGCCGTACGTCGAGTCGTTCGAGCAGTTCGCGTTAGATACCGGCTTCGAGCCGCTGATAACGGAGCTGCGCGTGGCCGGCCCGAACTTCGCCGGCACCTTGGACGCCCTGGGTAAGACCAGGCGCATACGTCGCGGGAGCGGCGCCCTGTTCGATTGGAAGACCAGCCTAGCGCTGCCGTCGAGCGTAGGGCCGCAGCTCGCCGCCTACCAGCAGGCATACAGAGACACGCTCGGCGAGCTGATCCGCAGCCGCTACTGTCTGCGACTCACGCCAGGTAGCTACAAGCTCGACCGCATGGACGAGGACCGCTACTGGCACATCTTCAAATCAGCACTAAACCTATGGTGGTACGTAAATGGAACAAATTGATTTAGAGAACCACGACGAGGCCATGAGCCTGTCGGTACTGATCAGCAACCTGGGAGGCGCACCTGGTGCGATCACCACCCAGGCGCAGTACGAGGACGTGGCCGACCAGCTCCTGGAGGCCAAGCGCCTGCTGTCGGAGTCCGACCGCATACGCAAGTCGATCACGTCGCCCATGGACGCGGAGAAAAAGCGGGTTATGACCTGGTTTAAGGAGAGCTTCGACACGCGCCTGCAGGAGCAGGTGGACGCGTGCACGGCCGCGCTCAAGGTCTACCAGGACGAGCAGCGCCGGCTGGCGGAGGAGGCAGCCAGGCAGGCACAGAAAGCCGCGGAGAAGGAACGCGAGCGCAAGCAGAAGCTGGCCGACAAGGCCGTGGAGCGTGGAGACGAGGAGCGGGCCGCGGAGCACCAGGCAGCTGCCGACGCGACCGTGGCCGACGTGTCCTCGATCAGTGCGCAGCCGCAGGCCCAGGGAATCCACGCCAGGGATAACTGGAAATTCGAGATAACCGACGAGACACTGCTGCCGCGGACCTACCTGCAGCCCGACCTGCAGAAAATCCGCAAGGTGGTGCAGGCTCTCAAGTCGGACGCCGAAATACCCGGAGTGCACGTTTACAACGACCCCAGCGTGGTAGCACGCCAGGGTTAACGAATGCGGAGCGGTCCGGCGCCTTCTAGTCCGGCGTGGAGTGGTGTCCCTTGCGGGCCGCTCCGTACCTTACCAATAGCAACGGGGAACCCCATATGAACGACCAAACCGAACGCGACCCTAACCTGTTCGAGATGAAATTTCGGGCGCAGGTGCAGAAGTCCGAAAGCAGTAAGACCCTGGACAGCAAAGGCGACAGCCTGGTGCTGGCCGAAAAACTCACCCTCCGCGTGGACTCGCGGGACATGGACGACGTACTGCGCCGCCTGATCCCTATAGCGGACCTGCAGCGCCACAATATCCAAAGCGTGGACGACTGGGTGGAGTCCGTCGGAGAGCGTACCGACAACCAGGTGAAGTTTAGCGACGCCTACAAGGACCACCAGGTGAAGGCCCGCGGCTCCGGCCGCATTATCTTCGCGCTGCCGGATTGCCAGCTCACCTCCTTTGCTATGAATTTTAAGGACGTGATCCTTACCTTTACGATCCTGTCGAAGTCGCACGACCCGGAGGCCGTGGCCAAGATCGCGGAACATATCGACGCGCACCTGGTGTTTGAGTTCAAGCGCGGCGATCACTGGAGCAGTCAGGAAACGATCCCCACGGGAGACCAGGAGCCGGAGGGCGACGGCCACACACAAACCAGCGCGTTAACGGCGGAGGAGCAGGCCGCCGTCGAGAAGGCCAAGAACGAGGCGAACGAGAAGAACACGGCGAAAGCGCGGAAACGGAAACCCAGGAGTAAGAGCAAATGAAGCAGCCCACGAGAATCCCGGTACACGTCCGATTCACTGGTCGGTTTATCCGTAGCTACGAGGTGGTCGAGCGTGAGCCGCCCGCGGAGTGGTACGCCGCCGGCCCGTTCTACAACGTCAACCACGCGGAGTCCTGGATACGTGGGCAGCACGCGAAGCGCCTACAGTCCTGGTTGTGGGGCCTGGTTATCGGCCTGGGTGTGCTCGCCCTGCTCTACGAGGCTGTCGTGGGAGACCTATGGACATGAGACGGAACGAACGGGGAAAGAAACATGTGCGGATTATGGCGGACGCTCTCTGGCGCCTGCAGGAAGCCGTGGCCACGTTCCCGCCGGAGGTGCGGGAACTCATGCTGCAGGACCTGGAGAACCTGGACGGACAGAACTGCTGGTTCTGGGAGAAGGACATGGCCGACGCCATGCGCTCGATCCTGCTCTACGTAGACACGGAGGACCGGCGCCTGCGTAACCGTGCCAGTGAGACCCTGCGCAAGATCATCTAAGTATCACCAGGCGCGCCTTTTTTCGTCGTCCTCGAGCTGAGCTCACGCCGGAAAGGATCGAATGCTGATACTTAGCGCCACTGCGGTCCCTCCAGCCAGCCGGTAACGGAGTACCGCTGGCCCCTCGTTACCGGCGTCACACAGTGGCGCAGGTACGAGGGAAACAACGTCCCATAGCCCTGCCTTTTCTCCGCCTCGTGCGACACCTCATCGAACTGCAGCACGCCGCCGTCGTAGCTCTCGCGGAAACTGAGCTGGACGGACACGGACACCTTACGCTGCAGGCCCTCCTGCTTGGTCCAGTCTATGTCGTGGTGCCAGTTATAGTACGCGCCCTCCGCGTACCTGGAGACCGTGACGAACGACAGGTGCTGGGCGTCGATCTGGTGCAGCAGCGCATACCTGGTCAGCGCGGACTTGAGGTGCTGGAACGGCACGGGTATCTCCGCCTCCTGGAGAAAGCACACCAGGTCCCGCCGGTAGTCCTGGGTGTGGTTGAACGTTTGCCCCGGCTGCATTCCCTTCTCGATGGCCGCACGCATGACCTGGGCGCACTCGTGCTGGCTCAATATGCGCTCCGTGTCGATCATGTCTCTGGGTCGGTAATCGTCACCTGGTAGCCCACCTTATCGACAAACACCTGGGAGCTGGCCACGTCGATCACGGCGGCGCCGGTCGGACTGGCCGCGGGTCCGTCGATCACCTCGACCTGCAGCTTTAGCTTTTCGTTCAGACCAGGTTGGTAGGTGACACCTGTAAACGCGAGTATGCCGGAGTCGTTCTCCGCGGCGTCGCCCTCGATGGCGGCAACGTCCAGGAGCATGTCCCGCTGCACCACGTCGGAGCTGTCCAGCCATATGCAGTGCAGCCCGTACGTGGCCTTCTCGCCGGCTGTTATGTCGAGTAGCGGCAGGATCGCGGTAATCCGGTATTCCTGGAACTTGGTAGGGAACACCAGGGCCACGTCGCCGTCCGCGTGGGAGACGTGCGTGGCGTCCCTGGTGGTGTTGTCCAGCTGTATGTCCACGGAGCTGCCCTTGATCCCGTGCACGTCCTGGGAGGCGGACACGGTGCCGGTAAACACGTTCTCGAACGACGGCCGCGCCACGTAACTGGTCTGCGCCACCTCGTCCTGGGTGCTTACCTCCGCGGTCCAGCCGTTCGAGGCTGCCTGGGCGTCGATGTTCGAGCGGGCGTCCGCGTCGGAGAGGTGGGCGCGGTTGATCACCTCGGTACGCGCCTCGTCCAGCTCCAGGACTTTGACAAACCAGGTAGCGCCGTCGTCGAAGTACCAGCCGGCCGCCTTCTGCTTGCCCTGGTATTCCATGGATACGTTGAACTTTGGCACTAGGTAAGCTCCTCCGTCCGCAACGTCGGGCCGACCGCAAAGGGCGCAGCAGCGCCAGCAGTCCACTGGGTGTTATAGGACTGGTTGCCGGCGCCTGGCGCCTCTATGTCCTCCAGGCGGACCGACGGCGTGGTGTTGCTGTTCCAGGTCCAGGTCGAAAGCTCGCTTTCAAACGTCCACTGGAGGCTAACTGTTATCTCCGCCAGGACCGTGGTGCCGCGACGTATGCGGAACGTCGAGGAGGAGGGGCCGGAGGCGCCGGCAAAGCCCACCATAGACGCGGTGCCGGTGATCGTAATATTGCCGCCGTCGGAGGCGTGGGTAAGGTTGGTCGTGCCGGACGTGTTGCCCTGGGCCACGTTCTCGATCAGGCCAACGCCGTCCGCGCCACGGCCGCGAGAAAAGCGCATTTCCACTGGGTTGCCGCCGGCCGTCGGGAAGTTGCCGGCGCCGTCGGTGTCGTCGTGCTCGACGTACTGAATACCAAACGTCCACACAGTGCCGTTAAAGCTGGTCGAGGTTATTAGGTACTCGATCCAGCGCCCTGGGCTGTCGTAGATCGTCACCACGTCACCCGCGCCCAGGGTAGAGAAAAATTCCGTTTCGCTCTGGCTGGCAAACTCCTGGAAGTGCAGATGTAGGTAATCGACAGTTCCGCCGATCATCGTAGCCCAGGCGCCTGTACCCGTTGCGGACGGCGAGGAGCTGGTGGACGGTTTCCACTGGCCATTACTCGATACCGCGCCGCTGGTCTGCAGGTCGTCGTACGTCAGCAGCGTAGACGCACCTGGTAAGCCTGGGCGTCCGTCCGGGCCTATGCCGCCCGTGGGTCCAGTGGGACCCGTGCCGCCAGTCGGGCCGGTTGGACCCGTGGGACCCGTGCCGCCAGTCGGGCCGGTTGGACCAGTGCCGCCTGGAGGTCCACCCAGGGACGGCGGGATAAACCCAGGTATGTACTGCGCCGCCGTCTCCGTCGTGATCCAGGGAAACTCCGTTACGTCGATCAGCATAAGGCCGTCGAAGCGCATGGACTCGCCATTGCCCAGCTGGGTGCCGGGTGCTGCGCTGTTCGAGTAGAACCTGGGCGCCAGGAATTGGTCGCTGATCGCGGTAAGGTCAACCTCCCATAGGTAGAGATTCCAGCCGGTTGTTACCGACCTCCACCCGGTGCCAGCTACAGGAGACGCGAAGCCGGCGCCGGTCGTACTTGTCTGCGTGTCATTGTGCGAAATTTGAGCAGCCAGGTCCCGCGTACCTGGTGCGCTGTTGATATATGCGCCTAGAATCCAGCGCCGGTTTGGCGGGACGACATGCGGGAATACTTCGCCAGGAGAGGGCCGCGACAGATAGAGGCCGCCGCCGGTCGCGTTGGCGGTGATCAGCACGCAGGCGCCGCCGATCAATCCGTTACCGGCGTTCTCTATGTCGGCGGACCCGCCTACGCTGGTCCGTATCTCGTTCGTATATCCGTCGAAGTTGTCCAGGAGCGGGTCGAGCGTGCCCCAGCCGAAGCCCAGGGAATTGACCAGGGCCGCGCTGCCGGCGTCGCCGCCAGCAGCAGGTGGCACGTAGATGGCCGGCGGCAGGTTGGTTGCCGTGTATTCCGGGTAGTCGGTAACGTCGTAGAGCGCGAAACCGTCGGCGTAAATGCTGTAGGCGTTCGTATCGTAGTCCGCGCCCATGGCCTGGAAAAATAGGTGAGCCTCGGTTTCCGTGTCTGCCGTCAGGTCGATAACGCCGCCGATCCGCTCCCAGGTGGACAGCGCCGTAAGGTTGGTCGTACCGCTGCCTATGTCCGCACCTGCGCCAGTCCGCATACGAAACCGCACAGCAGCTGCCACGCTGTCGGCGCTGAAAAACCACGCGGTTGCCAGCCAACGACGCCCTGGCGGTATCGCTATGTTGTAGTCCGATATGCTGCTGGCCAGCCGTATGCCCGGGTTTGCCGTCACGCCGTCGGCGGTCATCTGCAGCGCCTGGCTGCCAATGTACCGGACAGCCTGCTGCAAGGTCGGCGTGGCGTTGTTCAGTACAGTTAAGTCGCGGGACTGCAGGCCGGCCATGTCGCCGTAGTTGCCGCCTACCGTCCTGGGTATGAAGTTCACCAGGGCCGGCGCGCCGTCCACGTTGGCGGCGAAGTTTACAAACGCCTTAACCCCGCTGGCTACGTGGGTGATCTCGACAACCACTACCTGGGTCCCGGAGCCGGTCGTGGCCGTTATGTTCGTGTTCTCGCCGGTCTCGCCCTGGTCCGTTACCGTTATGGTGTAGTCGGCCTGGTCGAGCGTGCCGCGGATCGTATGCGTGGCTATGGCCGTGCCAGCTCGGTAGAACGTCACGGTAACGTCCTGGGGAGAGCTGGGCGTGGGTGCGCTGCCGACCACGCCACGGAACTCGACCGTACCGCGCACGTCTGCGTAGACGGCGTCCTGGCCGGCCGGACCTGGTCCGCCGCTCGTGGGTGAACTGGGCGTGACCGGCACGCCTGCGCTGGCGCCGTTGGGGAAGTGGTCGGCGCTTTGTCCGTTGGCGTTCCTGGCCACGGCGAAGTACGAATACGTGGTATCACCTACCACGGAGGCGTCCACGAACGACGCCAGGAACCTGTCGTTTGTCCGGTCGTAGGCCATGGGCACGGTATCGACCAGGACCCGGCTGGCGTCGGCCCACAACGTGTCCGGCGCAGTTACCCGGTGTATCTCGACCTCCGTGGCCGGCAGGTTGGTAGCGGACACAGCATGGCTTACGCGCATTTCCACAATTTCGCTGCCGGCGTTCACGTTAAGCGCGTCGATGTTTGGCGGCACGCGTATGGTGGCGTCTATCAGCGCGTCCGTGTCCACAATGATCGTAGCCCAGGGTCCGCGGTAGGCGCTGATCCCTGCGACGCGATAGTGCACGGTGCCCTGCTCGGGCGTGTCCTCGAATCGCTCGCCTATGGTGTTCTCGGCGCCGTTGGCGTCCTCCCAGGTCACGCCCGCGTCGGTGCTAAATTCAATCTCGTAGCGGTCCGCGTTCTCGCCGTCCCAGGTGAGAATAACAATAGGCTCCGACTCCTCGCCGTCGCCCTTCGCCTGCAGATTGGTAACCGTAGGCGTCCTGGAGTCGAGCGGCGGCAACGTCTGCGCCGGCGGCTGCGTCTGCAGGTCCTTGGCCGTGTACACGGACAGCTCGTCCAGAAAGCCGCGTATGCGATACGTCTGCGCGTCTACCGGCTCGACCTCGGTTACCTTCATGTCGGCCGTAAATAGGCTGCCCTCGCCTATGCTCACCTTGGGCCGCTCGTGCTCGTTCGAGAACACCAGGTAGCTGTCGTCGGTAAAGGCGGCGTCCGTTATGTCCACCTGGTTGTCCGCCGGCACGGTGCAGGTATACGGGCCGTGCGGCTCGCCCTCCAGGTCGCGGAGGATAATGTACGGGGTGGTGAACTTGCCCGTTAAGCCGGTGATCGACAGGGTAAGCACCTGGGTAGTGGGGTTGTACGCCGTCACGTCGGCGGAGACCTGGTCGAAACCCTCCTGCCCCATGAGCAGGTGGGACAGGGTAACGGTTTCCTTGTAGCCCGGTATGCGAGCCTCTAGGCCGGTCATAAACTCGACCTGCGCACGGCGGTAGCGATTCTCCGCCGCCATAAACATGCCTATTTCCCACGCCTGGGTCTCGTCCGTGACGCCCCACAGCCGCACCCGCTGCTCCTTGTTCGAGGTGCCGCCGGACAGAATGCAGTCTATCTCGTTCAGCCGGTAGTCCTGGGCCTCGTCGTAGAACTCGATCACCACATGGTCCGGCGTCTCCTCCGTCACAGCCAGGCGCGTGATCTGGAACGAGCCGCGCACTATGTTGCGCATGTTGAACAGCTGCGACGGCGCCGACACCTGCTCGTCCTCGACAATCGTAAGGACGCCGTTGGGATCTACTGGGCTGGCGATCGCACAGTTAGCTACGGCTCGGAGCGCGTCCCAAACCGTCATTTTCTGATCTATAAACCCGTTGCACTCGTAGCCTGCAGGCAGGCCGGCGTCGAACGTCTCCAGGGTGGACAGGTCTACCAGGGCGTCGCCGCGCCCGCCGCCGTAGGAGACCGTGGCCACTTCCGCGAACGCCCAGGCAATCGAGTTGCTATCCGCGGGAGCTGCCCAGCCGCCACCCGTGGACCAGGTGCGCAGCTGCCGGGTGCAAACCACATTGAACTGTCCCAGGGCGCGGTTGCCGATCTGATCGCTGGAGCGGATACGCAGGGCCAGGCGCGTGCTGTCTGCGTTGGGTAGGTCGTCCGGCTCGTAGCCGCGGAGCTGGCCCCACTGCACCTCGTCCACGATCTTGGCGCCGGTCGAGTCCAGGGTGGTGCGATCCACGCGCACCTCGTACCTGGCCTCCGTCACGGAGTAGTAGAAGCTCCGGCGGATAGGCGTGGCGCTGTTGCCGGACATGGTCTCCGTACCCAGGGTGAACCAGGAACCTACCGGCGTCCCGGCGTCGTTTATCTCCCTGGCCTCTACCAGGAACGTGGCGGACAGTCGCTGCTGCCGGCCGGAGCTGCGCTGGCGGAACATACCCCGCGGCGCGATCAGGTCTATACCTATGCCGGTGATCGTCGTGGCGGACGCGTTCGCGGCGAACGGGCCTACCGCGTCGTTCTCCAGGTCCAGGCTCGTGACCTCGGAGCTGGTCTGCACCACGGACGGATAGATGGTCGAGCCGGAGCCTGGCTGCAGCACCTCCGACACCACACCCTGGAACGTGGACAGCAGCGTGTCCTCGAACCGCATCGTACTGGTGTCCACGGTGTAGGCGCCCAGGCCAATCTCGAACAGCATGGACCACACCTCCTCGCCGGAGGCGTCGAACTCGACAAACGGCAGGGCCGCATAGTCCGGGTATCGGCGGAACGTGCCGAACTGGACCGGCCGCGGCTGGCCCAGGCGCGCACGGTTGCCACGCAGGGAGAGGTTAAAGTTTGAGTCTATGGGGTTGGGTGATCCGAAGTCCGGACGCGTTAGATACGTCACCAGGAGGCTGGCTGCAAAGAGGGCGAGCTGGACCCAGTTTGTAGCGATCCAGGAGCCTATCGCCGCCCAGGTCGCTGCGTCCTGGGGGAGGGCCGACGTTATAAAAATGTCGTCCTCCTGGATCAGCTCCAGCCAGTCCTCCTCCAGGAGCTGCTCTTTGTTCCGGTACAGCACGATAGGCTGCTGGTGCATCATTTCCAGCAGGCCCGTGTCCTCCAGCCAGCCCTGGATCGTCTGGCCGGCCTGGACCGGGTACGGGATACGCTGG
>JAAUXY010066176.1_pt1 | contig 12223 bp, 12 predicted proteins | sample 7278121 | NCBI WGS metagenome assembly JAAUXY01 (sample SAMN14350117, study PRJNA611818) | marine sediment metagenome | isolation source: surface marine sediment (1.8m) | place: French Polynesia: Moorea | collected 2018-08 | reverse complement strand
CAGCTTCCGGTGTACGTGCCATTGACGGAGTCGTAGATCTCGGTGGTCGACACCGGATCGCCCATCGAGCCCGACGTATCGAGAATAAACAGGATGTTTGGCGTGATGTCCTGTGACGTCGCCGGATTGTTCAGCAGCAACTCGGTGTCGTCTGCAAATGCAGGCGCGACGACAAACATCGTCATGGCCGCCGCAATCCCAGTCCATTTGAATTTTGCAATAGTCATTGTGATTCCCTCACTGCGGCCTATCGGACCGTCACCTTGAGACGGGTGATTCGGTTGGCTTCCTTGTCATATGTCAGTGTCACCGACGAGCGACCGCGGTCCTTTGCGTTGGTGGCGCCCGCTCTAAATCCTGCGAAATCGGTGGTTGTGCCGTTCACGATCCAACGCATGTCGGCGGTGACCAGCGCACGCTGGAACTGACAATCGTCGCAGGCCCTGAATGTAATCATGCCGGACTCGGACACCGGCAGACGGATGTCGGTCAGGTTCAATTCAAGTGACTCGGGGGCTGCGTTCGCAACGCCGAGCGTCATCAGCGCGGTGGCTGTAGCTAAGATTTTCTTGATCATCTGGAACTCCATTTCGCAGTCGGGTCTACAGTGACGGTGAGCCCGGCCCCACGATGTAGAAAGACTGGGTATGAGTTGCGGTTGCGTCGCGATCCGTCGGCCCTGAGGCGACGTTGGACTCGGCGGTCGACGTTGCGACGAAATGATAGGCAGCTATGCCCGAACCGACGCCGAGACTGAATGCCTTGTCCGGCACGATTGTTGAATCTTCGAAACCGATCGTCGCGGTCACCGACTCATTCGACGTGATCGGCTTCGTTACGGTCGTCGGACTGCCAGTGTCGAACGTGTTCTGGGCGAGTGCTTCCTCAAGGCCGTTCTCGGCGGCCTGGAACGCGTTCTCGAACGTCTGGTCGTTTCTGGCCATGGCCAGTTCCGTCGTCGCGGTATTCATGCCGGACACGGCCAGTACCGTAATGACGACCAGCAGGATCAGGCCGACGACCAGCGCCGCGCCCTGTTGTCTGTTTTTGAGTGTCTGTTTCATCATGATCTCGCGTTTCGGAGCAGGATGGTCTTCGACACCATCATGCGTCGGAATGAATCGTTCTGGACGCCGAGGTCCGCGTCGCCCGGCTCGTAGTCAACGTTGTCCTGGATGCCCACCTCCAGGGTCGTGCCTCGGACAACCAGCCAGATCCGGGCTGTGATAACGCGCGCGCCGGCGATGTAGTTCGTCGACGCCGGGTCGTAGATGCTGGCGGCCGACGGGTTTACGTAGCGATCGACGGTATTGTCGTCGTTAACATCGATGCCGAACTGCACCTGCAGGTTCTCGACACCGGGTGCGACTTCCTGATCGACGACTTCAAGTGCGCCGCCGTCCATCTGCAGGGTCTTCCTGCGTAAGGTTGGCACCCCGGGAATCAGGTCGGAGCTCGTCGTGACGTAGTAGCTGCTGACCATATAGTCATGGGTCTGTGCGTCTGCCGTCGCCAGGGCCGCGGGGACCGTCGTGCCGGTAAACATCTCGCCCTGTGTTCGCGTGCTCTGGATCTTCAGGCTGCCGTTAACCAGCGGAGTCGCAGACTGGGCGATGCTGGCACGGCGGACCGTCAGCACATCGGAGTTTGCCATCGCGGTGCCGTCTGCACCGCAGGACAGGTTGTACGTGGTGTTGACGCCATCGACGGGCAGCGCCAGGTTCAGCACCCAGGCCTCGCCGCAGTCTGTCGGTATATCGAGGTTCGTCGGATTGGCGTCGCCGTCGACGGAGCGCCCAACGATCGTCAGGGGGCGGCTCGTGCGGCCCCAGTTGCTGGCCATGCGCACGTCGCTCTCGATAATGTCCATCGCGAACTGTGCGGTCTCCTGGACCCGCGCGATGGACTCGTTGATCACGAATGCCTGGCGACTCTGGTTATAGATCTGGACGGCGCCGATCATCAGGAACGATCCGATGGCGAGCGCGACCATGAGCTCGACGAGCGTGATGCCCTGCTGTCTGTTTTTCATCATACGCATCGCTTATATCCCCATCACCGGAATCGTGACCGTGTAGTTTGGTGTTTCGCCGGGTTCTTCCCAGGTCACGTTAATCTCGTATTCCGGCGGCGTAACTGTGTCGTCGAAGATTATTTCGACATCGCCGGCTGGCAGCGTGTCGACAGCCTGTTGCTGCCACAGCAGGATGTCATTACCGGCCATCTCGGCCGGCGTGCAGTTCTTCGTGCCGGCAATGCAGCCGTTATCCGCGCCAGTGGCAGCTTCGTAAGCGTCCAGGGCCCGCGGATTGGCGCGTATGCGGTCCGCGACGTCGCCGGCGAGCGTGATCGCGTTGTGGCGGAACATCGAGGTCCGTCCGGCCTGCAGGCTCTGCACATACAGCCCGGCGATCCCCAGCATGCCGACCGACATGATGATCAGCGCGATCAGCACCTCGACCAGGTTAAAGCCGCGTTGCAATTTGAGTATGGTCATATCGAGCTTCCTCATCACGGACAGGTCTTGCTCATGTCAGTCAGCGCCTGGCCAATCTGGGTCTGGTCACGAACGATGGTCGCGCGCCCCAAAGGCGTCGACACGAACAGCCGGGCAGCGGAGTTGCCGCCGGCGCCGGTGATGTTGCCGCGGTCGTCGCACATGACAATCTGCGTGAGCGCCGGGTTGCCGCCCACATCGCCGCGGCCAAGCCCGGTCGATGCGAAGCTGAAGAACTTAGCGTCATCGGCGATGGCGAAAACGACGTTGCGCTCCGCGGGCCCGTGTACGCGAAGGATCGCCTCTGTCGTTGCCCGTGCGGCATTACCGTCGTCATCGAAGAACACAATGTAGCCGTCGTCCCAGTCTCCGCTGCAGGTCGGCGTTGCAGCCAACGCATTGTTGCTGGCGCAGATCGTTACGTTGTTCTTCGCACGAGCTGCCTCGGTGCGCGCCAGCTGGAAGGCCGCGTGCATATCGTTCGCCGAGGCCGTCATTCGGCTGTTCTGAGTGAACTCAGCGAAGTTCGGAATGCCGAGCGCGAGCACGACGCCTATAACAAGTACCGTGATCAGCAGTTCATACAAGGTGAAGCCTTGCTCGAACTTTCTCGTCTGGCGTTTACGTGTTTGCGTTGTCATGCGCGCAATGTTAGGGGAATTGGGACGAACATCGCCCCGAATCCCGACGAGCGGGCGAATCGCACCGACAAACGGTACTAAATTCACGTCTAAGCTTTACTTAATCCGAGCATGAATACGGGGTCCCATAGCGATTGTCATGCGTAATCCTCGGACGTCCCGTATAGCTCAGCACGAGGGCCCGGGGTCTGATCCGTGCGGTGTTATCGCATACGACGATGGTGCCGTTGGTTGCCCGTTTCTGTGTCGAGCGAAACGTGTAGCTGCGACGATTGGACTTCAGTGTGACGTTTCGGCCCACCTTGTGGCGCGCGACAATCGGTTCGGCGTCGTCGATGCGTGCCGGATGGTCCTTGTCCGTATTCTCGAAAATGAGCCAGCCTTCCGACCAGTTTGTGGTCGAGTCACACTGCTCGAGGTCACGGCTCGGGCAGATCGTAACGACGCGATTCCTGACGATTGATTCCTTCTTGGCGAGATGAATCGCGTGAAACAGCGCATTGAGTTCGACGCGCTGCCGCTGCCGAGCCAGCACGTCCGAAAAAGACGGGATGCCCAGCGTCAGCACCGCCGAAATGATGACGACCGTGACCAGCAGTTCGTAAAGGGTGTAGCCTCCGGACAACTTCAGCATCGATGACCTCCTTGTCATTGACGGTGACAGTGGCACCTGGCGTGCCTGGATGCGATGTCGGAAAGTGGGGCGGAGGCGCAGTTTTGGCGCTCTCGGGGCGGCGTTAGACTTCGTCTAAGCATCATTTATACTGTCCCCGGGGCTCTTTGGCGGAATGGGGATATGACGCGAGAAGACATACTGGATCTGTTTGCCGAACGTGGCGTCAAGGTGACGCCGCAGAGGCTGGAGGTGGCAGCTATCCTGTTGGAGAAACCGCAGCATTTGTCAGCCGACCAGATTATCGACCGGCTGCGTGGTTCGGGCAGCCGGGTTTCGAAGGCCACCGTGTACAACACGCTGAACCTGTTCGGCGAACGGGGCATCGCGCGTGAGGTCAAGGTGGACCCGATACGCAGGATTTACGACTCGACCCGAGGCCACCATTACCACTTTTTTAATGTCGATACCGGTGAGCTCCAGGACATTCCGGCCGATGACTTGGAACTCGGTCGGCAGCCGGATTTGCCTGAAGGCACCGAGCCTTTGGGTGTGGATATCGTGATTCGGGTCAAAAATCGTCGAAATTAGGCCCTGCCGGGCTTTTCGGGACTTGGATGCGCCGCTATACTTCGCGGCCTCGCCGAAGTAGCTCAGTTGGTAGAGCAACGCATTCGTAATGCGTGGGTCGGAGGTTCAAGTCCTCTCTTCGGCACCAGGTAGCAAAAGGCCCCTTGTTCGCAAGGGGCCTTTTTTTTATTCCGGGTCCGGAATCTGTCACGGGCTGCTGTCGTCCGACCGGTTTGACCCTCGCTGCGATTCGCTCTGATCGCCGACGTAGCGGAACTCGCTGAAGCGCGTCGACTCCTTCTCATCAAAGGAGACCAGGAAGTAGGCGCCACCTTTGACCTCTGCCGTGATTTCACTGATCACCTGCGGCCCGTTTGGCGTTGCCGGGGCGAAGTCGAAATGCATGTGCATCGTCCTGATCTTGACGCCGAACGCCGGGCGGATGGACCCGGTATTTCGAATGTCGAGATACTCCAATGCGCCGCTGGGTTTGCCGATCTTAAGCTCGCCGCTCAACTTGTCGGCAAACTCCGCTTCACTGCCGTCCATGATGGGCTGGAAACTGTAAGTCCAGCTTTTCGCATCTTCATCTGCCAGCGACAGGGAATCGAAATCGATCATTGACGGTATGTCGCTGTCGTCTTCCGGAACGTCCTGTTCGTATTGCTTTTCCTCTTCGAACGCTTCGGTCTCCTCAAGCGTCGGCGGGCGGTTATCGACCGATATCAGCGTCCATCGATCGCCTTCGATTCTGGAGGGGTCAAAGCGGCTGACGACCAGCGTTTCATCCTCGAAGCCGGTCCGTGTGTAGGCCCAGGATCGGCCCGGATTCCATTCCACCTGCTCTAAGGCCTCGGTCACAATGGCCTGCGGCGATCCGTCATCGGCGACGACCGGCGACGGCAGAACCATCAGCGCGCATAGCAGCAATGCAGTTACGACGCGGGTTTTCATCGATCTGGATATCCTGTTTGGATGACTACCTTTTATAGCAGCACACGGCAGGTTCGGTTACACGATCCAGGTTTTTGTGACCGCGAGGGCAACGGCAGCGCAGCTGTGACTAAGGGGGTCGATGCGGTAGCATCTGCAGTCGAATCTGGCGCCGCGCCCGAGAACGCCTCGGCCATTCATCGACATCTGCGCGCCACACCGTCCGTCCACGACCCGTCGAGACTGTTCTCGGGCCGGGCACCAGGAGAATAAAAATGACTACAAGACGGCAGTTCATCGGCGGGTCATCCGCATTGATAGCATCCTCGATGGTTCCGGGTGATGCCACGCTCGCGGCGGCTTCCGAGAAGCTGGACATCCTGTTTCTCGGCGGCACCGGCTTCATTGGGCCGCACCAGATCGAATACGCGTTGGCGCGCGGACACAATGTCAGCATGTTCAATCGCGGCCGGCGCTCGGGCATGTACGGTGGCAAGGTTGAGCAGCTGGTCGGAAACAGGGATGCAAAGGTCGATGACGGGCTGTCAGTGCTGGAGGGCGATCGCACCTGGGACGTCGTCGTCGACAACTCCGGCTACGTGCCGCGTCACGTCGCGGATTCGGCCGGTTTGTTGAAAGACCGTTGCGGACGATACATCTACACATCCACAGTCGCCGTCTACGATTTCGAGAAGGCCAATTCGGTCGATATCAACAGCCCGCTGCTGCCGGCCCCGGCGCCGGCGACCGAAATGGTCACCGGCCAGACCTATGGCCCGCTAAAAGCCGAGTGCGATCGCGTTGCGATTGACATCCTCGGTGAGCGGTTGACGATTGTCCGCCCCACTTACATCGTCGGCCCCGGCGACACGACGGACCGATTCACGTACTGGGTCGAGCGCTTTCACCGCGGCGGCGATATCGTCTGTCCCAGCGGCCCGAAGCAGGACGCCCAGTGGATCGACGTGCGGGACCTGTGTCACTGGCTGGTGTCTTTGGGCGAGAACGATACGCCGGGCATATTCAACGCCGTGGCTCCCGAAATGCCGGTCACGCGTGAAGAAGTCATGCACGGTATCAAGGCCACGACGACGGCAGGCTCCCGTCTGCACTGGCCGTCCGCTGAGATCCTGCAAGAATTCGAGTACCCGACGCCGATGTTTCCAAGCCGGGATTTTTCCCGACGCATCGACTCGTCCAACGCGCAAAAGGCGGGCCTGAGCTCTCGACCGCTGGCCGATACTGTGCGAGACACCCACGAATGGTGGCAGAGCCAGCCGGCAGAACGTCGCGCTAATCCGAGACGCTGGCCGACACCCGAACAAGAAGCCGCCGTGCTGGAGCGACTGAAATCCTGAACACCTGCAATGCGAGAAACTCAAATGATCCGACGTTTGATGGCGGCCAACGCCCTTTTCCTGGTGGCGACGGCGATGGCTGATGACACACTGACCATAGAGCGAATATTCGAGGCCCCGGGCCTGTCCGGCCCGTCGCCGAGCCAGCTGAAGATATCGCCGGACTCGTCGCGCGTGACTTTCATCCGGGCGAGCGAGTCCGATGTGCAGCGCGGCAACCTCTGGGAATACAGCCTGGACGATAATGAACTGCGGTTGCTCGTCGACTCTAAGGATTTGTCCAGTGGCCCTGAGCAGTTGTCCGATGAGGAGCTGGCGCGACGCGAGCGATTGCGCATCTCGGGGTCCACCGGCATCGTCGGCTACGACTTCTCGACCGACGGCAAGTTGCTGCTGTTTCCGATCGCGGGCGACCTGTACGTCTACGACCTCGAGCGTCGAAAAAGCACGCGCATCACGGAGACGGACGAGACGGAGACCGATCCGAAGCTCAGCCCGTCGGGTCGCTACGTCTCGTTCATTCGCAGCCAGGACCTGTATGTCTACGACCTCGACAAGGAAGAGGAGCGACAGCTTACAACTGACGGCGGCGGCACGATCAAGAACGGCATGGCCGAATTCGTCGCCCAGGAAGAGATGGATCGCCTGACGGGCTACTGGTGGGCGCCGGACAGCGACGCGATCGCCTACGCTCGCGTCGACGAGTCGCCCGTAACGCTCGAGGAGCGCTTCGAAGTCTATGCCGAGGGCTTCAAGGTATTCCTGCAGCGGTATCCGTCGACCGGCACGCCCAACGCGGAGGTCGAACTCGGCGTTATCGAACTCGATACGGGAGAGACGACGTGGATGGACCTCGGCATCGACAGCGACATCTACCTCGCGCGCGTCAACTGGTTCCCGGACGGGAATCACGTCGCCGTGCAGCGGCAGTCCCGCGATCAGAAGACGCTGGATTTCTTGAAAATCGATCGACGCAACGGCCAGTCCAGGACGCTGCTGACCGAGACAGCGGACACGTGGTTGAGTCTTTACAACGACCTGAGTTTTCTCCAATCCGGCGACGGATTCATATGGGCTTCCGAGCGCAGCGGTTTCAAGCACCTGTACCTGTATGACAACGACGGCAAGCTGATACAACCGCTAACCGCGGGCGACTGGGAAGTCACCGGCAATCGCTACCAGCGGGCGGTACTGCACGTCGACGAGGAGGCGCGCGAGGTCGTGTTCGCCGCGACGGCCCAGAGCCCGCTCGAGCGGCATGTCTACCGCATCAGTTTCGACGCCAGGGACAAATCGAAGCCTGAACGCATCAGCCAGAGGGAAGGCTGGCACAGCGCGGTCTTCGCGAAAAGCGGCGATTTCTACGTCGACGTCTTCCAGAGCCCGACCACACCGACGCAGGTCGCCGTGCATTCCGCGGACGGCGACCTGATTCGATATATCGAAGAAAATGCCCTGGACAGCAGCCATCCGTTTGCGCCGTACGTGCACGAGATGCCGGACATCGAGTACGGCACGATCAAGGCTGAGGATGGCCAGGACCTTTACTACGAATTTCTCAAGCCGGCCGACTTCGATCCTGAGAAGAAGTACCCGGTAATCGTGTATGTCTACGGCGGCCCGTCCGGTCAGCGCGTAACGAAGCGTTGGCGTGACCCGCTGGAACACATCATGGTCAATCGCGGGTTCCTCGTGTTCACGCTCGATAATCGCGGCACGAGCTTTCGCGGCGTTGAGTTCGACGCGCCGATCTACCGACGCCTGGGCAACATCGAAGTCGTCGACCAGATGGCGGGCGTCGAGTTTCTGAAGAGCAAACCCTACGTCGATGCCGATCGGCTCGGGATTTTCGGCTGGAGCTACGGCGGTTACCTGGCGCTGATGGCGACCATGCAGGAGCCGGACGTGTTTGCGGCGGCCGTGTCCGGCGCGCCGGTCACGGACTGGACGCTTTACGACACGCACTACACCGAGCGCTTCATGAGCACGCCTGAGGACAACCCGGAGGGTTATGAAGCCGGGAGCGTTTTCCCGTACGTCCAGGACCTCAAGTCGCCGCTGCTGGTGATACACGGCATGGCTGACGACAACGTGCTGTTTACCAACAGCACCAAATTGTTCGCCGAGTTGCAGGCGCAGCAGAAGGACTTCGACTCGATGACCTATCCGGGCAGCAAGCATTCGCTGATCCGGATTCCCGGCACGGGACAGCACTCGATCAGCAAGACGCTGACGTTTTTCGAGACACACCTCGACCCTTGAGTCTACGCGCCGCGAGAGCCACGTATGAGAGCGAGTCCGCTTAGAATCGGCAAGCGCTACCGGCCCAACCGGCTGGCCGGCGAGTACGACGCCCTCGTCATCGGTTCGGGCATGGGCGGGCTGACGACCGCTGCGCTGTTGAGCGAACTCGGCTGGCGGGTCTGCGTGCTGGAGCAGCACTACACGGCCGGCGGATACACGCACTCCTACGAGCGACACGGTTACGAATGGGATGTCGGCGTGCACTACATCGGCGATGTGGGTGCGCCGACGCGTACCCGCAAGCTGTTTGATTTTCTCTCCGACGGTAATCTCGACTGGGCGCCGATGGATGCCGAGTACGATCGTTTCTACGTCGGCGACAAGGTCTTTAATGCGATGGCCGGCAAGCGGGAGTTCCGCGACAACCTGATCCGGCAGTTCCCCAACGAAGTCGACGCGATCGATCGTTACATCGGCTTGCTGAACGAAGCCAGCGGCGCGATGTTCGGCCAGGCGATGCAGCGCGTCATGAAGCCCTGGCAGCGAAAGCTGACGGCGCCGCTGGCTCGAATGAAGACGCCGGACAGCCTGTATCGAACAACCTGGGACGTGCTCAGTGAACTGACGGACGATCCGGACCTCATTGCCACGTTGTGCGGCCAGTGGGGGGACATGGGTCTGCCGCCGAAGCGATCGGCGTTCATGGCGCACGCGATGATCGCAAGGCACTACATGTACGGTGGTTTCTACCCGGTGGGCGGCAGTTGGAAGATTGCCGATACGATCATCCCGAAGATAAAGAAAAGCGGCGGTGAGGTCTTCACGTACGCTCGCGTCAATGCGATTACAGCGGTCGACGGCAGGGTCACCGGCGTCGAGATGGAAGACGGCCACCGGATAGACTGTGACTGCATCATTTCGTCTGCCGGCATCCACAATACCTTTGCCGGCCTGCTGCCGGTCGACCTCGTGCGCGCTACGGGATACGCGAAGCAGATGGAATCGGTGCAGCCGAGCTTCGCGCACCTGGGCGTCTACATCGGGTGTAAGGGAACGGCAGAAGAACTGGGCCTGCCGAAGACCAACTTCTGGATCTATTCCTCCAACGACTACGACGCGGCGGTCGACGCCTTCGAGGAAGGCCCCGACGCCGAGTTTCCGGTCGTCTACCTTTCGTTCCCGTCGGCCAAGGATCCGGACTACCTGAACCGACACCCGGGCACGGCGACGATTGAAATCGTCGCGCCGGCGCCGTACGCCTGGTTCGAACAATGGGCAGGCTCGACCTGGGGCAAGCGGGGCGATGACTACGAGCAGTTCAAGGATGAACTCGGTGGGCGACTGATGCGCTATGTCTACGACAAGTTGCCGCAGCTCGAGGGCAAGGTGGATTACTACGAAGTCTCGACACCGCTATCGACAAACTGGTTCGCCGGCTACCGTCACGGCGAGTTGTATGGCCTGGATCACACGCCGGAACGGCTGCAGCTCGACTGGCTGGGGCCGAGAACCCGGATCAAGGGCCTCTGGCTGACGGGGCAGGACACGCTGACCTGTGGCGTGACCGGCGCGATGATGTCAGGCGTCTTGACGACTATGGCGCTGGCCGGCATGCGCAAAGTCGGGCCCCTTATGAAGAAGATCTACGCCTGATGACGTAATTTAGGGCGTGACAGGATTCACCCGACGGCATCAGCAGGCCCTAGTCGTCTGCGCTAATCGCCGGATCGCGTAACTCGATACCGCCTGCCGGCGCATTGCCTTCCCAGATCGCAATCCAAACCTCACCCAGCTGCCTGGCTTCGAAGCTCGCCGGGATCAGCCGGGTCGGCGTCGGCTCAAAACCCGAACCGTTGTCGCGCGCAATTGCATGCGAGAAGACGTAAGTTGGCGCCTGTCCCATCCGCAGATCAGACAGCACCAGCTCGCCATCGACCAGGTCAGCGCGCACGAAGTCCTGTGCGAACCACCGAAGCCGCCGAGCGGACCAGAGGTCGTTCGAGCGTTCAAGCAGCTCACGATCGAAAGGGTAGTGGACCAGGTTCAGTTCACCGTTGTCGGCATACAGCGAGTAGTTGCCTTCGAGGTAACCGTCATCGGTCGGCACGACGACACGCCACATCAACGTGTTAAACGGGCTCGGTGTCGAGAATAACGGCGCTGAACCGAGACCGCTTTCCGCCATCGCCTCCTGCACCAGGTTCTCTACGTGCAGCTTGGCTGCCCAGGACCACGCGAGATAGACGCTGCTCAGCGCAAGTCCGGCGCGCAACAGCGTGTCCGACCTTACCGTCAGCGGCCGGACCGCGGCATAGATTGCCCCAACCAGCAGCGGCAGCGTATAGAGCGGGTCAATGATGAACAGTGTCGACCAGCTGACCGGCGGCGTTTGCAATGGCCACAGCAGCTGGGTGCCGTAGGCGGTATGAGCGTCCAGCAACGGATGCGTCAACAGCGTGATCGATATGGCTGCGAGCCACCGTCGCGGCGCTTCCCGCACCGGCGCCCAGATTTTCTTTAGCGCCAGCCACAGCACGATCGAAAATGGCGCCAACACGAACAGAGAATGGCTGAATCCACGGTGATAGGTGAAGTTCCTGACGGCATCGCCATAGTCGATGAGTACGTCCAGATCCGGCAGGGTGCCCAGCGCAGCGCCGGCGAGCAGCGCCTTGCGCCGATGTTCTTTTGGAGCACAGGCGCCGGCAATACCGGCGCCGAGGGCTATCTGCGTGACCGAATCCATGAATCCCAGGCGTTAGCGATCCCAAGGGACCGGTGTGTCGACCCGTTGGCGGTCGATGTTTGCTACTGCCATGCCTTAACTCGGCCGACCGATTGAATCAACGATCGAATTCAGCGTATTGCTGGGGCGCATTGCGTTCGCCGCGAGTGAATCATCCGGCTGGTAGTAACCGCCGATGTCGACGGGCGCTCCCTGTACGGCGTTGAGTTCGTCGATGATCGACTGTTCCGCATCGGCCAGTGCGCTCGCCACCGGAGCGAAGACCGCGGAAAGCGACTTGTCGTCAGACTGGTCGGCCAGCGCCTCTGCCCAGTACATCGCGAGGTAGAAATGGCTGCCGCGGTTGTCGAGCTCTCCGGCACGCCGCGACGGCGATTTGTTGTTCTTCAGATAGAGGCCGTTCGCCACGTTCAACGCATCGGCAATGATTCGGGCTTTGTCGTTGCCAGTCTTTGCGGCCAGGTCCTCGATCGAAATCGCCAGCGCGAGAAACTCACCGAGGCTGTCCCAGCGCAGGTGGTTCTCGGCGTTGAACTGCTGTACGTGCTTGGGCGCAGAACCGCCGGCGCCCGTCTCATACAGGCCGCCGCCGGCGAGCAGCGGCACGATCGACAGCATCTT
>JAAUXY010069739.1_pt1 | contig 12227 bp, 11 predicted proteins | sample 7278121 | NCBI WGS metagenome assembly JAAUXY01 (sample SAMN14350117, study PRJNA611818) | marine sediment metagenome | isolation source: surface marine sediment (1.8m) | place: French Polynesia: Moorea | collected 2018-08 | reverse complement strand
GGAGAAGATCGCGGTCAAGAAGGGCGATCTGGTCGGTTGGTACTTCCCTCAGAGAGGCACAATCGGCTTCGTCAAGGACAACGGCCCCTGGAATTTCGGAAACCTTAGCGGCACCACCCTGTTCACCCACCAGGGAGACGGAGCAACCAGCTTCAAAGGTTCCAGCAATCGACACTACTCGATCGAAGTGTCGGGAGCCGAAGCAGCCCAGGCCGTGACATTCGAGGTCGAACGACTGAGCGACACCCGGGCGATCGTCAAGGCGTCAGGAACGTTCGCCGCCAAGACGCCGGCGCAGCGCGGAGCGAGGGTCATGCTGGTCGCGCCGATGGCGCAGGTCAAGGACGGCGCCGCGCAATTGACCGACAACACGATGACGTCTTCGAAAGGTTCGAAGCTGACCGGCGCCGATACGTCCGCCAAGACTTTCCAAGCCGGAGGCAAGACGGTGCAGGCTCTGCGCCTGGTCTTCGACATCAACCACGCCGAGGGGGATAGCCTTTCCGGAAGCGCGCGGCTGGAGCTTCCTGCCGGCTGTACTCTTGCGCCCGTCGGTAGCTCGGGGGAGGTCTGGTACGGCAACGACAATCGAGCCAATCTGTCGACCCAGACGGGACAATGGACGATGGTCGAGGCCAAGACCGGCCCCTGCGATCCGAGCGGAGACTTCGACTTCACGATTTCTGCCAAGCTCGTGGGTGAAGAGCGCATCGATCCTCACGAGGAAGAAGCGACGATCGAAGTCACAATCGGCACGCGTATCAGCCCGAGCACGATCTGGCACCTCTCGAAGGCCAGCCTGGTCCTCGCTCTCGACGATGTTCCCGAGACGATCGCGCTGGGCCCCGGCACGCGGATTGACTTGGACACGAGCGCGATGAACAAACAGGAAGAGGTGGTCGTGCCGCTGACCGTGAAGACCGGCATATTTGCCGGCGCCAAGACGGCTGCGGCAGCCGGCGACTATCCGATCCGGGCCACGATCGATGCATCGTACTTGGCCAAAGAAGTCAAAGGTACGAGTGAGGGCGCCACCTTCAACGTGACCGTCGCACGCGACTGAAGCAGTATCTTGACGCTATCCCGTCGCGTACGGAGATGATCCTCTCCCGGCATCTGCCGGGAAAGGATTTCATGAGCGGGCTCGCTCTTCTGAATGTAGCGAGCCCGCTTCAACTCCCGGCACGATCGACCAGGATATCGTCTACGATCGTTCCTCCAGGAACCTGAAGCAGTTGATGTCCGTGCTTCAAACGGTAGAGGTCAGCTACCGCGACCCTGCAGCCTATCTTTTGACGTCTGCCGACGCTGATCACTTGCCCCGGGAGTTATTTCCGGATATATATCCGGTATAGGTTCGTCGAAGGAGAATTCATGACAGTCGCACAGAAAAGGGCAGTTCACAACCACCGTCAGCGACTCAAAGAAAAGGGTCTCTTTCGCGTAGAAGTTCAGGCTTCGGAAGACGACAAGGCTTTGATCCAAAAGGTCGCCCGACTCCTTCGAGGTGACGCTGGTCGGGCAGCCGAGATTCGGGCAAGGCTTCTGCAACTCCTCGGAGAACAGCCAAGGCCCGGGCTGAAAGCCCTGCTGGAATCCGCTCCTCTCGAAGGTATTGACCTGACCCGTCTCCGAGACCTTGGCCGAGATGTCGAGCTATGAGTTGCCTGATCGACACCAACGTCCTCTCGGAGGTTCGTAAGGGAAACCGCTGCGACCCCAACGTCGCCCGTTGGTGGCAGTCGCTCGACGATGAAGACCTCTATCTCAGCGTCCTCGTCCTCGGCGAAATCAGGAAAGGCATCGAGTTGGTGCGACCAAAGGATCCGGCCCAGGCCGAAGCGATCGAGCACTGGCTAGATGCCGTCAGTGTTGCGTTCGAGGGCAGGATTCTGCCGATCGATCAGGCAATCGCCGACGAATGGGGCCGAATCAACGCACCGAACCCGGTCGCGATCCTTGACGGTTTGCTAGCCGCCACAGCGAAGGTCAACGGACTCACCTTGGCGACGCGAAACATCTCGGATGTCGAGTCGACTGGCGTCAGCTTCATCAATCCGTTCCAACCCCAAGCATGAAAGCGTCACCGGAGGGCAGACATTCTTCCCCAAGCTCAGATCGTGATCGGGTCTCCTCGCTCGATCCGCTCGAGCAATTCTTCAAGCTCCTTCTCGCCGCCTGGATAAATCTGAGCCGCAAGCCTGTTCAAAAGGGCGCCTTCCAGCTCATCTCGGCCGACGACGGTGACCAGGGTCGTCAGATCGACGATGTCCTGCATCTTTTTCGTCCGCTCCCGCCAGGGGCTGACGGCTGCCAGGAATTTGAGCACGACCAGGACTTCAGGCACCGGGATCTTCCAGTCGCCGACCGGCCGCACCTGGGCCAGGGCCTCGCCGAAGAGAGAGTGGTTGGTCGAGCGAATCAGATCGACGTCAAGAGCTCCCAGCCGGATCGCGGGTCCGAGGTCGACGGCATCGAGATCTCCGAATTCCAGCTCGAGTGCCTTGAGGATCCGGCTGAGTTTCGAGCCCTCGACGACAAAGTCGAAGCCCGCGGTCGCGCGCGGTTCTGTGAGTATGCCGATCGCGTGGGCCCCTACCAGAGCCCATCGTGAGCCCACTTGCTGGAAAACGGCGACGACACGGGATATCCAGTCTTCCATGGCCTGAGCTCTGTCCTGGCGCTCGACGATCGCGCGAGTTGCGGCCAGGATGGCCAACGATCTCCGAACCGTCTCTGGCAGTGCGACTGACATCTCGTGATTCTAGCATCCGGCGACGAGGCCCGATCGGGGCTGAGACCTGGTCTCAGACTTTCGCGTGGAAGTTCAGGCTTCGGAAGCCGGGGGCGATGGTTCGGATCGAGGATGAGGCTCATCCAGCGCCCGGGGGCGACGGTCTGGAGCGAGGATGAGGCTCATCCAGCGTTCGGCGATATTGCCCGGAGCGAGTACGAGGCTCATCCAGCGTTCGGGCCGGTTGCCCAAACCGAGGATGAGACTCATCGAGTAACTCGGCACCAAGACGCGGGCCGGAGATGAGACCCATCGGGTGATCCTGGTCAGCGATCAGGAAGAGGACCAGGTTGCACGCCTGCGCTACCTGCTGGGCGCCGGCGTCAAGGAGAACCTGGTCGAGCGCGCCATCGACTGGCCGGGCGTCCACAGCGCACGCGCGCTGACCCGCGACCATCCGCTGCAAGGCTGGTGGTTCGATCGCAGCCGGGAATACGCCGCCTGGCGGCGCGGCGAGGCTTATGGCCGCTACCAGTACGCCACCGAGGAGACCGTCGTTCTCGATCCTCTGCCCTGCTGGCGCCATCTGCCGATCCAAGACGTCCGACGTCAGGTCAAAGAACTCATCCGCGATCTCGAGAAAGAAGCAGCGGCCAAGCGCCGCGCCAAAGACAAACAGGTCGCCGGCGCGGACGCGGTCATGGAAATCGATCCCCATCATCGTCCCGAGAAGCTCTACCGCTCCCCGGCCCCAGACGTCCACGCTCGCCGCAATAAAATACGACAGGGGATGCGCGCCGCTTACGCCTGGGTCGTCGCCGAGCATCGCAAGGCCGCCGAGCGCCTGCGCGCCGGCGACCGCCAGACCCGATTCCCCGAAGGCACCTTTCCGCCTCGGCTTCCCTTCGTGCCATTCCCACGGCCGCCCTAAAGGTCGAGACCGCGGACGAGCCGAAACCGTCCCATCTCAGCCTTCAGAACCGCCTCGCCAACCACCCGCCCACCCGGTATCGCCAGAAAACAGCCTACACAGCAAATTCGCGCTCAAGCCGCGTGCCCACGATCGCCGAACGACCGCTGACAGGCACTGGGCCTGCGAAATCGAGAGGCGAAGCGCGCTGTTAGCCCGCGACCGCCGTTTCCCCTGCGAAATGCATGGCACTTAAATTGGCAGAGCCGTTGTCGGAATCGTTCACTTGGTCGTCGAACGTATGCTCGTTGAACTCTTCGCGAGTCAAGGTCATGCAGCCTCTCTAGGCTAGATGTTGAAGCTCACAGCGTGCAGTCAGGGCGGCGTCGCGAGGTCGGCGCCGTTCGTTGACCTAATTGCCTGAATGAACTACTCCGAGACCCAGGCGACTTGCTGGTCTTCATGACCGATGGTGTCACTGAGGCGACTAACGCCGATGACGAAGAGTTTGGCGCCATTGAGACCTAAAACCCACGCAAAATATCGCATATCTCCGACCAAGACAAGCAGGGATCTGATTGACAAACGCAATTCTTTGCGTATAACCGAGCGACGCGTCGAGCAACGGACCATTCGGAGGGCTAGGTCTTGCCGCTGAGAAAAGAGGGATAGCTAGGGATAGTCCGTCTTGCCTCGTGAGTCTCCAGCGAAGATACTGAGTCAACCAGGCGATGAACCGATGACATGACCCGATTCGAAAGTTTGAATGGCAAAGACTCGGCAGCTCCGGAATCGAAGATGATTCGTCAAGAGTAACTCCTTGACACGAGTGAGGTGACCATTATGTTCCTGAACAGGAATTTCAGCGTACCATGGGTCGTTCAGATACATTTGTTCCTGCTCTTCTTCTTTGCAGGGCTACTCTTGCTCTCATTTTACGTGGGGCAAGGCCAGCCAAAGGCAAATGACCTCTACAATCTGGCGGCTAGTGGGCTGCAGATGGTCCTAGGCGCCCTCCTCGGAGCTTTGTCTTGGGCGGCGGAGAATTTCTTTCGAGATCGAGATCATTTGAGTAACGATTCGACTCAAAGCGAAACGGTGCAGCATCCAGCCAACAGGGCTGTTAGAAGTGATGCTTCTTCGGAGCGGCAACAACAGAATCGTCTTGCCAGAGTGGCCGGGGGCAGCAGATGACCGGTTGCCAGCGTAGATCGCTCGACGACCTAGACGGATCCAAAGTATTGCTCTCGCCAGAGAGTCAGTGAGTTGCCGTCGACCTTCCTGGTGGCGCCATTCTTGGGCGACTAACCTACGAACAGCAGTTGGAGTACCGTAGAGAGGAGTCGGCAGAGGGCCAAGCCCAGACGGCGATGCGTGCTGTTGTATACATGAGGGAGAATCGGTTAGCCTGGAAGCGTTTATCGTTCCTCTCGAGGCGTCAAGAACGGTGGCTGTTCGAATCGGAGAATCTCAACGTATGAACGAACGGCAAGGATTCAGGCGGGTAGTCGATGACCAAGGGGCCGCCTTCAAGCCGCCGACGAGACACGAGGTACTCAGAGTCTTATGGGCCGCCGAGGGCGAGTACTTGGTCCGCAGTCGAATCCATAAGAGCATGCCGCGCTCTCGGCGGCCGACGTTAGGTCGCGTCGGCCAAATCCTAACCGAGCTCCACAGAGATGGTCTCTTAGATCGTCGGATGCAGTCGGCTCAGGGCGCTCGAAAGGCCGGCTTCTATTCTCTCTCCGAAAAAGGCCAGGAAGTCTGTAGGCGGCTAGGCTTCGAGCGCGACGAGCAGATACTGTTCCATGCGACCGACGAGATGCTTCACTCATGCCTCACTCGCGAACGTCTCGCGCGACATTCAGAGTCGCCAGGTCGTATCGTCGCTGCCTATGGCTACAGCGGTGGCCTAGGGCGTTCGACGCTTATTGCCCATGTCGCCAAAGGGCTAGCTGAGAGCCATGAGATTGGTGAGGTCTTGGCCATCGACCTCGACTTGAGTTCATCAGGTTTGGACGCTTTCTTCGCGCCGGCGGGACTCAAAGGCTGCCGCGGCTTAGGAGGTTTGCTCTTAGGATTTGAGCGCCAAGAACCTCGCAAACGTGACCTATGGCTGCGCGGAGCACTAAACAAACAGGAGTTTGTTCTGCGCTCCCGCGGCGTCCCGGGTCTCAAATACATGCCGAGCGGCCTGAGTCCCGGTCAGGATGTCCTCTCACCAACGGAGCGTGCGGAGGCTCTAATTCTGCTGCATAGAGAAGCAGGACTGGCCGCGCCCGGGGCTCGAGGCGCTTCCCGGCTAAATACTCTAGGATTCTTCAATCATCTGCGTGCGGTGCTATTAGAGAACTTTTCTCGGACCTTGCTTGATCCGCAGTCCGGGAGGACCCTGGGCGCTTGGGTCGCGACACAGATCTTGGCAGAAGACCTAATTCTTTGCGTGCGCGTAGCGGATACAACTTCGGCGACCGTCGCAGGATTGCGCGCTGTCCTTGCGAACTTTCTGCATCAACACCTAGAAACCCGCGCTAGCGGAAGCGTAACCTTTCTCTTTCGTCTCACAGAACCGTGGACGAAAAAGAATCTATATCGATGGATCGACCTGAATCTTGCTCAAGAGCCTGGGTCAACCGAACCTATGCAGTACCAAGCAGAACAGCTGTTCTACGACGCACGCCTCGCAGAGCCTAGCCGCCGATGGGCAAACACTCAGTTTTACAAGAGTCTTGTTGCCCGATGGACTCAGGGCTCTGCACAGGCATCGCCGCCCCCTCAACTGCAGGCTCTAAAGGCCCTTCTCGATCCGAGCAAAGATCGCTGGGAGCGTTCGATCGCCGCGGGAATTCTCGAGAATGCCCCTTGCCAGGAGCTAGCGCGGTGGATTGATTGGCACGAACGAATGGAAAATCTGCCAGTAGAAACGGACACGCTCGGCGAGCAACTGATCCAAAGCGTGTTGAAGGTGCAGACGGAACGCCTGCTCGTAAAGATTCTAGGGAGCCAAGAGACTCGCCGGCTCACGCGGAACCGGGAGAGCTAAAGTGTGGCGAGACATTTTTACTAAGAGTGAATCTCGAACAAACGCGCTATTCGCACAACTAGCCAGAGACATCGCAACGCACGCATCCCGGACTGAAGACCTGAACTCGCGGCTGATGAGCCTCGCGGTTGCAGTGACTGAGCTACCAGATGTCCTCGGCGCGATGTTTGTCGCTTGTGATGACGAGGGGCTCCCGATTTCCTACAAGGCGATCAATCTTTCGATGCCTAACGAACTGCCGCAGCTCAACTCGATATGCAAAGCTGAAGACAGTCTCGCGAAAGGCTGGTTTGAGCCGTTAATCGACAGACTGGAGGCACCAGACGCCAAGACTGTTCTGGCTCGGATTATTCCTGATGGCGATGTCGCTATCGGCATGATCTTGCTCGGCCTCGCCGAAGGCACTGAAGAAAACGATGTACTCGCCGCCGTAGAACAGACAGTAGATCACTTCAAGTGGGCCATCCGAGATGCCCTGCAACTCGAGAGGAAGCGACTGTCTGAAGGTATTTTCAGGCTCCAGGAAGAGGAACTCAGCGAGGTCGAACAAATTAGTCCTCAGAGGATAATTGAACGCGTCAAAGACGTCTTCAACGCAGATACAGCAACTCTTTTGGTTCGAGAACAAGGAAGCTCTATCTATCTGCGACTACAGATTCGGAGCTCGCTAGGGATGTTGTAGCCTATGACTCCGGAGAAGGACTGACCGGCTTCATTCTCAATGCTGATAGTCCATTTCGACTCCGTGATGCTTACGATCCCGAGGAGGTATTGGCCCAATCCGGCGGAGCATACAGACAAGAACGCCCTGTGCATCCGGAATCAATGATTCGAATAGACAATCCTCGCTTTTTGGCGGTCCCTATGCGATCAGGCGGAGAGGTTAGAGGTGTGATTCGCCTTCTTCGAGGAGCGAGTAACCCTCCATTTACTTCTCCGGAGCAAGAGGCCCTGCAGCACTTTGCGAATATGTTGGCCTTGACAATGCACTCCTCTTGGCGCCTCCACCTAGCGGATTCCGTAATGGGTGCCGAGACGGAAGCCATTTGTATAACTCGCAACGAACCCGGAAAGGGCGTTGCTGTACCTGTTATGGTGCAGACAAACGCAGGTGCGGAAAGGTTGTTCGAGCTAGAAGGACGTGAAATCGAGGGCCGCGACGCGCGACAGCTCTATGCCAAAAATGAATACAAAAAAACAAAGAAACTTTTAGAAAAAGCTATTGAAACAGGAATAGGCGCGTGCGGCCCGATCAAATCTAAGATGAAGAGATTTAGCTCGCCGACGTCTGAAGTTCGATCAGTAGAAATATCATATCGCCTTGTCACCAGCCCGTTTGTCCAGCCCGTTACGCACTACACTATAGCGGTGATTCGGGACACCACGGTGACCCAGGTAAATGCCGAGCAACACAAGCGACTCGTCGGGCTACTTGACAAACAGAACCTTGTATATTTCCGCGCCGACAAAGACGGACGCAATTTAGAATCAAGCCCTACGGAGAGTAGAATAACAGGATACTCTTCCGAAGAGCTTCAGAAAATGAACCGAAGGAAACTTTACTCGGACCCAGCGGATCACAAAGGTCTTATCGACATAGTTGACCGAAAAGGCGGGCAGCTAGTTTACACGAGACAACGATTCAAACGCAAGGACGGCTCCACTTGCCTGGCCGAAGGCACCATTCACCTCCTGAAAGACAGCGAAGGTCGCAAACTAGGATATGAAGGATTGTACGAGGACGTTACCGAAAGGGTGAAGCTGGAAGGATTCCTCGATGTCAAGGACAGGGGGACTCTCGGAGAACACGAGCTTTACAGGAAGCTAGAAGAAAACGCCGATTTTCAGCTGCTCTTTATGACAAGCCTGGGTCACCAATTGCGCTCTCCATTGGCCGCCCTAGTGCAACACCTGCTTAACTTCAAAGAAAGTATCACTGATGGAGATCGCTTTTCAAAGCGACTTGGGCATGCGATCGGCCAAACCAAGGTATGCACTTTGCTCTTAGCAAACCTCACCTTTATGGATAAACTCTTGCGTGATGAGTCTTTCCGATTCGGAAGAATCTTTTTGGAAAGGCTGGCAATCGAATCAAAGTTGAATTTCATGCACCTCGCCGCCGAAGACAATATCGACATTCATGTCGACTCCGACAGCATCTCCAAATACTTGAACGTGTGGGGCCACAACGAGCTTCTCCGACAGATCTTCGTAAACCTCATCGACAACGCCATCAAGTATTCGGTACCGAGATCAAAGATCATTATTTGTGGCCGCGAAGGACCAAGTGGTCGATATCTCCAGGTCTCCAACCGAGGAATGGCAATACCAAGCAAGTATCGCAGAGCCATCTTCGATCGCGGATTTCGCATGCCGACCGCGGCGGCTTTGATTCCAGACGGCACCGGCCTCGGGCTTTGGTTGGTGCAGAAAATACTTGACGTGCATGACGCCAGAATCTCTTGTACGAAAGTCGTAGAGGAGGACCAGGAAAGAACTGCCTTTCAAGTATTCTTCCCTTCAGGCCCAATCAAGAAGAGCAAGAGCGGGAGTAAAGTAGCGTGAAGGACTCAGAAGTCATAGTAGCTCCCGGCGAGGTTCTCCTTGTCGACGATCGGAAGGGGGATATCGCCTGGTTGGTCGACTATCTGGAGGCTCGTGGATACCGGGTCGATCACGTGACGAACGAGCAAGCTGCCCGCGGCCGGCTCGAGCGGATAGCTGCGGGAAAACAACGTTACGACTTGGCGATCATTGACATCATGGTCGCACTCAAAGACATCATGGATATGATTGAGTTAGCAGACGAGTTGGACGAAAGTTTTTTTGAGAATTCGAGAACGACCGGTATTCGGCTTTGCCGCTGGATCCGCGGGGATCTAGACATCTCTTCCGATGTCCTACCTATTGTTTGTATCTCGGCTCGTCCCGATATCGGCGAGATCGAGCGGCAACTCGAGGAGATAGACCCTGAGATTCAAGTCTTCGGCCAGATGGCCGAGAATCCTGAGGTATTCAGGAAATGGCTTGAAGACAATCTATGAGATTTGCTCAAGGAAACTCGCTGATCAGCCTGCCCCCAACCGACTCCACCGGCTTCCCAACCACCCCCGAAATCTGCCACATCCGCTTCATCCACTCCGCCACTCCCTCAATCAGCAGATTGATGTACGGCAAGGCCACCAACGTCAGCACCGCTGACGAGATCAACCCACCCATCACCGTGATCGCCAACGGGTAGTAGAACAACCCACCCACCTTCGAACCACCCAACGCCAACGGCGCCAGCCCGATAATCGTCGTCGACGCCGTCATCAGAATCGCCCGCATCCGGTCCCGACCTGCCTTCAAAATCGCCTCTTCGGTCGGCATGCCACCGTTGCGCAACTGGTTCATATGATCCAACAAAACGATGCCGTTGTTGACCACGATGCCCATCAGGATCAAGAGCCCGATCTGAGACATCATGTTGAAGGGCGTGTCGGTGGCGGCCAGGAGCCAGGCGGCGCCCGGCATGGCGAAGGGGATCGAGAAAAGGATGGCGAAGGGCTGCGCCAAGGACTCGAAGAGCGACGCCATCACCAGGTAGACCAGCAGCAGGGCGAGCAGGAAGTTGATCGCCATCTCCTGACCCTGGTTATCCTGCTCGAGGATGCGGTCGTTCCAGGACCAGGAGTAGCCGCCGGGCATGTTGAAGTTGTCCATCAAGGCGGCGATCTCTTCGCGAGTCTCTTCCCAATCCTCACCCTCGTAGGTGGCGCGGACGGCGACTCTGACTTTGCGGTTCTCGCGCTGGATCTCCTCGGGCTTGTCGACGACGATGAAATCGGCGACGTCGCCGAGCAGCACCGGGCGTCCCCCGATGTTGCGGAACTGGATCTCTTTTAAATCGGCCAGGTTCTCGCGGTCCTCGATCCGCAAGCCGAGCGAGGTGTCGACCTCGCGACTGCCGTCGTTGAAACGCGGCAAGCGGAAAGCGCCGAGGGTGAAAGAAAAGGTATTGGCGACTTCTTGGGCGGTCAGGCCGAGCTTGGCCGCCTTGTCACGGTCGACCTTGACCTGGATTTCTTGGCGACTCTTGCCATAGGAGGTGGTGATGTCCTGAATCCCCTCGACTGTCTCCAGGCGACGTTTGGCCTCATCGCCGAGCTTGGCGAGCAGCGTCGCGTCCTGGCCGAAAATGTTGACCGCGAAGTAGGTCGAGCCACCGCCCTGATCTGCATCTTCATAGAACGCCAGCTTGACGCCGGGGATCTCGGGCAGGCCCTCACGAATCTTGGCACGCAACGCTTTGACTTCCTTGTCGTCCATGTCCTTGCGCGCCAAGGTCAGGGTGGTACCGGCCTGATTGGAGGTGTAGAAGCTGTAGATCGACTCGACCTCGAGCTCTTCCATCAAGGGCTCGAGATGTTCCTCCACCTGGTCGACGACACGCTCCGCCTCGGACTTGTAGACGAAGTCGGTGAACTCGTAATCGAGGTAGAGACGCTCGTTGACCGTGCCCGAAAACGTACTGGTCTCGACCCAGCCGACGATGAACGGCAAAAAGCCGACGCCACCGGCGACGATCAATAGGAAGAAGGTCGCGTACCTGTGGGACAGTGTCCACTTGAGCATGCGGACGTAGCGATCCTCGGCGCGGGTGATGAGCGCCACCGACTTCGTCTTGCCCGCCGGCAGGAAACGGCTCGACATCAGCGGAATCAGGGTCAGCGACGAGAACAGCGAGCAAACCAACGCCAAAGCGATGGCGATGCCGACCTCGCCCAGCCAGGTCGTGAGCTCGGACTTGCCACCGACGATCAGGGGCAGGAAGACGATCAGCGAGGTCGCGGTCGACGCGATCACTGCCATCGAGACCGCCTTGGCCCCCTTGAATGCCGCCTTCTTGGGATCCGGCTCTCGACGCTTGGTCCGATCTATCGACTCCAGGATCACGATCGCGTTGTCGACCAGCATGCCGACGCCGAGCATCAGCCCCATCATCGACAAGACGTTGAGCGTCTTGCCCAGGAAGTACATCACGCCGCAGGCGGCGATGATCGAAAACGGGATCGACATCGAGACGATCAGGGTCGAGCCCATGCGCCGAAGGAAGAAGTAGAGCACCACGACGGCTAGGAGGGCGCCGATCAGGCCGGCACGGGTCAAGCCGTTGCGAGCGCTCAAGATCTGCTCGGCCTGGTCTTGCCAGACGAAGAGATCGACCCCTTGGAGCAATGGGTCGGAGCTGATGTCGTTCTCGATCACCCCCATCACCGAATGGACCACTTCGACGGTGTTGGCGGTCGACTCCTTGAAGACCGTCAGGGCGATCGCGTCTTTGCGGTTGAGGTGACGGCCGTAGCGGATCGGCGGCTCCTCATAACTGACCTCGGCGATCTCACCGAGGCGCAAACCGCGATCGTTGATCACCAGCTCGCGCAGCTCCTGGACGCTGCCAAACGAGCCGAGGGCGCGAGCGGTGTAGCGCAAGCCGCCACTCGTGACCTCGCCGAGCACCAGATTGGTGGAGGATCCGCGCAACAGCTGACTCAGCT
>JAAUXY010088603.1_pt1 | contig 12234 bp, 13 predicted proteins | sample 7278121 | NCBI WGS metagenome assembly JAAUXY01 (sample SAMN14350117, study PRJNA611818) | marine sediment metagenome | isolation source: surface marine sediment (1.8m) | place: French Polynesia: Moorea | collected 2018-08 | reverse complement strand
GCTCCAGATCTTCACCCAACTCGCCATCGGCCCGATCTTCTTCGAGATCATCCAGCGCAAGGGCGACGAGGGCTTCGGCGAGGGCAACTTCCGCGCGCTCTTCGAGTCGATCGAGGAGGACCAGATCAAGCGGGGGGTGCTCAAGGCCTGAGCGAGGAGAAGCGTCATGGTTGCCATCTCCAAGCTACCCGACCACGGCCCGGACTACGTCATCGATCAGGGCTGGGCCGCCTACGACGAAGCCGACCACGCCATCTGGCGGACGCTCTACGAGCGGCAATCCGAGCTTCTGCCGGGCCGCGCCTGCGAGGAATACCTAGCCGGCTTCCGCGACCTCGGCATCGCCGCCGACGGCATTCCGAATTTCGGACGACTGTCCGATGTGCTCGACCGGGCCACTGGCTGGCGCATCGTCGCCGTGCCGGGCCTGGTGCCGGACGACGTGTTCTTCGAGCATTTGGCCGAGCGGCGCTGTCCGGCGACCAACTGGATCCGCTCGCGCGAGAAGCTGGACTACCTGCAGGAGCCGGACGTGTTCCACGACGTGGTGGGCCACGTGCCGATGCTGATGAACCCGATCTTCGCCGACTACATGCAGGCCTACGGCCGCGGCGGGCTCAAGGCGTTGCGGCTGGGCGCCCTCGACAAGCTGGCGCGGCTCTACTGGTACACGGTCGAGTTCGGCCTGATCCGCACGCCCGAGGGCCTGCGCATCTACGGCTCCGGCATCGTCTCCTCGCACAAGGAGTCGGTCTACTGCCTGGAAAGCCCGCAGCCCAAGCGGGTCGCCTTCGATCTCATGCGGATCATGCGCACCAACTACCGCATCGACGACCTGCAGGAGATCTATTTTGTGATCGACAGCTTCGAGCAGCTGTTCGACGCGACAGGGCCCGACTTCACGCCCTATTACGAGGAGCTCACACGGCTCACCGACATCGCGCCCGGCGCGCTGCTGCCCGGTGAGACGGTGATCGCGCCCGCCAGGTAAGCCCGGTCTCGGATCAGGCCTCTCTGGGGCGCTCGATCCTGACTTCCCGTTTCATCGGGACCGAATCGCGCACGAGCTTGAGCATGGAGCTCATCTTGTCGCCCGCCTCGATTACCTTAAGGATCTCGGCCTCCGACGCCGAACTGCGCACCTTGACGAGGCGCCGCACCTCCGTAATTCCGTGTGGTAGGTCGGCCAGTCCATAAGGGCCGCGCGCGTCGAAGTCGCTCTCAACCTCGACCTCAAACGAATCGATCGGCACGCCGGCGCGGGCCGCGCAAATGACGTAACTCATCGCGCAGCAGCTCGCCAATCCAGCCCGAATGAAGAAGCTGGGCGGCGGTCCGCGTTCATTTCCGCCTTCCGACTTGGGCTCGTCGGCCATCATCTTGTAGGCCCCATCGGAAATCTCGCAGGTCAGCCCATCGCTCGTGCGACAGGTGGTGCTGGCGGTAGACCGGGCCATCTCCGGCCGAAGCTCCAGCGCCCTGCGGTTACGTTCAAACACCTCGCGAATGTGCTCGGTCCTGGACACCGTGATATCCCCCTGTCCCCTGATTTCCTTGACTGCTTGCTTCCTGAGCGGCCGTCCCGAACTGTCAGTCACGGGAGAAGGCAGCCTTCCGTGAGGATCGGGATCCGACGTCGGCCGAACGCACGGCGGCGATCCGGTAGGTTGCGCCGTCGTTGCTATTCGAATCGGCCGGTCGCTTGTCGAGCGGGCTGATCCGCTTTCCCGGTACCCGAATCAGGCCGCTTTGGATCGCTCGATTCTGACCTCCCGTTTCACCGGGACCGGATCGCGCACGACCTCGAGCATCGGGCTCATATTGTCGCCGGCCTCGATCACCTTGAGGATGTCGGCCTCGGGCGCCGAGCTGTGCACCGTGACCAGGTAACGCACCGCCGTGAATCCGCTCGGCACATCGGCGAGACCCAGAACCCCGTGCGCGTCGGCATCGCTCTCGACTTCGACCTCGATCGAGTCGATCGGCACGGCCAAGCGTGCCGCGCATGTGACGTAACACATCGCGCAGCAGCTCGCCAATCCGGCCCGGATGAAGAAGCCGGGAGTGGGTCCAAGGTCGTCCCCGCCGTCCGCCTCGGGCTCATCGGTGATCATCTTGGTGGTGCCGTCGGTCACCTCGCAGGTCACGCCGTCGATCGTGCGGCAGGTGACGCGGGACGTGGAGTGCGCGATCGAAGGCCGAAGCTCGACGGCCTTGCGGTTGCGCTCGAAGGCTTGGCGAATGCGTTCGGTCTTGGACATGACGATTTCTCCCAGTCTTCCAGTCTGAAGGACCTGTCTGTCATGCGGCGCGGTCACGGACATCGATTCATGCCAGAAGGCCGTTGTCCGTGAGAATCTGCACCCCGCGCCGCCCGACCAGTTGTCGAACATCCTCGCAACGGAGTTGCGGGCGAATGCGCAGCGCCTCGGCGATGCACTGCTGCGCCTCCGCGATGCGCTCCTGCTTGGCCAGAATGACGGCCAGGACCACCTGGCCCATGTAGAGCTTGCGGTCGCGGCGGCAGGCGAGCCGTGCCTCCCGCTCGGCCTCGTCGGCCTGGCCGAGGCGGAACAAGGCGTAAGCCAGGTTGGTGCCCCAGTAGGCCAGGCGGTTGTCGAGTGGGCTGAGCCGCATGCCGTGGCGCAGCTTTTCGACCCCCTGGCGCGCCTTGCCGGCCCTGATCAGCGCCGTGCCCATGGCGACCCAGGCCTGGGCATTGCTGGGATCGGCCTCGACCGCGGACTCGAGAATCCCGACGCCGCGATCGATCAGGCCGAGATCGCACAGGGCGCAACCGGCGTAGCCCAGTACCGTTGCATCGCGTCCGTCGATCTCCATGGCCCGTTCCGCCTCTTCTACGGCGCGGCTATCGGGTCGCTCGTCCTCCGGAGCCAAGCCGAACATGTGGCCTACCGCCAGGATCAGCGCGAGATAGGCGTGGGCCAGGGCGAAGTCCGGATCGAGCGCGATGGCGTCCTTGAGCAGTCCTGAGGCCTCCTCGAAAGTCTCGCGATGCCAGCCTTTCAGGCTAAGCAGCCCGTTCGCCCGATTGTAGTAGGACCAGGCGTCGAGGTTGTCGGGTGGCCGCCGGTTGATCTTCTCGATCTCCGCCTTGGCCAGCTCGGGCTCGATGCGTGCGGCGATGCCCAAGGTGATGTCGTCCTGCAGCGCCTCGACGCGCTCGGCCGGCCGGTCGAAGCGTTCCGACCAGATGTGATTGCCGCTGTCGGCGTCGATCAATTGCACGGTGATCCGGAGTTGATCGCCGACAGGCCGCAGGCTTCCCTCGACCACGTAGCGCACGCCGAGCTCGCGCGCCACCCGCCGCACGTCGGGCGAATCGCCCTTGTAGGCGAAGCTGGAGTTGCGCGCGATCACGAGGAAGCCGGGGATGCGGGCGAGCAGCGTCGTAATGTCCTCGGTGAGGCCATCGGCCAGAAACTCGTAAGTGCGGCTGTCCGACATATTGACGAAGGGCAGCACGGCGAGAGACGGCTTGCCGCTGGGGGGCTCCGGATGAAGATCGCCAGTCGGCGCGATGCCCTGCTGCGGCCCTCCGGGCCAGCGCCAGACCCGAATCGGTCGAGAGATGTTCTTGACCGCCTGCGGTCCCAGGTCCTCAAAGGCGTCTTCGATCTTTCCCTGAACGTGCTCGTAGGCGCTGTCGGAGAGACACAGGCCGCCCGGTTCGGCGAGCTGCTCCAGCCGGGCGGCGATGTTCACCCCGTCGCCGTAGATGTCGCGGTCGTCGACCAGGATGTCGCCGAGGTTGATCCCGATTCGAAACTCGATGCGCTCGGTCTCGGCAATGTCGCCGTTTTGCTCGGCGACAGCCCTTTGGATCTCGAGCGCGCATCTGACGGCGTCGACGACGCTTGGGAATTCGACCAGCGCGCCGTCGCCCATCAGCTTGACCGTGCGGCCGCGGTGCTCGGCGATCCTGGGTTCGATCAGGGCATGGCGCAGCGCCTTCAGACGCGCGTGCGTGCCCTCCTCGTCGGCTTCGGTGAGTCGGCTGTAACCGACCACATCGGCCGAGAGGATGGCGGCGAGCCGGCGTTCCACTCTCGTCCTCCGTTGAGGGCAGAGATTAGCGGATAACGTAGCCTGAAGCTATGCGGTGGACCGGTGCGATAAGTCACGAAATCGCGCACCGGCGGCGCGCTGCGGTTCAGCGGTCGCGCGCCAGGATCACCGTCTCGAACCAGTAACGCAGGAACTGGTTGGTGATGGCGACCAGCTCCACGAAGGTCGTCGGCTTGGCGATGAACGAGCTCACGCCGCTCTTGTAGGTCTGGACCACGTCGTCGGCGTCGAGCGAGGTGCTGAGCACGATCACCGGGATGTGGCGCAGCTCCGGATCTGCCTTGATTTCCTTCAGGGCGTCCTGGCCGTTTTTCTTGGGCATGTTGAGGTCGAGCAGGACGAGGTTCGGCAAATCCTCGTCGCGAAGGTCGGCGAACTCGCCTTCGCGCCGCAGATAGGCCAGGAGCTGCTCGCCGTCGTCGACGCAGCGGAGCTCGGCGTCCATCTGGGATTCCGCGAAGGCGTCCTGGACCAGCATCTGGTCGTCCGGATCGTCGTCGGCGAGCAGGACCGTGATAGGCTGCTTTTTTGTCTTCACTCTTCCTCCTTCGCACCGGATGGCCGTGCCATTCGGTGGCGATGAGGGCCGTGGCGTCACCCGGCGCACACTGCGCGGGATGGCACGCCAAAACGGCGCCACGATAGCCTTTACATCATAATTTTGAGTTAATCCGTCTTAAATCTCTCTAAAGTTGTATTCGCGCGCGGAGGAACGATTTGCGAGTTTAGGCCTGAAGATACAGGCATTCAGGCATATTTCAGAGGCTCGCAGCCGCGGATTAGGTCGGCGCCGAATTGACTTGGATCATACGCATTCACGTATTAGAATGTTTGAATAAGTTCGTGGGAAGCCCCGCTTGGCTTCCGCCATCCATAGGCCTTGGTGATAGGGAGGAAAGTTGATGAGAGGTCTGATCGTTTCGGTCTTCGCGCTTCTGCTCGGGGCGAGCCAGGTGCAGGCCCAGGACGAGGAGAAGTTGCGCATCATCGGCGAGGATCGCAGCTACACGGTTCAAACCGAGGAGGGGCCGGTCGAAATCTCGCGGCTGATGACGCCCTGCGCCAAGAACAAGGGCTGGCTGCAGCCCCTGGTGCCGGCGGAAGGGATCAACCCGGTGACCGAGATCGAAGTCCTGCAGGCGCTCAACGACAAGGACTTCGTCGTGGTCGACATGCGCGAGGTCGACTGGCACATCGAAGCGACCATTCCGGGCAGCGTCAACATCCCCTATACCGAGATCGCCCAACGCCTGGACGAACTCGGCTGCAGCAAAACCGGCGATAAGCTCGACTGTGCCAAGGCGAAGAAGATCCTGGGCTTCTGCAACGGCCCGGTCTGCCCGCAGAGCCCAACGGCCATGAAGGCCATGGTTCGCGAAGGCTTTCCCGCCGACAAGATCTACTACTACCGCGGCGGCATGCTGGCCTGGGACGCGCTCGGCCTGACCACCGTGGCGGGCTCGCTCTAAGGGCTCGCTCGAGGCAAGACGAGGGGCCGGCGCGGGGCTGCCGCGGCCGGCCCTTTTCATTTGCTTTGCCCGCCGCGCGAAGCGTGCACAATGCCATCGGCCGGGAACCCACAGGAGGGCCGCCATGGCATTGACGCTTTACGACTATCACCGCTCCTCTGCGGCCTTCCGGGTACGCATCGCGCTCAACCTCAAAGGTCAGGACTACCACCGCGAGACGGTGAACCTGCTCGAAGGCGCGCAACGTACGCCCGCCTACCTCGCCGTCAACCCGCAGGGCCTGGTCCCGGCGCTGGTCGATGGCAACCACACGCTGAGCCAGTCGATGGCGATCCTCGAATACCTGGAGGAGCGCTTTCCCGAGCCGCCGCTGCTGCCCGCCGATTCGCTGCAACGCGCGCGGGTCAGGGCTTTGGCGTTGGCAGTGGCCTGCGACATCCACCCGCTGAACAATTCGCGGGTGCTGAAATACCTGACCGACCATCTCGGCCTCGACGAGCACGGCAGGCTCACCTGGTACCGGCATTGGATCGCCCTGGGCCTGTCCTCGCTCGAAGCCATGGTCGCCGGCCATACGGCGACCGGCCGTTTTTGCCACGGCGACGCACCCGGTCTGGCCGACGTCTTCCTGGTGCCGCAGATCTACAACGCCCAGCGCTACGAGTGCCCGACGGACGACTATCCCACCCTGATGCGCATCTTCGAGGCCTGCCGCGCGCTGCCCGCCGTCGACGCCGCCTGGCCAGAGGTCGTAGGTGGCTAATCGCCAATCCCCCGACGAAAGGAGTCATCCTTGGCCGACTACACGCTCTACTGCTTCGCCCAGTCCGGCAACGCCTACAAGGCCGCGCTGATGTTGCAGCTTTGCGAAGCCGACTGGGAGCCACGCTTCGTCGACTTCTTCAAGGGCGAGACCCGCAGCAAGGAATACCGCGCGATCAACGAGATGGGCGAAGTTCCGGTGCTGCAGTTCGATGGCCAAAAGCTGACCCAGTCGGGCGTGATCCTCGACTATTTGGCCGCCGCCTTCGGGCGCTTCGGCCCGGAGAGCGAAGAGGAGCGGCGCGAGATCCTGCGCTGGACCCTGTTCGACAACCACAAGCTCACGGGTTCGATCGCCACCCTGCGCTTTCTCCTTCAGTTCACGGACACTGGGAAGACCGAGGTCACGAAGTTCCTCGGCAACCGGGCCCGGGGGGGGCTGAAGGTGCTGGACGGCCACCTCGCCGACGCGGACTTCGTCGTCTGCGGCCGGCCGACCATCGCCGATCTCTCGCTCTGCGGCTACCTCTTCTGGCCGGACGAGTTCGGCGTGAGCTGGGACGACTACCCGAACGTCGGCGCCTGGCTCGCGCGCATCCAGGCCCTGCCGGGCTGGGTCCATCCCTACGAGCTGATGCCGGGGCATCCGTTGCCGGGGTGAGGATCCCTCAGTGTTGCGGCCAATCTGCGATCCACCGCGTTAGACACGCGCTACATTGACCGGGCACCCGCCCGCCGCTCCAATCGGCACCGAGGGGAATGCCGATGCCGAGACCCTGGCTCTGTCTGGCAGCGGGCGTGGCGCTGACCACGAGCCTGGGCTCGATCCACGCCTTCAGCGTGTTCCTCGAGCCGCTGGAGCGCGCCTTCGCCGCGCCGCGCGCGCAGGTGAGCCTGCTCTACTCCGTCGCGCTGGTCGCCCTGACCCTCGCGGTCCTTGTCGGTCATCGGGTCTACCGCACGATGGCGCCGTCGCGCGTGGCCGCGATCAGCTGTTTCATCGCTGCGGCCGGCTCGTTCCTGGCCGCGGGCGCGCCGTCGCTGCTGCTGACCGGCGCGGGCTACAGCCTGCTGTTCGGCGCGGCCAACGGCTTGGGCTACGGCTTCAGTCTCTTCGCCGTGAGCCATGCCATGCCCGCGCGCAAGGGCCTGGCCATGGGCACCGTGACGGCCTTCTACGCGGTCGGCGCCTCGCTCTTCGCCCGGGTTTTCGATCATCTGATCGGCATTGGCGGGATCGGCCTGGCGTTCAGTGCCATCGGGGCGGTGCTCATCCTGGTCGGTGTTTTGGCCAACGTCTTGCTGCGCCTCTCCCGGGTGCGGCTGCCGCAGAGCCCCGTGGCCGAGGGCGAGGGTTCCCTGCGGCCTTGGCGGCGCAGCCTGGTTCTCCTGTGGCTGGGCTATGGCCTAGGCGCCGCCGCCGGCCTGATGGCCATCGGACACGCCGCCGGCATCGCCGCGGCTGCCAGCGCGGCTGCGCATCTCGTCGTGTTGGGCGCGATGGTGATCGCCGTCGGCAACGCCCTCGGCGGTTTCGTGGCGGGGGCTCTGGCCGATCGCTGGCCGGTGCGGCGCCTGCTGGTCCTGCTGCCGCTGGTCTCGGCCGCGGCCTTGCTGGCGCTAACGTTGTCCGCAGGCCCGGCCGCGGCCATTGCCGGCCTGGGCGTGATCGGCTTCGCCTACGGTGCGGTGATCGCGGTCTACCCCGTCGCGGTGGCGGCTTACGTCGGTATCGATCTCGCCGCCAAGGCTTACGGCCGCGTGTTCATCGCCTGGGGCCTGGCCGGCCTCGCCGCGCCCTGGCTCGCAGGGCTCCTGTTCGACGCGCGCGGCGACTACGCCCTGTCCCTGCTCCTGGCTGCCGGGGCCGGGTTGCTCTCGGCATCGGTCGCGGCGATCCTGCCGGCCTCCCGGTAACAATCGACAAGTTTTTTTGCCCCAAGTGTGACGGCCGTCACTGTTTGGCCGCCGAAACGCCATTATGTGTCGCTCATCAGGACGAGGGGCGGCCCGCCGCGCAATACCTCCCTGAATGAGAAACAAGGTCAAACAAGGCGCGTACCATATTGTATTGAAATGATTTTTGGGGCGGATTATTCGCCCAGCCTCAGATAGGTTAGGTCCGATAGCGCAACTCGGGCCGGCGGAAACGCCGGCCCCTTTCTTTTTGCGTCCGCGCGTCAAGTGGGCGTCGTTCGGAGCCAAATGCCGCTTCGCCCGTTGGATTGGGATTTTCCGCGGTAGGGCCGCCAGTCGACCGGCCCGCGGTGGAGTCCCGACGCCATGCATCTCACTTCCGAACAGCGCGCCCGCTACGGCGCCGAGGGTTGCTTCTTTCCCCTGACCATCATGTCCGAGGCCGAAGCCCTGTCCCATCGCCAGCGCCTCGAGGCCGCCGAAGCCGAGCGCGGCAAGATGCACTATCTAGTGAAGCCGCACCTGGTGTTCACCTCGGCCGCCGAGATCGCCCGCAACGAGGCTCTGCTTGACGCGGTCGAGGGCATCCTGGGGCCCGACATCCTGCTCTGGGACTCCGGCTACATCATCAAGGAGCCGCACTCGGAGGGCCGCGTCACCTGGCACCAGGACCTGACCTACTGGGGCCTCAGCTCCGAGGAGCAAGTGACCGCTTGGGTGGCGCTCTCGCCGGTGATGCGGGAGAACGGCTGCATGCGCTACATCCCCGGCTCCCACACGGCGGGCAAGCGGCGGCACCGCGACACCTACGCCGACGACAACATCCTCCACCGCGGCCAGGAGCTGGTCGAGCCGGTGGACGAGTCGGCGGCGCTGGACATCGTCCTGCAGCCGGGCCAGGCCTCGCTGCACCATGGCTGGGTGATGCACGCCTCGGCGCCCAATGTCTCCGAAGAGCGGCGCATCGGCCTCAGCATCCAGTACATCTCGCCCGAGGTGCGCCAGACCGTGACCGACCGGGAGAGCGCGACCCTGGTGCGCGGCCAGGACCGCTACGGCCACTTCCGCCCGGAGCCGCGTTGCACCTGTGACTTCGACCCGGCCTGCCTCGCCTTCCAGAAGGAGATAGAGGCGCTCAAGCATCAGGTTTACGATACGGCCTGATCCTTCGAGGAGCACCAAGCATGCCGATGGCGCAGGTCATCCACGAGCAGGGCCCGCCGGAGGTGATGCGCTGGCAGGACTGGCCGGTGCCGGAGCCCGGGCCGGGCGAGGTGCGCGTCCGACACACTGCCGTCGGTGTCAACTTCGCCGACACCTATCACCGGGGCGGCATCTCCCACCCCTGGCCCGTACCGCCGCGGCCCTGCGTCATCGGCTTCGAGGCGGTTGGTGAGGCCGAGGCGGTCGGCCCCGGCGTCACCGAGTTCAAGGCCGGAGACCGCGTGGCCTACGGCATCCCGCCGCTCGGTTCCTACGCCGAGGTGCGCAACTATCCGGCCGACAAGCTTCTGCATCTGCCCGACGACCTGGACGGGCGCGAAGTGGCGGCGCTGCTCATGAAGGGCATGACCGCCCACTACCTCTTGCATCGCACCTACGCGGTTCAGCCTGGCGACGCCATCCTCGTGCACGCGGCGGCGGGCGGCATGGGACTGATCCTCTGCCAGTGGGCGAAGGCGCTCGGCGCCACGGTCATCGGCACCGTCAGCACCGATGCCAAGGCCGAGGCCGCCGCCAAGGCCGGTTGCCATCATCCGATCGTGCGCCCGAAGGAGGATTTCGTCGCACGCGTGCGCGAGATCACCGACGGCGAGGGCGTGGCCGTGGTCTACGAGTCGATCGGCCGCGATACGCTGCAGCAGTCCCTCGACTGCCTGCGGCCGCTGGGCGTCTGTGCCGCCTACGGCCACGTCTCCGGCCCGCCCGATCCGGTCGACATCATCACCGATCTGGGCGCCCGTGGCTCGCTTTTCATCACGCGGCCAGCGATCATGCACTACGTCGCCAAGCGCGCCGATCTGGTCGCCACCGCCGACGCGCTCTTCGCCGCGATCCGGGAGGGTCTGCTCGACGCCAACATCAATCACGAATATCCCTTGAAGGACGCCGTCGCCGCCCACGTGGCCCTGGAGAGCGGCACTACGCTCGGCGCGACGGTCTTGTTGCCATAGGGCGCCAAGTTCTACGCCAGATCGTCACTTGAAGCTCAACGGCGAGCGGTGCTAGCCGTATCGATCGACTGAGATTGCTGGGAGTATTCATCATGGCCGATCTGGCGCAGCGCGTCGTCCTGGTGACCGGCTCCACGAAGGGAATCGGGCATGCCATCGCCGCCGCCTTCGTCACGCAGGATTGCCGCGTAATCGTGCACGGCCGCGATCCCGATGAGGTCGCCCAGACTCGCAAAGACGTCGGCGCCCATGCGGGCGTGGCCGGCGACCTGGGCACAGCGGGCGGGTCAAAAGACGTGCTCGAGCAGTTGGCCGGGCTGGACCCGGTGGAGGTGCTGGTCAACAACGCCGGCATCTTCAGCGTCCAGGACTTCTTCGAGATCGACGACGAGGAATGGCTGCGTTACTTCCAGGTCAACGTCATGAGCGCGGTCCGCCTGTCCCGCGCGCTGATGCCGGCCATGCTCGAGCGGGGCTGGGGCCGCATCATCAACGTGGCTAGCGAAGCCGGCGTCAGGCCGCTGCCGAAGATGATCCACTACTCGCTCACCAAGACGGCGCTGATCGCGCTGTCGCGCGGCCTGGCCGAGCTGACCCAGGGCACGCCAGTCACCGTCAACAGCCTGCTTCCCGGCCCGACCTGGACGGCGGGCGTCGAAGACTACATCGAAGGCTTGGCCGAGCACGACGGCAAGCCGGTGCAAGAGGTGATCGAGAACTACTTCCGGGAGGACGAGCCGAACTCGCTGATCCAGCGTTTCATCACCGTGGAGGAGGTGGCCGACGCCGCGGTCTTCCTGGCCGGCAACGCCGCGGTCAACGGCAGTGCGCTGAGGGCCGAAGGCGGCATCATCCGCGCGTTGTGAAGCGAAGCCGAAGCCGTTCGCCGCCAGCGGAGATTTGGGGCAGGCATCGATGACCGACCTGATTCATCTGGACCGCTATCCGACCCACGCGCTCGAAAGCGCAGCAGGCAAAGACCTCGTCGCCGAGGTGCAGGCCCAACTAGCGGAGGATGGCTGCTGCCGCCTTCCCGGCTTTCTGACAAAGCGCGCCCTCGAGGCCGCGGTGGCCGAATGCGATGCGCGGCGGGACAAGACCTTCTACACGACCGAAGAGCACAACATCTACATCACCGCGGACGATCCGTCGCTGCCCGAGGATCATCCGGTGCGCTTTTTCCAGAAGCGCACGCAGGGCTTCATCGGTGCCGACTACTTCGGCGATGAGACCGTGATCAAGCGGCTCTACGCCTACGCACCGCTGACCGATTTCCTCTCGGCTTGTCTCGGCGTTGCGCCGATCTACCGCTCGGCCGATCCGATCTCCTGCGTGCCCGTCAGCGTGCAGAAGTCGGGACAAGCCTTTCCCTGGCACTTCGACGGCAACGAGTACACCATCACCGTGATGCTTCAGCCCGCGGCGGCGGGCGGCGTCTTCGAGTACGCGCCCATGATTCGCAGCCCGCACTGCGAGAACGTCGATGCGGTCCGAGCTCTGCTGCAGGGCGATCGCAGCCGCGTGCGCAGCCTGGAGCTTTGCGCCGGCGATCTGCAGATATTCAAGGGCAAGTACTCGGCGCACCGCGTCACGGCCGTGACGGGGGCGACGTGCCGCTACGTGGCCGCACCCGCGTGGATGCCGAAACCGGGCATGGTCAACACGGCGGAGCGCTCGCTCAACGGCTACGGCCGCGCCTTCGAAGTGCACTACCGCCATTCGGTCGAGAGCAGGGACGGGCTGCGGGTCTGAGCTCCGCTACTTCGAGCCGACCCCGACCGGCTTGCCGCTTCCCGTCGCCTGGGCGTGCAGCCGCACCGGCT
>JAAUXY010159545.1_pt1 | contig 12240 bp, 14 predicted proteins | sample 7278121 | NCBI WGS metagenome assembly JAAUXY01 (sample SAMN14350117, study PRJNA611818) | marine sediment metagenome | isolation source: surface marine sediment (1.8m) | place: French Polynesia: Moorea | collected 2018-08 | reverse complement strand
GCCCGCATTTCTCACCAAGGACCGGGTCGTCACGGCCGAGAGCAGCCGACAGGCTAGGAAAAGCGCGAAGCCTGATGCCAGCGCATCGGGCAAGCGCTTTGACGCGGGCGGTCGGCTGCTCTCGGTCGCCGATAGGGTCGCGCCGGGCAGGCCGCCCGCTGCGTCGAAGGCCTTGACCATAGCGCTGCTATGCTCCGCGGCCTTCTCCTAGCGGATCGAGCTCCGCCCAACGCGATGACGGCCCGGTCCCTGGTGAGAAATGCGGGCTAACGCTTCCAAGCGTTAAGGCGGCGCGCGGCCTCGGCGATGTCGGCGGCCGATCCCGCGAAGGAGATGCGCAAGGCGGCGTGCCCGCGCGCCGTGTCGAAATCGGCGCCGGGGGTCACGGCCACCCCGGTTTCCATCAGAATGCGCTTGCAGAAATCCGAGCTGTCATTGGTCAGATGGCCGACGTCGGCGTAGATGTAGAAGGCGCCATCGGCCGGGGCGACGCGGTCGAAGCCCGCCTTCGGCAATTCGTGCAGCAGAAGGTCCCGGTTCTCGCCGTAGCGCGCCAAGTGGCCCTCGAGTTCATCAGTGCAGTCGAAGGCCGAAATGCCGGCGACCTGAGACAAGGTCGGGGCATTGATGAACAGGTTTTGAGCCAGGCATTCGAGCCGCCGGGTCATTTCACGCGGCACGACCAGCCAGCCCAGCCGCCACCCGGTCATGCTGTAGTACTTGGAGAAGCTGTTCACGACCACCGCATCGTCGGAAAACTCGAGCGCGCTGGCCGCGCGCAGGCCGTCGTAGGTGAGCCGGTGATAAATCTCATCCGAGATCAGGCGGATACCATGCTCGGCGCAATAGCCGATCAGGTCGCGCATCTCCTCAGGCGCCAGGATGGTGCCGGTCGGGTTTGACGGACTGGCCACGATCAGCCCGTCGATCGGCTCGTGATGGGAGGACAGGAGGCCGGCGGTCGGCTGAAAGCGGGTGTCCGGGCCGGCCGGCAGATCGACCACCTCGAGGTCGAGCGCGGTCAGGATGTTGCGGTAGGCCGGATAGCCAGGCGACACCAAAGCAACCCGGTCGCCGGCCTCAAAACAGGCGAGAAAGGCCAGCACGAAGCCGGCACTCGATCCGGTGGTGATCGCAATCCGGTCCGGATCGACCGAGAGGTCATGCATGTCCTGATAGTACCGGGCGATGCGCGCGCGCAGCGGCGGAATGCCGAGTGCATCGGTGTAGCCGATCAGCTCGCTGTCGAGCGCCCGCTTGGCCGCCTCGATCACCCCAGCCGGCGCCGGGGTCGCCGGTTGGCCGATCTCCAGATGCAGCACATCGGCGCCAGCGGCAGCCCGCTGGTTAGCCGCGCGCAGCACGTCCATGACGATGAACGGCGCAATATCACTGCGTTTGGATAGCTTGAGCATGGCCCCCTCGATCCCGACCTAGATGGCGATCACGCGTGCAGACCGGGCAGAAGGCCTCCCGGCAGCGTCGCCATCCACGCGGCAAAATGCCGGGCCAAGTCAAGCAAAAGCGCAGGCGAGGGCTGGCATTCCGGCAAACTGAACCCAAATCTCCAGGAAAACGGCCCCGCCCGTATCGCGATCTCGCGAGTTTTGCGCCAAGCGCGTTGACGGGTGACGCCATCACCCTGAGGATGGCGGGCGACAAGGCGCCCTCACAACAAGGCTGCAACGGGTTGCATATGATTTGCCGGCAGGCATGGCGGAGCGGAGCGGCGGCGCTGATCAGCGTGGCCCTGTTGCTGACCTCGGTCCCGAACCCGGCCCAGGCCCGCAAGCTGAGCTTGATCCGCGATGCCGAGATCGAGAACAGCATCCGGGTTTGGATGATCCCGGTGTTCGATGCGGCCGGGCTGGTTCCGGAAGACGTCGAGATCATCCTGGTCAACGACCGGCGGCTCAACGCGTTTGTGGCGGGCGGCCAGAACATCTTCATCCATACCGGCCTGCTCGAACGATCGGAACACGCCGGCCAGGTGATCGGCGTGCTGGCCCATGAGACCGGACATATCACCGGCGGACACTTGGCACGGCTGCCCGAGCAGTACGAGGCGGCCATGAGGCAGTCGATCATCGGGACCATCATAGCCGCCGCAGCCGGCATCGCCGCCGGCCGCGGCGACGTTGCGGTCGCCGGCATCGGGGCCAGCCAGTCCATTGCGCAGCGCAACCTGCTGAGCTTCACCCGGACCCAAGAGTCAGCCGCCGACCAGGCCGCCGTTATGTTCCTGGATCGGTCGGGGTATTCCAGCCGCGGGCTGCTGGAGTTCTTTCGCATCCTGAGCTCTCAGGAACGCAAATACTCCGCCAATGGCGGCAACGAGTATCTGCGCACCCACCCGCTGACGCGCGACCGGGCCAAGTTCGTGCAGAGTCACGTTGCCAACTCGCCGTATACCCGGTCACAGCTACCGCCTGAATTCGAAGAGCAGCATCGGCGCATGCGGGGCAAGTTGATCGGGTTCCTGCGAGAGGATCCGAATGACGTTCTGACCAACGTGTACGATGAAGAAGACAACAGCATATCTGCGTATTACGCGAAGACGATCGCCTACTACCGGCTGGGCCGGCTCGACCGCGCGGTCCCGATGGTCGATCAGCTGATCCGACTGTATCCGGAGGACCCGTTCTTCTATGAGCTGAAGGGACAAATGCTGTTCGAGAACGGCCGGATCGCCCAGTCCATTCCGCCCTATGAGCAAGCCGTTCAGCTCTTCCCGTGGTCCGGGCTTCTGCGCTACGGGCTGGCCCAGGCGATGATCGAGGCCAACGATCCGCGCCTGCTGCAGCCGGCGGTCGCGCATCTGAAAGAGGCAATCCGCTTCGAGCCCAACAGCCCCGGGCCCTGGCGCTTGCTCACCATCGCGTACGGACGGCAAGGCGACCAAGGCAACCTGGCGCTTGCGCAGGCCGAGATCGCCTATCTGCAATGTCGGCAGGACGATGCGCAACGCTATGCCGAACGGGCCGAGCAGCTCTTGCCGGCGGGCTCGCCCGGGCAACGCCAGGCGCAGGAAATTATGACTTCGACACCGGCGCGCTGTAAGAAGAAGAAATAGGCGCAACGCTAAGGAGATCCTGGATGCTTCGACTCCACGCTTTGGCCGGCGCAGCCGGGCTCGCATTCCTGTTGGCGGCACAGCCTGCCACAGCGCAGGATCAGGCCGCTGGCGGGCTGACGCCCGAAGAGGCAGCGAGCGTGCGCGAGATCGTCCGCGAATTGCTGCGCTCGCAGCCGGAAATCGTGATTGAAGCGATCCGGGAGTTCCAGGCGCGCCAGGAGGCCCAGGAACGCGAGTTGCGGCGCCAGGCTATTTCCGAGCTCGGCACGGAACTGCGCGCGGACCCGGACTCGCCAAGCTACGGCAACGAGCAGGGTGACGTGGTGATCGTCGAGTTCTTCGACTATCGCTGCGGGTTCTGCCGACGCATGACCGACGCGATCTTCGAGGTGGTGGACGCGGACGCCAGAGTGCGCTGGGTGTTCAAGGAGTTTCCGGTTCTGGGTGCGGAATCAGAGCTGGCGGCCCGCGCCGCCTTGGCCGCGCGCAATCAGGGCAAGTATGTCGAGTTTCATCGCGTGCTCATGTCCGGTCCGGCGAGTTTCAACGAGGCGATTCTGGCCCAGCTCGCCCGGTCGGTCGGCATGGATCCCCTGCAGCTGCGCAAGGACATGGAAGATCCGGCAATCGACGAGGCGCTGCGGCGCAACCTGCAGATTGCCGAGCAGATCGGCATCCGGGGCACGCCGGCCTTCGTGATCAACGATCAGTTCTATGGCGGCGCGATGTCGGCCGAGAATCTGGTTCAGGCCATCCAGCTGGCGCGCGTGGAAGCGGCGCAGTCGGCGAAGAGCAACTGACGCAGCGCGAACCGGACCGAAAGCCGATCTGAACTTTACCTATTCCGGCGCCGCCGCCGGGTCCGTCCAAGCGACCGGGAATAGTCCCGGGTCCATCGGATCGCCGGGCCGCAGGCGGCCCTGCAGCTCCGGAAACGGCGGTGAGATCACATCGGGACGCACGGCGTAACGCGCATCGTCACCGAACCAGCGCGCCGCAAACGCGCGCCGGCGCATATCCGCGCTGTCGTTCCCGGGCGCGCCGTGCAGGGTCAGCGCATGGAATGCGATCGCATCGCCCGGTGCGACGTCCCAGCCGAGAATACGGTGGCTTTCCCGCTCCGCCTGGATGTCCGGCACCGGCTCGAAAGCGGTCTCGGCCGCATGGTTCTTGCCTTCCAGGAAGCTCTGCGGCGCGAACCAGCGCCCCCAGCGATGAGATCCGGCCACGAATTCGACGCCGCGTGAGCGCGGCACCGGATCAAGCGGCACCCACAGCGACATCACTTGGTCGCCGTCCACGCACCAGTAGGGCTGATCGTGGTGCCATGGCGTCGGCTTCGTGGTGGCCGGCTCCTTGACCAGAACGTGCTCGTGAAACAGATGCACCCGGCGCGCGCCCATCAGGCGACCACAGATCGCGGCCGCCGGGCTCTCGAGCAGAAAGCGCCGGTAGGCTTCTATGCGGGCCCAATTGCAGTAGTCGCCAAAGAAATGGCCGGTCGCGCCGGCGGGCGTGTAGTGACGGCCATAGGGTCCCGGGTCGGACAGATTCTGGTCCACCCCTTGGCGCAGGAGATCAACCCACGCCGCGGAGAACACGCCGCGCAGGCAGACCGCCCCGTCGGCGCGGAATGCGGCGACCGTCGCCTCATCGACCGCGGCGGCCGCGTCGGCCTCCAGGCCGTCATCCGTGCTCCCAAGTGCGCACATGCGTCGCCCTCCCGTCGGTCGAACCGGCTACCGCCAGACCGCCATTACAGTAAAAATCCAAGTGTACATGCCGAGCCTTTAGTACACCCGTTGCATCAAGACGCCCGGCCCATGCTATAAGCGCGCCAGCGTTTTCCAAACCCCGCATTGAACCAGCAAATCATCAGTATTGTCCGCCTCCTCCAGCATCCTTCTTGTCAACGGGCCAAACCTCAACACGCTTGGACAGCGCGAACCCGAGATCTACGGGACGACAACGCTGGCCGAGGTGGTGGCGCTGGTCGAGCGCGCGGCCGAACCGCACGGCCTGGCGGTGGAGGCCGTGCAATCGAACCACGAGGGCGAGTTGATCAACGCGATCCAGGCCGCGCGGGAGCGGCACGCCGGGATCATCATCAATCCCGGTGGCTTTTCCCACACCTCGGTCGCGCTGGTGGACGCGCTGCAGTTCGCTGGCCTGCCGGTGATCGAAGTGCACTTGTCCAACATCCATGCGCGTGAGGAGTTCCGTCATCGGTCCCTGATCTCGCCGGTCGCGCATGGCGTGATTATCGGATTGGGACCGGCGGGCTACAGTCTGGCGGTTACCGCCCTGGCCGGCATCCTGACCGCGCAACCAACCCCCTGAGGCGAAAGGCCCTTCGATGGCGAAGTTCGAGATCGACGAAGACCTGATCCGCCGGCTGGCCAAGCTGATCGAGGAAACCGGTCTATCGGAAATCGAGCTGGCGGAGGGCGATCAGCGGGTGCGTGTGGCGCGGCAGATCGCCGCGGCGCCGACCCAGATCACCGCGCCGCTGGTGCCGACTGTTACAGCCCCGGTTGAGGCGCGCGGCGACGGAGCGCCGGCAGAGCCGGCTCATCCGGGAACCGTCTCTTCGCCCATGGTCGGAACCATCTACCTCCAAGCGAAGCCCGGCGCGCCACCATTCGTCAACGTCGGGGACGAGGTCAGCGAAGGCCAGACCCTGCTGATCGTGGAAGCGATGAAGGTGATGAACCCGATCCCCGCCCCCCGGTCCGGCACCGTGATTGCCATCCTGGTACAGGATCAGCAGCCGGTGGAGTACGGGGAAGCGCTGATGATCATCGAATGACCAGTCCGGCGCGCGGCGCATGTTCGAAAAAGTCCTAATCGCAAATCGCGGCGAGATCGCGCTGCGCATCATGCGCGCGTGCCGGGAGATGGGGATTCAGACGGTCGCCGTGCATTCCACCGCCGATGCCGACGCCATGCATGTCAGACTGGCCGACGAAAGCGTGTGCATCGGTCCGCCCTCGCCGGCCGAAAGCTACTTGAACGTCGCCGGACTGCTCTCGGCGGCCACCATCACCAACGCCGATGCGGTGCATCCAGGCGTGGGATTTCTGGCCGAGAACGGTGATTTCGCCGAGATCGTGGAGGACCACGGACTGGTGTTCATCGGGCCCAGCCCCGAACACATCCGCACCATGGGCGACAAGGTCGCCGCCCGCAACGTGGCCGCCGATGTCGGGCTGCCGCTGGTGCCCGGATCGCGCCAAGCGGTGCAGAGCCTGGACGAGGCGCTCGAGGCGGCCGAAGAGGTCGGTTATCCGGTCGTGCTGAAGGCGGCCGCGGGCGGCGGCGGCCGCGGCATGAAGATCGTCCGACGGCCCGATGAGATGGCCGAAAGCCTGGATGTCACGCGGGCGGAGTCCCAGGCCGCCTTCGGTGACTCGACGCTCTACGTGGAGAAGCATCTCGGCCATCCACGCCATATCGAAGTGCAGATCCTGGCCGACCACCACGGCAATGTGGTGCATTTCGGCGAACGCGACTGTTCGTTGCAACGCCGCCACCAGAAGGTTCTGGAAGAGGCGCCGTCACCGGCGCTCAACACCGAGATGCGCGATGAGCTGGGCGCGCACTGCGTGGAGGCGATCGGCAAACTGAGCTATCGCAATGCCGGCACCCTGGAGTTCCTCTATCAGGACGGCGAGTTCTTTTTCATCGAGATGAACACGCGCCTGCAAGTGGAGCACCCGATCACCGAGATGATCACCGGCGTCGATCTGGTCCGCGAACAGATCCGAATCGCGGCCGGGCGCCCGCTGGACCTGCGTCAGGAGGAGATCGAATTCGCCGGCCATGCGATCGAATGCCGCATCAATGCCGAACACCCCCTCACCTTCTATCCTTCCCCAGGCAGAATCACAGACTATCACGCGCCGGGGGGCCTCGGCGTGCGGGTCGACAGCGCCCTCTATGCCGGATACGCCGTCCCGGCGTACTATGACAGCCTGGTGGCCAAGCTGGTCGTGCACGGCCGCACGCGCAATGAATGCTTGATGCGTCTGCGCCGCGCCCTGGAGGAATACGTCATCGAGGGGGTGGAAACGACGATCCCGCTGCATCGTCGTCTGATCGGCGAGAAGGCCTTTGTCGACGGCGACTACGACATCCACTGGCTGGAGCGGAACATCGCGGCCTTGGCCGACCTTGCCATAGGCGGTGCCAGCGCGGACGATTGAGGAAGCCATGCCGCACGGCGACGGAAGACCGCATGACGAGATAACGCCCGAGCTGCTGCTGCGGGCCTATGCGGTCGGTCTGTTCCCAATGGCGGAAAGCCGCGACGACCCCATCCTGTTCTGGGTCGACCCCCACTTTCGCGGCATCCTGCCCCTGGACCAGTATTACGCGCCGCGCTCGCTACGCAAGCTGCTGCGCCGCGGGCGGTTCACCGTGCGTTGCAACTTTGCGTTCTCGGAAGTGATCCGCAAATGCGCCGAACCGCACGGCGACCGGCCCAACACCTGGATCAACGAAGAAATCGTCGCGCTCTACGACAAGCTGTTCGACATGGGCTACGCACACAGCGTGGAAACCTGGGAGGACGACGAGCTGGTCGGCGGCCTATACGGCGTGGCCCTGGGCGGAGCGTTCTTCGGCGAAAGCATGTTCAGCCGGGCCCGCGACGCCAGCAAGGTCGCGTTGGCGCATCTGGTGGCGCGGCTCCGAATCGGCGGCTTCCGGCTGCTGGACACTCAGTTCCTGACCGACCATCTGGCGCGGTTCGGCGCGGTCGAGGTGCCGCGCGCGGACTACAAGGAGATGCTGAAGGAGGCGCTGCCGGCGCGTACCGTGTTCCCGCTCGAGTTGGACCGGTCGATCCTGGACGCGCTGCCCGATGCGCCGCGGCCCAACACGCTGGTCCCGCCGGCCCCGGCGATCAACGACAACGCTGCGGCGCGCGGCCCCGGCAAGAGCGGGGCCAGGCGCGGGGACGAGGCTTAGTCCGACCGGATCACCCGTCTCGAGACAGGGTATCAGAGCGAACGACGGCCGCGGCCGGTTCAGGCACGCCGGCCACTGACGCCTTGATCAGCAAATATCCAACCAGCGCCGAAGCGATCGAGCCGCCCAGCACGCCGAGCCGCACCGGTCCGGCCATGGACGCATCGGGGAAGGCGAGCGCGCCGATAAACAGGCTCATGGTGAAGCCGATGCCGCACAGCAGCGAGACTGCGTAGATCTGGGGCCAGGTCGTGCCCTCGGGGAGTCTCGCAAAGCCGAGCTTCACGACGACATAGCATGAACCGAAGATGCCGATCTGCTTGCCGACAAAAAGCCCCATGATGATCCCGAGGGTCACCGGCTCGAGGAATGAGGCGATGCTCATGTTGGCAAAGGAAACGCCCGCGTTGGCGAAGCCGAAAATCGGCAGCACACCGAAACTGACCCAGGCGTGCAGCTTGTGCTCCAGTTCCTCAAGCGGTCCTTCTTCCTCGCCCGGTCCTGTCGGAATGGCCATGGCGGTCAACACGCCGGCCACGGTGGCGTGCACGCCGGACTTGAGGATGGCCACCCATAGCACCACCCCCATCAAGATGTAGGCGTCGACGCGTTTCACGCCCATCCGGTTCATCACGATCATCCCGCCGAAGGTCACGGCCGCGACCAGCAGCGGCACCAACTCGAGCTTTGCGGTGTAGAACAGAGCGATCACCAGAATTGCGCCCAAATCGTCGATCACTGCGACCGCAGTGAGAAAAATTCTGAGGGCCAGCGGTACGCGCGGCCCGGCCAATCGCAAGATCGTCAGCGCGAACGCGATATCGGTCGCGGCCGGGATGGCCCACCCGCGCAGGGTTTCGGGCGACTCCCAGTTCAGCGACGCATAGATGATCGCCGGAATGGCCATACCACCAGCCGCGGCGATGCCCGGCAGAATGGCCTGTTCGCGCGTCGACAGTTCGCCTTCAACGATCTCGCGCTTGATCTCCAGACCGACCAGAAAGAAGAAGATGACCATCAGGCCATCATTGATGAACAGCAGCAGGTTCTTCTCGATCGCCAAGGGTCCGAGGACGATCGCAATCGGCTGATTGAGCAGCGCTTCATAGCCGCCCAGCAGCGGCGAGTTCGCGATGACGAGAGCTAGGGCCGAGAACACCAGCAAGACGATGCCGGCGGAGGCGCCATGTTTCATAAAGTCTTCGATTGCGCTGATCATCGGGCTCCCTCCGCCGTGCTCTCAAGCGCAGGCCCATCCGGCCTGATCGGCCGCAACCATAGCGCCCCCGGTACGGCAATCAACCGCTGGTCTCGGGCTGCTCGTCGGGGCCTTGGACGGGTGCTAGTTCCGGCTGCCGGCAGTCCTTGACCCAGACGTCATAGACCGGATGCTCCAACGCGTTAAGCGCCGGTGACGAGGCGAACATCCAGCCGGCGAAGACCGGCTTGGCCGGCTCGCCCGGCCGGTCGTCCAGGATATCCAGAAAGGCTGCGCTCTCCGGCGGCTCCTCCGGCGGGCGCTTGCGGCAACTCTTGACCTCAATGCGCAGAGTGCCGAAAGAGACGATCTCGTTGACCGGCGCATCGAATGTCGAAATCCGTGCGGTAACCTTGTCCAGCCCCTGCAGCACCGCGATCGGCATGTCGGAATAGGTGAAGTTCTGACCCACCGCAGGCGTCACGGCGACGAGCGTGGCCAGGACCAATGCCGAACGGGCCCAGCCGATCATCATGGGACCATTCGCCGCGCCGCGAACCGGAGACGGACGTAGTCGACCGACCACGTGCCGCTCGCATCCAGCAACCGCGATCGCACTGCCTCGGCGACTTCGGCCTTGACCGCCGGCCGGTCCTGCTCCGCTAGGATGTTCAGATAAGATTCGCCGAAGGTGTCGAGCCAGTCCTCCAAAGGGCCGGGCAGCGGCGTCGGGCGCTCGAACAGCTCCATGCGCTCGACCGCGAACCCGCCGGCTTCCAGTTCGGCGCGGTAGGCCTCGGGGGTCGGGAAGTACCAGGGATCGATGGCGCTAGCGGAAAATCCTCGGCGTTCGACCGCAGCTTCCAGCGCCTGCTTCACCGTCGCCACGTTGCCCGCGCCGCCGAACTCGCCGACGAACCTGCCGCCGGATTTCAGGACATGGGCCACGCCGGCGATCACCCGAGCGGGCGCTTTCATCCAGTGCAAGGCCGCGTTGGAGAACACCGCATCAAATCGGCCAGCCAGCTCAGGGCGGGTGCCAAGGGCCTCTCCGCCCAGGACTTCCGCGTTCAGGCCGCGCGACCGGCAGGCGGCGACCTGCTGTGGGCTGGCATCTACTCCGAGAACGTCAAGCCCCAGTTCGGCCAGCTTTTCGGTCAGCGCACCGTCGCCACACCCCAAGTCCAAAACGTGCTCGCCGGAGACTGGCGCGAGCCACTCGATCACCGGCTGACCGAGTTCGGCCACGAAGCCGGCATTGCGCGCGTAGCGCTGCGGATCCCAGTGCTGACTGGTTGAGGCGTGCCGATCCGGCTCCGTGCGCTCAGACGAGCTGGTCATCTATGCCATCAGTTGGAGAAGCTGAAGCTGTCCCCAGAGCCTTCCTCCTCCTCGGTGCATGAGCACCCGGTGACCGCGAGGTTAATGATGTCGCGGACCAAGCTTTCGATGTCGATCACGTCTTTGGTTTCGGTGAAGAAGGCGTCCGGTTCGATCGAGGTCGACGCGTCGCCGGGCTCGATCTTGATGTATTTGCCGCCGATCAGCCCGTCGCCGTTGATCGTGGCCAACGAGTCAGCCGGCACGCGATAGCTAGACGCGACGTTGAGCTCGACCACGGCCGTAAAATCCCGTGGATCGACGGTCTGGTCGACCACCGTGCCGATTTGAAAGCCGCCCATCTTGACCGGCGCGCCGATGCCCAGACCATCCACCCGGTTGAACCGGGCGAACACCGAATATCCCGGATCGGTATCGAGATCGCGGAAGGCGTAGCTGGTGAACACAAACAGGATGGCGATGATCAACACGGCCAGCCCCATGCCGATCTCAACGCCTCTAGTCTTAAGTCGCATCAAACGCCTCTGCTTTCCATGGCTGCAGCGCCGCTCCGGTCATCGGGTTGCCGCGTCCCGTGCCTCAATCGCTGCCGAACGCCACCTGCGCGATCTCGTCTTCCAGAGAAGACACATTGATCACTTTCTCCAAGCGGCCGCCTGGCTCAACCCGCTCCTCAGACGTGCCCGGCTGCAGGTTGATATAAGAGCCGCTAAGGACGCCGGAACTCTTGACCGAAACTTCGGTGTCGATCGGAAGCATGTAATCCCGGTCGATGTACAGCGTCACCTTGGCGATCACGTCCAGCTGATCCAGCTCCATGTTGCCGATGCTGCCGATCTGGATCCCGCCGAGCCGCACTTCCATGCCCCGCTTGACGCCGCCGATCTTATTGAAGTCGGTGTGGATCCTATAAAACTTGTCGTCGGGCACCGCGTTCACATAGTCGTCGACCGCGTTCACGACCGGCACAGCGATCACGACCAGCAGGATCAAGCCGATCAGACCTTCGACCAGGGCTTTGCTCATGACCGTTCTCCTCGCGTTCGGCTAGTTCGGGCAACTCGCAGAAGCAACTTCTTCCTCCTCTTGCGGCTTCTCGCAGAACCGCTCGCGCTCGCCCTTGGCGAACCTGACAATCTTTTCGACGAGTTCGTCCAGGATCAGGCTGTCCTGAATGTAGGAAATGGTGTCACCCGGTTTCAGCAAGGTGTCTTCGCCGCCGCCGGGATCGAGCAGGATGAACTTGCTGCCGAAGATTCCGGTGGTCTGGATGGCGGCGAAGGAGTCGGTGAACATCTCAAGCCCGTTCTGGACATCCATGGTCACCTCGACGAGGAAGTTGTCGGTATCAAGCGCCAACCCGGAGACCGTGCCCACCTGCAAACCGGCCATCAGGACCGGGTCGCCAACCTCGATGCCGTCGACCGCGGTGAACTTGGCTTTGATCTTGTAGGAGCCGGTCGGCGTGGCATCACCGGTGACCATCGCATAGGCGACGAAGGCGATCGCAACCAGAAAAACTCCCAAAGACAGCAGCGTCTCCATCCAACTACGCGTCATCTTCCGTTCCCCTCCTCGACGCCTCGGGCTCCTGCGCTCCAGGCTCCGTCGCGCCCCCTATTCAGGCGTCCACGGCTCATAGTCGCTCGACACT
>JAAUXY010051004.1_pt1 | contig 12241 bp, 15 predicted proteins | sample 7278121 | NCBI WGS metagenome assembly JAAUXY01 (sample SAMN14350117, study PRJNA611818) | marine sediment metagenome | isolation source: surface marine sediment (1.8m) | place: French Polynesia: Moorea | collected 2018-08 | reverse complement strand
CTCGAAATAGTTGCCCGGCTTGCCGAAATCGCTTAAGCCCAGGTTTTCGTAGTCGTAGCTGTGCAGGCGAGCGATCGTTGCATTGACGTCATCGTAGATCGCCGCGCGTTCATCCGGATCTGAATCGGGCAGGTCGAGGTCCCAGAAGATGCGGCCATCGACGAACTCCATGATGAAGAACATCGTGCCGATGATCTCGTCGTCCTTGCAGAGTGCGCAGGGCCTCGGCACCGGGAAGTCCGCGGCGTACAGCGCGCTGATGACCCGGTACTCGCGATCGACCGCGTGCGCGGACTTGAGCAGCTTGCCGGGCGGCTTGCGGCGCAGCACGTAGCGGCCGGACGCAGCCTCGAGCAGGTAGGTCGGGTTCGACTGGCCGCCCTTGAACTGGCGGACCGTCAGCGGGCCGTTGAAGCTCTCTACGTGGGAGGCCATCCACTCGGCCAGCCGCTCTTCGTCGAACTTCAGCGCCTCCCGGACGTCCGTCGTGCCTGTGTTCTGTTGCTGTCGGTCGGTCAAGAAAGCGCTCGATGACTACATACGGAAGATGCCCAGCGGCGACTCCGGCTCCGCCGGCGGATTCGCCGCCGCGGACAGCGCGAGTGATAGTACCTCACGCGTGTCGACCGGATCGATGACGCCGTCGTCCCAGAGGCGGGCACTCGAGTAGTAAGGGTGGCCCTGGGCCTCGTATTGCGCCCGGATCTTCTCCTCGAAGGCAGCCCTGTCCTCGTCCGCCCACTCCTCGCCGCGCGCCTGCATGCCGTCCTGACGCACCGTTGCGAGCACGCCAGCGGCCTGCTCACCGCCCATGACGGAGATGCGTGCGTTGGGCCACATCCAGAGCATGCGCGGGCTGTAGGCGCGCCCGCACATCGCGTAGTTACCAGCGCCGAAGGAGCCGCCGATAACGACCGTGAATTTCGGCACGCTGGCCGTCGCGACCGCATTGACCATCTTCGCTCCGTCCTTGGCGATGCCCGCGTGCTCGACGCGCTTGCCGACCATGAAGCCGGTGATGTTCTGCAGAAACACGAGCGGAACCCGCCGGCGATTGGAGAGCTGCACGAAATGAGCACCCTTCTGCGCCGATTCCGGGAACAGGATGCCATTATTGGCGACGATACCGACCGGGTGGCCATTGATGTGCGCAAAGCCGCAGACGAGCGTCGCACCGTAGAGCTTCTTGAACTCGTGGAATTCCGAGCCGTCGACGAGCCGCGCAATGATCTCGCGGACGTCGTACGGATACCGGTACTCGCGGGAAACGATGCCGTAGATATCCTCGGCCGGATAGGCGGGGTCCTCCGCGGCGCGCATTCCCGGGGAGCCCTGCTTGCGGTGGTTCAGGTTGTAGACGATGTCTCGGGCGATCGACAGCGCGTGCGAGTCGTCGTCGGCAAGGTGGTCTGTCACGCCGGAGATCCGCGAGTGCACGCTGCCGCCGCCGAGCGTCTCCGCGTCCACCACTTCACCGGTGGCCGCTTTCACGAGCGGCGGACCGCCGAGAAAGATCGTGCCCTGGTTGCGGACGATGATCGCTTCGTCGCACATCGCGGGTACGTAAGCGCCGCCCGCGGTGCAGGAGCCCATGACGGCGGCAATCTGCGGGATACCGCGGGCCGACAGCTGTGCCTGGTTGTAGAAAATACGGCCGAAGTGATCCCGATCGGGAAACACCTCGTCCTGCCGCGGCAGGAAAGCACCGCCCGAATCGACCAGGTAGATGCAGGGCAGGTTGTTTTGCCCGGCGATCTCCTGTGCGCGCAGGTGCTTCTTGACCGTCAACGGGTAGTAGGTCCCGCCCTTAACCGTCGCGTCGTTCGCGACGACCATGCAATCCGTGTCGTGGATGCGCCCGATGCCGGTGATGATGCCTGCCGCAGGCACATCGTCTTCGTAGACCTCGTGCGCCGCGAGCCGGCCGACCTCGAGGAACGGCGAGTCCGGGTCGAGCAGAACCTTGACGCGGTCGCGCGGCAGCAGCTTGCCGCGCGCCAGGTGTTTCTCGCGCGCACGATGTGAGCCGCCGGCCATGATCTTCTCGTCGAGTGCGCGCAGGTCCCGCGCCAGCGCCACGTTGGACTCTCGATTTTTGTCGAAGTCGGTGGAGCCGCGGTCGATCTTGGTCTTTATTCTTTTCGGCATAGCGCCTCAGCGTGTGGCTTCGAACAGCTCGCGCCCGATCAGCATGCGGCGTATTTCGCTCGTCCCGGCACCGATCTCGTAGAGCTTGGCATCCCGCCACAGGCGACCGGCCGGATACTCATTAATATAGCCGTTGCCGCCGAGGGCCTGTATCGCCTCACCGGCCATCCAGGTCGCCCTCTCGGCCGCAAGCAGGATACAGCCTGCCGCATCGAAACGGGTAGTGTCGTTGCGGTCGCAGGCTTGCGCGACGGCATAGACGTAAGCTCGGCAGGCATTCATCGTCGTGTACATGTCCGCGATCTTGCCCTGCATGAGCTGGAACTCGCCAATCGGCTGGCCGAACTGCTTGCGATCGTGTACGTAGGGCAGCACCAGGTCCATGCAGGCTCGCATGATCCCGAGCGGACCGCCCGCGAGGACGAGGCGCTCGTAGTCGAGGCCGCTCATCAGGATCGCCGCGCCCTTGCCTTGCTCGGCCAGCAGATTCGCGGCCGGCACCCGGCAGTCCTCGAACAGGACCTCGCTCGTATCCGACCCGCGCATGCCGAGCTTGTCGAGTTTCTGCGGCGTCGAGAAACCCGCCATGCCGCGTTCCACGATGAAGGCGCTCAGCTTGCGGCTGCCCGCTTCCGCGTCGGTCACGGCGTAGACGATCATCGTGTCTGCCTGCGGCGCGTTGGTGATCCACATCTTCGATCCGTTGAGGACGTAGGAATCACCGTCACGAACGGCCGTAGTCCGCATACCCATCACGTCCGAGCCCGCCCCTGGCTCGCTCATGGCCAGCGCACCGAGGTGCTCGCCCGATATCAGCGCCGGCAGGTACTTCTCCCGCTGTGCGTCGCTGCCCCAGCGATAAAGCTGGTTGATGCAAAGATTGGAGTGCGCACCGTATGACAGGCCGACCGACCCGGAGGCGCGGCTGATCTCCTCCATTGCGACGACGTGGGCGAGGTAGCCGAGTTCGGCGCCGCCCCACTGCTCCGCCACCGTGATGCCGTGCAGGCCGAGCTCACCGATCTCCGCCCACAGCTCGCGGGGAAAGACGTTGTCGTGATCCGTCTTCTCGGCAATCGGGGCAATGCGGTCGGCGGCGAAACTCTGAACCGTGTCGCGCAGCAGCGCGATGTCCTCGCCGAGACCGAAATCGAAGTCGAACATGCTCTGTTCCTTCAAATGCGATTCGGCCCCTATTGTCCTCCAGTGCCGCCGGACGCCTGTATACCACGGGGCTGGTAGGCGTCAGTCGGTTTCGTCCGCCAGTGTGTCGATGAATCGCGAGAAGAGCTCGTACTGCGAGGTGATCCTGAGCTTTGCGAACAGGTTGCGCTTGTGGACCATGACGGTGCCGGGCGCGATGTCGAGGCGGCGCGCGATCGCCTTCGTCGAGAATCCCCTTAACAATAACTGCGTCGTTTCCCGCTCGCGCTGGGTCAATAGCCCGTCGCCGAAATTCTCGAAGCACTCGGTTAGCCGACGGTGCACGCTCCGGCGCTCGTCTGCGCTTTGCTGTCGTCCCGGCCAGCGCTCCCAGAGTGCGCGCATCGCCGCGTGCACGACCGGCCGAATCTGCCGCAGGCGGTCGATGTCCACCTTGCGAAACGGCCGCTCACGGCGTGCGACCACGAGCGCCAGCGTCGTGGCATCGGCAACGTCGACCAGGTAATCGATCTCATCGCGAAGATGCGTACGCTCGCAGTACTGTCGGTAGTACTCGGACGAGTGGAAACGGTCGGGCGTTTCGTCGCGGTATCGACACACGCCGGGTTTCTCGGCGCGCAGGGCGAGCTGGTAGAGCGGATCCAGCAGGTACGGGCCGGCGAGATAGCGGTCGAGATAGTGGGTGGCAGCATCCGGCTCCAGCGTGTGATGCAGCACTTCCGGAGGCGCGAAGCTGTGGAACGCGAGCAGGCAGGTGCCCTCGTGTTCGACAACCGAGCCCACGGCGTCGATGAGCGCATCGGCGGTAGCCTCGCCAGCGTCAGCCGAAATCAGGCTGGCGACGCTGTCGAACCAGCCGCTGGATACGAACGGTGAGGACATTCAGGGCTGATAGAGCGCGGCAAACGAACCGCCCGGGTCCTCGACAACGCAGAAACGCCCGCCCGCAAGGCCGCGGGGTTCGATCACGAGACGGCCGCCATTGGCCTCGCACGCTGCGGCGCTTGCCTCGACATCGGCCACGGTGAAATAGATCAGCCATCCGGCCGGCAGCTCGGCGTTGCTGCCGCGAGCATGGCAAATCCCGGCAACGGCCTCGCCGCTTGCCGGCATCTTCATGTTGTAGTCGGCATAGTCGCCCATGCTGACGTCCTCGCTGTCGAAGCCGACCACCGCCTTGTAGAAGTCGCGAACGTTGGCGGCGTCCTCCGTTGTCATGTCGATCCAGCCGATCTTGCCAATGTCATCGCTCATCGCGGACTCCTAGAACGAGGTGAGAAACGAGGCGGCATTGCCGCCGATGGGGCCGCTGCCGGCACGCGCCGACGCGAGATACTCTTCGCCCTTCGGATAACCTTCGGGCTGCGGATTGTAGACCCGCCGGACACGGTTTGCGTGGTACAGCCTGAGCGCCGACTTGAACGGTATCACGCGTTCGGGATCGCCACCGGTCAGCTCCCGATGTAGCTGAGGCAGGCGGTACCACGGCATGTTCATGTTCGAATGATGGGCATTGTGAAAGCCGAAATTCAGTACCAGCCAGTTGAGCTTTTCGAACCTGAGCGACAGCGGGTTGGAGAACGTGTGCGCCTGCTCCCAGGCACGGTCGCCCTTGTGCGGCGATGGCTCATAGCTGAACAGGGTCAGGTTGTACGGATAGTCATGCTGCAGCATGTCCATGAAGCGCAGCACGTGCATCATCAGGAGGTAGGCGACCACGTAGAGCAGGAAAGCTTTGGGCGACAGCATAAGGACTGCGGCCAGCGCGCCAAAGCGAATAAGGATGACGGTCACGTTTCGCAGCCGCTGCTGCCGTCGCTCCGGAATGACGAACGACGTGAACACCATGATCGTGTGCATCAGCATGTCGTGTGCGGGAACGTACAGCCGCTCCAGCCTACGGACGAGATTCGTGAAGCGTGGATGCCGTTCGAAGAAACCATCGTAGTCGAACCAGACGATGTCGTCGTTGTCGACGTGGTGGCGGAAGTGCTTGTACCGCATGTCCTCGTAGGTGCCGTAGGCGGCACCGCACAGCCAGCTCATTGCCCGGCCCAGCCACGCATTGCGGCGGCTGTCGGCAAACACGGTGTTATGTCCACACTCGTGGATCATGTAGGCAGCGATGACCATGCCGTGTGCGAGCACGAGCGTCGCGACGGCGTTGACGAGCCAGTGGGTGTGAAACAGCCCGATCCAGCCGGCCACGTAGGCACAGACGGCGTACAGCACGGCACCGCCGTGGTAGTACGCGCCGTCGGAATCACGAAAGATGCTTGCGTTCGCGGTCATGGTAGGCGGCGCCGGCGCGGGGACGTACCTACACTTGGCGCCGGCGGATTGCTAGCATATCGCATCCGCTGCCCAGGAGTCTGCCCGCATGAAGCTCGTAACCGCCATCGTCAAACCGTTTCGCCTCGATGACGTCCGTAACGCCCTGGCAGAGGTGGGCATCCAGGGCATGACGGTCACGGAGGTAAAGGGCTTCGGGCGCCAGCGCGGCCACACCGAGCTCTACCGCGGCGCGGAGTACGTTGTCGACTTCCTGCCGAAGGCAAAAATCGAGGTTGCCGTCACCGACGACCTCGTCGAACGGACCGTCGAAGCCATTATCGATAGCGCCAAAACCGGCAAGGTCGGCGACGGCAAGATCTTCGTGACCGACCTCGAGAAAGTCTGGCGTATCCGGACCGGTGAGACTGACGACGGCGCACTTTAGCCGACGGCCGCGATTAGCACCCGCGCCAGCATGAACCACAACGCTGCCGCGCCCAGCACGTAAAACACGAACCTGAGCATCACGACGTTGATCGTGCAGTGCACGAGGCTGTGCAGCACCCTGAATCCGAGAAACGCCCATGCCGAGATTACGTGCAGCGGGTCGACGCCATTGGTGACGAACAGGTACAGGCAGAGCGCATAGAAGATGACCGGTAACTCGAACAGGTTGCGCAGGTTGTTGGCCGCACAGGCGACGTCTTCGCTGAAAATCTCCGTCGCCCGCTCGGGAGTACGCAGCCGCTCTGCGCCGATCCGGTTGACGTGCATGAAGTGAATGCGGCGAACATACATGTAGGTCCAGACGGCAAACGTCAGCACGCACATGCCGATGAATGGCGCGAATATCCCGTCGCCCGCAGTAGCCTGCATGGTGTCAGCTCCCGACCATGCAGAACGCATTGAGCTTGTTGCCGTCGAGGTCGCGGAAATAAGCTGCATAGAAACCGCCATTGCGCTCACCCGGCGGACCTTCGTCCGTGCCGCCTAGTTCAAGCGCTTTCGCGTGGACGGCATCGACCAACTCCGTCGAACCTGCGGCGATCGCGATCATGACACCGTTGCCCACTGTCGCGGGCTTGCCGTCGTAAGGCGTGATCACCGAGATGCCCGGCTCCTGCATGCTGCGGCCCCAGGCAATATAGTTGTCGCCCTCCATGAGCCGCCCTGCGCCGATTGTTGCGAATAACTCGTCGTAGAAAGCCGCCGCCCTGTCGATATCGTTCGTACCGAGTGTGATGTAGCCGATCATTGCTTGCCCTCCCCTGCCGGCGTACTAACCGACCAGCATGCTACGCCAAATCCCGAGCTTTTTGTCGAACGGCATGGCCGCGTGCGCGGGGCTCGTCGACGGCAGGCCGACGAGGATCGGCGCATCGTCCGACAGCGTATCGGCGACGAAACGTCGAAACAGCTGCTCCGCTTTACGGCCGTTGAAGAACACGCGTGTGACCTCGGGGTGGCCTGCCAGGAAGCCACGGAAGTCATTGGCCTGCGCGGTGTCCATTGCGATGTCGGCGTCGAGGCTGCCGGGCCTCACGGAGCTCGCCAGAACGTCCCAGAGTGCGATTCGCTGCTCGGTGAGCTGCCGACAACGCTGCTCGTAGTCGCCGCCGATGCCGTAGAGCTCCTCCATGATTCGCCAGAAAGCGTTACGCGGATGTGCGTAGTACTCCTGCGCGGCGATCGAGCGCTCGCCCGGCAGGCTGCCCAGTATCAGCAGCCTTGCATCGCTCTGCGCGACCGGCGGAAAACCGGCGGACGCTTTCCTGCCCTCAGATCCGGCCATCGAGATAGGCACGCCGGCGGCGCTCGGGCAGTTTTTCGATCGCATAGCGCAACATCGTGCGCGGCATGTCCCGGTAGTGCCGGCCGAGAAACGCCTCGAGAGCATTGCGATCACGATTGCCAATCTCGCGCAGCATCCAGCCGGTTACCTTGTGAATGAGATCTTCGTCGTCGTCGAGCAGCTGCTTCGCGATCCGCAAGGCGTCGTCGAAATCGCCGCCACGTATGAAATGGTAGGTCGCCATCATCGCGATGCGCCTCTCCCAAAGGCTCTCCGACGCGGCCAGTACATCGAGCGCGGCCCGGTCCCGGGTTTCGAGCCAGGCTCCGACGATCTTGTGCGCCGAACTGTCGACGATGTCCCAGTTGTTGATATAGCGCGTATTGGCGAGATACGCGTCGATGACGCGCGCACGCGTCTCCTCGTCGCCGCGCTCGAACATATCGACGAGCATCAGCACGGCGAGCAGTCGCTCCTCGTGATACGCGGACTTCAACAGCGCCAGCGTCGTCCTGAGCGACGTATTGCGAAAGCGCCGCGCTATTTTGCGCGTGACCGGAACGCGAATCCCGAGGAACCGATCGCCCTCGCCGTATTCACCCTTGCCGGTCTTGAAGAATCGCGCCGAGTGCTCTGCGATGGCGGCATCGCCCAGAGGGCGGAATTCCGCCCGGATCGATCGCAGCGTCGGTGTGGCGTCGTTTCTGGGCATGGCAGCAGGATATGCGCATCGCTCGGGTTGCGGCCGCCGAGTATAAATCAGGCTTTGCGAGGAGACTCCGTGATGATCAAGAAACTGCCAGGGATGGTGCTCGTCGGCATTGTGCTCGCGACCAGCAGTGCAACCGAGGCGAAGAGCAAGTGCGACGAGGCGGCCTGCGCCGACGTCAAGGCCCAGATTCGGGAGATCCAGGACCGCATGCGCTCGGGATATACACGCGCGCAGGGCGAACGTTACGAGGCGCGATTGCGAAGGCTGCGCGACAAGCGCCGGCGTATCTGCCGCTAGCCCGAGTTGAGATGCAGCATGCGCTTGGCCAGCGCTTCCATGTCACCGTGGTCGCGGTGCCGCATCACGGGGTCATCGGCCGTGATGTTCATGCCGCGAACGACCTTGCGCAGGACCTTGCCGTCCCCGCTCACATCGAAGTCGATGATGTTCAGGCAGCAGGTCGCCTGGTCGATGAGCCCGAAGCCGTCAAGGCCGACGCCGGTTACCCAGCCAAGCACCGCCGAATTCGTGCCGCCGTGCGCAAACACGGCAAGGTTGTTCCAGTCGTCTTCGGCGAGAACTGCCTCAATCGCGTGGACGATGCGCGCGTAAAAGTCGCCGTAGCGCTCGCCCCTTAGAAACGTCGCCTCCGGGTCATGAGCCCGCCAGTGTGAGAAGGCGATATCGCTGACGATATCGTAGCCGCCCGCAGACTCGCCCTTCTGCGGCCGGATTTCTTCCAGCGATGGCCGACGTTCCAGCTCGACGTCCCGCGAGCCGAGCACGGCCTCTCCGGTCTGCACGGTTCGCGGCAGCCCGGAGCAGATGGCCCGATCGACGTGCACCCCGTCGAACAGCTTGGCCATTGCGGAAGCTTGCACAACGCCGCGCTCGTTGAGCGACACGACATCGGGATCGGGCACCCAGGCACCGCTGGCGTCGATGTAGTCGACCGAGCCGTGCCGGAACAGGTACATGCGCCGGCGGCGCGCGCCATCGAGAGCGGTACGATTGACCATCTCAGTAACCTTGCTCCGGGTCGACGACGTTCAGGAGCGCATCGCCGGCCACGTAGCGCGTGAGGTTCTCGCGCAGCAGGGCCAGGTGGCGTTCACGCTGGCTCGCGGCGCCGGCGACGTGTGGCGTAATCATCACGTTCTCCATCGTCCACAACGGGTGCGCCGACGGCAGCGGCTCAGGGTCGGTGACGTCGAGGCCGGCGGCCGAAAGACGGCCGTCCTCGAGCGCCGCTACGAGGTCGGCCGTTACGACAGTTTTGCCGCGACCGACGTTGATGAAGATGGCGCCCGGTTTGACGGCATCGAAGAACGCCGCGCCGAACAGGCCCGTCGTCTCGGGTGTCAGCGGCAGTGCGTTCACGATGACGTCGGCCTTGGCGGCGAGTTCAAGCAGCTCGTCGGCGAGGCCGACATACTCGACGAAATCCGGACCGGAGCGTGAGCTGTTGCGCGTGCCGTAGACGGTCATGCCGAGCGCCGACGCACGGCGCGCCACCTCCGTGCCGATGCCGCCGAGGCCGACGACGAGCATGGTGCGGCCGCCGAGAGCAATCATCTCGAAGCTGTCCGGCCGCCGGTTCCAGCCCCCTTCGGGCATGACCTTGCTGTACTGCACGATACCGCGGCTCAACGAGAGCGTCATGGCGATCGCGTGTTCCGCGATGACGGGTGACGACATCTTCTGCATGTTGGTCAGCACGACGTCGCCATTGCGGACGGCGTCGACAGCCAGGCAGCGTTCCGCCCCCGCGCCGAAAATCTGCACCCAGTTCAGCCGCTCCCCGGCATCAACGAGGTCGCTGGAGCAGAACCCGATCAGCGCGTCGGCCGTGGCAATGTGCTCGCGCACCTGGTTCATTGTCGTGACGCGAACGATCTCCACGCCGGGCAGCTTGCTTTCGTAGTCGGCATCGATGCCCGGAATGGGGCGGAGGACGATCTTGGCGGGCGGTCGCCAGCCCGGCCGGTCACGCATCGGTACCCGTCCGGCCTCGATCCCGGAATCGTCGATGAGTTGCTGGATGTCGACATCGGCCAACGCCGGCGACGTAAGAACGAACTGGGCCGCGAACAGCACGAACGCAACTCGGAGCATGGCGATTCCTGGATTGATAAACGGTCGCACAGGATACGGTGTTTCAACGGCGGGGTCTCGCCCAATGAAAAACGGCCCGACGAGAGCGCCGGGCCGCTATCGAATCATTGGCCTCAGGCCGGGAAGAAGTCGATCGGCTTCGTTGTCGTAATCGGTTCGACGGAACGCGACTCGAAGCGGAACAGCTTGACGCGCTGCACCAGCTTCTGCTCGAGCTCGGGGTCACCGAGTTCGCTGGAGACGATCTCACAGGCTGTCACGCTGCCGTCCGGCGCAATCGTCAGACGCAGAACAACCTTGCCCTGCAGCGACGGGTCGCGGCGAAGCGCACGATTGTAGAGTGCGAATATTGCGCCCTTGTTCTGGTCGAAGACCAGCTCGATTTCCTGGCGCGAGCGTGCAGCACCGCCCCCGGTGCCCTCGCGACGCGCGCCGCCGCCGGCGTTCTGGCCGATTCCGGCTACCGGGCTCGCGACCTGGGTCGTGTTGCGGCCGACAATGCCCGTGCCACCGGTGTTGCGGCTCATGTTGGCGGTGTTGATGCCGCCGGAGGCCGCGCCGGCCTTCGACGTGATCATGGAGCGTTCGTTGCGCTGCGCCTCACCGACCGACGCCGTCAAATCACGATCGTCGGCGACGCTGTCCAGCAGGTCGTTGTCGACGAGACTCGACAGGTCCTCGGCGAAGGTAAAGGCTGCCTGTGCCTGTTCACGCGCGACCTCAGTCTGGTCGGGAACGGGCTCCGGCTCGGGAATGGGTTCCGGCTCGGGCTCGGGCTCGGTCTCCGCGACCTGCTCCGGCTCGGGCTCAGGCTCGTCGGGTTCCGGCTCTGGCTCGGGCTCCGGCGGCGGCGGCGGCGGCAGCGGCTTCTCCTCGAGCATCAGCTGCGCGATACGCGGCGGAATTTCAATAACCTCGTAGGGATCCGGCTCGGGCGTCGGGATGAACGGCCAGACCAGTCCGAGCACCGCACAAATGACGAATATCGTCCCGAGCAGACGCTGGAACTTGCGCTCCTGGTCGTAATCGGACGTCCAGGGCAGGTCGTACTCTCTGAAGAACGGTAAATCCACGCGCGACTCCTAAGCCATTCCCTGCGCTCTAGCGCGACGCCTGCAGGCTGTCGAGCTTGTCCGAGCTCTTCTGCAGGACCGCCAGCGATATCTGCCCGTAATCCGATGCCGTACAGGTCGCCATAACTTTCTTCAGCAGGCTGTACGGGATGTCCTTGTCACCCATGATCGTGACTTCGCGTCCGGCGATGTCATCCTGGGCCTCGCGGCGAAGCACGCGATCGTTTTGCGACTTCAGCGCCTGCCGCAGCGGCGCGATGTCGTTGTCTTTCTGGGCCATGACGTCCGCGATCTTCGCGACCGGCGTGCCCTGCACGATGATGTCTTCGCGGCCAATCATGATGACGACCGTTTCCTTGGCCTTCTCCTCCGCGATCGACTCTGGCAGCTTCAGGTCTTTCTCGTTCGGTAGTGTCTCCACGTCCGACGAGTTCACGAGCAGGAAGAACACGAGGATCGTGAAGATATCCATGAGCGACACCAGGTTCAGCGCGGACGAACGGGCGTTGCGCTTGTGGTGTTTCGCCATGCGTTTGGCGCGGCCGGATTTGACCATCAGGCACCTCCACCGACCGGCGCATCGCCGACCGAAATGTTCGGGAACAGCTCGTTACGGACGATCGTGTCGCCATCCACTTCCTGTTCGAGGCGAACCCGGTCGAACACCTGTACCAGCGTGTCGTAGGGGATGTCCTGCTCGAACAGGATGGATGCGTCGGTCTTCGCCGGGTAACGTTTCTTGAGTTCCGACAGCTTGACGCTCAGCGCCTCGTAGTCGTATTCGCCATCTGCGGTGTTCGGGTAGATCCCGAGCAGCCCCTGGTTGCGGTCGCCGACTTCAATCTTGTTCTTACGAACGATGACTTCCAGCTGGAACGTCTGGTCCTGCGGCTCGACGGGCTCGGTAGAGGAGCCGGGCAGATTCAGTTCGAGAATCGCCAGGCGCGAGAACACCGCCGTGAT
>JAAUXY010009760.1_pt1 | contig 12241 bp, 5 predicted proteins | sample 7278121 | NCBI WGS metagenome assembly JAAUXY01 (sample SAMN14350117, study PRJNA611818) | marine sediment metagenome | isolation source: surface marine sediment (1.8m) | place: French Polynesia: Moorea | collected 2018-08 | reverse complement strand
GATACCAAACGCGGCTTGGTATATGAAAGGGATTTCTTGCAATCCGATCAGTAGCAGCGCCGTATATTACCCCTACGTTCTGTATGAATACTGTCCATCAGAGCGTGGACAAGGAGAGACAGGTGGCCGAAGCGAATAATAAGTGGGGCCTCCTGGAGTCTCAGCAGAGTGAAGACGCCGAACGCCAGCGCGCCATCGCCGACCCGGGCGACTATCACGGTGACATCGCTGCTGCAGAGCTCCACTGGTACGACGCTGCGAGCCAACGCTGGCTCAACTGCAGTCCAGCAGACGATGCCTGGCACGCTATCAGTGGGTCTGGCGGCAACAGAACTACAGCAGACGACCTGTCAGCCGACTGGCGCCCCTGGACAACCGCACTCGACGAATCTGACGCCCCGTTCTTCCGCTGGTTCTGTGGCGCTCACACCAATGCCTGCTTCAATGAAGTGGATCGCCACGTGCTGGCGGGGCGCGGCAGCCAGACCGCCATCATTTTCGAAGGGGACCGCTGGGACCCCTCCAAGCACGATGGCAAGGGCGGGCCTGTATTTGAGCGCGAAATCAGCTACCGCGAATTGCTGATCGAGACCGTGCTGCGCGCCGAGGTACTGGCTTCGCTGGGACTGCAATGCGGCGACCGGGTGGCGTTCAACCTGCCCAATATCCTCGACCAGGTTTACTACACGCTCGCCGCCAAGCGGCTGGGCATCATCTATACGCCGGTGTTCGGCGGCTTCTCCGCCAAGACCCTGTCGGACCGCATCTACGACGCCGGCGCCAGGGTGGTAGTCACCGCCGACGGCGGTTACCGCAATGCCGAGGTGGTGGCCTACAAGGAAACCTATACCGATCCCGCACTGGACAACTACCTGCCGCTGAAAACCGCCCTCGCCGCCTTCGAACAAGCGCTGGGTCAGTTCCAACTCGGTGACACGGCCGCCAGGCTCATCGAGTCGGTGGCGACAGCACTCGCCGGCGAGATCACCATCGAGCGCAGCGACCTGATGCGCGAACTGGGCTCTGCCCTGTCCCGGGAGCACGGCCTGCCTGCCGAGCAATCAGCGGAGCTGCGCACCGCCGTTGCCCGGCAACTGGCCGATGCCGGGCACAACGTGGAAACCGTGGTAGTTGTGCGCTACACGGGCCAGGATGTGGTTGAACAGGCCCGCGACCGCTGGTCGCACGACCTGCAGGCCGAGGCCACCGAGCGGGTGCTGGCCGCCGCGGGATGTGCAGATCGGGACGCACTCGAGGCGCTCGACGACGCAGCCCTCTGGCAAGCCCTGAATGCCAGCCAACCGGCCCTCCCGGTGGAGGCCAACTGGCCCCTGTTCATCATCTACACCTCGGGTTCAACCGGTAAGCCCAAGGGCGTGGTGCACACCCACGGCGGCTGGCTAGCGGGCATCACCCACACCATGCGCACGGTGTTCAACGCCGATGTCGATGACCGGCTCTACGTCATTGCCGACCCGGGCTGGATTACCGGGCAGGCTTACCTGCTGGCAGCTCCGCTGTCTCGCGGCATGACCACGATCATCCATGAAGGCTCGCCACTGTTTCCCCATGCGGGCCGTTTCTCCTCGATCATCGAGCGCCACGGTGCCACGGTCTTCAAGGCCGGCTCTACGTTCCTGAAAGCCGTAATGACCGACCCGGCCAGCACCGAGGATATGGCCGCCTACGACATGTCGAGCCTGCACGCGGGCACCTTTTGCGCGGAGCCGGTGTCTCCGGCGGTGCAACAGTTCGCGATGGATCGGGTCTGCAATCACTACATCAACTCCTACTGGGCCACGGAACACGGCGGTATCGTGTTTTCCTGTCCCTGGGGTGACTTCAAGCCACTGGCGGCAGATGCCAAGACCTGGCCCCTGCCGTGGATCCAGGCGGAAGTGCGGGTCGCCACCGCCAACGATGAGACAGGCCGCGTCAGCGAGTGGCGCCGAGCTGAGGCGGGCGAGAAGGGCGAGCTGGTGATCACCCGTCCCTACCCGTACCTGGCACGCACTATCTGGGGCCAGGCTGACAAACTTGGCGACGATGACTGGCAGGGAGATATCGAGCGCTTCCACGACGTCTATTTTTCCCGCTGGCCCGGCGACCTCGCCTATACCCAGGGCGATTATGCCCGCAGCCATGAAGACGGCGCCTTTACCCTGCACGGCCGCTCCGATGATGTGATCAATGTCAGCGGCCACCGCATCGGCACCGAGGAAATTGAAGGCGCCCTGCTGCGGGACAAGACCCTCAGGGCCGACTCTCCGGTCGGCAACGCCGTGGTGGTGGGGGCTCCGCACGACGAGAAAGGCGAGACGCCGGTCGCCTTCCTGGTCGCTGCGCCCGGCAAGAAGCTCACCGATGACGACCTGGCACGACTGCAGGGCCTGGTGCGCAGCGAAAAAGGTGCCACCGCGGTGCCTTCGGACTTCCTGGTGGTATCGGCCTTCCCGGAAACCCGCTCCGGCAAGTACATGCGCAGGACCCTGCGCGCAATCCTGCTGGAAGAGCCGCTCGGCGACCTGTCCACGCTGCGCAACCCCGAAGTGGTTGAGGAGATCAGCAAGGCGGTGGAACAGTGGAAGGCCTTCGGCCGCCTCGCCGAGGCCCGGCAGATCGTCCAGTCCTGGCGCTACCTGCGGGTAGAGACCCACGAGATCGCAGCGGGCAGGAATGTCGCGCTGCTGATTGTGGACTCCCCACCGGTTAACTCCCTCAACGAGCGTTCGCTGGACGAGTTCAACACGGTGCTGCAGCACCTGGTCCATCAGCAGTCCATTGCCGCCATTGTGGTTACCGGGGCCCGCAGTGCCTTCGTAGCCGGAGCCGACGTCAAGGAATTGCTGGAAGTGGGCGAGGCCGGCGATATGGACTCGGCGCGCACGCCGCCGAACGCTGCCCATACCGCGTTCTCTACCCTTGAGAACATTGGCAAGCCAGTGATTGCCGCGGTCAACGGCCCAGCACTCGGCGGCGGTTGTGAGCTGGTGCTGGCCTGCGGCTATGTGGTGGCTGACCAGAATGCCCGCTTCGGCCAGCCGGAGATCAACCTCAACCTGTTGCCCGGCTACGGCGGCAGCCAGCGCCTGCCACGCCGGTTGCACCATCGCCGAGGCCGCGACGGCATGCTGGAGGCGGTCCGCATCATCGCCAATGGCCGTACCCTTGACGCGGTCGAAGCCCGGGAAGCCGGCCTGGTCGATACCGTGGTCGGCGACGACGGCCGCGGCCCGGTTGCTGTTTCCATGGACCTGTTGCGCGCCTTCTTTGCCGGCGGCGGACCGCTGGTGGCGGCCATGGAGCAGCGCGAGGCCTACCTGGGCAGTCTCGAACAACCCTTGCCCTACGACGATGCCATGCTGGCCGATGCGCGGCTGGCGCCTACCCTGGCCCAGGCCAGGGCCTCCGGGCGTGGCCATGTGATAGACCGCATTCTCGACGCCATCGGCACCGGTGCCACCGCGGGCCAGGCGGCGGGCCTCAAGCACGAGGCGGAATTGTTTGCCCAGGCAGTCTGTGATCCGCAGTCCGGTCCGGTCGGAATCCGCGCTTTCCTCGAACGTCGCTCGGCGGCACTGCCGGTCAAGTACACCGAGGTGCCCCCCTATCCCGACGAGGACACGCGCAAGGCGCTGGGCGAGGCGGGCCGACTGCTAGCTCCAGGCGCAAGCTTCTTCCCGGGCGTGACGCCGGTCCCGGAGTACCAGTACGGTCTGGGCGTGGCCAGGAATCCCGACAACGGTGAGCCGGCCCACGGCGACCCCGTCGACGCGGAAAAGCTGTTGGTGTTCGAAACCCCGCGACCCGGCCCCAACGAGGCGCTGGTCTACGTGCTGGCCTCAGAGATGAATTTCAACGACATCTGGGCCATCACCGGCATTCCCGTGTCACCCTTCGATGCGCGCGACGCCGATGTGCAGGTGACCGGCTCCGGCGGCGTGGCCCTGGTAGCTGAACTGGGCGAGGAGCTGGTGCGCGAGGGGCGACTGGCCGTGGGCGACATCGTCACCATCTACTCGGGCCAGAGCGAGCTGCTCTCACCCGACCAGGGCCTGGACCCGATGGCAGCCGACTTCCGCATCCAGGGCTATGAACGCAATGATGGCAGCCACGCCCAGTTCCTGGTGGTGCAGGGCCCGCAGCTGCACGCCAAGCTGCCGGGGCTGACCCTGGAAGAGGCCGGCTCCTATGGCCTGACCATGGGCACTATCCATCGCGCCCTGTTTACCACGCTGAATATCCAGCCCGGGCGGCGGCTGTTCGTGGAGGGCGCAGCTACCGGCACCGGCTACGACTGCCTGCGCTCGGCGCTGCGCTCCGGCCTCACGGCACTGGGTATGGTATCCAGTGATGACCGCGGCGAGCGGGTGCGCGCTGAGGGCGGCCACGCCATCAATCGCAAGGACCCGCGCTGGTCAGATATCTTCACGCCGGTTCCCGACGACCCGGCCGCCTGGCCTGCCTGGGAGCGTGCCGGCGAGGCCTTCGTTCGGGAGGCAGAACAGCTGGCCGGCGGCCCGCTCGACTACGTGGTGTCCCACGCCGGTGAAACCGCCTTTTCCCGCTCGTTCCAGCTGCTGGGCGAGAACGGGGTACTGACCTTTTACGGCGCTTCCTCGGGCTATCGCTTCTCCTTCATGGGTAAACCCGGAACCTCTCGCCCAGCCGACATGTTTGCCCGCGCCGGGTTGCGCGCCGGCAACAGCCTGCTGGTGGTTTATGGCCCCGGCGCCGAGGACGGCATCGTCGACCCGGTAGCGGTGGAAGCGATCGAAGTCGGCTGCACCCTGGGCGCCCAGGTCGCCGTGCTCACCGACACGGTACCCCAGCGCGAGTTCGTCAGCTCCCTGGGCTTCGGTACCCGCATGACCGGTGTGGTCAGCATCGAGGAGCTCAAGCGCCGCTTTGGCGACGAGTTCGACCCGCCCGGGCCCTTTGCCCCGCTGCCCGATCCGTTCACCGAGTCGCCGGCCTTCAAGGAGGCGGTGCGCCGCTTCTCCGACCGCACGCTCAAGCCAGTGGGTTCGGCGATCGCACCGCTGCTGCGCAACACTCTCGACCGTCGCGGCCTGCCCGACGTGGTATTCGAGCGCAGTGGCCGCGACGGACTGGCGCTGGCCACGTCGCTGGTGAAACCCAACGTCGGCAAGGTGGTATACGCCGAGGACCTGGCGGGCTGCCGCCTCAGTTTCTATGCGCCGCAGGTATGGATGCGCCAGCGCAGGATTCTCATGCCCAGCGCAGAGATTCGCGGCACTCACCTCAATACCGCCCGCGAGTTTTCTGAGATGCAGGAGCGCATCGCCGCCGGCCTTATCGACATCATGCCGCCGGTGCCCGTGGGCATGAGTGGCGTGGCCGAGGCGCACCAGGCCATGTGGGAAAACCGCCATGCCGGCGCCAACTACGTCGCCCTGCACGCCTTGCCGCGGCTGGGCCTGAAAACCCGGGACGAGCTCTACCGCGCCTGGGCCATCCGTGACGCCGAAGAGCGTGGCGAAACCTTTGAACGCATTGATACCGGATCCGCTGGAGCGCTGCGATGAACGAAATGACCGATTTGCAAGACCTTGCCATCACCGACAGCCGCACTGGCCGACGGTTGGAAAACAAGACCGTAATCCTCACCGGCGCCGCCGGCTCCATCGGCAGCTTTATCACTCCGCAGCTGCTGCGTGAGGGCGCGCGGGTGGTAATGACCGGGCGCGACGGCGACAAACTCAATGCCTTCATCGACGAGCTGGTGGCCGAGGGTTTCCCTCGCGAAGCCATGGTTAGCGCGGTCGGAGACTGCGCCGACCCCGAGGTGTGCCGGGAAATCGTGGCCGCGGCCATGGACAACTTTGGCAGCCTCGAGGTGTTGATCAACAACGCCGGTGCCGCGGGCCCCAAGTTCACCCTGCGGGATATCCCCTTTACCGACGTGGAGATGCGCGCCAGCGGCGACGACATGACCATGTTCGATTCTGCCATGAACCTGTTGGCCTCACCCTGGAATATGGCGCGCGCAGCGGCGGCGCACATGTCCGTCGGCGGCGCCATCATCAACGTTTCCACCATCTTCTCGCGCACCCACTACTTTGGCCGTATTCCCTACGTGGTGCCCAAGAGCGGCCTGAACGCCCTGTCCAAGGGCCTGGCCATCGAGCTGGGCGAAGACAAGGGCATACGCGTTAACACCCTGTTCCCCGGGCCGGTCAAATCCCAACGTATCGACACCGTTTTTGCCCGCATGGACGAGCTGCAGAGCAAGCCGTCAGGCAGCACCGGGCAGGAGTTCCGCGACCTGATGATCACCACCCGGGATGACGATGGCGATGAAAAGGGCGAGCTGGGCTATCGCTACCCGACCCCATCGGATGTGGCCTCCACCCTGGTGTGGCTCGCCTCCGACGAATCGGCTGCACTCTCGGGCCACCATGTCGAGGTGACCAACGGCATGCAGGTGCCGGCCCAGAGTCGCACCAAGCTGGTGTCCTGGCCCGATAAGCGCCTGGAGGACCTGAGCGACAGTGTGGTGCTTATCCTCGCCGGTTCCGACTACGAGGAAGCGCTGGTATTTGCCGAGCGCCACCTGGAGAGCGGCGCCCAGGTGCTGCTGGCCTTCCGCACCCTGCAGGCGCTGGGCAATGCCCGCGGCGTGGTGCAGTCCCGCGGCCTGGACAGCATCCAGTTATCCCACCTGGACCCGCTGCGGCGTGAATCGGTAGACCGCACCATGCAATTCATCGAGGACCAGTACGGCCGTCTCGACGGCGTCATTGTGCTGCCCCGGGAGCCCAACGGCACCCACGGCTACTCACTGTGCTCCGCTACCGACGAGGACGTCGAGAATTTCGTGCGCGACGAAATCGTCTCACCGGTCGCCTTTGCCTCTACCCTGGCCACCAACCTCAAGCGCTGGTATGACAAGGGCGAGCCACCGGCCATTACCTATGTCACCAACCCCAGCGACCAGCACGGCAACCTCATGAACGAGGTGATCCGTGCCTCCATCGAGGCCCTGATTCGCGGTTGGCGTCACGAGGACGAAGCACTGACTGCCCGCGGCGACATCGGCTGGTCGGTGCTGCCCAACCAGCTGGTGCGCTTCGACAGCGAGGACGAGGACAACCTCAAGTACTCCGCAGACTGGACCGCCACCCTAACCAACCGGGTGCGCAAGATGGACCCGATCAACCTGTGGGTGCCGCAGAGCATCAAGCGCTCCACAGGCAAAGCCGACATGCCCGCTGCAATCCAGCGGGTGCTTCCCGGCCTGCACAAGGGCAAAACCGCCGTTATCACCGGCGGCAGCCTCGGCATCGGCCTGCAGCTGGGTCGCTACCTGGCCGTGGCCGGGGCCCGGGTGCTGCTCAGCGCACGCAGCGAGAGCAAGCTCAACGAGGCCCGCGACATGATCGTCGACGAGCTGCGGGGTGTAGGTTACCCGCGCCCCGAGGAAAGGGTGCACATCCTGCCGGACATTGACGTTGGCGACGACAACGCCCTGGAGACCCTGTTCCAGCACTCCATCGACCTGTTCGGCCATGTGGACTTCCTGATCAACAATGCCGGCATCTCCGGCGCGGAAGAGATGGTGGTAGACATGAGCCTGGCGGACTGGAACCGCACCATGCAGGCCAACCTGATTTCCAACTACGGACTGATTCGCAAATACGCGCCGCTGATGAAGGAGCAGGGCTCGGGCTCGGTACTCAACGTGTCGAGCTACTTCGGTGGCGAGAAATATGTGGCGGTCGCCTACCCCAATCGCGCCGACTACGCGGTGTCGAAAGCCGGCCAGCGGGTGTTGGCGGAGATTCTCTCCCGCCACCTGGGCCCGGAAATCCAGATCAACGCCCTCGCCCCGGGCCCGGTAGACGGCGCCCGCCTGCGCGGGCTGGGCGGCGCACCCGGCCTGTTTGAGAGACGCGGCCGACTGGTGCTGGAGAACAAGCGCCTCAACCAGGTACACGCGGCGCTCATCACCGCCGTCCAGGGTGGTTTCGCGGCCGAGGAGCTGCTGGGCCTGGCGGTCAACGAACTCTCCAAGCTGCCCAGCGCCAACCGCATGCCCAAGCCCCTGGCCAAGCTGTTTGCCCAGGTCGCCGATTCGCGCGGCACCGGCAGCGCGTCACGCTTCCTGCTCAACCAGGGGCTGGCGGAAAAACTCATGAGCCGCCTGGTACTCGGCGCGGTGTTCACCGAAGAGATGGCGGAGCAGTTTCTCGGCAAGTTTGCCGATGCGCCGGCGCCTTTCTTTGACCAGAAATCCATCGAGCGCTCCGCGGACCAGATCGAGTCGGGCATTCTCAACCGGCTGCACCTGCACAAGATGCCCACCGATGAACAGGTGGGCCTGTCCACCGTGTTCCACCTGGCGGACGACATCGTCAGCGGCGAGACCTGGCACCCCTCCGGCGGCCTCAAGTTTGACCGCTCGGTGACCGAGGGAGAGCTGCTGCTGCCCGCCGGCAAGGAAGACCTGGCCAAGCTCAAGGGCAAGCGGGTAGTACTGATCGGCGACTGCATGCGCGAGGAACTCGCGGCCATGGCAACCGGCTTCGTCGCACAGAAGGTGGCAAGCCTGCGCGTGCTGACCCACAGCGAGGAAGCCGCCGACGAACTCAAGCATGCCTTCAAGGCCGGCAAGTCCTGCGACGTCGAGGTGCGCGCCATCGGTGACGACCTGGAGGGCGCACTCGACGGCATACTCCGCGAGGACGGGGGCTTTGACGTGGTGGTTTGCAGCCCCTTCGCGCGGCTGCCAATGAGTGCACTGGCGGCGGAGCGCAACGAGAAGTGGAACCGGGTGCTGAGCGACGAACAGTTCAGCGCGCTGGTGCACGATCAGCTCACCCACCACTTCCGGGTGGCGCGCTGTGCGGCACTGGTACCCAGCTGCCAGATCGTGCTGCTGACCCCGGACACCTCGCTGGCCTCATCCCGTGAAGAGTTCGCCCTGGCGCTGTTCGTAAAGAATTCGCTACACGCGTTCACGGTGACCCTGGGCGTGGAGACCGAACGGCTGCCAACGGTACCCGCGGTCAACCAGGTGCAGCTGACACGCCGCGCCCGCACCGAAGAGCCTTCCAATGACCAGGAGCTCGCCGAGGAAATGGAGCGCCTCGTGCATGCGGTGCTGCAATGTGCGGTGCCGGCACCCAGCCCGTCGGAGAGCCGCTACCTGTCGAAGATCTTCCGCGGGAACGCCGTCACGGTATAGATCACTGCCGATACAGAAGCGGCGAGCCAGCCTCGCCGCTATCCCTCATCTCCGTAATCCGCAGGCAAGGCCGGGGGCTGCAGGCCTTCTCTTGCGTTTGTAGCCAACTGGACTAGAGTTTTTACAGGACACCCATATAACAACAATAGGGAGAGGTGGTTTGCGAAGCACGGAACTCCTGCCGTTTGTTGTCTACTTTGCCGCCGTCATCCTGCTGGTGGCCACCATGCTGGGCCTATCCTGGCTGCTGGGGCAGCGTCGTGCCAATAAAGCCACCAACATGCCCTTCGAGTCGGGCGTTATCTCGGTCGGCTCCTCCCAGATCCAGCTGTCCGTCGAGTTCTACCTGATTGCCATCTTCTTCGTGATCTTCGACCTGGAGACCGTTTTCATTTTTGCCTGGGCCATCGCCTTCTTTGAGCTGGGCTGGGCAGGCTACGCCGCTATCATGGTGTTTATCGTGGTACTGGGGGTTGCCCTCATATATGAGTGGCGCTCCGGTGCACTGGACTGGGGTCAGAAGACCCGGCGCGGGCTGGAGGGCGCTCCGCCAATCGAGGAGACACCCTGATGGAGTGGAGCCTCAGCCGTCCGGAAGACGTGATCGCCGCCAGCCCCGGCAATGCCGACATCGAGCAGTACGTCAAACGCAATGTCATGTTCGCCAAGCTCGAGGACCTGGTGGCCTGGGGTCGGGCCCACTCGCTGTGGCCTTTCAACTTCGGCCTATCCTGCTGCTACGTCGAGATGGCCACCTCCTTCACCAGCCGCCACGACATCGCCCGCTTCGGCTCAGAGGTGATTCGCGCCACGCCGCGACAGGCTGACCTGATGGTGATCTCCGGCACCTGCTTCCGCAAGATGGCGCCGGTGGTGCAGCACCTGTATGACCAGCTGCTGGAGCCGCGCTGGATTATTTCCATGGGGTCCTGCGCCAACTCCGGCGGCATGTACGACATCTACAGTGTGGTGCAGGGCGTCGACAAATTTATTCCCGTGGACGTTTATGTCCCGGGCTGTCCACCGCGACCCGAGGCCCTGATGCAGGGCCTGATGATGTTGCAGGACGCCGTAAAACAAGAGAGGCGACCACTGAGCTGGATGGTCGGTGACCAGGGTGTGATCAAGCCCGACATGCCCAGCCAGCGCGATCGCCTCCTCGAGGAGCGAAGCCAACAAACCGAGTTAAGGAGCCCGGATCACGTCTAGGGGAGTACCGACCAGAATTTCGCTGTAACACGAAGCGAGGACCGTATGCTTGGCGCCGGAATGACCGACAGCGCAGGCACAGCTGAAGGCGCAGCAGACGCGCGCTTTGGCGCGGACCGGTTCGTGCCACAGGACTGCCCCGACGGTACTCCCACCTACTGGGTCGAAGCGGGGGAACTAAGGAAAGTCCTGCGCGAGCTGAAACCCGATTTCCCCATGCTCTACGACCTGTTCGGGATCGACGAGCGCCTGCGCGAAAAGCGCGACGGACAGCCACCTGCGGATTTCTCCGTGGTCTACCACCTGCTGAGCCTCACGCCCTTCGGCCAGCTGCGGATCAAGGTGCCCGTGATCGAGCCCGCCGAAGTCCCCAGCGTCGTTGACATCTGGCCCAACGCCAACTGGTACGAACGCGAGGCCTGGGACATGTTTGGCATTCGCTTCTCGGGACACCCCAACCTGCGGCGGATCCTGCTGCCCCCCACCTGGGAGGGCCACGCCCTGCGCAAGGAACACCCGGCCCGCGCCACCGAGATGGAGCCCTTCAGTCTCGACGCAGACCGCCAGGACATGGAGCAGGACGCGTTGCTGTTCCGGCCCGAGGAGTGGGGCATGGAGCGGGCCACCGAGGACACTGAGTTCATGTTCCTCAACCTCGGCCCCAATCACCCCAGCGTGCACGGCGTGTTCCGCATCGCCCTGCAACTGGATGGCGAGGTGGTGATCGATGCGGTACCCGACATCGGCTACCACCACCGCGGCGCCGAAAAGATGGGCGAACGCCAGACCTGGCATTCCTATATTCCCTACACCGATCGCATCGATTACCTGGGCGGCGTTATGAACAATCTCGCCTATCTGCAGACCGTGGAGACGCTGGCCGGTATCAACGTACCGCCGCGAGCCCAGGTGATCCGCATCATGCTGGCGGAGCTGTTCCGGATCTCCAGCCACCTGGTGTTCTACGGCACCTTTGCCCAGGACGTGGGCCAGATGTCGCCGGTGTTCTACATGTTTGCCGACCGCGAGCGCCTGTTCGGCATCGTCGAGGCCATTACCGGCGGGCGCATGCACCCGGCCTGGTTCCGCGTCGGCGGCGTCGCCCAGGACCTGCCCGAGGGCTGGGACACCATGGTGCGCGAGTTTATCGACGCCATGCCGGCAAGGCTCGACCACTACGAAAAAATGGCCATGCAGAACTCCATCCTGCAGCAGCGCACGGTGGGCATCGGCCGCTGCACCCAGGCCGAGGCCATCGACTGGGGGATTACCGGGCCCAACCTGCGCGCCACCGGTGTGGACTTCGACCTGCGCCGGGATCGCCCCTACGGCGGCTACGAGCAGTTCGAGTTCGAGGTACCGGTGTTCCACAACGGTGATTGCTACGACCGCGCCCGAGTACGCATCGAGGAGATCCGCCAGAGCCTGGGCATCATCCGCCAGTGCCTGGACAACATGCCGGAAGGTCCTTTCAAGTCAGAGCACAAGCTCACCACCCCGCCGCCGCGGGAGCGCATGCTGGAGGACATCGAAACGTTGATACACCATTTCCTGAACGTGAGCTGGGGGCCGGTGATACCGGCTGGCGAGGCCTGCGTGCCGATCGAGGCCACCAAGGGCATCAACGGCTACCACCTGGTAAGCGACGGCGGCACCACCAGTTACCGCACACGCATCCGCACGCCGTCCTTCGCCCTGCTGCAGCAGATACCGCTGCTGTCCCGTGGCCTGATGATTCCCGACCTGATCGCCATCATCGCCAGCATCGACTTTGTCATGGCGGACGTGGACCGATGAGCGAGCAGATCCACAGCCTGCCGG
>JAAUXY010032798.1_pt1 | contig 12243 bp, 7 predicted proteins | sample 7278121 | NCBI WGS metagenome assembly JAAUXY01 (sample SAMN14350117, study PRJNA611818) | marine sediment metagenome | isolation source: surface marine sediment (1.8m) | place: French Polynesia: Moorea | collected 2018-08 | reverse complement strand
GTTGCTGGAGGTGCCGATGGATCGACGAGGCGGCCTGGCCGGTGGGGCTCGCATCGAGGTCGCGGGTACGGGGCTGGGTTGGCAGCTGGACGCGGCAGCCCTGGCAAACCAGCTCGAGGCGCACGACGGCGTGGCGATCCTGGTCCATTACGACGACCTGGCTCTCGGCCCTCAGCGGCTTCGGCTGACCGACGCCGCCGGGCAGGAAGTCGTGGTGGTGGAGTTGCTGCTGGTGGCCGCTGAGGGTGAGCCATGAGACGGAAGTGGGCACGCGAGTTGCCGCTGGCGTTGCTGGCGGTGCTGACGGCCCTCGGCGTCTCGGTGGTGGCACACGCCGCGCCGCAAGCCGAGGCGACGGCTTCATCGTCGCGGGGCACGGAGGAGGTCTCGGCTCAGGAGTCGGTGTCGGACGCCGTGGCGGAGGCGCGGCGGTTGCTCGATGCAGGGCGGTTGCTCGAAGCTCAGGCCGTGATGCGTCCCATGATCGAGCGTGTTGCCGAGCTCGAAGGTGAAGCCATCGCGCTGGCAGGGCCGGTCGTCGCGGTGCTGGCCGAAGCGTTGCACCGATCCGGCAGTGATCTTGAGCCCGAGGACCGGCCGCGGCTGGAGCGGCTATTGGAGTTGCAGGAAGAGGCCCTCGGGCCGCACCACCCGGCGCTCGAGCAGGTGCTTCTAGAACTGGCCTGCCTGAGCTATACGGTGGCGAGCTCGGACGAGATCGAACGTCTCTACCGCCGGGTAGTGAAGATCCAGCTCGAATCGCCGCGGATCGACCGTTTGGCGGCGGCCCGGACCCTGATCTTTCTGGCCGGCGTGCTGAACGAGACGGGGGCTCTGGGACGCGCCAAGCAGGTGACGCGGCAAGCCCTGGAGATCGCTCAACAGGAGCTCGGATCCGTGACCGAGCTGCTCGAGCGGCGGCAGCTGGAGCCGCGTCATGGCGTCTTGGCCGAGGCTCTGAGCGATTTCGGCACCGCGCTCTATCAAACGGGTGACGTGGCCGAGGCGCGGCGGCTCTGGCAACAGGCTGCGGTGCTCACTGCTCGCAGCCTGGGCGAAGACCATCCCCTGGACGCGGCGATCGAATTCAACCTGGCGGCGCTCAAAGAACGCGAGGGAAGGCCCCACGAAGCCCTGAAAGCGCTTCAAGGCGTTCTTCGGGTCTGGAGCTCCCGAATGGGCGCGCAACACTTCTACGTGGGTGTCGTGCAGTTGCGGATCGGCGGCCTGCTCCAGGTTTTGGGGCGCATGGATGAAGCCCGCGACCACCTGCTGGCGGCCAGGAACACCCTCGAGACCAGTCTGGGAGTCGCCAGCTACCGCACAGGAGCGGCCTTGAATCAGTTGGCGAGGTTGAGCTGGCGCGAGGGAAACACGGACGAAGCGTTCTGGCTCTTCGAGCAGGCTCGGCAAAGGCACGCCTCGGCCAATTTTTCTGAGCATCCGGAGGCCGCCCGCAACCTGGATGACCTGGGGCGTCTCCTGATGTCTCGAGGCGAAGGGAGACAAGCCTTCGCGACGGCGCTCGAAGCCGAGGCGATCGGTCGCGAAGCCGTAAGGACCGGCTATCAGGCGACCGGCGAGCGCCAGGCCCTCTACCTCGACGGCCGTCGGCCGGGTGGCCTGGACACGGCTCTCACCGCCCTGGCTGAAGGCTCAGGCGACGTCGCCCGGGCGTGGGATGAAGTGATCCGCTCGCGCGCCATGGTGATCGACGAGATCGCCACCCGGCATCGCTCGACGCGAGATCAGGCCGATCCCGAGAAGCGCCGTCGCTGGCACCGGTTGGCCGAGGCGCGGCAACAGCTGGCTAACCTCTACGTGCGCCACGGGGCCGAGCTCAGCAGGGATCCACGGCTGGCCGAAGCGCGCGAGAAGCGGGATCTTGCGGAGCGGAAGCTGGCCGAAGTCTCAGAGGCGTTTCGCGGCCAGGAACGGCGGCGAGCCGCCGGTTTCGCCGAGGTGCGCGCCGAGTTGCCCGCCGACGCCGCCCTCGTCGCCTTCGTGCGCTATGGCCACCTCGACGGCACACCCGACGGCCCGGAGCCGCGGCGCACGAGCTCCTACCTGGCTCTGGCGTGGGCGCCCGGCATGCGGTCGCCGGTCGCCGTGCCCCTGGGCTCCGCGGCCGAGATCGAGACCAGCGTGTCGCGGGTTCGCGATGTGCTCGGGAGCCATTCGGAACGTCGTTACCTGCGTGTCGCGGCCGAGCTTCGGCGTCAAATCTGGGATCCGCTGGAGCCGCTGGTGGGCGCGGCGCCGCGCTTGGTTATCGTCCCGGACGGTGCCCTTCACCAAGTCCAGGTCGCCGCCTTACCGCTGGCGAACGGTCGCTATTGGATCGAACGTGGTCAGATCCTGCAGCATCTCTCGGCCGAGCGGGATCTCATCGTCCCGCCACCCGGCGGACGGCCCCGAGCCCGGCACTCGGCACTCCTGGCCCTCGGCGGTGCCGAGTTCGACTCGCTGGAGGCCCTGGGCGGTGGGCATACGTGGACGCCGGTCACGGCGCCGAGTCCTCCGGAGGTGGCGCCGACCCGTGGGCCGGAGTTGGCTTGCGACGCTTTTCACCAGGTGCAGTACCCGCCGCTCGCGGGGTCGTCTCGCGAGGCCCGGCAGGTGGCTGACCTGCACCGGAGCCTGCTTCCGGAGGACTCGGTGATCGAATTGTCGGGCGTCGCCGCCAGTGAGTCGGCGTTCAAGCATTGGGCGCCCGGCAGCCGCAACCTGCACCTGGCGACTCATGGCTTTTCCCTCGCCCCGGATTGCCGCTCGACGACCGCGGAAGGGGCGAGCCCGCTATTGTTTTCCGGACTGGCCCTGGCCGGGGCCAACCGGCGTGGCCGGGCTGGAGCGGGCGATGAGGACGGTATTCTCACCGCCGAGGAGATCGCCTCCCTGGATCTCTCTTCGGTGGACTGGGCGGTGTTGTCCGCTTGTGACACCGGTCTGGGTGAGGTGATTCCGGGGGAAGGGGTTCTCGGTCTGCGCCGGGGCTTTCGCATCGCCGGTGTGCACACCCTGATCCTCAGCTTGTGGCCGGTCGACGACGCGGTGACCCGCGAGCTGATGGGCGCTCTCTATCGCGGTCGTTGGCAGCGGAGTCTCGATGCCGCCGCGGCGGTGCATGCCGCCAGTCTCGAGATCCTGCAGCAGCGTCGGCGGCGGGGGCAGAGCGCTCATCCCTACTATTGGGCTCCATTCATCGCCGAAGGGCGATGACCCTGCCCGTGCTTGTCAGTCGCCAGGCTCGGCGCTAGCATATTAGTTGTTAGCACAACGTCTCCTAAGTTCTGTCCGGCCTCTGTAACTACTCGGAAGTGGCCGATCCTACCTCGGGCTGTCTGACCACCCCGAAGGGGTTGCACCCAACAGCCCAGGGTCAGCGCAGCGCCACCCTGGGTGAGCGGCCGTCTCCAACCCGAACCCTGAAGGGGTTCTACAACTGGAGGTGCCTTGTGGACGATTGTGGAACCCCTTCAGGGTTCGAAGTCTTTCTCGCCTTATCCCCAGGGTGGCGCGGCGCTTCGCGCCGTCGCGCCAGAGGCGCGCAGAGCCGACTGACCCTGGGCTGTTGGGTGCAACCCTTTCAGGGTTCAGAACAACCCGGACAGAACTTAGGAGACGCTGTACTAGCACATATATATAGCCGACCATCAGGAGAATCCTATTAGGCGTTCGGCATCTTGCCAGCGGCAGGCCGAAGGTGCTCGGTCATTTTCTACCGAATCAGCGCGTTTAATGTCACGGACGACTTGAGCATGGCGAATTGACATCCACGAGGTAGCTTTGACTCCGGAACGATGGCAACAGATTGTCGAAGTGTTGGATCATGCTCGCGAGCATCCGACCGGCGAACAGCCGGCGTTTCTGAACCAGGCGTGTGGCGACGATACCTCTCTGAGAGATGAGGTGGCATCGCTGCTCGAGCTCGACGACAAGCCTGCCTTTCTCGATCAGCCCGTGCTCAGCGTGCATGGCAGAGATCCCGACCTCGGTCAGCAGGTCGGCTCCTACGAGATCGTCGATCTTCTGGGGCGTGGCGGCATGGGGGCGGTTTATCTGGCTCGCCGCCGGGACGACTACCGGCAACGGGTGGCGCTCAAGCTGATCAAGCGGGGCATGGATTCGGACGAGATCGTCCGGCGTTTCCAGAATGAGCGCCAGATCCTGGCAAATCTCGATCATCCCAACATCGCCCGTCTGCTCGACGGCGGAACCTCCGCCGACGGCCGTCCTTTTCTGGTGATGGAGTACGTCGAGGGTGAGCCCATCGATCGCTACTGCGATCGCCGCAAATTGTCGACACGCGCTCGACTCAAACTCTTTCTCGACGTCTGCTCCGCGGTGCAGTTATCCCACCAGAAACTGGTGGTTCACCGCGACCTCAAACCCGGCAATATCCTGGTCAATGCCGCCGGCGTTCCGAAACTCCTCGACTTCGGAATCGCCAAGCTGCTCGAGCCCGAGCCGGCCTTTCGCACCCTGGCGACCTTGCCCGAGCAGCGGCCGATGACCCTGAGATATGCTAGTCCCGAGCAGGTGCGTGGCGAGGTCGTCGCCACCGCCAGCGATACCTACGCCCTCGGCGTCTTGCTCTACCAATTGCTCACCGGCCACCATCCCAACGATCTCGAAGACTCGCGCACCGGCTCGACCGCCGAGGTCATCCGCCGGATCTGTGAGCATGAGCCCCAGCGGCCCAGCACAGCGATCCGCGGCCACAAGACCTACGGCCAAGGCGAAAACGTGGTGCATCTGACGCCGGAGCTGATCAGCAGCATGCGTGACGGCGACCCGCGCCGGCTCGGGCGTCGGCTCAAAGGTGACGTCGACGCGATTGTGCTCAAGGCGCTGCGAAAAGAACCATCTCAGCGTTACGGCTCGGTCGAGCAGCTCGCCGAAGATATTCGTCGGTTTCTCGACGGGCGTCCAGTGACCGCGCGCAAGGGTACCTTTACCTATCGGACAGCAAAGTTTGTCCGACGCAATCGTTTGGCGCTGGCCGTCTTCTTGCTAATCCTGGGGTTTAGCATCAGCACGACTATGCTATGGCGGGAGGCTGTGCAAGAGAGTCGAAGGGCCGATAGGTTGTTGGAGTTGGTAAGAGCCTTCAGTGCATTCTCGGATCCGAGGCGATCTGAGTCAGCTAGAGGGACTCTCGAATACGTCACAAGACTTCTCAATGAAGTACTTAAGGAAGATCCCCAGGAATGGGGGGAATTCCTGAAGAATCTTGGGAATATCTACCGTAGCCTGGGCCTCTATGATGAAGCCCGCGGGTTGATGGAAACCTCGTTCGAGGTTTTGAAGCGGCAGTATCCCGGAGACCATCATCTACTCGCTGAAGGAATCAACAATCTTGCGGTGCTGAGCTTTGACATCGGAGAATATGAGATCGCTGAAGAGCAGCTTCGAGAGGCGCTGGCTATGCGACAACGGCTCGGCCAAGACGAGACTCTTACGGTCAAGACCCTCAACAATTTGGCCTCGATCTTGATGAATCGAGGTGAATTCACCGAAGCTGAAAAGCTCTACCGTCAGGGTCTTGAGATTCGCAAACGAAACAGCGGCACGCGAGACTTGGACGTGTCTACCAGTCTGCGTAGCCTTGCTAATCTTCTTTATATCCAAGGTGACGCCGCACAGGCCGAGCCATTGTTGCGGGAGGCACTCGACATTCGTTTGGACCACTTCAAGCGGCGCGATGCCAGGGTCGCGGCGGTGCTCGATAAGTTGGGTAGCGTACGTCTGGCGCTTGGCGATGTTCACGAAGCAGAAACCTTGTTTTCTGAGGCTCTGGACATTCAGCGAGAGATCTTTGGCGGTGGTCATCCCCTCGTCGCTCATACTCAGAGCAATCTGGCGGCACTGTACCTGCAACGCGCAGAGTCTCCGGAAGAAACCGATGCTGCCGGAGATTTGCTGCAAACCGCGTTGGCTACCCTGGTCAGAACGAAGCCCGTGGACGATTGGGAGATTGCTCGAGTCAGGAGCTTGACTGGCGCTTACTTGACGCGTCAAGGCCGCTACGCCGAGGCGGAACCGCTTTTGATCGATAGTCATCAGGTTTTGCGTGAGACGCGAGGTGAAGAAGCTATTTATACTCGGGCTGCTCACGAACGAATCACAGAGCTTTATCAGGCTTGGGGGCGACCGGCCCCGATCGAACCGTAAGAGGCAGTCCGTCTGAAAGCTCAGGCAGACTGCCTCTCATATCGGAAAATACGCTCGGTGCTACCAGTTTCGAGTCTCTAGACGCAGGCTGTATGAGCCTTCAGCGCCAAAAGATCCTTCGACACGAACGAAGTAGAGGCCAGGACTCAGGGTTTTGACGATCCGGAAGTTTCCGTGGTCTCCACTGTCTTCGTCGGTAACCAGATGCAGACCGTTGCGATCGAGGAGTGTGCCGAAAGTGTCGGTTGGGCCAAAGGTTTCGATGAAGACTGTTTGAGCCTCGGTGATCAAGAAGGCGAACAGATCATGGTCGTCGGCCCAAGAGTTGCCTATGACACCCTTTGCGTCCCGCTCTGACTGGAGTGGCGAAGCGCAAAGCTTGACGTCCGCGTGGTCGTCCTCGAGGAGTTGCCGGCAAAGTTCGCGTGATAACCGTTTCATAAGACCTGATGACGGCAGAGGTTCTGGCGCGTTGGGTTCGATTTCGATTTCCCCCGGGCTGTCTCCACCGCCATCCAGGGGGTCATCAGTGAGCGGCGCTGGCTCCGATGCGTTGGGCTCGATTTCGATTTCACCGGGGCTATCTCCGCCGCCATTCAGAGGATCATCGGTCTGGGGCACAGGCTCTGCTGCATTGGGTTCGATTTCGATTTCCCCCGGGCTATCTCCACCGCCATTGAGGTCGTCGACAGATCGGGGATCAGCATGTGAATTGCCGGTGCCGGGGAGCTCGGCTTCTACAAAGCCGGCCGTCAGCTTGTATTCGCCTAATGACTCATGGGGATTCTGAGCCGCCACGGCGAAGACATAAGTACCTGGAGCCTCAGCCCACGCGATAAGGCCGGTGGCGGTCTGTTCGATGATGGGAACCGCACCGCGAGACTCGTCCGACATGCCACATCCGCGATCAAAGAGGCCGATTTTCGGCTCGACCTCGGCGGAACCCGGCACCGATATGTCCAGTGTCACCAGACCAGCCGCGGCAACCTCCAATTGATAAAAGCGAGATTCTCCGTCGGTGATCCCGTAACCCCGCAGGCTTTCGTTGTGCTGTACTGTCTCGGCATCACTGCAGGGAACCTCATTGGTGTCGAACGCGATGCCAGCAGTGGGCAAAACCAGAATGCAAAGCAGCATTGCAACGTTGAAATATTTTTTGACGCTCGTGACAGCAGATGTTTTCCTAGACATGGCCCCTCCTTCTGAACCTCAGGGTTCGAGCCGTTGGAACGATCCGAGCTAGAACAGGCCTGCTCCGGCGGATCCGGGAACAGGGGCGACTCAGGATGTCGCTGAGGCGTTTGGACCGTTTTGCTCTCGCCTCGATAGGGGCCTAACTGGAGAATCTTCGGAGTGGCCAAATTCGGAGGAAATTTTTTTGATCAGCGGCTCGCGCCTGAGGCGACTGGCAGGTCGTATGCCTTGCTGCTATCCTTGCTGACCGCCGAACATGAGTCTCACTTTCACGGAATTCGTCCGCTTGTTGGCCGAGGAAAAAGAGCCGACGAGCAAAGACCTCGACGCTGTCTTGAGCAAGCTGAAAGCCGCGCTCAAGGGCAAGATGGCAGAGCGTTCGCTCTTGCATGTTCCGCCGAGACGTCTTGGGGTCTACGGTGCGAGCAGCTGGTCTGACGAGAACGCCTTTGAGCAGCTTCTATACGACTGCTTTAGCTTCAGTTTCGTTCACCGACTCTCGAGTCTTCAGGGGTTACTCAAGATGCAGTCAGACATCGAGGGCGTGATCTTCCGCAACATCGGTAACTTCCTGTTCGAGAGACAGAAGAAGCACGATCCTGTCGGTTACCGAACGTTCCAGATGCTCCAGAGCGCCATTCGAGAATCGATGGATGCCAAGGAGCTTTATGTGCTCTCGGGTGATTCGCGGATACGCAATGCGACGGTCCTGGGCTTCTCTCCGGACGCTGACAGCTCTCCAGAGCCTCAGGAGGTGGCCTTGGCCGAGGCCACGCGGGCCTGGAGGGCCGAGTTGCTTCCCGGTTTGGTGACCGCCAGGGGAAAGGAGAAGGCCGATGTGGTAGGTAGGCTCCGCCGTCACCTTCTGGGTCTTAGAGATCAGGGCTTCGAGAGCTTCGAGTTCAAAGACCTCATCAGCCCTCTGAAGCAGGCGGTTCGGCAATGGTGGCATGCTCTTTCGCGGCCGCCCAAGGATGAAATGGGATTCGCAGACGACGAGGATGTGCAACTCGTCCGTCCAGACTCGACCCTTGAGGATGCACAAGCGTTGGATCAGCTGGCTGCTTGTGTCGAGGACGCGATCGATCATTGGGGGAACCGCGTCAAGACTCGCTCCGATCTCAGGAAACTGTGGCTCTTCCTCAAGGCTCTCGCGTCTGAAGACGCGCCCAGACCGTCCAATCGCAAAATTGGCGAAGCGCTCGATATTCCTCGCTCCAGCTTGCCGAAGCTCTTCTCGATCATTCGTCAACTGGTAGAAACCTGTAGGATGAGCAAGGGATAGGGTATGAATCGACGCGACCATCGAGCCCGCCTGCTGCGTGAAACGATCGAGGCACAGAGCCGGCATGAGTCACAACAAGCCGATTCCGAGCGTCGGGCGATTGAGCCACCTCGGTCTGGAGACGTGCTTGGCCTGAGCGAGACCGCGGCCTACTCCGTCCTGTGGGCAGTGCTCGAGGCGGAACCCATTCAGGATCCGCGTCAGTTTTTGTTGGTCGCGGCGGATCTCCATCCGTTTGCCGGCAGCAGTGACGTCACATCTCCGGCCGACGCCGACGTGGGGGCTCTATCTCTGCGTTGCGGTTTCGAGATCTGGCTCGACGCCGCGGCTCTCAGCACGGCGAAGCGCGTCGGTCGCCTGGACGACGAGGTGCTGGACCGGGCACGCCGCAAGCGGGCCGAGATCGAGGCAGGAGTCTTGACCGGCTCCTCTCGCGAACGGGAGACCGACAGCGATCCGCAGTACCAGGACTGGTTGGCCGAAGGGCCGGCGCGTGCCCAAGCCGTGTTGCAGGAGAGCTTGGGAGAACAAACCGAGCAAGAGATCTACGGTAATGGCGTCGACGCCGTCACCGGCGATTATCTGACACCGGCGTTCCCCGTCTCCCAGACGGCCGAATGGGTCCAGCGCGAGCAAGTGGATCCGGGCGTCCTGAATCTGCTTCGGCACGTCCACCACGTCGACTCCCAGCCTCATCTGGGACTGCCGTCGGGGCTCGATCCCGAAGATCTGGCTCAAGCCGGTTGGGCGGTCGTCTTTCATGCCGACGAATCCCGGCAAGCTCAAGATGCGCTAAGACCATTGATCGAACATCGACGAGCGCGGATCGGCGATGAGAGATTCCGTGTGCTCGACTATCGGTCGGGCGAAGGGTGGCGACAGTGGCTCTCGCGGCATGAGGTCGCCGCCGGGCGGGTCCAGCCGTCGAAGATTCCTTATTACCTGTTGCTGGTCGGTCCTCCCACGCGAATCCCCTTCGATTTCCAATTACTGCTCGGCGTCGAGTATGCCGTCGGGCGTCTCAGCCTGGAGACGCCCGAGGAGCTTCGCTGTTACGCGCGGAGTGTCGTCGAGGCCGAAACCCGTCGGCGCGTTGTTCACGATCGTCGGGCGGTATTCTTCGGTCCCCGCCATGCCTTCGACCCGGCCACGGTTTGGAGCGCCGATCAACTGGTCAAGCCGTTGATGGACGGCTTGCCGGCGACAGGGGAGGAGTCCGCGATACCTGGTGTGGCCGAGGGGCGGGACTTCCTCACCCGTAGATTCTGGGGTGAGGCCGCGACCCGGGCTAACTTGGAGGCGATCTTTCATCCACCGAGTGGAGAGCGATCGCCGGCATTGGTCTTCGCGGCCGCTCACGGGCTGGGCTGGTCGAGCGGACATCCGCGGCAGCGGGCTTCCCAGGGCGCGCTGCTGTGCCAGGACTGGCCGGCGCTCGGTCAGATCGACCCTGAGCGCCACTGCTTGGGCGCTGCTGACATCACCGGCGAGGCCCGGGTTCAGGGGTCGGTGATCTTTCTGCACGCGGCCTACAGCGCCGGAACGCCGGAGCATCCCGGTTTTACTCTCGATCCGGCAACGTCTCAGATCGCCCGCGAGCCTTTCGTCGCCAGTTTGGCTCAGCGACTCCTGGGCCACCCGCGTGGTGGGGCGGCGGCGGTGATCGGACTGATCGACCCCGCGTGGCCATTTCCAGCAAGCTCTCCAGCTGAGACCCACGCGCCGTTTCGTGGCGCGCTGGACGGCCTTCTGGCCGGCTGGCCGGTCGGTCACGCGGTTCGAGAGCTCAAGAAACGATATGCCGCGCTGACCACACGACTCGACGCGATGCGCCAGAAGCTAGCCATGGGCGCCCGTCTGGATGAGGCCGAAATTGCGGCGCTGTGGAGTGAGCGCAACAGCATCCGCGGCATCGTCGTCATCGGCGATCCCGCATCGCGGCTGCGCGTCTAGCAGCCCCCTCCGCTTCGCGGTCTTCGGTCCATTCCGCCCCGATCCGCGCGTTTCTGGGCAGGATCCTGGAAGAGACGAAGCATGAGAACGGTTCTCACCACTTGGGATTCATGCCCGGTGGAACCTCGCGGACGCGCGCATTTCAGACAGATTGGCAGAGTGCGTTATGAAACAACAAGATCATCGGGCGCGATTGCGCCGCGCGACTCGAAAGGCCCAGGAACGGTCTGATCGAGCACGAGCCGAGATCGAGCTTCGAGAGGATTCTTCGCCACGGCCGGGAGACTTGCTCGGATTTGTGGAAACCGCGCGGCATTCCGTGCTTTGGGCGGTCCTTGAAAGCGATGTCTCCCATAAAACCCAGCGATTCCTTTTAGCCGCGGCGGATCTGCATCCGTTCATCGGCAGCAGTGACGTTGCCATCCCGGCTGAATCCTCCTGTGGAGCGTTGAGCCTGCGCTGCGGCTTTCATGTTTGGCTCGATGCCACCGATCTCGATTCAGCTCGGAGCGTCGGGATGCTTGGGGCCGACGGCCTGGCCCAAGCGCATCGCAAATGGCTTAGGGTCGCGGCCCGGTCGGCCAGGAGTGCTCGTTCCAGGGAGAAGCCTCTCGGGTCTGAGCGCCAGCGGGATACCGATAGCGATCCGATCTACCGGGATTGGCTACAGGAAGGGCCCGCGCGAGCCCGAGCAGCCCTATTGGAGAGCGTCGGGCGCAACCCTGAATAGCCGTTTCGTTCCCTTGCTCGCGCACCCAGCGGTTGAGCCAGACGCCAGCGCATGTCGGCCGAGGCGTTGCTGACTTGCCTGCCTGGCTGTCAACGTCCAGAATCAGGCGACCCTTTAAACAGATCGTCACAGGTGGAGTCGCATGACCTCTCCAGAATATGTGGATTGTGAGCTTTTCCTTACCGGTCGGGATCATGCCCGACTATCCGTAGAGGGGCGAGAATATTCAGGCCGGCCGACCTTGGACGCCTCGCTCGAGCGCCGGTTGCTGGAAGTTGAGCTGGAACCGGCGCGATACGGTGCCGAGCTCTTCGATGCGTTGTTCCAGGAGGGCGACGGCTTGCTGGCTGGTTATCGAGAGAGCCTTACGGTTGCCAGGCGCGAGGACAGGCGTCTGCGGTTGCGGCTCCATATCGCCGAAGCAGCACCTACGGAGCTCCACGGGCTTCACTGGGAGTTGCTCTACGATCCGGGCGGGAAGATTGCCCTCGGCCGCTCTCAGGAGACCGCCTTCTCACGCTACCTGGGGGTCTCCTTCGAACCCGGCCAGCCAGTCGCTAGCCGGCCGCGATTGCTGATCGTCATAGCCTGCCCACGGGACCTGACCGATTACGGTCTCCCTGAGATTGACCGAAGTGCGACGTCGACAGCGCTTGAGGCGGCGCTGTCGCCACTCGCAGAGCTGATGAGCTGGGAAACCCTCGAAGGCCGGGCCACCGTTGAGCGGATTCGTGATCGACTGGTTGCCGGGAAGTTTCATGCCCTGCACTTGGTGGCGCATGGTCTGTTGCTTCAAGACGAGGGTGTGGCTCAGTTGGTGCTCGAGACGGCGGACGGGAGCGCCAGGCCTGTCGACGAAGGAGTGTTCGCCGAGGTTTTTGATGGCCAACGTGACTTGCGGCTG
>JAAUXY010009277.1_pt1 | contig 12245 bp, 5 predicted proteins | sample 7278121 | NCBI WGS metagenome assembly JAAUXY01 (sample SAMN14350117, study PRJNA611818) | marine sediment metagenome | isolation source: surface marine sediment (1.8m) | place: French Polynesia: Moorea | collected 2018-08 | reverse complement strand
TTGGCGGCCTTGCTCGTGCTCGGGTGGGAGGCGGCGTACAGGGTCCATAGCCCGCGATAGTGCTGCCAAACGAGCCACACATACGCCATCGGTGCCTGAGCCAGCCTGGCCAACCCGACCTGCTGCATCACTTCCGGCGGCGGAATCGCCAATTGGCGGGAAGCCGGCAATATGACCTCGCGCCCAAACCGGTACTGAGTGAACACCTCGTAGGCTGTAAGCAGGTAGAGCCGCACGCCGAACTCCGGCGCCTCACGGATCACGCGCCGCACCGGTTCCAGGTCGTGCTCGAGTGCCTGCCAGACCGGAGAGCGCGGATCGTCACTCGAATAGGGATTGGCCGTCGGCGCCTCGACCATGCCGGCCTTGGCGAACAGGTGGAGGCCCATCAAGCTGCTGCGGTCTTCCCCGTGATAGGCCCAGTGCGCGGCCCGTTCCAAGCCGATGAAGGCCACGACCGGGAGCAACGCCGCCAGCAGAAACCTCTTCACGTGAAGTTCCCTCTGACAGCCATGGGCGACGGCGACCAGCAGCAAGACCGGGACGAAGGCGTACCCGACGGGCCTGACGACGACAGCAAGACCGATCAATCCGGCAAGCAGCCAGATCCATCTCTCGCGATATGCATAGATGCTCAAAACGATGGCGGCGCAGATCGCGACCGTGGCGCTGACAAAGATCGACTCGGTCAGGACCACGAAATGGTACTGGTTCAGGATCGGGTTGCCCCCGGCCGCGAACACCGCCAGAGCGGATAGAAACCACGAAGACGTGGTGCTCGCGAGCGCATAGCCAAGGAAAAGCAGGCTCAGCACGAACAAGGCGACCTGCGGATAGCCTATCTTAGCAATCGGAATCCCGATGCGTTGCACCGCGTCGATGAAAACCGGATAGCCGGCCGACCGCACTGAGTCGAATGACATGTAGCTGCTGGAGTCCGGTTGCAGCAGCGGCATCTCGGGCGTCGTCCACAGCATCCATGGCAACAGCGCCAGCGCCACCAAGACATACGGCAGATGCAACAAATGCATCGGTCGATGCCGCGCTCCGTCGGTTTGAGAGGAACGGATCGAGGAGGAACCCAACAGCCCCTGAACTCCTTCGCGTCCTTTCGGGCAAAGGTGGCGAAGCCTAGCATGCGGTGCTTCAACGAAAACAGATTGGCATCGCGCGCCAACCGGCGACTGACCACTCCTTCTCCCGGCCACCCGTTACAGCGGCGCCAAGCGCTGCACCGTGAACGTCTCGTCGATGAACCACAGCCCGCCATGGCGCTCGAGCACCTGCTTGGTGGCGGCAAGGAAATCCTGGTCCTGCATGGCGGCGTCGAGCCGCGCGTGGTCGATCTGGGCCACGTACACCGCCGCGTTCCACGCGGCGAACAGGGTCGAGGTGCCGATATTGGTGCCAACCTCGGACGGCATGGTGTGCATATGAAAGCGGAACAGGCCCGCCTCGCCGGTGCCGGTGCGGTCCGCATAGCGCGCGTCGGGCCGTCGCCCGGCGAGCCGTCCCAACAGCAGCTTCACCAGCATCGGCCCGGGCGTCTCGAACGGCCGTTCCTCAGGCCAGATGCTGCGGACCAGCTCCATGCCCGGATCCTGGCCCGTCGACTGCACGCCGACCAGCAGGCCGTCGACCGCCAGCGCCTCGGCAAGCGGGCCAAGCACGTTCTTGACCTTCTGCTCGGCCGGCTGGCGCGCGCGATAGGGCTGAACCGCCAGCACCAGGTCGTATTCCAGCCCCGGGCCCGGTTCCGGCAGCACCGCATGCAGCGGAAACGCGCGGTCAGCACGGCTGACGGTGAGCACGGCCGGGGTCACGTAGCGCGGATTGCCGGTTTTCGGGCTCGCCTCCACCTCCCACAGGTCGGCGAGCTCGTCGGTCAGCGCCTTGATCTGGCGCTCGAAGTCGGCCGAGCTGTCGCCGCTCAAGCGCACGTCGCGCCGCGCCACGGCTTGCTTGGCGCTTGCGTCGCGCGGCTCCAGATAGGGCGCCTCGTAGTAGTAGAGATTGGTGAACACGACCACGGTGTCCGGATGTTCGACGAGCCGGTCCGGCATTTTGTCGAGCGCCAGGCGGATGTCCTCCAGGGAGATCTCCTTGGCCACAACCAGAACAGGCACATTTGGAAAGCGCTCGTGCAGCCGGCGCAGCACGCCGGCGAGCACCGTCCCGTCGCCGATCCCGGCATCGAAGATGCGCAGCGCGGGCGGGTTTGGTTTGAGCCGCGCCAGCTCGCGATCGATCTGTTCGATGACGGCCCACTTCTCGCCGCAGGTCGTCACGAACATCTGGTAGGTCTGCCGGTTGTCGTAGAACCGAAACGGCTTGCGGCTTTGTTCGTCCCGAGTGTCCGTCACGCTTTCCTCCGCTTCGCAACGCCACGCACCACGTCCTTACCGGTTGCCGCGGCCCGCGAAAACCCAATTCCAGGCACAACGCCGTTAGCGGTGGCATCCGGCAGCGTTGAAGCCAGCCCCCTTCGGGACAAGCAGGGGTGGCAACTCTGACGTGAGATTCCCCACATATGCCCGGGCCGGCACAGCCTAAAATAGGGCTCCTGGGGATGTGGTCTTGGACAGGCCACGCAAGATGCTGTGCAGGTCGGGAGAATTATGAGCGAACGCAACCGAGTTTTTTCCATCTTCTGTGCGTTGCCGCCTCATGTTCTGGAAGCGCTCTCCAAGCATGGCTCGAATGATCAGTGCGAGGCAGATCTTGAATCCCGGGCTTCGGAGTTCATGCTTCCGCCTACGTTCATAAGGATCGACGGTGACTCTTCTCGTGAATAGCAAGGATAGAGACGTGTTGGGTCACGCAGCACGCTCTCTCAACATCATTGGGCCCAATCCATTCCGCCCGAATACTGGGGAAAGGGCGCGTTATTTCAATGGATGGTCTGCCCGAGAATGGACCAAAAACAAAATACAAGGCGGGATGTTCAATCTCGCTGTAAAAAATTCGGTGAGGACGGCTGTAATGAAGGATTTGGCAGTTTTCTTTGACATTGGAGATACGCTTGTCAGTCAACTCGACTGGCAAGACGGCGCCCAAGTCTGTTTGAATCAATTGCGAGCCGAGGGCGCCCGGCTGGGTACTATCTCCAATACGGATGGTCTGAGTCGACAGGATCTTGCCGCGCATCTCCCTGTTGATTTTGATTTCTCCAGATTTGACGACCATTTGGTTTTACTGTCTTCCGAACTGGGAATCGAGAAGCCGGATCCGGCAATTTTCCGCAAGGCCATAAATCTGGCCGGGCTGGACGCACGAAATTGCATATTCGTCGGCGAGGACCTTTCAGAAATCCTGGCCGCGCAGGCGGTCGGCATGCGGACGTGCCGGGTCACCCAATTTCCACGCGACTTCGAGATCCTGTGCGAATTTCTCAAAGGCGATTGAGCAGCGCCTGTCCACATAAGCGTCCTTGCAGGAGCCTGATCTCAGGCTCGTCTGCGTTGATGCACCGGCGAGGTTGGGTTTTGGCTCTCGAGCGCTGATCCGTAAAGGTGGACGGCGTGGCAAAAGGACCGCCTTGAATCGGGCCGTCCTGGAAGGGCACCATCGCGGCATCAGGTCTCAAGCTGGCGGCTGACAAGGCATGATGGATCGGCTCTTTCCAGCACAAGTGGTCACCGAGAGCACGGTGGCGAGACCATGGGTGGACCCGCCCTACGCGTCCGAAGCCGAAGCCGTTGCGCATGCGGCACCGGTCCGACGCCACGAATATGCGGCCGGCCGGGTGTGCGCGCGCGATGCCTTGAGCAGGCTCGGGGTCCGGGACTTTCCCGTGCTCCGTGACGCGGACGGTGTGCCCATCTGGCCGGCCGGTTTCGTCGGGAGTATCTCCCACTGTCCCGGTTATTGCGGCGTCGCCGTCGCGCCGAGCGCCTCGATCCGCGGCATCGGTTTCGACGTCGAGCCCAATTCGCCGCTTCCGGCCGAGCTGCGCGCGCATGTGGCATCCGACCAGGAACAGGCGTGGATCTCCCGGCACGAAGGAAATCATGCGGTCGATCTGTACAAGCTGATCTTCAGTGCCAAGGAGAGTGCGTTCAAGGCGATCTACCCGTTGCTCAGGAGACCATTTGATTTCTGGGATCTGGAAGTTGAGCTTTGCGAGAGCGCGCGCTCGTTCAAGATCCGACCGACTTCCAGCCATGGCCAGGCCGTGGAAGGTCTATCGGGGCGGTTTCTGGCAACGAGCCAGCACATCTTTACCGGCGTGACGATTGCGCGGCGCGCCGTAGAGTGCGCAGATCAGCAGCCGGCTTCTCGTTCCGAAAGACAAAATCTCGCGGTGTGAAGCCAGCAGGTCGCATCCGCGTCATGGTCGTCCCGCCTGAGCGATTTCACGCGCGCACCCGCCGTTTCCCAGTCCGCCGGGCTCGGGTCCTTCTCGTCTCGTGCGCCAATACACGGATAGAGCTCGATCCGGCTGAAAGCCTGCGCCGCGAAGCTTTGCTCGGCGACGCGCTTGAAGATGAACACCATTCCTTGACGATCGTCCGCGGTGATCGGCACCTCCATCCGACCACCGACCGACAGGGCATCGAGCCAGACCGGAGGCGGGTAGGCCGCCCCGGCGTGGACCGTCACGACATCTACCTGGCCGGGCATGTGGTCGGCACGGCAGGCGTCACCCGTCAACACCTCCACATTGCTTCGATCGGACAGATTCTCCCGCGCGCGTTCGGCCAGATGTTCGTCGCAGTCGACGGCCGTCACGCGGCCGGTCGGTCCGACGAGCTCGGCCAGAATGGCCGTGTAGTACCCGGTGCCGCATCCGACTTGGAACACATGCTCGCCGGCAGCGATCTCCAGCGCTGCGAAGATGCTCGCCCACAGGCTTGGAAGGCCGTTGTCCAGGCCCCGGCCCTCGTCGATGGCGACAAGGACGTCGTGATAGAGATGGGCTGGATTGTCGGATTTCGTGGTTCCGTATGTCAGTCCCAGATCATTGCGCAGCCGCCACGGCACCACGCGCAACCGCCAAGGTCCGGGATCGAGAAAGCGCTCCCGCGGCACGGATTGGAACGCCTGCAACACCTGCGGCGACGAAATCAGCGCCCGCTCTGCGATCTCTTCGGCATACCGCTTCTTGGCTTCCCTAAGCTCGGTCATTCACATCTCGTGGGTTGGCGGACGACGATGCGTCAAGACACAGCATCGATCATAGCGTGGCCCGATGCTCCGGTTGCACCGTCAGGAAGTTGCTGCTGAACACCGATGGCTCGCACAGCGGCGCACCGCGTTCGGGAGAACCCCAAAACCCCTCCTCTCACACGGCTTGCTGAACCGTTTCCAGTTCGCCCAGCAGGCGGTCGGCCGCCCTCAGGTCAAAGGTTTCGAAGCCCTCGGTGAATTCGTCGTAGACCGGGCGGAGCCGTTCGTAAGCTGCATCGGGCTGGCCGAGATCCCGCAGCAGACGGGCCCAGCTGATCGCGGTTCGCAGACACCAGGATTTGGCACCCTGTCGGAGTGCAATGTCGTAGGATTTTTGAAACGCGTTCTGGGCTCTTCCCGCGGCCTCCAGACCATCGTGCTGCAAGGCGATATCGCCCTGCAGTCGATGGATTTCAGCGAGATGGAGCCACTCGCCCGTGTTTTGCGAGATCACCAGCGCTTCTTCCAACGTATTCAGCGCCAACTCGGCCTTGTCGGCCCTGGCATAGGCTTCCGCAAGCATGCAAAGGAACCACGGGTGAGCAAGCTTTGAGCCCATCGCCCGATACTTGGCCAGCCCCTTGTGCATTTGAGACAGCCCTTCTTCGATTTGTCCTCTCTCAACCAGGGACCAGCCTTGCAGGATGGTTTCCTGGTTGATCCAGAATGGAAACCCCTGGTCCGTCGCAATCTCGATCGTCTTGGTGGCCAGCTCCTCGGTTCGCAGGGGATCGCGCAGGTGCTGACTGAGGTAGGCGGCAAACGCGGCCGAAAAGGCCCGGGTAAAGGGATGTCCCTTTTGCTGCGCCACCGCAGTGGCCGTCTTGCTCTGTTGGATGGCCTGGTCCGGAAAGCCGAGGAACCAGAGAGTGAAAGCCCGGTAGGCGGTGCAGACCGCCAGCGGATCGTTGCCGTAGAGGAAGACATGCGATCCATGCTGTTCCGGGTCGTACAACGCAATTCCTTGTTCGCTGTGGCTGAGTGATTCCGTGAGATTCCCCATGTACAGGAGAGTTTGCGCAAGCGTCCTGTGCGCTTCGATGTCGTGACCCGAATTCCGATTGGGCAGCGGCAGCTCGAACAGGTCACGCGCGAACTTGTGCGCGGACGTTAAGCGCGCCGAGATGAACGCGTGAACCCACAGCCCGCGCACGGCAAAGAACACGTTGACCGCATCGTCCAGCTTTTCACAGAGCTTCTGCGCGCGCGCGTAGGTGACTTCCACTTCAGGCGCGGCAAATCCTCGGGTGGCGGTGAGCGCGGGACCGAGACGCATCTGAATGGCGAGCTCTCGTTCGTCCCGATCCGATGTGGACGGCGTCTGGCTCAGCAGTTCGAGGCCTCTGGTGAAGTGGTCGATCGCTTCCACATTCGCCGAGCGCTCGATCGCTCGCTGCCCGGCCCTGCGCCAGTAATCTACGGCCTTGTCGATCAACCCACCGTCGGTGAAGTGCTGGGCCACCACTTCCGGTTCACGCTCGACCGTTTCCGGGTAATCCTGCTCCAGCAGCACCGCAATACGTCCGTGGAGTTCCTGCCTTTCGCTGCGCAACAAGCTGGACAGGGCCGCGTCCTGGAGCAACGCGTGTCCGAAGCGGTATCTGACCGCCGGGCCCTCGCGGCTTTCCGTGATGATCCCCGTTTGGTCCAGCACCTTCAGAGCCTCGCCAAGAGCGTCGTCCGTCAGGGGCGAGATCGCGGCGATCAGGTCATAGGAGAACTCCCGGCCGAGTGCCGCCGCCATCTGTGCGACGGTCTTGACCTCGCCGAGACGATCGAGCCGCTCCATGAGCGAGTCGACCAGCGACGTCGGGACGGTGATTTCCGACGACAGATCGCTGGCCACGTAACTGCTCTGGTTCTCGGAAATGCTCTTGCTTGACAGGACTGTTTTGCAAAGCTCCTCGATGAACAGCGGGATGCCATCGGTCTCTTCGACGATCTTGGAGACGACGTGCGGGGGAAGAACCTGAGCTCTATCCATTCCCTTGACGATGATGTCGCTTTCTTTCGGGGTCATGCGCTTCATCACGAGCGAAGTGACGTGGTGCTCGCCCGACCAGGATTGCAGGAATTCCGGCCGAAAGGTCGCCAACAACAAGGACCGCATATGCGGAATTCGCCCCACCACGCGATCCAGCACCTCAAGCGTGGTCGGATCGCACCAGTGCAGGTCTTCGAAGACAATCAGAACCGACCGGGTCCGCGCCGTTTCCGACACCAGCTGTTCCAGCACCCGGATCGTTCTCTGCTTTTGCCCTTGTGGCGACAGCTCGAGCGCTGGATATCGCGCCGCATCGTCGGGATCCAACGGAATGGACATCAGATCGGCAAACAGACGAACCGTCTTTGCCGATTTGATATTTGCCGTCTTCAGATATGCCCTTAGTTTTCTGAAGTTTCTACGGGACGAGTATTTGGGACTCATCCGGGCATCTCTGGAAATCTGCAGCGTAATGGGCTGCAGGGCCGTGTGTTGATAGATCGGTGAACAATAGTAGCGCAACGTGAGGCTCGGGCCCGCGATCTGATCGCGCAGGGTGCCCACCAGGCGTGACTTCCCGATCCCCGGTTCACCCAAGATCAGGACAACCTGACCGTCTCCCCCGTCGGCTCGTTTCCACCGCCGCTTGAGTATGTCGACTTCCTCGTCACGGCCGACCAGCGGTGTCAGGTCGGATCTCTGATGGAGCGCCTCCGACCGGCTCTTCAGACTGGTTTCCTCAATCACACGCCAAGCCTGAACCGATGTCTTGATCCCCTTGAGCTTCAGGGGGCCCAAGGCTTCGAACGAAAACAGATCTCCCACCAGGTCCCGGGTGCTGGCCGAGATGACGATGCCGTTTGGCGGCGCATGGGTTTGCAGTCGGGCGGCGATGTTTGGGGTTTCGCCGAAGATGCCGTCGCGCTCCTCGGAAGCCCGACCCCCAGGATTTCCGACCAGAACCAGGCCGGTAGATATGCCGACGCGCACCTCGATGCCGTGCGTCAACAAACCGTTCGGGCCGATCGCCTTGACCGCCTCGACCAGATCCAGGCTTGCGTGCACGGCGCGCTCGGCGTCGTTTTCGTGCGCCTGCGGATACCCGAAATACGCCAAAATTCCATCGCCGAGATACTGCGCAACGAAGCCGTCATAGCGCTTCACCGCCTCGCCGCAGGCATCCCTGAACATCGCGATCACGCGTTGCAGATCCTCGGGGTCAAGCTCTTCGGAAAGCGCGGAAGATCCGACAAGATCGCAGAACAAGACCGTGATCTGCTTGCGTTCCGCGCCGGGCCTGTTCTTGGCGACGGGATCCGGTCCTCGGCCATCGGAGGTTTCAAGGACTGGCGCGTCGGATGAGCTGGCGGCGCCGATGGCGGCGATCGCGCGCAAGAACCGCTTGCGATGCCCCATGGGCACGTCGAGCTCGGCGAGGTCCTCTTCGGTCAGATCCGGCAACACCTCGAGGTCGATCTTATTGTCCTCAAGGAGCTGCGCGTACTCCTCGAGCCCGAACCGAGCCAACCAGGCTGCAATGTCGCTACCCATCCCTGGTAACTCCCCGAGCTGGCTCAATTCTCCTCTTTCGAGGTTCCCGGCCAATCAATGCAGACACTTAGACCACCCGGAACTTCTAAGCCGCAACCATAAGAGTAAGCGACCTCGAAGGTCCGTTGCCAGACATCTCCGTTTCGGACCAGCCTAGCTTGTAGGCGAACGCACAAACGCGTTTGTCTTGCGGCGCGCGCGGCGACGGATCAAGCTGGAAGCGGGCGATGATCTCCGATGGCGGGGGACAAGGAGACGGAATGGAGCAGAGCGACTCTCTCTACACGCTCCTGTTGAGCCACGCCCGGGACAATCCCGAAAATCTCGCGATCCTGGCTCCGGGACGCGATCCGCTGACCTATCGCGACCTGCTGGAACAGATTGATCGCGCGCTCGGCGTGCTGCGATCTCTGGGCATACGGCGCCAGGACAGGGTCGCCGTCGTTCTGCCCAACGGCCCCGAAATGGCTGTGGCGATGGCCTCGGTGTCGGCCGGCGCCGTCTGCGCACCGCTCAACCCCGCCTTCAAGATGGAAGAGTGGTTCAGCCACTTCGCCAAGCTGCGGGTCGATGCCCTGTTGACGGCCCCGGGCATCGAGTCCGCGTGCCGCCATGTCGCCCTTGAACTGGGCCTCCCGATTATCGAGATGGTGGCCGCGCTGGACGCTCGGGCCGGCACGTTCGAACTGAGCGGTACGGCGTTGCGGGATGCGGTCGCAGACGGCGTATCCGGCGCCGCCGACGACGCCTTTCTGCTTCCCACATCGGGTACCACGGCCGAGCCAAAGGCGGTGCCGCTGACCCACGCGAACATTTGCGCCTCGGCGCGCAATGCGGCGACCACTCTGCGCCTCGGCCCTGAGGACCGGCTGCTCGGGGTCCTGCCGCTGCACCACGCGCACGGCCTGATCTCCGGACTTTTCTCATCGCTTGCCGCAGGGTCGAGCGTGGTGTGCACGCCGGGCTTCGATGCCGCCAAGTTCTTCGACTGGCTGACCGCGTTCCGGCCCACCTGGTATACGGCGGTCCCTGCGATCCACCGCGCGGTGCTCGAGCAAGCGCGCCGACAGGATGGACCGGTCGGGGACCATGTGCTGCGTCTCGTGCGATCAGCTTCGGCCCCGCTGCCCGCGCAAACGCTGGAGGAGATCGAGAGCCTGTTTGGGGTTCCTTTGATTGAAACCTACGGGATGACCGAGGCCGCCTCGCAGATCGCCTCCAACCCGCTGCCGCCGTTGCCGAGAAAGGTCGGTTCGTCAGGTCTCGCCGCCGGCCCGGAAGTGGCGGTATTCGATGAAAGCGGGAATGCCATGCAGGCCGGCCGGGCAGGCGAAATCGTGCTGCGGGGGGGCAACGTCACGCGCGGTTACGACGCTGACCCGGCCGCCGATGAAGCCGCCTTCAGCAACGGATGGCTCAGGACCGGAGATCTCGGTTATCTGGACGAAGACGGCTACCTCTTCCTCGTCGGGCGGACCTCGGAAATCATCAACCGCGGCGGGCAGAAGGTTGCGCCGCGCGAGGTCGAGGACGTTCTGCTCACCTGCCCCGATGTCGCTCAGGCAGTGGTGTTCGCGGTTCCGCATGAGCGCTTGGGCGAGGATGTCGCGGCAGCGGCCGTCCTGCATCCCGACGCCACGGCGACCGACCGCGAAATCCGTAGTTTCGTCACCGCGCGCCTGGCCTCCTACAAGGTCCCGGCGCGCGTGCATCTCGTCGCGCGCATTCCGACCAACACGATGGGCAAGGTGCAACGCTCCGAAATGGCTCGACTGCTTGGCGTGGACCGCCCGCAAGCCGCGCCCCCGCATGTCGACCCGCGCACCGAGTTGGAACGGCAAGTGAGCGAGACCTGGGCGGACGTGCTGCGGCGCGACCGGATCGGCGTGCTCGACAATTTCTTTGATCTCGGCGGGGATTCGCTGGCCGCGGCGCTGGTGATTTCACGGCTGCGCGAACGCTACGGGCGCGCGCTCACCTACAGTGACTTGTTCCGAAATCCGACCGCCGCGGAAACCGCGAGGCTGCTGTCACAGCAGCAGGCCGCAACCGACATCGGCAGCTTGGCGCAGACATCGCAGAGCGGGGATCAAGGCCCGATCGATCTGTCCTATTCGCAGGAGCGCTTGTACGTCCTCTCCAATCTCGATCCGAGCGGTCATACCTATCACGTGTTGGAGATCGCCCGCCTTCGAGGACCCCTCGATCAAGCCGCCCTGTCCCGCAGCATCGCGGCGATCGTCACCCGCAACGAGATCCTGACCGCGACCTTCGCCGAGCGTGCGGGGCGGCCATCCCAATCCTTTCAGCCCGAGATCGCCGAACGATTTGAGCTGCAGGAGATCGAGTTGCGGGAAGGCGAGGACCCGATCGATGGCCTGCACAGGGTGGCGCGCGAAGCCCATCGGCGGCCATTCGACCTGGCGCGCGGACCGCAATTGCGCGCGACGCTTCTGACGCTCGGCGACGACGATCACGCGCTGATCGTCGTCGTGCATCACCTGGTTACGGACGGGTGGTCGCAGAGATTGTTCTGGCAGCAGCTTGAGACGGCGTACGCGGCCGAGATCGCGGGTGCTCCGATTTCACAGCCACCGGGAGCCTTGCAGTATCGTGATTACGTCGCCTGGCAAAAGGTCTGGCTGGGCACCGCCGATGCCACCGAGCAGCTGACCTATTGGAGAGGCAAGCTCGACGGCCTCACGACGATTGATCTGCCGACGGATCATATCCGTCCCAGCAGATGGTCCGGCAAAGGAGCCAGGGTGCCAATCCGGATCTCGCGCGCCCTGGCTACAGAGCTCATGGATTTGAGCCGCTCCGGCGGCGTGACCTTGTTCATGACCCTGCTCGGCGCGTTCCAAACGCTGCTGTACCGCTATACCGGCAGCACGGACATCGCCGTCGGCTCGCTGATCGCCAGCCGCACGCGCGTTGATCTGGAGTCGATGATGGGCGCGATCGTGAATACGGTCGTGTTGCGCAGCGATTTCTCCGACCAGCCCAGCTTTTCCGAGGTTCTGCATCGGGTGCGGGATGTCACCCTCGAGGCCTATCGGCATCAGGACCTGCCGTTCGAGAGGGTCCTCCAGTCTCTGCAAATCCCGCGACAGGCCGATCGCAGCGGTCCGATCCAAACCATGTTCGTGCTGCAGAATGCGACCTCCCAGCCGCCGCGATTGGATGGCGCGGAGTCCGAGTTCATTGACATCGATCCGGGAACCGCCCGTTTCGACTTGATGCTGGAGCTGATGGTCCGGGACGGCGACGGTGGTCTGTCCGGCTGGTTCGAATACAGCACCGACCTATTTGACCGACCGACCATCCAGCGCTTCTCCGCGCACTTCGAGAATCTCTTGCAGGCTGTCGCAGACGACCCGCAACAAGCCGTCAGCAGAGTGTCGTTCCTGACGGCGCAGGAAAGGCAGGACCTGCAGCTGGTTCGGCAGGGCGCCGACCAACAGGAGTGCGGCGGTGCGGATGTCCTGGCATTGCTGGCCCGGCATGCCAGGGAAGCACCGGACGCGGTGGCCATCTCGCA
>JAAUXY010184847.1_pt1 | contig 12246 bp, 12 predicted proteins | sample 7278121 | NCBI WGS metagenome assembly JAAUXY01 (sample SAMN14350117, study PRJNA611818) | marine sediment metagenome | isolation source: surface marine sediment (1.8m) | place: French Polynesia: Moorea | collected 2018-08 | reverse complement strand
GCCTGGTGGCAAAGCTGGTCGACGCTCTCTTCCATATGGTCGCCGACATAGACCAGAGCGTTGACCTTCTGGGCCTTGGTTTCCTTCACACAGTGCTTCAGGACCTTGGCGATCTGCGTGTGCCCGCCCATGCAGCGCACCGAGGTCATCCGGCGCAGCAGAGTGGCGGAATCGCACATCCACTTGGAGGCCTTGCACTCGCCGAAGCCGCGGAAGAACACGAGCTGCAGGTCCAGCCCGCCGAGGTCGGCCGTCTCCTTAAACATCTCCGCCTGAATCTGGCACGCGGTGTCCCAGGTCGGCTCGCGGCTGGCCGTTGCGTCCATGGCGAAGATCAGCCGGCCGCGCTGGCCGGTGCGCGGCGACGGAGTCGCTGCGACCTTGGCCAGAAAGGCGGATACCTCGTCATGCGCGGACTTCGGCGCCGGTTTCTGGCCCGGCGCCTGGGTTGGCACGCTGCGATCGTCCTTGCTCATGCCTATAAGATGTGCCTTTCGCGCCCGCCTGCCAATGGGCAACGAAAACGGGCTTGAAAGCCGGCTTATGCGGCCGGTGGGGCTGCGCTGGCCGGTGCGGCCGCCGAGACCAGGCCCAGCGCCTCGATCAGCTCGCGGATCTCCTGGCGGGCCGATAGATGTGACAGCGACAAACCGACCCCCTGCTCGTCGGCGCCCGGATCGAGAACGGTCAGGCCATGCGCGAACAACTCCCGGTAGATCACTCGCTCGGAAAATCCCTCGAGCTGGCGAAACCCGAAGCGCGGCGCGATCGCATCCAGGATGCGCGCGACCTCGCGCTTGTTGCGCGCATCCAGCGAGGCCAGGCGGTTGCGCATCACAATCCAGTCGATCGGCCGGCGACCCTGCAGCGCGCGGGCCTGGCGGGCGCGCCACACCGCCTCGGCGTAGTGGCTGGGCCGCGGCGACCCCGGCCGGTCGCGGTCGATCTGGCCCAGCACGTCGAGATCGATCAGGCTGTCGTTCAGCGGGGTGATCAGCACATCGGCTTCGGCATGTGCGGCAAGCGCGAGCTCGCCGAGCGCACCCGGCGTGTCGATCACCACCATGTCCGAGCGCGCCTGCATGTCGGCCAGCGCGCCGCGCAGCGCTTCGGCGTCCTCGCCCGCGTCCCCGCTTGGCTCCAGCCCGACATAGTCCGGCATCTGCAGGTCCGTGGCGCAGGCCGCGCTGAACCGTTCGCGGTTCTCCAGGTAACGGGTCAGCGTGGCCTGCGGCCAGTCGAGGTCGATCACGCCGACCCGGTGCCCCAAGCGCAGCAGCGCGACGGTCAGATGGATCGCCACCGTGGTCTTGCCGCACCCGCCCTTCTGGCAGCCGATCACGAACACGCTCCGGTTCGGCCGGACCACCGGACGGGAGTGCGCCGGGTCCTGCGCGAACAGATCGGGTTGCGCGGCCAGCAGCGCGCGCTTGACCTTACGGCTGAGCTTGCGGGTCAATTGGCTGGCCGCAGCCAAACCGCGGTGTCGTGAAACACCGCGCCGCCACGCGGCTTGCCGGGATCGGCGCTGACCAGTGCGTTGATCGAGAGCCCCTCCTCGAAGGCGTGGTTGGGCCAGATGCTCTCGACGATCAGCACGTCGGGCTGCAAGCCGTCGAAAGACTCCACGTGCAACAGGATGCTCGCCTGCTCGTTGCCGATCCGCACCCGGTCGCCGTCGGCGAGACCGAGCTTTGCGAGCACGTCCGGATGGGTCATCACGGTCGGACGCCGCTCGCGCTTCTGGCTGCCGGGGGTCTCGGTGAACGAGGTGTTGAGAAAGGTGCGCGCGGGTGCGGCGACCAGGCGGAACGGATGCCGCTCGTCGATCTGGTCGATCGATTCCCAATAATCCGGCAGGCCCGGCATGCCCTCATGGTCGCGCCCGACATCGGACCAGATCGCGCGAAACCGGAATTTGCCGTCCGGCTGCGGGAAGCCGTCGAGAAAATGCATCTTCTCGAACGGTTCGGAGCAATCGAGCCAATGGTCCGCCCAGACCTGTTCGGCCGGCGGATGGCCGGAGTCCTTGAAGGTCCTCTCGATCAGCTCCCATTCGGTCATCTCGAAACCTGGATGCTCGGCGCCCAACCGCTTGGCCAAGGCGCAAATCACCTGATGGTTGGAGCGGCATTCGCCCGGCGGCTCGATGACCGCCTTGGTGATCTGCAGGAAGGTGTGGCCGGACGCGGTGTAGTAGTCGTCATGCTCCAGGAAAGATGTGGCCGGAATCAGGATGTCGGCCATCTGCGCCGTTTCGGTCAGGAACTGCTCGTGCACGGCCACGAACAGGTCGTCCCGGCGGAACCCCTGGTGCACCTTGACCAACTCCGGCGCGACCACCATCGGGTTGGTGTTCTGGATGAACAGCGCGGTGACCGGCGGCCCGCCCTGCAGGTCCGAAGGATCGTTCACCAGCACCGGACCGATGCGCGACTGGTCCAGCTTGCGCACCGACCGGTCGAGGGCGTCCAGCCCCTCGATCATGGTCTTGTCCAGATGATAGATCGCGCCGTTGCCCCACAGCGCGCCGCCGCCTTCCACCTGCCAGGCCCCGGTCACGGCCGGCAGGCAGCTCGCCGCATGTACGTTGGTGGCGCCGTTGCGCGAGCGCGAGAACCCGTAGCCGATCCGGATGAAGCTGCGCTTGGTCGAATTGTAGAGCTGTGCAAACGCCTCGATCTGGCCGACCGCCAGACCGGTGATCTCCGACGCCCAGGCCGGATCACGCGGCTTGACATGCGCTTCCAGGCCGGCCGGGTCGTCGGTGTATTTGGCCATGTAGTCGCGGTCGGCATCGCCGTCGCGGAACGCGCAATGCATCACCGCGCAGGCCAGCGCCGCATCCGTGCCCGGCTTCAACCCCAGGTGCAGGTCGGCCTGCTCGGCGGTGCCGGTGCGGTACGGGTCGACCACCACGAGCTTGGCGCCGCGCGTCTTCTTGGCCCGGGCGATGTGGGTCATCACGTTGACCTGGGTGTTGACCGGGTTGCAGCCCCAGACCACGACCACGTCGGAGTGCTCGATCTCCCGGGAATCCACGCCGGCCTTGTCGCCGACGCCGGCCTTCCAGCCCGACTCGGCCAGCATGGTGCAAATCGTGTCGTACTGCCGGGAGTACTTCTTCACGTGGCGCAAACGGTGGATGCCGTCGCGCTGCACGTGGCCCATGGTGCCGGCGTAGTAGTACGGCCACACGGTCTCCGGTCCGAACCGCTGCTCGGCTTTCAGCAAGGCCTCAGCGATCTCGTCCAGCGCGTCGTCCCAGGAGATCGGCTGAAACCCGTCGATGCCGCACCCGCGCTCGCCAACCCGGCGCAGCGGCCGCATCAGGCGGTCGGGGTGATGCACCCGTTCGGCGTAGCGGGCCACCTTCGAGCAGATGACACCGGCGGTATACGGATTGTCGCGCGCGCCTCGCACCTTGCCGATGGTGCGCGCATCCAGCCGCTCCACCTCAAGCGCGCAGGTGCTCGGGCAGTCGTGCGGACAGGTGGTGTGGACGAATTCCGGCTTGGCGTCGAACGGCATGGCAGCACCCTCCTGGCGCGTCTGCATCTCCCGTCGCGGGCGCGCAATCATACCTATCTAATCGCCGGACCGGACTGCCTCAAGCGGCTAAGCTGTTTCGCTGGGGACGGAGGTGAGGGCTGGCAATGGAACAAAGGCACCTCGGCCGGCTTTGGCCGGTGAGCATCTTGAGCCTGGGCGGCGGCGGACTGGGGCAGCTATGGGGCGCCACCTCGCGCGCCGAAGCGGTCGCCACGGTGCATGCAGCAGTCGAGGCTGGAATCACCCTGCTCGACATGGCGCCGCGCTATGGCGATGGCGAAGCCGAATCGGTGATCGGCGAGGCGTTTGGCGGACACTTGCCGCCGGGCGTGCGTGTGACCAGCAAGTGCCTGCTCGGAGAAACGCCGCCGGCCGATGTCGAGGCAACCCTGCGCCGCTCCATCGAAGCCAGCCTTGAGCGCATGAGGCTGTCCCATCTCGATCTGATCTTCCTGCACTCCAACGTGGTGCCGGACGGCCACGACATGGCGCGCCTTCCGGAGGCCGCCACGCGCTGGACCCCATATGCCCGGTTCGTGGAGGTGGTGCGCCCGACCTTCGAGAAGCTGATTCACGAGGGGCTGATCGGCGCCTGGGGACTGACCGGGATCGGACATCCGGACGCGATCATCCGGCTGCTCGAAGAGACGCCGAAGCCGGGCGCGGTGCAGTGCCTGAGCAACCTGTTGGACTCCGCCGGATCGCTGACGTTCGTCGAGGGGCCGCTCAAGCCGCGCGCAGTGATCGCCGCCGCCGAGGCCAACGGCGTCGGCGTGATGGGAATTCGCGCCGTCCAAGCGGGCGCGCTGACCGAGCGGATCGACCGCGATCTGCCGGATGAACACCCGGAAATGCAGGACTTCCGGCGTGCGGAAGGGTTTCGCGCGCTGGCCCGGGAGCTCGGCGAGGCCCCTGCCCGGCTGGCGCATCGCTACGCGCTCTCCATGCCGGGGGTGGATACGGTGGTGCTGGGCGTGAAGAACCGCGCCGAGCTGCAGGACTGCATCGAGGCGGCTCAAGAAGGGTCCCTTGCGCCGGACCTGATCGCCAGGCTGGACGCGTCCGTAAGCGGCGGCCCAGCGCCGGATTTCTGAAGGATCTTGCCACGAAATCGCCCAAAGCCCTAACGCGGCGGTCGGATTTCGCGCCCTGCCCCTTTCGGGTTCAGCGCCAAAACGCTCCCTGTTTCATAGACTTACGCCCTCCCCCATTCCAATCGGGACGGCCTGATAGGCACCTACGCACAGCGCCAACTTGTGCCCCAATGAATCCAGATTCCTGGCTCACAGTAGTTGGGCTGCATATTTTTAAGGCATTTCAAAATGTTGGAAATTCAAGCCTTTACGGCGCTCAAATTCGCGCACCTGATGGCCATTGTGATCGGTATGGGATGCGCCATCGCGCTGGACGTCTATCTCGCCAAGCTGGTGATCCGGCGCCGGCGGCTGACCGCGACGGTGATCGATCTGGTCAATCTGTTCTCGTTGATGGTGGTGGTCGGGCTGGTGCTGCTGTTCGCGACCGGCATCGCGTTGATGGTGATGCGCGAGATGGGCGGCGCGCACATGCTGGAGAACCAGAAATTCGTCGGCAAGCTGTGGCTGGTCAGCGTGATGCTGTGCAACGCGGTCTACGTGCACTTCTCGGTGCTGCCGCATGTGCGGGCCGGGGCCGGCAGGCGGCTGTTCGAAGGCTTGAGCCTGAAGCGCAGTCTCGCCTTCATGCTGAGCGGCAGCATTTCGTTCAGCTGCTGGTCGATGATCCTGATCCTGGCGCCGGCGCGCGAGCTCAACGGCAAGGCGGTGCTGGTCGACATCGTGAGCCTGTTCGCGATCGTGGTGACGGTCGCCTTCGTCGCGCTGGTTGCTCTGTTCGCCCCGTCCCTGCGGCAGGCGGGCGCGGTCCTGGAGGACGAGGCCAAGCTGGAGCCGCAGTTCTAGGAATCCTGGCTAGGCGACCTTCTTGAGCTTGGGGTAGGCGCGGTACAACGCGTCGCCGAGCACCTCGGCGATCCGGTCCATGCCGGACCGGCCGTCCCGCGCTTCGGCCTCGGCGTTGTAGTTGGTGTTGGTGTTGACGTCGTAGGTCCAGGCCACGCCGTCGCGGTCGGTGACGAATTCGATCCCGGCCATGTCAATATCGACTTCGGCCAGGAAGTTGGTGAACTTGCGCTCCAGGAAATCCGGGATGCCGTCCGGCAGCACGTCGAAGCGCGGGCCGGAGGGCGGCGTGCCCGGCCCCTCATCCACCTGGCAGACGTCGGCCGGGCACAGCTCGAAGGTACCGCCGGTTTCGACCCGGACCGCGTAGAAGAACCGGCCGCCGATGAACTCGGCCCGGGTGATCACCGGCTCCGCCGCCTCGACGTATTGCTGGACCAGCACATGGCCGTCCAGGCCGGACTCGAAGGCGTCCGACTGCACGTGGTCGCGCGCCGCGTCTGCGGTCTCGAAGTACTGAATGCCCAGGCCCTTGCCGCCCCGGTTCGGCTTCAGCAGCAGCGGGCCATCGCCAAACGCGGTGATCGCTTCCAGCACGCGTTCGCGGCCGACCGCGGCGAGCGTGCGCGGCACCCGGATGCCGTGGCGGGCGAGTGCGGCGTACTGCCGGGTCTTGCTGACCTCCAGGTCGATTGCGCGTCCGCCGTTGAACAAGCGGCGTCCATAGCCCTCCAGCCAGGAGACCACGGTCGCGGTCAGCTCCGGCGCGTAGCGGTGGCCGCGGGTGTGGGAGGATGCGCTCATCCGGTTGTAGAACACGCCTTCGGGCGGCGGTTCGGACAGATTGAAGCTGCCCTGGTCGAGATGCCATTCCTCATAAGGCACGCCGCGCTCGATAAAACGTTCGCGCAACGGCACCACCCAGGCGTCGTTCTCGTGGATGACGAAGATCTTCGGGGTCTCGGCGGTCATGGCCAGTTCCTCCCGCGCCCGTTGGCGGGCGATGCCGAGCGCGCCACGCGGATCAGTCTGCCGGGGCCCTGAGACGACGAAGAGCCCAGCGCGACCAGCGGCGGGCTCTCAAACACCGCTCGCTTTAGCATGCATTTATAAGGCGCCCCGCAAGCTGAGCCTCAACTTGGCGCCGGAAGAAGGTGTTATTCCGCAAGGGCGCAAAGGTCAAGCCGGGCGCCGCGCCGCGACACGGGCTCTTGGCGGCGATCCGCGATCCTGCTCTGATCGTGGCCGATCAAATGTTCGGGAGCCTGCCCATGACCAGCCGTGCCGCCGCCATCGCCGCCGCCGAAGCCGTATTCGACGACGGCCGGTTCGAGGCCGAGCTCGCCCGCCTGATCGCGATCCCGACCGAGAGTCAGAACCCGGAGCGCGCGCCCGATCTGGCGCGGTATCTGGGCGACGGGGTCGGGCCGATCCTGACCCGCATGGGCTATGAACAGAGTGTGCACGACAATCCGGTCGCGGGCTCGCCGCCGTTCCTGATCGCGCGGCGGATCGAGGACGACGGCCAGCCGACCGTGCTGACCTATGGCCATGGCGACGTGATCGCGGGCCAGGACGCGCGCTGGACCAAGGGCGGCGGGCCGTGGAAGCTGACCCGCGACGGCGACCGCCTGTACGGCCGCGGCACCGCCGACAACAAAGGCCAGCACTTGACCAACCTGCTCGCGCTGGAGGCGGTGCTGGGGGCGCGCGGCGCGCTCGGCTTCAATTCGACCATCCTGATCGACATGTGCGAGGAGATCGGCTCGCAGGGCCTGGATGCGTTCTGCGCCCAGCACAAGGACCTGTTGAAGGCGGACGCGCTGATCGCGTCGGATGGCCCGCGGCTGCATGCGGACCAACCCAATCTGGTGCTTGGCACCCGCGGCGCGCTCAACTTCGATCTGGTCGCCCAATTCCGCGAGGGCGCGCACCATTCGGGCAACTGGGGCGGGCTGCTGCGCGACGCCGGCATCCGGCTGGCCCACGCGATCGCCTGCATCACCGACGCGCGCGGCCAGATCCGGGTTCCGGAATGGCGGCCGGACAGCCTGACCGAACCCGTGCGCCGCGCATTGGCCGAGGTCACGATCGCCGACGGGCCGGAGGTCGATCCGGAGTGGGGCGAGGAAGGGCTCACACCGCCCGAGCGGGTCTATGGATGGAACACCTTCGTGGTGCTGTCGATGCTGAGCGGCATTCCTGAGGCGCCGCAGAACGCGGTGCAGGGCGAGGCGCGCGCCACTTGCCAGCTCCGTTTTGTGGTCGGCACCGACGACCGGGAGATCCTGCCCGCTCTGCGCCGGCATCTGGACGCCGAAGGCTTCGCCGACGTCACTATCGTGGAATGGGACAAGGACCTGTTCCGGGCGACCCGGCTCGATCCCGAGGACCCGTGGGTCAGCCGGGTGGCCGACGCGATCGAGGCGACGTCCGGCCAACGCCCGGTGGTGCTGCCGAACGCGGGCGGCTCGCTGCCCAACGACACGTTTGCCGACACGCTCGGCCTGCCGACCATCTGGATCCCGCACTCCTATGGCGGCTGCCAGCAGCACGCGCCCGACGAGCACCTGCTTGCCCCGGTCGCGCGCCAGGCGCTCGGGCTGATGGCCGGCGTGTTTTGGGACGTGGGGGCATAGCCCGCAAGCCTTAGTTCAACTCGATGGTCGATCCATCCTCGCGAACAATCTGCCGGGCATAGACCTCGGGCCTGAAGTAGTCGATCAGATCATCATCGACGACTCCCCTGACGGTGACCTTTTCGCCGACATCAACCATCACGCGGTTGCGCCACCCGATGTAGACCCGGACGCTGCCGGTCTCATCCTCCAGGCGGAATTCGTCCTCATCCAGGATCCGCGTCACGTCACCCTGCAAGGTGACGCTCGCACCCCGTTCGATATCACCGATGTTCGTCACCTCTTTTGCAAAGCTGCCCGGAGTGGTGAGCAACAAGGCAAGCACTGCTATTGCTGTTGTGGGCAAGAATCGCACGTCACACTCCTCCTTTCGGCACCGAAACCGCACTCACCTGCGCGATCTCTTCTCGTGTCTGAACTGTCCAAGCTCACTTGTGCATAGAAGTGTGCGGTACAAAGAGCCCCGATTGATCGGAATCTTCTATCGCCATGACGCGCGATCACCGCCCGCGCGCCTTCATCTCCTCCCATTCGGCGTCGGTCAGGTCCTCGAACATGGAAAACTGGCCGGCGCCCTTCAGCCAATTGCCGGCGTCGATGGTCACCACCTCGCCGTTGATGAAGCCGGACCCGTCGGCCATCAGGAAGGCGGCGAGGTTGTTCAGCTCTTCCGGCTTGCCCACCCGGCCGAGCGGGTTGCCGGTCTCGAACCGCTTGGCGAGCTCGGCGTTCGGCACCAGGCGCTCCCACGCGCCCTCGGTGGGGAACGGGCCGGGGGCGATCGCGTTCAGCCGGATCCCCTTCGGCCCCCATTCGACCGCAAGACTCTGGGTCATCGCCAGCACGCCCGCCTTGCCCATGGCCGACGGGACCACATAGGCCGACCCTGTCCACGAGTAGGTGGTGACGATCGACAGCACGGAGGCCGGCCGGCCCTCGGCGATCCAGCGCTTGCCCGCGTCCAGGGTCACATAGCCCGAGCCGTGCAGCACGATGTTGATCACCGTGTCCATGGCGCGCGGCGACAGGGTCTCGAACCGGGCCAGGAAATTTCCGGCCGCGTTGTTGACCAGGCCGTCGAGCGGCGCGGTCGCCCAGATCCGGTCCATCATCGCGGCCACCGCGTCCGGGTCGCGGATGTCGCATTGCTCGGCGGCGATGCGGTCGCCGTAGGTCGCGGCCAGCTCGGCGCGGGTGCCGTCCAGCACGTCCGGCCGCCGTCCACAGATCACCGCTGAGGCGCCCAATTCCAAGAACCGCGTGGTCATCGCCTTGCCGAGGCCGGTGCCGCCCCCGGTGACCAGAATGCGTTTGCCGGCGAGCAGGTCGGGCTGGAACATGGCGATCCCCCATAATTCTGATTTGTTGGAGCTTGGCGCAGCGGCGCGGATGCTGGCGGACCAGCCGCCGATTTGCAATCACGTTGGGCCGCCGTGGCGAAACGGGCTTTGCCAAACGGTGCCGCCCGGCCCACCATGCGGCAACACATTCGGGGCAGGGCGCGTAACAGGGGGAGTGATGGCGCACATCCGGCTCAGAAAGTTCAACACGGCGGACGCCTACCCGGACCAGAACCTAGACAATGACCTGTCGATGGTGGTGCGCGCGGGCAACCGGATCTACCTGCGCGGACAGACCGCGATGGATCTGGACGGCAACATCGTCGGCATCGGCGATCCGGCGGCCCAGGCCGAGAACGCCATGGCGTGCGTGAAGACCTTGCTGGAAGAGGCCGGCTCCAAGCTGGAGCACATTTGCAAGATCACGATCTACATCACCGACCGCGCTGTGCGCGAACCGGTGTACCAAGTGGTCGGGCGCTGGCTGAAGGGGGTCTATCCGGTCTCTACCGGCCTGATCGTCAGCGGGCTCGCGCGTCCGGAGTACCTGATGGAGATCGATGTCGAAGCGGTGATCCCGGAGGACGAGGACTCCGCGATCGTCGTCGGCTGATGACCTTTTCGATCGCCGCGCGCTGCCCGCGCACCGGCGCGTTCGGTGTGGCGGTGACCTCGTCGTCGATCTGCGTGGCCGCGCGCTGCGCCTTCGTGCGCCATCGGGTGGGCGCCGCGCTCAGCCAGAACCTGACCGACCCCGAGCTCGGCAAGGCGCTGTTGGCGGCCTGCGCGGTGGGCAATGCCGCGCCGGAGGCGATCCGCGCGGTCACCGAGACGGCCGGCCCGTCCATCGCGTTTCGCCAGCTCGCCGTCGTCGATGCGGAAGGCCGCGTCGGGCATTTCACGGGCGAGCGGGCGCTGGGCGTGTCGGGGGCGGCCGAGGGCAACGGATGCGTGGCGGTCGGCAACCTGCTCGCCCACGCCGAACTCCCCGCCGCGATGATCGCCGGGTTCGAAGATGCGCTGGATGTCGGCTCGGACGTGCATCTGGGCGCGGCCCTGGTGATGGCGCTGGAGTCCGGGCTGGCGGCCGGCGGCGAAACCTCACCGGTACGCTCGGCCGGCCTGCTGGTGATCGAGGACGAGCGTTGGCCGACCATCGATCTGCGGATCGACTGGGATGACGCGCCGATCGCAAAGCTCAGCGCGCTGTGGGAGACCTATGCGCCGCAGCGCGCCGACTTCGTGCAGCGGGCGCACGATCCGTCCGCCGCGCCCGGGTTTTAGGCTGCACGGCAGAGCAGATCGGCTGGGAGGACGGCCATGGAATGGACGGGGGGATGTCTGTGCGGCTCGATCCGTTACCGGGCCAGCGAGGCGCCGCACTGGGCGAGTTACTGTCATTGCGGAATGTGCCGCAAGATTTCCGGCGCGCCGTTCACCGGGTATGTCCAGTTCCCCGAGGGGAGCTTTGTTTGGACGCAAGGAAAACCGAGCCAGTACCCCTCCTCCAGCGGCGTGACGCGGCGCTTTTGCGGCGACTGTGGAAGTTCGCTGACATTCGAGGCGGACGGGGTGTTGTTCCTGACGCTCGGCAGTTTGGACTTTCCGGAGCAGGTCGCTTTCGATTGCCACACCTACACCAGTTCCCGGCTGCCGGGGATCGAGCTGGTGGACGGGTTGCCGCACTTTTCCGGACCGGTTGGCGGCAAGGGAGGGCGTCCGATCGACTGACCTCCAACGAGAGCTAGTGGCACGTCTCCCGTGACTAGCTCTTCGACTTCATGGCGGCGTCCAGGCTCCACGGACCGGGTCCGGCGAACACCAGATAGAGAAAGACGAAACAGTAGAGGATCGAGGCGTCCCCGCCATTGTTGGTCGGGAACAGGTCACGAGGCGCGTGTGCAATCCAGTACGCGAAGGCCATCAGGCCCGAGGAGAGAAAAGCCGCCGCTCGGGTCTGAAAGCCGACCAGGAGTGCCAGCCCGCAGACGATCTCGATGACGCCGGCGATCCAGGACAACGAGAACGTCTCTGTGACGCGTTCGGTCGCCGGGATGCCAAAGTGCTTCTGCGTGCCGTGCAGGAGAAAGATGAAGGCGGCGACCATCCGCAGGACGCTCAAAATGCGCGGTCGCCAGGTGGTCAACGTGTCCATAGGTCCCTCCTACGGTCTGATTGGACTGGTCGGAGCGCGCGTTGAAGGGGTCACGTCGCCCCGCCCGATCGCCCGATAGCTACTACGCTTGCGCAGGCTGGTCACCAAACAGTCAGCGAGTGGCACCAGTAATGTTGCGGCTCGCGCGAGAACTGACCGAAAGCGGGCAAGCCGCCGCGCTACCATCGCGTCGCCGCTGAGAGCAGAGGTTTAAGCCGGAAGGCGAGAACGGCTGCTTGTCAACCAAAGCGGACGAGCGAGTTCGCTCCCGTGGACACCCAGCGTTCCCTTCCATAAAGTAGGGCCATCGCGCGCCGTGGGCGGGGAGATAGTCCCGTGGCATCCGATCGCGTAGAGCGCAGACTGGCAGCTGTCCTGGCTGCTGACATGGTGGGTTACTCGCGGCTCATGGAAGCCGACGAAGCGGCTACACTCGTGCGCCAAAAGGCCCACCGCCAAGAGCTGATTGATCCCAAGATCGCCGAGTATCGCGGCCGCATCGTGAAGACCACAGGCGACGGCGTGCTGGTCGAGTTCGCCAGCGTGGTCGACGCGACCGAGTGTGCCGTCGCGATCCAGCGAGCCATGGCGGAGCGCGAAGCAGGGGTACCCGAGGAGCG
>JAAUXY010010441.1_pt1 | contig 12249 bp, 6 predicted proteins | sample 7278121 | NCBI WGS metagenome assembly JAAUXY01 (sample SAMN14350117, study PRJNA611818) | marine sediment metagenome | isolation source: surface marine sediment (1.8m) | place: French Polynesia: Moorea | collected 2018-08 | reverse complement strand
CGGCGGTCAGACCGACTACAGCGCCGCTAACGACTTCCTCACGAAGTCGGTCATGAGCTTCGCGAACAGTCGGCCGGATACGCGCGGCATCGCCATCGACTGGACCGCCTGGGGCGGTATCGGCATGGCAACGCGCGGGTCGATACCCACGATGATGGCGGCGGCAGGCATCGACATGCTGCCACCCGAAGCCGGCATCCCGGTGGTCAGACGTGAACTGACACAGGGTCCCGCTGTGAGCGAACTCGTTGTCGGTGACCGGCTCGGCATCCTGATGTCCGAGTTTGACGAAGCGGGTGGTGTCGACCTGGACGCGCTCGCCATATCCGGCGATCGCGGACCGATGCTGGGCAAGGTGACCGGCTACGGCCTTATGAAAGGCCTGACCGTCGAGACTCAACTCGACCCCGGCGACCAGGCGTTCCTCTACGATCACAAGATCGACGGTACGCCGGTACTCCCGGGTGTCATGGGTCTCGAGGCGTTTGCCGAACTTTCCACATTGCTGTGGCCCGGTTATCGGGTGGCGTCGATCGACGACGTGCAGTTCATGGCGCCGTTCAAGTTCTACCGCAACGAGCCCAGACCTGTCCGCATATCGGCGCAGTTTGCCGAGGTCGACGACCAGCTGGTGGCGTACTGCGCACTCGAAGGCGAACGGGAGATCAAGACCCAGGACAAGCCCGTCGTCACGACGCACTTCACAGCGACGGTTCGACTGACGAACTCCGAGCCCGAAGAGGTCAAGGTCGAAAAGCCTGACCTTAGTGCCGAGAACGCGATCGGGTCAGACGCCGTGTACCAGGTCTATTTCCATGGCCCGGCATACCAGGTTCTGGACAGCGCCTGGGGCGGCGATTCGGACACGGCAGTGGGCCGACTGGCCAGCGACCTGCCGGCGAACCATTCGCCTGCCGAGCTCCAGACCCTGATCGCACCGCGCCTGATCGAGCTGTGTTTCCAGACGGCCGGTATGTACGAGCTGGGCGTCGACGGCAGATTCGGACTTCCGGCAAAGATCGGACGCGTCGAGAAGCTCAGGGAACCGGGTGTCGTGGACGCGCAGTTCTTCACCATCGTGAGGCACGGCAACGGCGGTCGCGGATTCGATGCCGAGGTCGTTGACGAGAAAGGTGACGTCTACCTTCGCATGGAGGATTATCACACCGCCGAATTACCCGGCGCTGCGGAAGCCGCTGCGATCGATCCGATCAAAGCCGCTTTCCGGCCCGAATAATGGGTGGCGGAAACTTCCGGCGCATCGCGATCGTCAATCGAGGCGAGGCTGCGATGCGCCTCATCCATGCGGTTCGTGAGTACAACTCGGAGCACGGCACCGATCTCGTCACCATTGCGCTCTACACGGATCCGGAACGACGCGCGATGTTCGTGCGTGAAGCGGATGAGGCCCATTGCATCGGGCCGGCGTCATTCGTCGATGAACGCGACGATCAGCGAAAGAACGCCTATCTCAACTACGAGGCCATCGAGCGGGCGCTCATCGATACGCGTGCCGAGGCCGTTTGGGTCGGCTGGGGCTTCGTCGCTGAGCATCCCGATTTCGTAGACCTCTGCGAAAAGAAACTCGAAATCACGTTCATCGGCCCGGACGGCGACTGCATGCGCAGACTTGGCGACAAGATCACGTCCAAGCAGATTGCGGAATCGGCAGGCGTACCTGTTGCTCCGTGGAGCGGTGGCCCCGTAACGAGCCTCGACGAGGCGCGATCGCAGATGGAAAAGATCGGCCTGCCGCTGATGATCAAGGCGACGGCCGGTGGCGGCGGTCGGGGTATCCGATCGGTGCGCGAGGCATCCGAACTCGACGAAGCCTACAACCGCGCCAGCTCGGAAGCGCTGAAGTCCTTCGGTGACGGCACCGTGTTCATGGAGCGGCGCGTCGAAGGGGCGCGCCACATCGAAATCCAGGTCATTGCAGATACGCACGACAACGTGTGGTCTGTCGGCGTCCGCGACTGCTCCGTGCAGCGACGCAATCAGAAACTCATCGAGGAATCTTCGTCGCCCGTGCTGACGCTGGAACAGGAGGAATCCGTCAAGGCGGCGGCCGCCCGACTCTGCCGCGAGGCCGGCTATCGCAACGCCGGCACCGTCGAATTCCTCTACGACCCGGAGACCCGCGAGTTCTCTTTCATGGAGGTCAACGCGCGGCTGCAGGTCGAACACCCGATCACCGAGGAAAGCACTGATCTCGACCTCGTAAAGATGCAGATTCACGTTGCTGCAGGCGGCAAACTCGAGGGCGAACCGCCGCCAACGCGCGGCATGGCCGTGGAGATCCGTCTCAATGCCGAGGACCCGAACAAGGACTTCGCACCTGCACCCGGAAAGATCGAATTGCTGCGTCTGCCGACAGGCGCAGGCATTCGCGTTGACACCGGCGTCGAGACCGGCGACAGCATCCCTGCCGAATTCGACTCGATGATCGCCAAGATCATCGCCCATGGCCGCGACCGCAACGAGGCGCTGTCGCGCCTGCGCAGGGCTTTGTCGGAGCTCGCCGTCGTCGTCAAAGGCGGCACGACGAACCGTGCGTTCCTCCTCGACCTGCTGAGCATGCCGAACGTCGTCGATGGTAGCGCCGACGTTGGCTGGCTCGATCGCGATCCACCGTCCGAATGGCATCGCGAACATGCCCACGGTGAAATCGCCGTGGCGCTTGCGGGTATTCACGTCTATGACGAAGAACTCGATGCGGAACGCAAACTGTTCCTGGCATCGGCGGCTCGTGGGCGGCCGCATGTTCGTAAAGCAACCGGACGCACCGTCGAATTACGGCACGACGGCAACCTGTATCGCCTGCAGGTCTATCGCTGTGGCAGTGAGGACTACCGTATTGACGTCGACGGTCAGACGATGCGACTTCGCGTCGAACCGCTTAGCGAGTTCGAGCGGCGCGTCACACTCAGAGGCCGCACGCACAGAACACTGAGCGTGCACGATGGCGTCGCGTACATGATCGAAGTCGACGGTACGCCGCATCGCGTCTCCCGCGACGACGGCGGGATGGTCCGGGCACCGTCGCCGTCAGTGGTCGTGTCGATGCGGGTACAACCCGGCGACAAGGTGCAGCGGGGCGACACGCTAGCGATTCTGGAAGCCATGAAGCTCGAGATGCGCGTGCAGGCGCCGTTTGAAGGCACGGTGCAGCGCATCAACGTGACCCAGAACGAACAGCTGGACGCCGGCGCGGCGATCTTGCGGCTCGTACCCGAAGGCAGCGGCGAGGCCGCCGGCGGTGAGAAACGCCTCGCCTTCGAACGCTACGCGGAGGAATCGCGTGACGAACTGGATATCGACGAACGCTGCCGCGCCAGCATGCGCGAACTGCAGCAAATGGTGCTCGGCTACGACATTCCGTCCGATGAAGCGCGCAAGCTGATTGCGAATCGCGGGCAGGTGTGCACAGACGCCCGCGCGGCCGACACGGAGTTGCGTGAAAACGAAGATCTCTTGCTGAGCTGTTTCGCCGACGTCTGCGCCCTGTCGCAGCGCAAACCCGCACCGGGAATCGAGTCGACGCGTCTGCCGACGATGACTCAGCCGTCCCGCCAGCAGTCGCTCTTTACCTACATGCGAGCGCTCGAATTGCAGGGCGCCGGCCTGTCCCGGTTTTTCATCGACGATCTAAAACGCACGCTCGCGCACTACGACGTCGACGGCCTCGAACCGACGCGTGCGCTCGAGGAGGCCCTGCTGTGGGTTCACAAGGCCCATTCGCGGGTCAATCAACAGATTCCCGCCGTGCTGTCGATTCTGGAGCGGCGCTTGCGCCATATCGGCGCATTGCTCGAATCCGCGGACGACGAGTTCCGCTCGCTGCTCGATCGGCTGATCGATTCCAGTCTTGGCCGCTACCCGGCCGTATCTGATCTTGCGCGCGAAGTCCGTTACGAGTTTTTCGACAAGCCACTGTTCGACGCGACGCGAGAGGAAGCCTACGTCGAGGCCGAGAAGCACATCGACTACCTGTTCGAATACCCCGACGCAACGGACCGGGAAGAACACATCGACGCGCTCGTGCAGTGCCCACAGCCGCTCATGACGCTGCTGTCTGACCGCTTCATAGAAGCCGGCGGGCGTACGCGGGAACTCATGATCGACAGTCTGACGAGGCGCTTCTACCGCATTCGCAGGCTCGAGGAATTGCGCGTGGTGCGAAGCGACACCCAGCCGTTCGTCACCGCCGAATACGATCATGAGGACAAGCGAATATCGCTGATCTCCACGCACGCCGAGTACGGCGCGCTGGCCGACATGGGCAAGCTGGCCATCCCGGTGATACGCGAAGTACCGCTCGACCACGACATCGTGCTGGATTTCTACGTGCATCGCGAGCAGCCGGAGCGGAGTGAAGAGGACACCCTCGAATACATCCGCCAGGCGATTGATTCGATGCCATTCCCACGGGCGATACGGCGCATCGTCACTTCCGTCCGCATACCGGGCGAGGGCCTTGGCATGACCGGGCAGCGCTTCTTTACCTGGCGCGCGTCGGACAGCGGATTCTGGGAAGAAACGTCGTACCGCGGCCTGCACCCGATGATGGCGAAGCGCCTGCATCTCTGGCGCTTCGAGAACTTCCAGCTCGAGCGCTTATCGTCCGTCGAGGACGTTTACCTGTATCGTGCGGTTGCGAAGGAGAATCCCAGGGACGAGCGCCTGTTCGCCGTAGCGGAGGTTCGCGACATGACCCCGGTCCGCGACGAGCAGGGGCAACTGGTCAGCCTCCCCTACCTGGAGCACATGTTCCAGCAGGCGCTCGCCGGTATCCGCCTGTTCCAGTCGAAGCGGCCGGACCGCAGGCGGCTGCACTGGAACCGCGTACTGCTGTACATCTGGCCCGAAGTGGAACTGACTGCTGCCGAGCGCAGCAGGATCATCCGCAAGCTGCTGCCGGCAACCTCCGGCCTCGGCCTCGAGCAGGTACGCCTGCGCGGCAAGCTGGTGCGCAACAAGGGTGAAGAGGCACGCGACACCATCATGCAGATCTGGAACCCGTCGGGTCACGGCCCGTCTATCGAGCTGCTCGATCCGCGGCCGCACGCGATGGAGCCGTTGAGCGCCTACCGCCAGAAAGACATGAAGATGCGCCAGCGCGGTCTCATGTATCCATACGAGATCATTCGCGTATTGACGCCCGACAAGGACGACGAGTCCCATTTCCCGGCCGGTACCTTTTTCGAGCACGACCTCAACGCTGACGGTAAGCTCGAACCCATCGAGCGGCCGCCGGGCGAAAACAAGTCGGGCATCATCGTGGGCCTGGTGAGCAATTTCACCAGCAAGTACCCCGAGGGCATGACGCGAGTCATGATTCTCGGCGACCCGACCAAGGGCATGTGTTCACTCGCGGAATCGGAATGCTCGAGGGTCATCGCGGCACTCGATCTCGCCGAGGAAATGGATGTGCCGGTCGAATGGTTCTCCGTGTCTGCAGGGGCGAAGATCGCGATGGACAGCGGCACCGAGAACCTCGACTGGACCGCCCGGGTCCTGCGCCGCATCGTCGAGTTCACGCAAGCGGGCGGCGAAATCAACGTCATTGTGTATGGCATCAATGTCGGCGCCCAGTCCTACTGGAACGCCGAAGCCACGATGTTGATGCACACGCGCGGCATCCTGATCATGACGCCGTCAGGCGCGATGGTACTTACAGGCAAGCAGGCCCTCGATTATTCGGGCGCCGTATCCGCAGAAGACAACCTCGGAATTGGCGGCTACGATCGCATCATGGGGCCGAACGGCCAGGCGCAATACTGGGCCGCCGACGTCGAGGACGCCTGCAGCATCCTGCTGCAGTACTACGAGCACAGTTACCGGGCGAACGACGAGCGTTTCCCGCGCGATGCAGAATCAGACGATCCCGTCGACCGGAACATCACGGAGTTCCCTTACGCCGCAGCCGCCGAAGGTGAGTTCAGAAGCATCGGCGAAATCTTTTCGGACGAACACAACCCCGGGCGCAAGCGCCCGTTCGAGATCCGCCAGGTCATGCGTGCAGTCGTTGACCAGGATCACGAACCGCTCGAACGCTGGTCCGCCATGCGCGATGCCGAAATCGGCGTCGTCTGGGACGCCCACATTGGCGGACATCCCGTGTGCCTGATCGGCATGGAGTCGCGTCCGCTACCTCGCGCCGGACTCGTCCCCGCCGATGGCCCGGACCACTGGACTGCGGGCACGCTGTTCCCGAGCGCGTCGCGCAAGGTCGCGCGAGCCATCAACACGGCGTCCGGCAATCGTCCGGTCGTGGTGCTCGCGAACCTGTCGGGCTTCGACGGCTCGCCGGAATCGATGCGGCAGCTGCAGCTCGAATACGGTGCCGAGATCGGTCGTGCGGTGATCAACTTCAGCGGACCGATCGTGTTCTGTGTCGTTTCGCGCTACCACGGCGGTGCGTTTGTCGTGTTCTCGAAGACACTCAACGAGAACATGCAGGTCGCAGCACTCGATGGCGCCTACGCCTCCGTGATCGGCGGGGCACCGGCCGCAGCCGTCGTATTCGCAAGAGATGTACGCCAGGAAGCCAGTCGCGATTCCCGGGTCACGACGCTAGGCGAAAAGCTCGAGAACTCGGAGGGCACCGATCGTGCACGCCTGCACGCCGAATTCGACCAGCTTCTCAAGGAAGTGCAGGCCGAGAAGCGCGGTGAACTGGCCGACAAGTTCGACACGATCCACTCCGTGCAGCGCGCCATGGACGTCGGCTCCATCGACGACGTGATCGACCCTGTTCGACTGCGATCCTACCTCGTGTCCGCTGTCGAGCGCGGCATCGATCGCGAATTGAGCAAGACATCATGAACGGCATCGAGTACGTGGTACGCGAGTGGTCGGACGTTCCGGCAGACAACGACTGGCTGACCCGCAACGAAAAGACCCGACTCAACCAGTTCCGCTTCGAGAAACGGCGCCGGGACTGGTTGCTCGGTCGCTGGACCGCGAAGAACGCGCTGCTTCACATCGAAGGGATCCCTGCTGAGGAAATCGGGCGCCTCGAGATCGCATCGACGCTGATGGGTGCGCCAGATCCCTATCTGGACGGCGTGCCGCTCGATGTCGGTCTGAGCCTGAGTCATAGCCACGGTCGTGCACTCTGTGTTGTCAGCCATGACGTCGATCATCCGGGCTGCGATATCGAACTCATCGAGACGCGGCGCGCGTCATTCGTCGAGACGTTTTTCACCGAAAATGAGCGGCAGCTCGTCGAGGATGCCGACCCGCAGTTTCGCGATACGCTCGTAACCATGATCTGGAGCGCCAAGGAGAGTGCGCTCAAGGTGCTTGGCACAGGCCTCAGAGCAGACACGCGCAGCATCGGGGTAACACCTGCGGACGATCCCGTTTCGTCCGGCTGGTACACCGCCGACGTGGTCGCCGGAGACAAACAACAGCTGCTGTGCTTCTGGCGCGTCGACGGTCAGTTCGTGCTGAGCGTGTCGGCGACGATCTCGGCGATGTCCCGCACCTGCACGCTGTCTTCCTCGTTGGCGACCCGCACGGCGTCTTCCATCATGATCATGCAGAAGGAGCACCCGACGGCGATCGTATCTGCACCGGTTGCCCGGGCCTGACGCAAACGCAGCAAATTGATACGTTCCTTTTCTTCGGGCTCGTACCACATGTTGCCGCCGCCTGCGCCGCAGCAGAAGCTGTTGTTGCGGTTCTGATCCATCTCGCGCAGGCTCGCGCCGTTGCCGGATGCAGCTGCGAGCACATTCCGCGGCGAATCGTAAATCCGGTTGTGCCGGCCGAGATAGCAGGGGTCATGGTATGTCGTCACTGATCCGTTTGTCGGCTTGACGCCGAGTTTGCCGGACGCGATCAGCCCGTCAATGAAGTCGGAGTGATGTTCGACCTCGAAGCGACCGTCGAAATCCGGGTACTCGTTCGCAATCGTGTGAAAGCAGTGCGGGCACGGCGTCACGATCTTGTTGAACTCGTACTGCTTGAACGTCTCGATGTTCTGCATCGCCAGCGTCTCGAATCCGTACTCGTCACCCATGCGACGCGCAGAGTCTCCGGTGCAGGTTTCCTCATCGCCGAGAACACCGTAGTCAACGCCTGCAGCGTCGAGTAGCCGGACCATGGCACGCGCGACTTGCTGGTTACGCGGATCGTAGGCTCCTGCGCAGCCGACCCAGTACAGGACGTCGGCCTGCTTCTTGTCTTTCATGAGCGGCAGGTCAATACCGGCGCTGCTTGCCCACTCGGTGCGACCGCGTGCGGGCAGTCCCCAGGGATTGCCTTTGCTCATCATTGCTTCGAGCGCTTCGCCGCCCTTGTCCGGCGGGCTTCCTTCCGACATGACCAGGTAACGCCGCATGTCGGTGAACGTGGGCACGTGATCGACGAACACCGGGCACACCTCGGTGCACGCGCCACAGGTCGTGCAGGACCATAGCGTGTCTTCGCTGACTCGCTCGCCAACAAGCTTGCGCGCTTCTCCGCGGCCCAGCGATTCGTGGTAGAGATCGTGCCGGATGTCGGTGATGACGTTCATCGGCGACAGCGGCCGCTCAGCCGCGTGCGCCGGACAGACCGTTGTGCATCGCGCGCACTCGGTGCAGGCGACGGAATCCAGCAGCTGCTTCCAGGTGAAATCCTGCGATTTGCTGGCGCCGAGCGCGATGTTGTCGAGATCCGCGTCGGGATCTTCCATCAACGCGCTGACGTTCATGGGCCGCACCAGCCCGCGGCGCTCGCGATCGGTCACGGCGACGTTCGCGATTGCGCCAACAGCGTGGAACATCTTGGTCAGCGGCAACACGGCAATGAAGGCGAATGACGTGACAGCGTGCCCCCACCAGATCGAAGGCTCGAGTGATACCCAGGTCTCCGCGCTCGCCAGCCCGGAGACGGCATTACCCACGAAAGAGAACGCCGCCGTGTCCGGGCGTTCGATCGCGAGCCGTGCCGCTTCGGACAGGAATCCGCCAGCGACGAGAATCAGCAAAAACAGGATGATCCCGGTATCGCCGAGAAGGTGTCCACGACCCTTGAAAGCGTCCTGCGGCAAGGCCTCGGGCTTGTCGACGTAACGGCGGAACAGCGCCATGAGCAGGCCGGTCAACAGCATCAGGCCGCCAATCTCGTTGAGCGCCGCGAACCACGGCACGTCCATGCCCGGCAGAAAGCTCGTGAAGATGTCACGGGCAACAAAGAAGCCGACCGTGGTTGCAAACAGGAGCTCGATGAAACCCCAGCCAAGACAGAAGTGCATGACGCTCGCGTACGTGAAACGGCGATTGTTTGCACGAGCCTGGCCGACGCCGAAAAACAGCGCGTTCCAGAGCTGCGCCAGCGGTTTCAGGTTGCGGTGTTTTTCGGGTTTTCCGAGCCGGATGCTCGCGAGGCCGCGCAGGTTGTAGACGAAGACAACCATCGCGAGGGCCGCGAGACCATAGAACAGTCCGCCCAGGTGGCTGCCGTCTTCCACCTAGCCGCCGCCTTGCAGTTCTTCGAGCAGCGCGGGTACGACCTCGAGCACGTCACCGACAACGCCATAGTCCGCGGCCGCGAAGATCGGCGCTTTCGGGTCCGTATTGATCGCCGCGATGGTCTTGGCGCCTTTCGCGCCGACCATGTGCTGGATCGACCCGGAAATGCCGAGCGCCAGGTACAGCTTGGGCGTCACCGACTGACCGGAGCTTCCGATCTGGTGATCGCTCGACAGCCACCCGGCATCGCACACCGGGCGAGACGCACCGATCTCGCCTCCCAGCGCTTTCGCGAGTTGCCGGGCGATCTCGACGTTCTCTTCCGACTGTATACCGCGACCGACCGATACGATGATGTCGACGTTCGACAGGTCGACGCCATCCGCCATTTCGTGCACGGGATCATGAGATTGAGTCTTGAACGCCGCCGCATCGAACGGCGCATTCATTGCCTGTTTTGAAGGCGCGCCGTCGGTTTCAAGCTGGTCGGCGCGAAACGCTCCGGCCTGGAAGCTGACGAAGTGCGGTGCATCGCCTTTGGCGAGCACGTCGGCGTTGACCTTGCCCTGGAAGAGCTGGCGCGTGAAAACGATATTGTCGTTGTCCCGGCGCACGTCGACGCAGTCGCTGATCAGCACGCGTTTGAACGCTGCGGCAAGTCGCGGTGCATAGTCGCGCACGAGATACGTGTGTGGCAGCAAAACGTATTGCGGTTTGAGTTCCTCGACGAGCGTGCGTCCGGCAACGTCGAACGCCTCGGCACGATAAGGCTCGAGGGCGCCATCGCTGACCATGAACAGGCGCGCAGCCTTGACGCTGGCCAATGATTCGGCAGCCGCATCGATGTCTCCGCCGATGAGCGCAATATCCAGTTCGACGCCGAGGGCCGCGGCGAGTTTTTGCCCCGCAACGACGACTTCGATGGACTGGGGATTGAGTGTTCCGGCCCGTTGTTCGGCCAATACCAGTACGTTCGACATCACAGCACCCTCGCTTGATACTTGAGCTTCTCAACCAGGGCTGCGGCCTGTTCTGCCGCGCTACCCTCGAGCATTTCAGCACTGCCCGTCACCTCGGGTACGTAGACCCGGAGAATTTCCATTCCTGACGACAGATCGGCGGGCATGACCTCCTGGCTCGGCACTGCACGGATTTCCTTCTTGCGCGCAGCCATGATGCCTTTGAAAGAGGTGTATCGCGGTTTGTTGATGCCCGATTGAATCGTCAGTACCGCTGGCAACGGCAGCTCGACCGACTGGTACCAGCCTTCTTCGAGTTCACGTTTGGCGGTGATCCTGTCACCCGATGCCTCGATATTCACGACGACGGTCGCATGCGGAACACCAAGTAACTCGGCCAGCAACACGCCTGTCTGACCGTATCCGAGGTCATCCGACTGAAGGCCTGACAAAAGCAGGTCGAAGGACTCGTCGGCGGCAACCTGTGCGAGCGCGCCAGCCACCTGCAGCGGATCGAGACCATGGCTGTGTTCATCGACGATGTGGATGGCGCGATCCGCGCCCTTTGCGAGCGCCGTTCGCAGCGTCTCGTCGACCCGATCGGGGCCCAGGGATATGGCTACGACTTCGCCGCCCTGCGCTTCCTTGAGTTGCAGGCCGGCTTCGAGCGCGTAGTCGTCGGGCTCGCTGGACTCGAATTCGAGGCCCGCCTCGTCGATCCAGGACTGGTCTGCGTTGATGCTTAGTTCGGAGTCCCGTGCCGGGACCTGCTTGATCAGCACGCCGATTTTCATGTTGTTGATCTCCAGCGGTGTCGCGGGCTTTGCGCCCGCCGATATTTCTGGCCATTCTAGGCACACGGTACTTGGGCTGAATACCGTGGAAATCCGCAGTTTTTTGCGGTCCTGGCCCGTGTATCCGGCCGTTCCCGCGGGATTTTTGTTTCTGGAGAAACTGCTCGATAATGACGCCTCTTATGACGCCCACAACAGTCGATAAAGCAAGACAGGACTTTCGCGCCCGCAGGATTCCCGACGGGTATTCGGGGCCACGGCACCTGGCCACGACGGTATCATTGAGTCTGCTTGTCGCGGTAGCCAGCGTCGTAATGCTCAACGACGTCCGGCCGCTGGAGTGGCTGACCGTTCCACTGACCTTCCTGTACGCCAACCTGAGCGAATACCTGGGCCACCGGGGTCCGATGCATCACAAGACGCGGCTGCTGAAGGCGGTGTTCGTGCGGCACACGATCGAGCACCACTCCTTTTTTACGAACGAGGCACCGTCGTTCGACTCCACCCGGGACTACCGCGCTGTGCTGTTCCCGCCGGTGCTCGTCATCTTTTTCCTCGCCGCATTCGCTGTGCCGGTGGGCGCCCTGTTGTATTTCGTGGCCTCGCCGAATGTCTGCTACCTGTTCGTGCTGACCGCAGTGCTGTACTTCCTCAACTACGAACTGCTGCATTTCTCCTACCACTGCAACCCGTCGTCGAAGATCGGCCGCCTGCCACTCGTTTCCGCGTTACGGAAACATCACCTGGCGCATCACAACAAGAAGCTGATGAGTCACTACAACTTCAATATCACTTACCCGATCTGCGACATCGCATTTGGCACCTTGTACAAGGACCAATAGCTTGGACACGACGAAACACACGCATATTCGCTCGCTCGGCGTGCGCGACATGACGTTGTTCACGGTGTCGGCAATCCTGCTGCTGGACACGCTGGCGGCGTCCGCCTCGATCGGAGTCTCGAGCATTACCTGGTGGGTGATACTGGGTGTCGTGTTTTTCGTGCCTTACGGCCTGATCAGTGCTGAACTT
>JAAUXY010058861.1_pt1 | contig 12253 bp, 11 predicted proteins | sample 7278121 | NCBI WGS metagenome assembly JAAUXY01 (sample SAMN14350117, study PRJNA611818) | marine sediment metagenome | isolation source: surface marine sediment (1.8m) | place: French Polynesia: Moorea | collected 2018-08 | reverse complement strand
TGTCGATGCCGGCGTTCAGGAGGTCTGGTTTTTCGGTCGGTAGCATAACCAATTCTAGTGCACGGGCTGCGACCGAACCGAAGCGCGTGCGCGCCAATGGCCCGCTTGCGGGCCGTCCCCCCTCCCTCACTCCCTCCCCGCGGGGGGGAGGGATGAGCAACTCGGCCGCCCTGCTTCATCCCTGCCCCTAGTGCGATGGGACCGAGGTGATGTCCTACCTCACTCGGCGGCTTGCGGGTGCGCGACCTTGGCGTTCTGGATCGCCCGCCACACGCGCTCCGGCGTTGCCGGCATGTCGATCGAGGTGATGCCGAACGGGCGCAGGGCATCGATCACCGCGTTGATGATCGCCGGCGGGGCGCCGATCGCGCCGGCTTCGCCCGCGCCCTTGAGGCCGAGCGGGTTGGTGGTGCAGGGCACGTTGTTCATGTCGAAGGCGATGAACGGCGTGTCGTCGGCGCGCGGCATGCAGTAGTCCATGAACGAACCGGTGGTGAGCTGGCCGGACTCGGTGTCGTAGATGGTGTTCTCCAACAGCGCCTGGCCGAGGCCCTGCACGGTGCCGCCGTGCACCTGACCGAGCAGCATCTGCGGGTTGATCACCTGGCCGAAGTCGTCGACGATCGAGTACTTCTCGATCCGCACGCGGCCAGTGTCCTCGTCGATCTCGACCTCGCAGATATGGCAGCCGTTCGGGAAGGTGGCACTGGGCGGCTGGAAGGTGCCGCTGGCATCCAGCGAGTGGTCCTCGTCGTCGGCCAGTCCGGTGCCTTTGCGGGCTTCGGCCGCGACCTGCATGATGCCGACGGCGCGGTCGGTGCCGGCGATCGCGAACGTGCCGTCGTCGAACTCGATGTCGCCGGCCGCCGCTTCCAGCATCTCGCCGGCGATCCGTTTGCCCTTTTCGATCACCGCGTGGGCGGCCGCCTCGGTGGCGGCGCCGCCGACCGGGACCGAGCGCGAGCCGCCGGTGCCGCCGCCGGTCGCGATCAGGTCGCTGTCGCCCTGGACGACCTGGACGTTCTCAAACGGAATGCCGAGGTTCTCGGCGATGATCTGGGCGTAGGCGGTCTCGTGGCCCTGGCCGTTGTTCTGGGTGCCGATCAGCAGCCGGACGCGGGCGCCGTCCTGGTCGAATTCGATCCGCGAGGTCTCCGGATTTCCGCCGGCGCAGGCCTCGATGTAGTAGGCCATGCCGAGGCCGTACAGCTTGCCGCGTGCCCGGGCCTGCGCCTTGCGCGCCTCGCCGCCCGCGTAGTCGGCCATCGCCATGGCTTTTTCCATGGTGGCCTCGAAGTCGCCGGAATCGTACGTGTGGCCGAGGGCTGACTTGAACGGCATCTGGTCCGGCTTGATGAAGTTGCGGCGGCGGATCTCGTCCTGGCTGAGCCCGAGCTCGATGGCGACCGCGTTGACCACGCGCTCCATCACATAGTTGGCCTCGGGCCGGCCGGCGCCGCGGTAGGCGTCGACCGGAACGGTGTTCGTGTACACCGCCTCGACATGGGCATAGATCGCCGGCGTGGCGTAGACGCCGGCCAGCATCTGGGTGCCGGCCGCGGTCGGGATGAACGGCCCGAAGGTGCTGAGATAGGCGCCCAGATTGGCGATCGTGTGGACCTTGAGCGCCAGGAACCTGCCGTCCGCGTCCAGCGCGACCTTGGCCTTGGTGACGTGATCGCGGCCCTGGCTGTCCGACATGAACGCCTCGGTGCGCTCGGACGTCCACTTGACCGGGCGGCCGAACCTGCGCGCCGCGTACAGCGCCACGACGTACTCGGCATAGAGAAAGATCTTCATGCCGAAGCCGCCGCCGACATCCGGCGTGATCACATGGACCTGGCTGGGCTCGACCTTGAAGACGCGTTCCGCGATCAGGCCGCGCAGCGAGTGCACGCCCTGGCTGGAGGTGTAGAGCGTATAGCGGCCCTGGTCGTCGATGGCGCCGATCGCCATGCGCGGCTCCATCGAGTTGACCACCACGCGCTGATTGATCAGGTCGACCTCGACCACACGATCGGCGTCGGCGAACGCAGCGTCGACCGCGGCCTCGTTGCCGATCTCCCAATCGCAGGCGAGGTTGCGCGGCACCTGGTCCCAGATCTGTGGCGCATCCGGAGCGAGCGCGCGGGCGGTGTCCGCGTTGGCCGGCAGCTCGGCATAGTCGATCATCACCAGCTCGGCGGCATCCTTGGCCTGCAACGGCGTCTCGGCGATCACCGCGACCACGGGGTCGCCGACATGGCGCACCCGCCCGCGGGCCAGCGCCGGATGCGAGGTCATCACCATGCTGCTGTTATCGCGGTTCGGAATCGGCGCATTGCAGGGCAGATCGCCCACGCCGCCGTCGAGCAGGTCCTGGCCGGTCAGCACGCCGAGCACGCCGTCGGCCGCCCGCGCGTCTGTGATGTCGATCGCGGTGATTTCGGCGTGTGCATAGGGCGAACGCACGAAACTGACATAGACCTGGCCGTCCAGATTGATGTCGTCGGTGTAGCGGCCGGTGCCGGTGATGAAGCGCTTGTCCTCGGTGCGAAGCACCGGTTGGCCGATGCCGAACTTGGCCATGACGGCTCCTTACATCTGCTGTGAGTTGATGCTGGTTTGGCTGGCAATGAGATATGGGTCAGCGGACCTTACCCAAAAACCCCCTGCGACCAAAGATCCGCCGCCTGAATAGGTTTTTTGCATGCGCGGGAGGTTGAATCCGGAACCAGACATGCGAAGGCCGGCCCCGCATGGGACCGGCCTGACGCGAATTCGATGGGACGCTTCGGCGGCCGTAAGGGCGCCGGAGCGCGATGCCGCTAGTGGGTCTGCAGTTGGGCGATGAAGCCCTCGACGCCGTGGTCGTCCAGCATGTCCTTCAATTCGTCCTCCTGCATGGCGGCGAAGCTGATGCCGGCCTCCATCACGTCGGCGATCTTGAAGCTGCCGTCTTCCTGCGGCGCGACCAGCCACTGGTGCGTCGGGTCGTAAAGAGCGAATTTCTTCTCGACCTCGCTCTTGACCATGACCAGATCGCCCTCGGCGGCGACGTCCAGCACCTCGAACCGCTCGATGAACGAGCTGTTGAGCGATTTGGCGAGCTTGGTTGCGACGAAACGCGTGATGGCCTGCTTGAAAGACACGCGCTCGGCGTGCGGCATTGCGTCGTAGCCGTCGCCTGCGATGCGGATGGCGAGCCGCTCGACATCCAGGTTGCGCGCGACCATCGCCTCGAACTTCGGCAGCCGCTTGTGGCTCGGCAGACCGGACGTGAACATCGCGATGACCCGCTCATGCAGCTCGGTCAGATACTGCGCGGCGGCGTCGTTGTTGTTCTGGGCGGACGCCGAGACAGGCAAAAGCAGCGACATGAACACTGCCGAGGTGGCAGCAAGGGTCTTCAACTTGGTCATGGAAGACTCCGACTTATTGTTAATCCCAAGAGCCAGGCTGTCGTGAGGCGGATTTCCCAGGTTGCCGCTGCAACTGATGAAGCGGGTGACGGGCGGCCAAAGCCAGCCGGGCTCGATGTTTCAGAAACTGGACAGCTTCGAGACAGAGGTCTCTCTTGCTTGTTGATCCCGAACCATTCGCACCGGAGCGCCAGATATCGGCCGATGCGAACTTCGTCCTTGCGGTTCCTTCCGCCCGGTCCGACCGGGCTCCCCCAACGCAAGCACACGACCATGTGCTCATACGTCGTTAAGGATCAACCCGTTTGTGCACTGCAACATGAAAAACGCAATTATGGACCATTATGTCGCAGGCTTATGAAAGATTTTAAGCGGATTGCACATTTCTGCCGCAATGCGTTCCGCTTGTGTGCGCCGCGTTAAGGTTAATGAATCGTTAAGGAATCTGCGTTGTCGACCCGATTCGGTTAACCATTTGGTAGGCTTAACCGGGGGCGAGACGGGGCCGCGTTGTACAATGTTGCGGTGCACAAGAATCGGGCGGAGCGGTCAGTCGAACGCTTCCTCCCAGGTACCTTCGGTGGCGGCGCGGGAGTATTCGGTGGCGCGGTTCTCGAAGAAGTTGGTGTGCTCGACGCCGTTCAGCATGGAGTCGAGCCAGGACAGCGGGTTCTCCTCGATCCGGTACAAGGGCTGCAGGCCGAGCTGCATCAGCCGGCGGTCGCCGATATAGCGCAGGTACTGCTTGATGTCGGAGGCCTGCATGCCCTCCACGCCGCCGAGCTCGAAGGCGAGGTCGACGAATGCGTCCTCATGGCTGATCACGGTCTCGCAGGCTTGGTACAGCGCGCGTTGCAGGTCGTCGTCCCACAGCTCCGGGTTCTCCTCGATGAAGGTGCGGAACAGCTTGATGATCGAATTGGTGTGCAGGGTCTCGTCGCGCACCGACCAGGTCACGATCTGGCCCATGCCCTTCATCTTGTTGAAGCGCGGGAAGTTCATCAGCATGGCGAACGAGGCGAACAGCTGCAGGCCCTCGGTGAACGCGCCGAACACGGCCAGCGTGATCGCGATGTCGCGTTTGGTCTCGACGCCGAATTCCTGCATGTAGTCGTACTTGTCCTTCATCTCCTTGTAGTGCAGGAACGCCGAGTACTCGGTCTCGGGCATGCCGATGGTGTCCAGCAGATAGGAATAGGCCGCGATGTGCACCGTCTCCATGGCGGAGAACGCGGACATCATCATCTGCACCTCGGTCGGCTGGAACACCTGGCTGTAGTGCTTCATGTAGCAGTTGTTCACCTCGACATCCGCCTGGGTGAAAAAGCGGAAGATCTGGGTGAGCAGGTTGCGCTCCTCGGCCGTCAGGTTCTTGTGCCAGTCCTTCACGTCGTCCGCCAACGGCACCTCTTCGGGCAGCCAGTGCAGCCGCTGCTGGGTCAGCCAGGCGTCATAGGCCCAGGGGTAGCGGAACGGCTTGTAGACGGGATTCGGCGTGAGCAGTCCGGACACGGGGGCGATCTCCAGTGGGGTCGTTGGTGGCGGATTGTTGTTGGTTTCGGAGGTGCGGCAGGTCTGGGCGGAGCGGCGGCCGCGGCGTGGCGCCCTAGCGGCGCGGCGGACCGCACAGGGCCTCGATCTGATCGAGCCCGGCCCCTACGCACACGATCGGCGGCGCGTGGGGCAGCGCGGACGGCGTGCTCACCGCGCGCGCGGCCTGGGCTTCGCCGAAGCCGAGACTGGCCAGCGCGCGGTCGATGATCTCGATCCCTTGCTGCCATTCGTAGCGTTGGAAGGCGTCACGTGCCGGCATAGTCCCCTCACTTCGTCGGCGTGTCGTTGGCGGTCGGCGTCACTGGCAGGCCAGGCATTCCTCGTAGTCGATGTCGTCGGTGCCGGTGCGCTGGGCCACCATGGGTTCGCTTGCGGGCTGGGCAGTACCGCGCGCCGCCAGCGGCTCCTCGGCGGCCGCCCGGCCGAGCGCGGCGATGGTGCGGCGCTGGCTTTCGGTGTTGACCGTCTCGGCGCGCTGGATCGACTGGGAGCGGCAGTAGTAGAGGCTCTTCACCCCCTTCTTCCAGGCCAGGTAATGGATCTGGTGCAGCGTGCGCTTGTGCACGTTCGCGGGCAGGAAGATGTTGAGCGACTGGGCCTGGCAAACGTGCGGCGCGCGGTCGGCGGCCAGTTCGATCAGCCAGCGCTGGTCCAGCTCGAAGGCGGTCCGGAACACCAGCTTTTCATGCTCGCTTAGGAAATCGAGATGGTGCACCGAGCCGCTGTTGGCGTTGATCGAGGACCAGACCTGCTCGGTGTCGTGGCCCTTCATCTCCAAAAGGCGCTTCAGGTACCGGTTGCGCACGGCGAACGAGCCCGACAGCGTCTTGTGGGTGAAGGTGTTGGCGGCCGACGGCTCGATGCCCGGCGAGGCACCGCCGCAAATGATCGAGATCGACGCGGTCGGGGCGATGGCGAGCTTGTTGGAGAACCGCTCGGCGATGTTGAAATCGGCGGCATCCGGGCAGGCGCCGCGTTCTTCGGCGAGCGTCCGGCTGGCCGCGTCGGCCTGGTTGCGGATGTGCTGGAAGATCTTGCGGTTCCACACCTTGGCCATCACCGACTCGATCGGCACGTTCTGCGACTGCAAAAACGAGTGGAAGCCCATGACGCCGAGCCCGACCGAGCGCTCGCGTTCGGCCGCATAGGCGGCGCGGCTGAAGTCGTCCGGCGCCTTGTCGATGAAGTCCTGGAGCACGTTGTCGAGGAAGCGCATTACGTCCTCGATGAACTGCGGGTGGTCCTGCCATTCGGTGAAGGTCTCCAGGTTCAACGAGGACAGGCAACACACCGCCGTGCGCTCCTTGCCGTAGCGGTCCGGGCCGGTCGGCAGGGTGATTTCCGAGCACAGGTTCGAGGTCTTGACCTTGAGCCCGCCGAGCTTTTGGTGCTCGGGAACCGCCTTGTTCACCGTGTCGATATAGACGACATAGGGCTCGCCGGTTTCGACCCGGGCGGTCAGCACGCGGATCCACAACTGGCGGGCCGAGACCTTGCGCATCACCGCGCCGTCCTTGGGGCTGACCAGCGCCCATTCCTCATCGTTCTCGACCGCGCGCATGAAGGCATCCGAGATCAGCACGCCATGGTGCAGGTTCAGCGCCTTGCGGTTGGGGTCGCCGCCGGTCGGCCGGCGGATCTCGATGAATTCCTCGATCTCGGGATGGTCGATCGGCAGATAGCAGGCCGCCGAGCCGCGGCGCAGCGAGCCCTGGCTGATCGCAAGCGTGAGGGAATCCATCACCCGGATGAACGGGACCACGCCCGAGGTCTTGCCGTTGTGGCCGACCCGCTCGCCGATCGAGCGCAGATTGCCCCAATAGCTGCCGATGCCGCCGCCGCGCGCGGCCAGCCAGACATTCTCGTTCCACAGGCCGACGATGCCGTTCAGGCTGTCATTGGCCTCGTTCAGGAAACAGCTAATCGGCAGCCCGCGGTTGGTTCCACCGTTGGACAGGACCGGGGTCGCCGGCATGAACCAGAGATTGGAGATGTAGTCGTACAGGCGCTGTGCGTGGGCGTCGTCGTCGCTGTAGTAGCTCGCCACCCGGCCGAACAGGTCTTGGAAGCTCTCGCCCGGCATGAGATAGCGATCGGCCAGTGTCGCTTTTCCGAACTCGGTCAGCTTCGCATCCCGGGTTCGGTCGATCTGTACACGGCCACCTTTTTCGTGCTGTACGACGTCGAACACGCGTTTCACCTCCTTGTCCCCGTTGGTCACAGTCTGTGGATAACTTCCCTGGGATTCCCGGGTGTAGTTCACCAGATGTTGTGACCTTGTGAACCGAAGATACCAAATCTGGGGGCTTTGTCACGCGCCATCTTCGTCTATCCACAGCGGTGCATAAGTTTGAAAAGACACACATAAAACGTGCGGAATGGGCCGACTTCGGTCGGCCGGGCCGGCGCGGGATAGCTGACGCGAAGCGGGGAAAATCGGTCGGCGATCGCGGTACACTGAGGATCACGCCCAAAATGTTGGGGCAGGACGGCAGGTTACGAGGGAGAGGGTGAGAGGCCATGTGCGGGCGCTTTTTGTTGTTCACGCCGTCGGCGGAGATCTGCCGGATCGCCGGGGTCGGTACACCGTTGAACCTGCAGCCGCGCTTCAACATCGCGCCGACTCAGGACGCGCCGGTGGTGCGCCTGGCCGAGGACGGCAGTAGCCGGGTGATGGCCATGCTGCGCTGGGGCCTGGTTCCAGGTTGGGCCAAGGACTTGTCGATCGGGGCCAAGATGATCAACGCGCGCGCGGAGTCCGTCGCGGAGAAGCCGTCGTTCCGCGGTGCGTTCGCCAAGCGGCGGTGCCTGGTCCCGGCCGACGGCTTTTATGAGTGGCAGGCGGCGGCCAAGGCCAAGGGCCAGCCGAAGCAGCCGTTCCTGATCGTGCGCGCCGACCGGCAGCCGTTCTTCATGGCCGGGCTGTGGGAGCGCTGGAAGGGGCCGGACGGTCCGGTCGAAAGCTTCACCATCCTGACCACAGACGCCCATCCCTCGATCGCGCCGATCCACCACCGGATGCCGGTGATGCTGCCGGCGGATGCCTACCAGATCTGGCTCGACCCGGCCTCGGCACCGGCCGCCCTGACGGCGCTCCTGCGGCCGTTCGACGCCGCGCCGCTGGCCGCGGTGCCAATTTCCACCCGGGTCAACAAGGTGCAGAACGACGATGCCACGCTGATCGAACCGGTAGACGTGCTCGCCGAGCCGGTGCCTGAAGGCCCGGCGCAGCAAAGTCTGTTTTAGAGGGCTGTGATATGTCCCGCCGCTACTGGCGCGGCGGCAGCGGCTTGTTGAGCCGGGGCTGCGGCCTCAGCTTTTGCGCGGGCTGGACCTGCGGTTGGCGCAGCCGCCCGGGGGCCGGAACACCGCCCTGGATGCGCGGCGTCGCCAGGCTGGAGCGCCCGGTGTGCGGCCGGATCGGCCGGGGCGAAGTCAACTTGGGCCCGCTGACTTCAGGCCGCGGTGCTTCAGGCACGGTCGCTCTGGTCGGGGCGTTCGGCTGAGCCGGCTTCGGCACCGCCGTCGCACCGCGGTTCGGGCGGCGCAGCTGGTCCGGTGGCGGCGGCAGCAGCAGCGAGGGCAGGCTGCTCGGCGCGGGTTCTCCTTGCGGGGCCGGTTGCCGGCCGGGCCGCGGCCCGGGACCCTGCGGTTGGCGCAGGGTGGGCGGCCCAAACCGCTCGAACCGCCGTTCCAGGGCGGCAGGCGCTCTCGCCGGCAGGCTGGGCGCTGCGTCCGGGCGGCGTGAAATCACCGCGTGGCCGGGCGTACGCAGGCGGCGCACCACCGATGAGCCGTTGCGCAGCTCCAATTCGCCGTCACGCAGCACCACCGAGGTGACTTGCTGGTCATCGACGACCACGTCCAGAGTGGTGCCGCGAACCCCAATGTTGAGGGTCGGCGTGATGATCCCATAGGTCTCTGGCGGCTGGATGCCGGAGACGAAGCGCATGGCGCCCACGCTGAGCGAGACGAAGAAGCGTTCGGCGATCGAGGCCTGTTGGACCAGCACCATGTCGTCAAGGAGCAGCGATGTGTTCTCGCCCAGCGTGATCACCGTTTGGTCCTGAAATGAGAGCTCGGCGGTCGAGTCGTCTCCGGTCGTGATCCGGGCGCCGCGGGACACCGCAATGCCCTCCGCCAACGGAGTGGTCCTTCCCGCCTGAATCGATTGGGCGGTGCCGATCAGCTTGGAGACCACGCCCGCCATCTCCTGCGCCCAGGCGCGAGCCGGCGTGAGCAGGGCCAGCGCAAGCGAAATTGCCGCGATGGCCGTCAGCAGGGCACCGGGCAGCGATCGGCGCGGTTCGGCGCGCCCAAGGGCGGTATTCCACAATCCTTGCACAGGACCGAGGCTAACCTTGGGAGCGTAAAGAACAGGTGAGCGCTGGGAATGTAACTGGGTGCTGGACGCGGCCGCGCGCGGGGCGCAAGCTTTAGCGATGAGCGAGCCTTTGCATCAGATCGACGTGGAAGCGGTGAAGGCGCGGCTGATCGAGCGGCGCGCGGAACTGCTTGCGATCTCCGAGGCGAGCGCGGAATCGCGAAAGACGGTTGAGCTGGATCAGACCATGGTCGGACGGTTATCGAGGATCGATGCTTTGCAAAGTCAGGAAATGGCACTAGAGCAGGAACGGCGGCGGGCAGTCGAGGTGAAGCGGATTGAGGCCGCATTGAAGCGGATCGAGGATGGCGATTACGGCTACTGCATCACCTGCGGGGCTGAAATTCCGCTGAAGCGACTAGAGCTTGACCCGGCGGTTCCGACCTGCGTCGACTGCGCCCGCTGAATGGGGCTGGAGCGTTGCGATGCTGCGCCGTGATGCGATTGGCACCACGGTCAAGCTGCTGATCGCCTGCTTAATTGTGGGCTTGATCCTGAGCTGGCTGGACGTCGAACCGTCCGGAATTCTGGACTGGATGTTCGGGGTCGCGGAAACGGCCGCCCGGATGACCGCGGATTTCGTCGGCTGGGCGGGCGCCTACATCATTTTGGGCGCGTGTCTGGTGTTGCCGGTCTGGCTGGTGATGACCTTGGTCCGGGTGCTGCGCCGGCGCTGAACTTTTTCTCAATTCGAAACAATCATCTTATTAATTGGCGCATTGTTCAGCGCGCCTTCGGATCCATCTCTGTCCACGACGACATTCCCCCATTCCGGCACAAGGGAGGCGGATCATGATCACCATTCGCAAGAGCGAGGACCGCGGCGCGGTCAATTTCGGCTGGCTGGACAGCCAGCACAGCTTCTCGTTCGGCAGCTACCATGACCCGCGGCATATGGGCTTTCGCGCGCTGCGCGTGATCAACGAGGACCGGGTGGTGCCGGGCGGCGGCTTCGAGGAGCACGGCCACCGCGACATGGAGATCATCTCCTACGTGCTGGACGGCGCGCTCGAGCACAAGGATTCAACCGGGAACGGCGAGGTGCTGCGCCCCGGCGAGGTCCAGGTGATGGGCGCCGGCACCGGGATCCGCCATTCGGAGTTCAACCATTCCCAGTCCGACGGCGTCCACTTCCTGCAGATGTGGGTGCTGCCGGAGCGAGCGGGGATGGCGCCGGCCTATGGTCAAAGGGACTTTCCGCGGGCCGAGCGGCAGGGACGATTGCGCCTGATCGGCTCGCGCGATGGCCGCGATGGGTCGCTGGTCATCCGTCAGGACGTCGATCTCTACGCGTCTCTGTTGAGCGCCGGGGACGAGTTGGTGCACCCGCTGGGCGAAGGGCGGCACGCGTGGGTCCAACTCGCCCGGGGTACCGTCGAGGTCAACAGCCGGAAACTGACGGCCGGAGACGGGGCCGCCGTCAGCGGGGAACGCGAGCTGACGCTGACTGGCATCGCGGACAGCGAGCTGCTGGTCTACGACATGGCCTAAGCCGCCCGGTCGGCGAGACGCGCCGGCTAGGGATCCTGGCGACGCGACTCCATGAGGTCGAATGTGCAATCGGGCGCCCGGCCGATCTCGGATTTCAAGATCTCCATGGTCCGCTTGGCGTTGTTGTTGGCGCGACGGCCAAACTCACCGTTGAAGTGGATCGCCGCAGACACCTTCTCGACCACCAGATCGACCACCTTGGGGCCGTTCTCGGTCCCGCGCACCCGGAACCCGATCACCACCGGCTTTTCGGACGAGCGGGCCTCCAGATTGACAGGAATGATCAGATCGCCGTTCGGCGTATCGCTGTGCGCCGCGAGCACAAAGCCATCGACCCCAAGGTCGCCGAGCGATTTCTGCGACAGCTTGGCCGCATAGGCGCTGAACAGCTCGGCGAACTGCTCGAGCTCGCTGTCCTTGAGGCGCCGGCCCGAGCGGCCCAGCACCTGGCGCGACATGGTCATGAAATCGACCGACTCGCGCAGCGCACAGGTCATCTTGGTGTTCTGAATGCGGGGATCGGGGTCCGGCTGCCGCAAGATGTCCAGAATCTGCTGTCCGAGTTTCTGGACCACGGCGTTGGCAGCGGCTGGATCGGGCGGCGCTGCAGCACTTGTGATCCCAGGCGCGAGGAGCATGCCTGCGACGGCAAGGCTCATCAGCGTGTTTCTTTTCATGGCGATACTCTCAGCTTGGCCGGCCTGTGGACGTCTCGTCCGAAGCAGCGCTTGTCATGAAATTATTGCGAACCGGCGCCGGCACGATCGGTTCAAGGCCCCCGATTATTCGATTCAGGGCATGGGATTCAAGCCGTGCGGGGAAATTTGCTGTGAACGCGACGCCAGCGCCACAGGGTCTCCCGCCGAGATCTGACCGGCAAATGGGGGAAGGCGCCGTCGCGCACCAGGCGCCGATCAGCTTCGTTTCGATCGCAACTTCGCGCTCGGCCGCCGATAAAGAAACAGGGGCCGGCGAGGCCGACCCCTGTCGATCCGATGGATATGCTCAGGTGTTAGCCGAGGTCTGCCGCGGTGCCGGACTCGGCGTAGGCCGGCAGACAGGTCGGCGGGTCGCCGACTTCGGATTTCAGGATCTCGAACGCCCGGCCCGGCTCGCCGCGCGAACGGCGGTCGAACTCGCCGCTGAAGTGCATGGCGGCGGAGAACTGTTCGACCTGCAGGTCGACCACCTTGAGACCGCTGTTGGTCTGGCGCATGCGAAAGCCGAGGGTCAACCCCTTGTCGGGCGCGCCCGCTTCGACACGCATGGCGACCAACAGATCGTCGTTCGGAAGAGATTTCTGCCCGGAAATGGCAAACCCGCGCACACCCATATTGACGAGCTGCTGGTGCGACAGCTTGGCCAGATAGACGCTGATCATCTGGGCGAACTCATCCAGCCGGTTCGGATCCATGCGGCGCGC
>JAAUXY010008863.1_pt1 | contig 12258 bp, 4 predicted proteins | sample 7278121 | NCBI WGS metagenome assembly JAAUXY01 (sample SAMN14350117, study PRJNA611818) | marine sediment metagenome | isolation source: surface marine sediment (1.8m) | place: French Polynesia: Moorea | collected 2018-08 | reverse complement strand
CGAGATCGGAGCGCTCGCCGTCGACCGACGGGGAGATCTGTGGATCGGCAGTTACGGCGCCGCGCTCTGCCGTTATCGGGACGGCGTCTTTACCACCCTGACCTGGGACGGCCGCTCGATCGAAGGCCCGGTCAGCTTCCTCGAAGACTCGGACAATAATCTCTGGGTGGGCACCTACGGTGGCGGTCTCTACAGGTTGCGCAACGGACGCCTCACCGCTCACGGTTCGGCCGACGGCCTGACCAGCGACCTCATCTGGGCGCTGGTCGAGGACCGGGAAGGGAGCCTCTGGATGGGCGCCGAGGGCGGTGGCCTGATGCGGCTGAGAAACACCCCGCTGACGCCGGTCACCCCGCGCGACGGCTTGCCTCACGAGCGCGTCGTGGTGGTCTACGAAGACCGCGACGGCAGCCTGTGGGCCGGCACCGACGGCGGCGGATTGGCCAGGTTCGAGAACGGAAACGTCACCACCTACACCGAGCGCGAAGGCCTCAGCAGTAACTTCGTCAGCGCGATCGTCCAGCGACGGGACGGCAGCCTGTGGATCGGCACCAGCGGCGGAGTCAACCAGCTACGGCAGGGGCGGATCAGTTCCGACTTCGACTCCGAGATCGATTCCGTAGCCGTCAAGTCGATGTTCGAGGACCGGCGGGGAAGACTCTGGATCGGCACCGACGGCAGCGGCCTGATGACGATCGACGGCGCCACCATGAGCAGCTATCCGACCGCCCATGCCCTGCCGACGGGCAGCGTCAGAGCGCTGGCCGAGGATCGCCGCGGCGTCCTCTGGATAGGAGCCGACGACGGCCTGGCCCGGCTTGACCAGGGCGAGCTCACCACCGTCCCGGCCCTCGACGGCGCCTTTGTTCGGGCGATCTACGAAGACCCCGAGGGCTCTTTGTGGATCGGCACCCGCGGCAGCGGGCTGTTCCGCATCGAGGACGGGCAAGTCACTCACTTCACCGTCCGCGACGGCCTCGACGATAACGCGATTTACCAGATTCTCGAGGACGACTCGGGGAACCTGTGGATGAGCTCCAACAAGGGCATTTTCCGATCCGCCAGGGAAGAGCTCGAGTCCTTCGCCCGCGGCGAGCTGCCGGTGGTCCGATCGATCGCCTACGGCACTGCCGACGGCATGAAGACCTCCGACGTCGGCGGCGGCAGCCAACCCGCCGGCTGGAAGGCTCGGGACGGCAAGCTCTGGTTCCCTACCGCCCGGGGTCTGGTAACGATCGATCCCGAGCATCTCGAGACCAACCCGCTGGCGCCGCCGGTCTACATCGAGCGCGTGCTCTCGGGCGGTGTGGCGATCACCGGCATCGAGCCGGCTGCCTCTTTGACTTTGCCGCCGGGCAAGGGTGAGCTCGAATTCCACTTCACCGCCCTCAGCTTCCTGATCCCCGAAAGAGTGCGTTTCAGGTACCGGCTGGAAGGCTACGACGACGGCTGGGTCGACGCCGGCACCCGGCGTTCGGCCTACTACACCAACCTGCCGCCGGGACGCTACGAATTCCGGGTCATCGCCTGCAACAACGACGGCATCTGGAACGAGACCGGCGCGCGGGTCGCACTGCGACTCGAGCCGGCCTTCTACCAGACCTGGGTCTTCTACCTGGCGTGCGCCCTGGTTGGCGCTCTGGTGGCGCGCGGCATCCATCGCCTGCGCATCCGCAATCTGGTGCGCCGCAACCAGGAGCTGCAACGGCTCCACCTCGAGCTCGAAGCCAAGAACGCCGAGATTGAGGCCAGAAACGCCGAAGTCCAGCGTTTCACCTACGCTGTCTCCCACGACCTCAAGAGCCCGCTGGTCACCATCCTGGGCTTTCTGGGCTTCCTGGAGAGAGACCTCGCCCAGGGCAAGAGCGAGCGGGTGGCGGCGAACGTCGAGCGAATCCGCAACGCCGGTACCAAGATGCAGCACCAGATCGACGAGTTGCTCGAGCTCTCGCGGATCGGCCGCATCGACGGCGAGCCGGAATCGGTCGATCTGGGCGAGCTGGCTTTCGAAGCGCTGGAGCTGGTCAGCGGCCGGATCGCCGAGCGCGGGGTCGAAGTCCACATCTCTTCCGCCCTGCCGAGGGTCACCGGCTACCGCTCCCGGCTGATGCAATTGCTGCAGAACTTGATCGACAACGCGGTCAAGTTCATGGGCGACCAGAGCGAGCCGCGGATCGAGATCGGCCACGTCCACGACGTTGAGCGTTCGGCCCAGGAAGCGGTCTGTTTTGTTAGGGACAACGGCCAGGGGATCGCCCCCGCATATCAAGCCCAGGTGTTCGGTCTGTTCAACAAGCTCGACGCCGAGGCCGAGGGGGCGGGCATGGGCCTGGCCCTGGTGCAGCGAATCGTCGAGGTCCACGGCGGCCGGATCTGGCTCGAGTCCGAGGGCGAGGGAAAAGGGTGCACGTTCTTCTTCACCCTGCCGATCGACACCGTGCCGCGGTGAGTGATGATCTCGATCTGACCGCCCTCCTGGACGACTGGCGGCGGGGTGATGATGCGGCGCTGGAGCGAGCGCTGCCGATGCTCTACGCCGAGCTGCGCCGACTGGCGTCCCTCCATCTGGTGCGGGAGAGCCCCGGCCATACCCTCCAGACCCGGGACCTGGTGCACGAGGCGTTTCTCAAGATCCGCGACCAGCGCCACGTCGAGTGGCACAACCGCTCCCACTTCCTGGCCATCGCCAGCCGCATGATGCGCCGCATCCTGATCGATCACGCCCGCCGCAAACGCGTCCACGCCCGGGCAGCGGAGCGGATCGAGCTCGAGGAAGGGCCCTTGGCCGCCTTCCAGCGCGGCGTCGACCTGCTCGCCCTGGACCTGGCCCTGGACCGCCTGGCGGGCGTCGACGAGAGGCTGGCTCAGATCGTCGAGCTGCGCTTCTTCGGCGGTTTGAAGCACCGCGAGATCGCCGCCGTCCTCGAGTGCTCAGAACCCACCGTGCGGCGGCGGTTCCGTGCCGCCAAGGCCTGGCTGTACCGCTCCCTGCGCGGTGACGACCCCGATGGCTGACGATTGGCCGCGGGTCGAAGCGCTGTTCTCAGAAGCGGTCACGCTCACGGCCGAGGAGCGTTCCGCGTTCCTCGACCGGGAGTGCGGCGACGACCGGCGGCTTCGGCGTCAGGTCGAGTCTCTGCTCGCCGCCGACGACAGCGCCGGCAGCTTCCTCGATCCCCCCGACGGCACGCCGGAGCCTCCGGCGCCGCTCGGGCAGGGTGACGCGATCGGCCGCTACCGCGTCCTTCGACGCCTCGGCCAGGGCGGAATGGCGACCGTCTACCTGGCGGTGCGCGAGCGCGACTACCGCCAGCGGGTGGCGGTCAAGGTCTTCCACGGCGCCCATCGTCCCGACCTGCTGCGCCGCTTTCGCCAAGAGCGCCAGATCCTGGCGAGCCTCGAACATCCGTCGATCGCGCGCCTACTCGACGGCGGCACGACCGGCGACGGCCTGACCTACCTGGTCATGGAGCTGGTCGAGGGCGAGCCCATCGACGTTTTCTGTGACCGTCGTGGCCTGTCGGTCGACCAGCGCGTCGATCTCTTCCGCCGGCTGGTCGAAGTCGTCCACTTCGCCCACCAACGCCTGGTGGTCCACCGTGACCTCAAGCCCCGCAATGTCCTGGTGACCGCCGACGGCACCCCCAAGCTGCTCGATTTCGGGATCGCCAAGCTGGTCGAGGACGACGATACCGAAGCCATCCTACTGACCGCTCCGGGGCAGCGCCTGATGACCCCGGCCTATGCCAGCCCGGAACAGATCCGGAGTGGGCCGATCACCACCGCCACCGACGTCTACTCGATGGGGGTGCTGCTTTACCTCTTGCTCACCGGACGTTTGCCCTACCGCGCCCGGGGAGCGGTCGCCGACCTCGAGCGGGCGATCCTCGAGACCGAGCCCGAGCGGCCGTCGGCGGCGGTGTCCCCCGATCGCGTTCGGGGCGTCGCGGGCCGGGCCGCGTCCGAGGTGCGCCGCCAGCTCGAAGGCGACCTCGACAACATCCTGCTCAAGGCCCTGCGCAAAGAGCCCACCGAGCGTTACGGCTCGGTCGAGCAGCTCGGCGAGGATCTACGGCGTTACCGCGAAGGCCTGCCGGTGTCGGCGCGCCCCGAGACCTTCTCCTATCTGGCGCGTAAATTCCTGCGCCGGCGATGGCGCGAGATGGCGGCGGCGACGGTGGTGGTGGCGCTCGTGGTGGGCTTTCTCGCCGACCGCGAGCTCCAGCAGCGGCGCACCGTGCGCGAGCGCGACCGGGCAGAGCAGGCAGCGAGCCTGCTGGTCGAGCTGTTCGAGGTCTTCGACCCGCGCGAGGCCGGGGGCGATCCGGTCACCTCGCGGGCGATCCTCGATCGCGGTGCCGAGCGCATCGCGGCCGAGTTGGGCGATCAGCCCGAGCTGCAGGCAACCCTATGGGAGACCATCGGCAAGGTCTACGGCAGTCTCGGTTTCTACGATGCCGCCGCCGGGGTCCTGGAGCAGGCCCTCGCCTTGCGCCGTGATCTGGCCGGCCGGCGGAGCCTCGCGGGTGGCCGGCGGGAAGACCTCGCCGACTGCCTCGACGTCCTGGCGATGGCCCGTCGCGGCCAGGGAGACTATCCGGTTGCCGAGGTCCTGCTGCGCGAGGCGCTGGCGGTGCGTGACCAGCTCACCCGGCCGCGCGACTCGAACCGCGCGGAGACCCTGCACGGCCTGGCTCTGGTGCTGCGTGACCAGGGGCGCTACGAACCGTCCGAGGAGATCTTCCGGCAAGCCTTGGCGCTCAAGCAGCAATTTTTCGGCGAGGAGCACGTCGAGGTCGCCGGGACCCTGGTCGACCTCGCCAAGACCCTCGAGGCCAAGGGCGACTACAGCGCCTCCGAGCCGGTCGCCCGGCGAGCGCTGGCGATGCGTCGCCGGCTGCTGCCGGATTCCCATCCCGACGTCGCCGAGTCCCTGAGCTACCTGGCCGAGCTGCTGCGTCAGACCGGTGATTTTGCGAGCGCCGAGCCCCTGGCGCGGGAAGCGGTGGCGATCCATCGCGAGGTCTACGGCGACCATCATCCGTCGCTCGCCGACGCGCTCAGCTATGTCGCCATCCTGCGTCACAGCCTGGGCGACTACGCTCAGTCGGCCGAGCTCTACCGCCAGGCGCTCGCCATCTACCGTCGCGGCCTCGGCGAGGAGCATCCCTGGGTGGCGACCACGATGCACAACCTGGCGATCGCCCACTGGCAGCTGGGGGATCTCGAGGCCGCGGAGCCCCTCGCCCGCCAGGCACTCGCGATGCGCCGCCGATTCCTCGGCGGGCGCCATCCGACGATCCCCCAGTCGATCAACCTGCTGGGAATGCTGCGGCGAGCGCAGGGCCAGGGCGACGAGGCTGAAGCGCTGCTGCGCGAAGCGGTCGCCGTCGGCAGCGAGATCTTCGACGGCGCCCACCGTTCGCAGGCGACCGGGCTCAACAACCTGGCGACCGTCCTGTCGGAGCAGGGCCGAACGGCGGAGGCTGAGGCCACCTTCCGCCGGGCGCTCGCGATGCGGCGGCAGCTATTCGGTGATGAGCATTCGGAAGTCGCCATCACCGCCAGCTATCTTGCCGCCCTGCTGGTCGCCCGGGGCGAGATCGACGCCGCCGAAGAGCTGGCGCGTGAGGCGGTCCGGGTGACGCGCGCCAAGCTGCCCGCGGGGCACTGGAAGATCGCTCACCCGGAGCACGTCCTGGGCGCTTGCCGGTTGGCGCGCGGCGACTACGCCGAGGCGGAGACGCTCCTGCTGGCCAGCTACGAGCGGCTCCTCGAGCGCCGCACCGACCCCCTTGAGGTTCGCCTCGAAGCTCCGCGCCGGCTGGTTCGGCTCTACGAGGCCTGGGGCCGTCCCGCCGAGGCGGCGCGTTTCCGCGAGCTCACGGCGCGGAGTCTCGACGGGCGTGACCTGGAGAGGCGCTAGCCCGCGGCGAGTGGATGCAGTCCGGGCTCTGGTCCCCTCTCCCCATGGGGGAGAGGGTTAGGGTGAGGGAGAGAGGGGCAGGATGAGAAGGAATCCGATCTTGGCGTGATCGCTTTTGGCGCGCTCGTTCGCGTGTAGGGCGAATTGCGTTTCGATCAACTTCTCTCTGGAGATTCCATCATGAGACACACCAGGATTGTCGCCACCCATTCGCTGCGCGGGTTCCTCCTCCTATGCGCCCTCGTCGCCCTGCTGGCGGCCCCCGCCGGCGCCCAGGAATCGCTGGTATTCCTCGATGAGGACGGCGAGCCGACGAGCGAGATCGTCGAGACCGCGCGGATCCGCATCCGACTTGATAGCCCGTCGCTCAACGCCAGCCCGAGCTTCCGCGAAGAGGTCTCCACCGATCTCACCAGCCTGCTGGCGGGCGACGTCGAGAGCGTCTTCCTATACGAGACCGGCCCCGACACCGGCGTCTTCGAATTTGAGATCGACCATGCCGTGGGCGTCGCCTCGACCTACAACCAGGTCCTCGAGACGGCGCCGCGGACGCTGCCGCAGGACCCCGCCGATCAGGTCTCGATATCGGCCGCCGGGTTGTCGGCGACCGCCTCACCGATCGGTGCCCGGGCTGCGCTTCCTCGACGTCTCCGGCGGCAAGGTCACCCGTTTCGGTGTCGGCGAGCCGGTCGTCCTGCGGGTGTTCTCTCCCACCGGCGATATCGGCGCCGTCGGCACCGTGGTCGCCAGCCTGACGTCGACGGCCGGTGATGTCGAAGACGTCGTACTGACTGAGACCGCGCCTGAGAGCTCGCTCTTCGAGGGGCTGATACTCGCCGCGCAAGGAACGCCGGTGCCCCAGGACGGCATCCTGAGCGACAACGTCGGCGGCAGCTATCAGCTCGCCTACACGAGCCCGACGAACGCCGCCGAGGTCATCGCGACCGCCGCTGTCGGCGGCAGCTCGATCCGTTTTGTCGATCGCCTCAGCCGATCGGCAAAGGTCACCCTGGAAGGCAGCGTGGCATCGCTCCGGGTCTTCGACGCCGGGGCCGACGTCGATCCCACGAACCGGGACACGACCGCGGTCACCCTCACCTCCGCCCTCACCGGCGATAGCGAGGTTCTCCTCCTCGACGAGACCGGCAGCGATCGTGGCCTGTTCGCCGGCTCCATCGCCCTGGCCAGCGGCCCGGCGGTGGCCGGCAACGGCGTCCTCGAGACCGGCTGGCTCGCCGGCCCACCGGTAGTCTTCGACACCTTGACGGCGAGTCATGCCGACGGCTTCGGCGGTTCGACCGCGCTCGCCACCACCGCCGGCGCGCGCATCGCTTTCATCGATCCCTACGGTCGACCCGCCACTGAAGCGCTCGAGGGCACGCCCACCGTCGTGCGAGTCGAGGACCCCGGCCTCGACCTGCCGGGGCAAGCCGACACCGCGTCCGCCGAGCTCTCGACCCAGAACAACGGCGATCTCGAGCTCCTTACTCTGGCTGAGATCGCCGACGGCAGTGGGCTTTTCGAGGCCAGCCTGCCGATCGTCTTCCGCGGCCCACCCACCCCTGGCGACGGCGTGCTCGAGAGCTTCGGCGATCCGGCGACGGCCCGCCACGATGACGTCCACGGGTTGCCGGTGTCGATCGAGGCCGAGATCGTCACTGGCCGAACCGACGCCCTCGACGCCTGGGGCTCGCCGGCCCGCCGAGCTCCCGAGGGCGGTCGCGTCTTCCTGCGGTCGTATGCCTGGGCTCACAACGTCGATCCGGCGTCCGTCGACAGCGTCTGGGTCTGGGTCGACTTCGCCAATTCCATCGCCCTCGCCGAGACCGGCCCCGACACCGGCATCTTCGAAGGAGAGCTGCCGCTGGACGGCATCCCGGTCGGGCAAGTAATCGAGTTCTCCGGTCCAGGCACTGACTTCGCGGTCGAGGTAGCCAGCGCCCAGGTTTCTTTCCTCGACCTCCTGGATCGGGCGACCGAGACCTACACCCTCGGCGCGACGGTACGCCTGGGAGTGGCGGCGCCGGCGCGGAATATCGATCCAGCGGTCGCGGAGAGCCTCGAGATCACTCTGGCAAATCCAGCCCTGGGGTTCCAGGTGACGCTCACCGCCAGCGAGACGGCGCCCGACAGCGGCGTCTTCATCGCCGAGGCCGGAAGCTTTCTCGACGAGCCGCCGGGAAGCGGAGATATCATGATCGCGGGCGCCGGTGACCGGGCCGTGGGTTCGTTCAGCGCCGGCGGCTCGACGCCGGAGACCGCGTCGGCAACTTTCCTGGCCCACTTCGCTCCGCTCGCCAGCGACGATTCCGTCACCACCGCCATGGAGACGGCGGTGTCGGTGATGGTTCTCGCCAACGATTCGGACCCCGAGGGCCGGCCGCTGTCGCTGTTGGCGGCCGGAGGCGGCGATCACGGCATGGCGAGCATCGGGAGCGACGGTACGGTGACCTACACCCCGGCCCCGGGCTTCTTCGGCAGCGACGCCTTCACCTACGTCGTCGCCGACGGCGATGGCGGCCAGGCCCGGGCCACCGTCACCGTGACGGTGAGCGAGAGCGTCGAGCCGCCGACCGCGGCCGACGACGCGTTCACCCTCGACGAGGATTCGCCCCTCGTTCTCGACGTGCTCGCCAACGACGTCGTCTCCGGCATCCCCGATCTCGGAGTCGTCGCGCCGCCGAGCTCGGGCAGTCTGCAGCAGAATTTCGACGACACCTTCACCTACACGCCGGCCCCGGACTTCTTCGGCAGCGATTCGTTCACCTACTCGGTGACCAACGAGGCGGGCTCGGCGACGGCGGTGGTCAGCCTGGCCGTGTCGCCGGTCAACGATCCGCCGATCGCCGGTTTCGTCACCTATCCGGCGACCGAGGGCGAGGTGCCGCTCCGGGTCAACTTTCTCGCCGAGCACTACTCGAGTGACGTCGACGACGGCATCGCGTCGTTCTCGTGGGACTTCGACGACGGCGCCAGCGCCAATGGCAGCGCCGCCAGCCACACCTACACGGCGGCCGGCGTTTTCGTCGTGACCCTCACCGTGACCGACTTCGCTGGCACGTCGAATACCGCCGAGGTCGTCATCACCGTCGATGAACCCGAGCGTCACGCCTGGCTGGTGGTGGCCGACGCCGCCCAGCTCGGCGTCGGTGACGCCTCTGTTCGCGACCGCCTGCTCGGTTTGGGCTACCAGGTGAGCGTGCTGAGCCAGGGCGCCGCACAGAGTACAGACCTCTCCGGCGTCGACCTGGTGTTGATCAGCTCGACCGTGACCTCGAGCCAGGTCAACACCGAATTCCGCGACGTCGCGGTGCCGGTGATGACCTGGGAACCGTTCCTGGCAGACGACCTGCAGATGACCGGGCCGGTGGCGCACGTCGACTACGGCTCGACGCTCGATCAGACCGTCGTCGACGTCGCCGACGCCGTCCACCCCCTGGCGGCGGGCCTTGCCGGCGGCCCGGTGAGCGTCCTGACGGCTCCGGGGCGGGTGACCTGGGGTGCTCCCGCGGTGACCGCGCGGGTCATCGCGACCCTCGCCGGGGATCCGTCGCGGGCGGTGATCTTCGCCTACGAGTCCGGACAGACGATGGTGGCGATGGACGCTCCCGCCCGGCGCCTCGGCTTCCTGCTCAACGACACCACCGCCGTCGACCTGACCGCCGACGGCGGTCGCCTGTTCGACACCGCGGTCTGCTGGAGCGTCAACTGTACCGGCGGGCCGATCGTGCGTCTCGACGCCGCCCCGACCGCGGGCAGCGATCCCTTGACCGTGACCTTCAGCGCGATGGAATCGTCCGACGGCAAGTATCCGATCGCGAGCTTCAGCTGGGACTTCGGCGACGGTAGCGGCGGCAGCGGCGCCTTCGTCGAGCATAGCTATGCCGCCGGCGAGTACCTCGCGATCCTCACCGTCACCGACGAGGCCGGTCTCTCGGTCAGCGAGTCGGTGGCGATTTCGGTGGCTCCGGCATCGCCCGGCGGACAGGCGCTATTCGTTGCCGGCGGCACCGATCTCGGGCCCGCCGACGCCGCCCTGGTGAGCCGCCTGGAGAGTCTCGGCTTCACCGTCGGGGTGGTGGCAGCCGCCGCCAGCAATACTTCCGACGCCGACGGCAAGGATCTGGTGCTGATCAGCTCGACCGTGGTCTCGGGCCAGGTCGCGACTAAGTTCCGCGACGTCGCGGTCCCGGTCCTGACCTGGGAGGCGTGGCTTTACGACGACTTCAAGATGACTCCCGGGGGTACCAACACGGGTTACGGCCGGATCGACGGGCAATCGTCGGTGGGGGTCGTCGACGCCGGTCATCCCCTGGCGGCCGGCTTATCGGGATCGGTTGGGATCGTCGCCGGCACGTCCTCGATGCGTTGGGGCGCACCGGCCGCGACGGCGTCAGTGGTCGCGGTCGCCGAAGGCGATGCCGCCAAGGCGCTGATCTTCGCCTACGAGGCGGGAGCGGCCATGGTCGGGCTCGTCGCGCCGGCACGCCGGGTGGGCCTGCCCTTCTTCGACGACAGCGCCGCCAGCTTCACTGCCGAAGGCTGGGCGCTCTTCGACGCCGCGGTGGCCTGGGCGACCGGCCACTGAAGCTGTCGGCAAGCACTCACCCCGGGGAGCTCAGCAAACGCCGGAAGACCTCTCGGGCTTCGCTCTCCCCGGGGAAGTCTTGCAACACTTCCTCGACGCCGTCGTCCCTCAGCAAAGTCATCCGCTCGACCGTAGCCGCGCGCCGAAACGCATCTTCCGCTTGCGACGCGTCACCGGCCTCGAAGCGCAAGACTCCGAGCAGCGGCCAGGCTCCGGGCTGGCCGGCATCGAGCTCGATCGCCCGGCGGACGGCCTTTTCGGCGGCGACGCGATCGCCGTGCTCGCGGGTGACCAGGGCCAGCTGATAGTGGACTCGGGGGTTCTCGGGGTCGAGACGCATGGCTTCGAGCAGCGCGGCGGCGGCCCGGTTGAGGTCTCCGGCCTGGTGGTAGGCGATACCTATGTCGAGGAATGCCGAGGCCGGCCAACCCCCGAGGGCCAGGGAGGCGGTGATCGCCCGGGCGGCAGCCTCGGCTTCGCCGGCCGCGAGATGGAGTAGACCCAGGTAGAAGTCCGGAGCCGGATTGGCGGGATCGGCAGCGCGGGCCTGCTCGATCGCGGTCTCGGCCTCGGTGAGACGGTCGTCATCCAGGTAGAGGTCGGCGAGCTCGAGGGCCGCGACCCCGTTCTTGGCGTCGAGCTCGAGAGCCTGGCGATAGGCGTCGATGGCTGACGGGCGGTCGTCTCGCTCGAGATGGATCCGCGCTAGCTCGATGTAGGCGTCCGCCCCCGGCGTTTGCTGCTGGCGGGCGCGTTCGAAGGCTTCTAGCTGATCCTCGATCTCAGCCAGGCGCTGATGGCGTTCGAGCAGCATACCGCCGTCGTCGTTGCGGCCGAGAGCGCTCAAGGTCTGACCGTAGCCGAGCAGCGTCTTGAGGTGGACCGGATCGGCCGCCAGAGCCTTGCCGAAGGTGGAGGCCGAGCGCTCGAGGTCTCCCAGACGGCGATAGGCGATGCCGAGCTCGGACCAGGCCTCGGCATCGCGACGTAGCTCCGCCGCTCGCTCGAGATGTGGGACCGCCTGCTCGAAGAGGCCGAGAATCGACAGGTTGCGGCCCAGGCCGAAAGCGCAGACCGTATCGTCGGGATCAGCCGCCAGGCAGCCCTCGAAAGGGGCGATGGACTCCTCAGGCTGGCCGAGACGGCTGTAGGCGGTGGCCAGGCCACGGTAGCTGTCAAGGTAGGGGCCGTGGCGCGCAAGTTCCTCGTCGAAGGCTCGCGCGGCGCTTTCGTAGTCGCCTAGCGTGGCGTGAAAGACACCGAGGTTATGGTGGAGGCGCGGCTGGTCCGGATCGCGGCGGAGCTCCTCTTCGAGGCGCGCGAGGCCCTCCCGGTATCGTCCTTGGGCGTGCAGCTCGGCGGTTTCGTGCAGCAGCAGGGCAGTGTCGACGTCGGTCTCCGGCCGGCTCGCCGGGGCCGGTTCAGGGGCCGGAGCCGTGGCCTCGGGCTGCGAGCAGCCGGCGAGGACCGCGATCAGGAGCACGGTCAGGAGCACGGCGCCCCATCCGAAGCGCTTCAACGCGGAGGCTCCTGGGACACGATCCCCCGACCCTTCTCGATCGTCACCAGGACGCCGACGCCGGTCGAGCCGAAGTCGTCGGAGGTGCCGTCGGGCCAGTCGACGCTCAGGCGATCGACGGCCTCAGCGTCACCCAGGCCGAAATGCAACCGCGGGTCGTGATGCGACAGGAAGCTGTCGCTCGAGCGCACGTAGCGGGAGTGGCGATTCCCGGCGGCTTCCAGG
>JAAUXY010006056.1_pt1 | contig 12258 bp, 7 predicted proteins | sample 7278121 | NCBI WGS metagenome assembly JAAUXY01 (sample SAMN14350117, study PRJNA611818) | marine sediment metagenome | isolation source: surface marine sediment (1.8m) | place: French Polynesia: Moorea | collected 2018-08 | reverse complement strand
CGAGTGAGAGGACCGTGAGCGAGACGGTCGCGATTCCACACAACTCGTTGCTGTCGCAGGCCTGATACTTGAAGTGGTCGATACCCTGGTGATCGGGATTCGGCTTGTACAGGAAGTGGGTTTCCTGCAAGCTGACGGAACCGTGCTCGGGTTCGCCGATCACCTGCAGGGACCCGGGGTCGAGGTTCCGGTCCCGGTCGAAGTCGTTGGCCAGGACGTCGATCTTGATCGGTACACCGTCGGTGGCGGCATAGTCCTCGACGATCATCGGCGGGCCGTTCAGGTGCTCGCAGGCGTCGCCCAGGGAGTCGCCGTCGCTATTGGCCTGGTCAGGATTGAACACCGTTGGGCAGTTGTCCTTGCCGTCCACGGCCCGGTCGCCGTCGCTGTCAGGATTCTCGGGATCGGTGCCCAGACCGCCGAAGAGCTCCTGGGCGCTCGTGGCGCCGTCCTTGTCACGGTCGTCGGTCAGAGGGTCGTACACCATGTCGGGATTGAAAGGACAGCTGGCGAAGGGCGCGCTGGCCGGCGAGAGCGTGCAGTTGGGAGTGGTGCTGGTGATCGTGATCGTCGGCAGTGCGGGCAACCCCTGAATGGTGAACAGCATGCAGTTGCCCATGAGAGTCTGGGCCGTGATTCCGGCACCCGCGGCGGCGGCGTTGAAGAGGTTGACCCACTGGAGCGCCAGAGCGGACGAGGACGAGCCGGCCGGCAGCGATGTGGGGCCGATCGGAAAGTTCAGGGCACCGAAGGAGATCGTGGCATCCCACGAGGTGCCGTCGGAGCTGTCGGCGATGCAGTAGGCGCCACCGACCAGCTGCAATTGTGGGGCGGGGGAGGCGGGGACCGCTCCACCCGTGGACAGGGTGCAGTTGAGGGGAGCGAGCCCGCTCACATACTGGGCGATCTGGAGGGCGTCGACCACCGTGATCCCCGGCGTCGCGGCGCCGTCGACGTTGCAGGCGTCAAAAGCTCGTCCGGTGGTCGGAAACGTATCGAGGCCGGCGGCGACGCGTGCCGCTTTCAGGGCGTCCACGATCGTCACCTGGCCGTCCTGGTTGCAGTCGCCGCAGGTCGTGCAGGAGAACGGCCCGGGGGCCGAATAGTCATAGAGATCGCGCTCGTTGAGGAAGCCGTCGCCGTTGGTGTCGCAAGCGGCGAGGTCCGACCTCGGCCCGGTGGCAGTGAAGAGATTGCCGGCGAGGACAGCGAGATCGGCGCCGTCTGTCGCCTCGTCACCGGTACAGTCGCCGCAGGTGAAGCAATCCAAACCGGGGAAGGGGATCAGGTTGGAGTCGACGTTGTCGACGCCGGTGCTCTCATCGACGTCGCATTCGAGGATCCGCGGGCCGATCGTCGCGCCCTGGTCCAACGCGGCTTGCAGGCTGTCGAGAACGTCCAGGCTGCCGTCATGATTGCAGTCGCCACAGACCTGGGCTTGGGAGGCGCCGGCCGACCCGATCAGAATGCACAGAGCGGCGATGGCAAGGATTGTTCTGTTGGTTTTTCGCATGAGTGTTCCTCCTTCGGTTGCAGGTTTCCCGGGCGAGCACCAGATCGGCGAGCGGAGCGCTTCGGTGTCGCCAAGAAAACCGATCCCGAAGCACTCTCGCTGGGCCGCTGGTGACCTCGCTCAGCGTCTTCGCCCTCTTCTTCGTTACCCGGGCGGTTTTTCTGACAAAGAAAGCAACACCAGGGGCAATATGGGACTCTATGTCGCTTCATCTCTCCGCAGCTGGACATGCTGACTACGCTGAGATAGCCTGTCGGACAGATGTCTGACACGTGCGGCAAGATCATAGGAGAATCGCCATGCGCATCAGTGCCCGCCTCGATGAGGAACGTTCTCGTAAGCTGGCGTTCCTTGCCAAAGCGACCAACCTCGGGAAGAGTGAGATCATGAAACAGGCTATTGACGTTCTCTACGAGCAGGTGAGCACCTCTCGGCGAAGACCTGCAGAGATCCTCAAAGCGTCCGGCTTCATCGGTTGCGGCGAGGCCGCGCCGGGTCTCTCAGAAAGTTATAAAGAGGATCTCCGGGAACTGTCCTTGGCCAAGCATGCCGAGCTGAAATGATCATTGCTGATACGGGCTTCTGGGTGGCTCTTGCCAGTCGCAAGGATCGCCATCATGAGTGCGCGAGAGCTTGGCTAGAAGTCCTTGATGAAGTGTTGGTCAGTACCTGGCCTGTGATGACCGAGACCTGTCACCTGCTGCTCCATCGGCTCGGCCCAGAGAGTCAGGAGAAGTACATGCGTAGCTATTCAGATGGAGCCTTCGAAGTTTTCGATCTGGATCGCCAGCATGTGCCGCAGATCGCCGACTTGATGCGGCGATACGCCCAGCTGCCGATGGATCTCGCGGACGCATCCCTGGTAGTTCTGGCTGAAGATCTGGGACACGGGCGCATTCTGTCGACCGATCAACGGGACTTCAACGCCTATCGCTGGAAGCAGCGGCATCCATTCCGCAATCTCTTGCTTGAGGATCCAGAGACCTATCGTTGAAGACCAAGCTTACCGCTTGCGCCAGATCCAGACGTCCATCCACACCGCCGGTACCAGGACGGTGCCGCGGGCGATGAACTTGATCTCGGGCGACACCGCCAGGAGCGTCATGCCGTTCAAGAGCACGGCATGATCAACATTTTAAAGATCATTGATCTGGATCTCGGCGTTGGCAGGCAGGATCTAGAAGTCCGGGACATAATCAGGCTGAGAGCCCGACATGGCTCCCAGCGACTTGCCAATGATCCGGACCACGATCGCCATCCTGCTACTGCCCATGCTCTGCCTTCCCGAGGCGGTCGGGGGGTCTGTGGTGGAAGAAACCGTCGATGTCGAGTGGGTCCTGGTGCCCGCGGTGGTGCGCAAGGGTTCGACCTACGTCCGCGGTCTCGAGGCGGAGGATTTCGAGCTGACCGTCGAAGGCCGTCCGGTATCGATCGGCAGTTTCGAGGTCGGCAATGACGCTCCGGTGAGTCTCATCCACCTGCAGGATCTCTCAGGCAGTATGGCGCTCGACGGCAGGCTGGAAGCCAGCCGTCGGCTCTTGGATTGCTTGTTGGCGCGGGCTCGTCCGGGGGATGAGTTCGCGCTCGCCAGCTTCGCCGGTGGGCGGGTCTACCTCGAGGTGCCCTTCACCGCCGACGTTTCGGTACTCGACGCGGCGACACAATCCTGGCAGGGCTATGGCACGACCGGTCTCCACGACGCGGTCGCCTGGCTGCCGGACGTCGCGGTCCAGGATCACAGCGTCCGGCGTGCCGCGGTGCTGATCACCGATGGTTTCGACAACGCCAGCAAGCTCAGCCCGTCGGCCGCGCGTGACCTGGTGCGTCGGGCCAGGCTCCCTGTCTATGTGCTGGGGCTCGAGACCGGCAGCCCTTTCGAACTCGCCCCAGGGGGCCGAAAGCTCTACCGCCACTCGGACGTCTTGAACCTGTTGGCCCACTTCACCGGCGGTCGCTACTTCCCGATAGCATCTCAGGAGCGGGACGCCGAGGAAGCCTGCGCGGCGATCGACGGCGAGCTGAGATCGCAGTATGTTCTCGGTTTTGCCGTCGGCGGCCAACCTCAGGACGCTTACCATTCGATTCGTGTCACAGTTCCTGGCCGCAAAGTTGAAGTGCGGCATCGCCTCGGATATTCGGGCCGTCTTCCACAGAAGTCGGCTCAGGACCCTGAGAGAAGGAGATCGCAGTGAGAGTGAACGCCATTCTAGAAGCCCGTCCGAGTAGTAGCTGCCAGGATGACAATCCAAGGCTGGGACCGAGTGTTGGTTGCGCGAAGCGCAATCAACACTCAAGAGGAAGGGCTGGGGCAATGAATCCAATCCGAAGGATTGGGTTTCTTGGGGCGCTACTGCTAGCGGCCCTGGGGGCCGGCTGTGCCACCCACGGTTTTGTGCGTCAAGAGAACGAGGCCGCCGAGCAAAGGCTCAACGAGCGGATCGACGAGGTCGCGGGACAGCTGGAGCAGACCCAGGACGACGTCGGCGAGCTCGACCAGCGCGCCGACCGCAACGAAGCCGAGGTAGCGCAGCTATCGAAGACCGCTCAAGATGCGCTCGATCGGGCCATCGCCGCGGGGCACCTGGCGGAAGGCAAGTTTCTCTACGAGACGGTGCTGACCGACGACAAGGTGCGTTTCGCCGTCGACAGCTCGGACCTGAGTGACGAAGCGATCGCCGCCCTCGATGAATTTGCTGCCCGTGCCAAGCAAGCCAACCTCGACGTCTTCGTCGAGATCCAGGGCCATACCGACTCGACCGGCCCGGAAGACTACAACGAGCGTCTGGGCCTCCAGCGTGCCGAGGCGGTGCGCCGCTACCTCAGCCGCGATCACGGCTTCGCCCTGCACCGGCTCTCGGTCATCTCCTATGGCGAGAGCGAGCCGGCGTTCGACAACGACAGTCGGGAGAATCGCAGCTTGAATCGGCGGGTCGTGCTGGTGGTTCTGAAGTGAGCAGGATAGCTGGGCGACGGCTTCTTTCGGCAGTCAGAATTTAAAGGTTTTCTTTGTCGAGGAGCCGTCCCAGCAACTGTTGCTGTTCTTTCAAGAGTTGCCAGATTCGCTCCATCAACTCTGATTGATGCCCCAATAGCTTCTCGTGGACCTCGCATAGATCCTGGTATCTCTTGAGCAACAGTTCCCTGCGCTCGTCTTGACGTTTGCGCGAGCGGTGAGCTACCAGTGCTGTTCGATTGAGTCGCAGACGGTCGATGGTGAAGGCCCCAGTCGATGTCAGTGCCCGGAGGGTGCCATCGTCAGTCGTCAGAAAGTGCTCGCCTGCAGTTTCTTTTCGAGGGTTCCAAAGGCACGGCTCCTCGGGGCTTGCAGGCCAGTAATCATGCTTGTGTTGATTACAGCGAATACAACAATAAAGAAGATTATCTAGATCATCCCCACCACCCCGTGTCTTGGGGCGGAAGTGATCGATGGTCAGCTCACCGCCTGCATCCGTCTCGTGTACGCCGCAGAACTCGCACGCATAGCCGGCCCGAAGCCGAACCCGCTCACGGTCCTCGGCTCGGAGAGTCATGCACTCTGTGCAGAGAGAGGTAGACTGAGGCGGACGCGGAGAGCGCCGTTCTCCTCCTCAATCTCCTGGGCTCGTCGGTCAAGCTCCTGAATTCGCTGGGTGAGGTTGGCGATTTCCACCAAGGTCTTCTCTATCCGAGCTGGCAATGTGTCTTCGGAAGGTTGCTGATCCAATCCCAGATCTGCCGCTTCCGCCCGATCCATTTCGGCATACCAGGCCTGGAGTTGCTCTTGCTCTTCCGAAGAGAGTTCTTGTCCACGGGTCGCCCGATCGTGTAATTCCTGTCCAAGCTCGGTCTTCATAGCGGTGCTCCAGCGAAATCCTCGCTTATCAAGCCTAGCATAGGAGGCGCTCCAAGAGCTGGCAGGATGCCGGCGCTCCCAGCCCCGCTTTCGCCAGCCGACTTCTGGAGCCTCCTTCAGGAGGCTTCCCCTCGGTAGCACGGGTCTTCAGGCCCGTGCCGTTTCCGGCGCCCCCCACAGATAGACCGACGACGCCCAATCGTAGAAGGCACGCAGGCGAAAGCCGACTTCCACCGCCGCGTAGTAGAGCGCCGGCATGGCGAGCAGGATCAGCACGGTGCTCGAGATCAGACCGCCGATCGAGGTCAAGGCGAGATTCTGCCAGATGTCCTGATTGGAGGTGTCGAGCCAGGCGATGGTGATCGGGATCTCGAGGCCGACCAGGGGGAGCTTCGACGGTACTTTCTCGATCTGGACCAGAAGCGGCAGCAGGCCGACGATGGTGGTGCCGCTGGTCAGGAGGATCGAGCGCAGGCGCACCCGGGTACCGTGGGCGATCGCTCGACGCAGTAGGCGCGAGCGTTCTTTGCCGGCTAAGAAGTAGAGATCGGCACCGCCGAGCTGGCGACGGGAGTCGGGGAAGAGGGCGGCGTCGCGCTCGGGATCGCCGCCGAGTTTGGCCTTCAGGATCAACCGCGCCTCGGTACGAAAACGGCTGAGCAGCAGGATGGCGTTGTTGACCACGATGCCGAAGAGCAGCACCAGGCCGATCTGGGCGGAGGAATCGTAGGCGGTCCCGGTCTGCCAGAAGATGACCACCACGCCGAGCATGGCCATCGGCAGAGCGGTCAGGACTAGGAGCGGCAGGGTGAGGCTCTCGAAGAGCGCCATCAACACCATCAGGATGAAGACCGCGGCGAGCATGATGGTGAGCTCGAGGTCGCTCTCCTCCTCCTCGGTCAAAAACTGCTGTTGAGACTCCTCGGCGGCGTATCCATAGGGCAGGTCCATGCTCTCGATCACCTGGCGGATGTAGGCGAGGCGCATGTGGTTGGTACCGACGTACTCCCAGTTGACCAGCATGGAGTAGCGCTGGTTTTCGCGTACGATGGCGTCTGACAGCGGCACGGTCTCGATAGTGATCAGCTCGGCGAGCGGTATGGGTGAGCCATTCTGATCTTTGATCACTTCCCGGGCCAGGGCCGCGACCTCGACGCCGTCGGCGTCTGCATACTGCAGCCGGACGCGCTGCTGTTCGCCGTCGACCAGCATCGACCAGGGGGTGTCGACGCCCAAGAGACGACGGACGAAGGCCATCACCTCGAGCACCGAGAGACCGTGGTCGGCGAGCACTTCGCGGCGCAGGGAGATCACCGTCTCTTCGTTGGTCGTGCGGCCGAAGCGCTCCGAGCCCGTGATCCGCGGATTGCGCACCCGGCGATTGCCGTCGACCTTGGCCAGGGTCGCCTCGGCGATCTCGCTCAGGCGTTTCGAGTTGTAGCCGGTGATCTTGACCAGGGAATTGAGCGCCGAGCCCATGAGGTTGCCCTTGAGGTAGGGCGATTCGTCGAAGCCGGAGATGTAGATCGACGTGCCGCCGGTGGCGTCGGCGAGCTGCACCAGTCGCGTGCGGTAGAGCAGGGGAATGCCGGTGCGCAGCAATTCGTCGTCGAACTCGACTTCCATGTAGGCCTGATTGCCGAAGACCGTCGCCCGCATCTCGGCGCCGTCGTGGATCGGGAGCAGCAAGTCCTCGAAGCGCAGCATGGTCTCCGAGGCGACCCGAACGTCGGTGCCCTCGGCCATGCGCATGTAGAAGATCAGCTTCTCCTGGTCCGGCATGCGCCAGAAGCCGCCCTTGATCACGTCCTCCTCGTAGCGCTCGTAGCCCCAGAATCCCAGGTACACCAGGGCTGGAATCAACAGCGGCCAGAGCAGCAGGTTCCAGCCGAAGAGGCGCTCGAGACCGCTGGGCTTGGCGGATAGGTCCGGGACGTCATCGACATATTCCTGGATCCGGCTCGGTGCCTTGGCATCATCGCCGTCGCGTCGCTTGCGGTCACCCCGATTCCCGGACTTCAGCAGACCGGGCACCCAGACCTGGTTGAGCACCACCGGGATCCAGCCGAAGGCCACGAACACCGACGCGAACATGGCGGTGGCGACGGCGATCGCCAGGGGGACGTAGTAGAGCGCCAGGCGACCGGAAAGAAAGATGAAGGAGAGGAAGGCGACCATGGTGGTGATCGTGGTCGCCAGGATCGGGAACATGACCTCCTGGGTGCCGGCGACGATGTTCTCGAGCGCCACCCGCGCACGAGCCCGAGAATCGAGGCCGTCGCGCTCGGCGCGCTCGAGCCCCGAAAGCCGGCGATGAATCGCGTCGAGCACCAGGATTGAGTTGTCGAGCAGCATGCCGAAGCAGATGGTCAGGCCGCTGATGGTGATGAAGTTCACCGACAGCTCGAGAAAGTAGAAGAGGCTCAAGCAGATCACCAGCGAGAACGCGATCGAAGCGACGACGATCGCGGTCAGCCGCACCTGGCGCAAGGTCAGCACCAGCAGCAGGAAGAGCAGGGCGAGGATCGCCGCCGAGCGGCCGATCAGCTCGTGCAGCTTCTCTTCCAGATCGCGGCCTTCATCTTCGTCGACCGAGAGTGTGACCTCGGTCGGCGTGCGCCCCTCGATCGACGGCAAGGCGCGGCGCAGCAGCCGGCTGACCTCCACGGAGTTGGCGCCGCTTCTCTTTTCGACCTGGATCTGGACGACGTTGCGACCGTCCGAGCGCACGAAATAAGACGGGTCTTCGTAGGCGGCGCGAACCTCTCCCAGCTGGCGCAGCTCGAAGGATCGGCCCCCGCGGACGGCGACCACCGTGCGCGACATGCGTTCGATGTCGACCGGCTCGCGCAGGGCGACGAGGCGCTCGAGCCCGCTCTCGCGTACGGCGCCGGCACCCGCCGTTTCGTCGAGGCGGTCGAGGGCCAGGAAAACCTCGCCGGCGCGAATGCCATAGAGATCGAGCAGGCGGCGGTCGAGCACGACCTCGAGCAGAGGCCGGGCGCCGCCCAGGACCTGGGCGTCGGCGACGCCGTCGATGGCCAGGACCTGGGGCAGGATCCAATCCTCGGCGACCTCGCGCAGCTCGTTGGGGTCGAGAGTGGACTCGATCGAGAAGGTGAAGAATTGCTCGGTCTGAAACTCTTCCGGCACGAAGGGATGGATCGCGGGCGCGCTGGCGTCGAGCGGCAGATCCCGGCGGATGGCGCCGAGTTGCTCGCTGATCTGCAGGCGGGCGAAGTCGAGGTCGATGTCGCGGCGAAACTCTACCTCGACCAGCGACTCGCTCGCCCGGCTGGTCGATCTCACGCTTTCGATGCCGTGGACGCCGCGCACCGCTTCCTCGATCGGCCGCGTCAGCGCTCGCTGCACGGCTTTCGGCGACGCTCCCTGCCAGCGGGTGCTGACGGTCAGCGACGGCAGATCGACCTCCGGCAAGGCCTCGATCTCGATGCGCGGAATGGCGTAGACCGCCAGGACCGCGAAGGCCAGGAAGATCATCCAGGTGGTGACCGGATGGCGGACGAAGAAGCGAGTCATGGGTCAGGGGGGAGGGGTGATGCGGTGAGCGAGGCGGTAGAGCACCGGGGTGACGAAGAGGGTGAGCAGGGTGGTCAGGGTCAGGCCGCCGATGATGGTGATCGCCAGGGGACGCTGGAGCTGCTCGCCGCTGCCGAGGCCGATCGCCATCGGCACCATGGCGAGCACTGTCGTGGTGCTGGTCATCAGGATCGGGCGCAGGCGCAGGCGGCTGGCCTCGAGGATCGCCTCGATACCGGGACGGCCGTCCGAACGTAGGCGACGAATGGTGTCGACCTTGACGATGGCGTCGTTGACCGCGATTCCCAGCAGCGCCAGGATGCCGATCAGCGACAGGATGTTGAGGCTGCCGCCGGTGATGCCGATGGCAACGGCGGAGCCCGCCAGCCCGACCGGCACCACGGCCGCGATCAACAGCGGATCGAGGAAGGATTCGAACTGACCGGCGAGGATCATGTAGACCAGCAGCAGGGCGAGCACCATCGCCATGGCGAGGTCCGAGAAGCTGCGCCGCATCTCCTGACGCTCGCCCTCCTCGATGATCCGGACGCCCGGCGGCAGCTGCCGGTCGGCGATCCGGTCGACGTCGAGCCAGACGTCGTCGATGGAGCGTCCGTCAAGGTTGCCCGAGATGGTGATCCAGCGTTGCTGGTTGCGGCGCTTGAGCTCGCGCAACGGGCGCTGCTCGTCGAGTGAAAGAAAGGTGTCGAGAGGCACGGTGCGACCGCTGTCGAGCTCGATCGAAGTGCCGAGGGCCGCGGCCAGGTCGCGGCGCTCGTCTCGCGGCAGACGGACGGCGACGTCGATACGCTGGTCGACCTCGTTGAAGAAGGTGGCCTCGATGCCCGCGACCCGCGCCGACAGCTCACCGGCGATGCGATCCGGGTCGAGGCCGTGACGCAGGATCTGTTCGCGGTCCAGGCGAACGACGACGTTGGGGGTGCCGAGGACGCGGTCCATCTGGAGATCGACCAGGCCGTCGACGCCGCGCAGCTCGGCGAGCAGGCTCTCGGCAGCCTCGATCGCCAGGTAGGGGTCTTCGGCCAGCACGCCGAGGCTGAACTCGGCCCCGGCCGTGCCCAGAATCTCGCCCAGGCCGATGCCTTCTTCGCGGAAGGAGTAGTCGATGCCGGTGCTCTCGTCGAGTCGTCGGGCGACCTGCTCGCGCAGCGCCTGACCCCGAGCCCAGGCGCCCCGACCGGACTCCAGGATGATTCGCACGCGGGCGGTATTGGGCGCCGTCACATCCTGGACGGCGGCCAGGGTGCGCTCGGTGCGGCCGACCTGGCTGAAGGCCGCCTGGACGCCGTCCTGCTCCTCGATCCAGCCCGCGAGCTGAGCGACTTCGGCGGCGGTCTGCTCGAGCGGCGTGCCGGCGGGCAACTCGAGATCGAGACGGACGTCGCCCAGGCTGCGCTCGGGCAGGAAGCTGCGGTCGAGATGCACGGCCCAGAAGTAAGCGCCGCACAAACCGAGCAGGAGCAGCACGAGGAAAGGGGCGGGCGTGCGCAAGGTCCGGACCAGCAGCGGGTGGTAGACGTCGTGGATCTTTTCGAGCCCCCAGTGGAAGATGCGGAACAGGCCTCGCGGGCCTCCGTCTGAGGCGCGTAGCAGGCGGGCCGAGAGCACGGGCTGCAGCAGCAGAGCGGCGCCGATCGAGACCAGCAGCGAGAAGGTGACGGTCAACGCCTGGTCGCGAAAGAAAGCGCCGGCGATGCCCGGCACGTAGACCACCGGGAAGAAGACGGCGATCGTCGTCAGGGTTGCGGCGATCACCGGTCGCGCGACCTCACGGGCTCCCTGGTGGGCGGCCAGCGCCACCTGCCGGCGTTCGGCTTGGACCGCGAGCGGCGACTCGTCGTCGGTAGGGGCTTCCTTGCCTCGCCGTCGGCTGAGGTGACGATTAATGTTTTCGAGCACTACGATCGAGTTGTCGACCAGCATGCCGGCGGCCAGCGACAGCCCTCCTAGGCTCATCAGGTTGAGCTTGACGCCGCCGAAGAACAGCAGGCTGAAGGTGATGACAATCGACACCGGAATGGCGAGGCCGACCACCCACGGGCTGCGCAGGTCGCCGAGGAAGACGAACAGCACCAGGATGGCGAGCACGCCGCCGATGATCAGGGATTGCTTGAGGCCCTCGAAGGAGGCCCGGACGTGGGCGGCATCGCGGTAGACGAATTCGAAGCCGAAGTCCGGGTAGTCGCGCGAGACCACGGCCAGCGCTTCGTCGAGGGCTTCTGAAACGATCAGGGTGTTGGCCTCGGGCTCTTTGTAGATGAGCATCGAGACGACGGTCTTCTCGCCCTTGAGCGTCATGCCTTCCGGCTCCTTGACCGTGTCGATTACCCGGGCGACGTCGGCGATGCGCAGCTGACGCCGCGGCGACGATCCGTTTTGGCCTTCGGCGAGCTGCAGGTGGGTGGCCCCGATGTCTTCGAGCCGTTCGAACTCGCCGTCGATCCTCAGGCTCAGGTGCAGCGGCCCCTGGCGCACCTTGCCTCCGGGAAAGGAGATGTTGCTGCGCACCAGGGCGGCGCGAATGTCCTCGGTGTCGACGCCGTAGATCGCCATCTTGCGGGCGTCGGGCTCGACCAGGATCTCGCGGTCGGCGCCGCCGGTGACCTCGGCGCGGCTGATGCCGTCGACCTGTTCGAGGGCCGGCTTGACCACTTCCCGAGCGAGCTCGGTGATCGCCTCGACGCGTCCCGGCCCCTTGAGCACCAGGATGCTGATCGGCCGCGAGCTCGGATCCCAGCGCAGGATCACCGGCCGGTCGGCAGCCTCGGGGAAGTCGTCGCGAAAGGCCACCCGATCCACCGCTTCGCGCAGGTGGAGATTGGCGAAGTCCATCTGGGTGCCCCACTCGTACTCCACCGTGATCACCGAGACGCCTTCGCGGGTCCGGGAACCGACGTTGCGCACCCCGGTCTGGGCGGTGATCACCTCCTCGAGTCGCCGGGTGACCAGCCTCTCGAGGTCTTCCGCGGGAATATCCTCATAGACGGTGAGCACCGTCAGGCGGGGATAGACGATCTGAGGCAGCAGATCGACGGCGAGACGAGAGTAGCTCAAGGAGCCGACCAGCAGCAGCGCGGCGAACAGCATGCTCACCGCGATCGGCCGCTCGAGGGCGCTACGAAGCATAGAGCCCTCCCGGAATCATCTCGACTTGTCGATCGCCAGAGCAGGCGAGACGCCTGCGCTCCCAGCGGAGTCGAGGTTCCCTACCGGCTTGCAAACGTCTGTCAGTGTAGCGTTGTCTTGGGGCGAGCCTCCCGTTTTCACCTCGGCACAAAATGCTGGGAGCGCAGGCGTCCCGCCTGCCGATTGCCGCAGGCAATCGCTCACCGGAGCAGGTGAAGCGTTCGAT
>JAAUXY010024926.1_pt1 | contig 12260 bp, 10 predicted proteins | sample 7278121 | NCBI WGS metagenome assembly JAAUXY01 (sample SAMN14350117, study PRJNA611818) | marine sediment metagenome | isolation source: surface marine sediment (1.8m) | place: French Polynesia: Moorea | collected 2018-08 | reverse complement strand
TCTGCCGCAGCAAGGCGTCGTCCTCGAGGAAATAGCGCTCGACGAGTTTGCGGCCCTCCTCGTCCAGCGTCTCGATCACGTACTGGTTCTCCTCCCAGCCCGAGACCCGCGTTGCGATGACCGGGCCCACGTTGACTCGCCGGTATTCGCCGAAGGTGTACTCCTTGACGATCGCGCGATCGAAGCTGATGAACAGGCCCTTGTCGGTCTGCGTCACCTTGAGGCGCGAACCGGTCTGGAGGAATACGTGCAGCAGCGACTCCTCTTTGCGATTCTTCCGCGTGCGGCGGATGTCCGAGATGATGCCGGCGTCGCCGCCGGCCGCCCGAACCTTGTCGTCGCTGATCTGCCTGAGCGTCTCTACACTCTCTGCACGCAATTGCCATTGCCCGCTCAGGTCGACACCTGCCGGCACGGCGGGGTTGCGGGGCGCAAGCACCTCCTGGTAGCCACAGCCGCCGAGCAGCAGGCTCGTCAGCGTCACGGCAATGATGGATCTCAACATAGGTGTGTTCCGTAGCGTGGCCCGAACATACACAAAATCGAAGGGTTGGACACGTCGCAGGTCAACCGATTGGTGATTCGCACGTTGACCAATGAGCGCCCCGGCAAACTCGGGCATCCGTCTGTTCTAACCAAGGAGCCAACATGTCGAATCACCGAATCCAGAGCATCTTCGCACTTACCGTCCTGGTCCTGCCGTTTATGGCCGGCGCCCAGTCCCTGTCCGAGTTCCAGGCCTTGAGCCCCGAGGACCGGAAAGCCTACTGGGAGAGCATGTCCGAGGACGAACGCGACGCCAAGCGCGAACAGTTTCGGGTCGAGCGCGAGTCGATGAGCGACGATGAGCGTGCCGCGCTGCGTGAACAAGCGCAGGCTCGCCGTGACGCGAAGCGAGAGGAATGGAACAACCTGACCGAGGAAGAGCGCGAGGCCAAACGCACCGAAATGCGTGCCAAGCGCGAGGAACGTCGTGCGCAGTGGGAATCGATGTCGGAAGAAGAGCGTGCGTCAGCGCGTGAACGCTACCGCGAGAAGCGCGGCCGCGGCGACGGCCCGCGTCGCGGTAGCGACGACGGCGAATAGCGCCGTCAGACCTCCGGCAGCGGAATGAAGTCGGACTCGCCGGGCACGCGGCCGAAGGCATCGTCGCGCCAATCGTTTTTCGCCTGTTCGAGACGATCGCGCGAACTGCTGACGAAGTTCCACCAGATGTGTCGTTCGCCCGCGAGCGTCGCGCCGCCGCACAGCATGAACTTGCTGTCGGCGGTTGCGCGCAGCGTGCCTCGTGCATCGTTGTCCAGCACGGCGAGCTGGCGAGGCCCGACGGCCTGACCATTCACCTCGGCTGCGCCATCGACGACGTAAACGCCGAGCTCCTGCGCCGCAGGCAGCTCTACCGAAGAACCTGCCGCGAGATTGATTTCGACGTATAGCGTCTCGCTCTCGGTCGAGACCGGTGACTCGAGCCCGTAGGCCTTGCCAATAACGACACACAGGTCGCCACCCTCGATCGACTTGCGCGGAATATCCGCCTCGGCGTAATGCTCGAAGCGCGGCTCTATTTCTTCCGACTCCGTTGGCAGCGCCACCCAGGTCTGGATGCCGTGCAGTTTCTGCCCGGTCGCGAGGATTTCGTCAGTGACCTTCTCGGAATGCACGATGCCCCGCCCCGCCGTCATCCAGTTGACGGCTCCGGGCCGGATCGGCTGTACGTATCCCAGGTTGTCGCGGTGCAGGATCTCGCCTTCGAACAGATAGGTAATCGTCGCGAGCCCGATATGCGGGTGCTGGCGCACGTTGACCCCGCTTCCTGGCGGAAACTCGGCGGGACCCATGTGATCGAAGAAGATGAACGGCCCCACTCGCTGGCGGCGGCGGTCCGGAAGCGCGCGCCTTACGGTGAATTCACCGAGGTCTTTTTCCTTCGGCTCGATGATCAGGTCGATGATCGATTCTGCGGACATGTGATATTCCCTAGCTGCGTCGAAAAGTCGTTATGCCGGTTTACGGCGATTTCCTCAAGGCCGAGCCAGTCTGCGACCTGTCTGAGTTCGGACGCGAGCGACTCGAGCGTCGCGACCGTGTCGATGTCGTCCTCCGGGTACGCGTGCTGTACGCGCAGCACGCCCGCCGCGCGGTCCGCCTTCAGGTCGACGCGTGCGACGATGTCTTCACCGAGCAGGAACGGCAGCACGTAGTAGCCATAGCGGCGTTTTGCCGCCGGCACGTAGATCTCGATTCGGTAGTGGAAGTCGAACAAGCGCTCGGCACGCGGCCGGAACCAGACCACCGGGTCGAACGGCGACAGCAGACTGGCCGCATCGATCGTACGCGGCGATCGCGCGTTCGCCGCAACGTACGCCGGTTCGCGCCAGCCCTCGACATCGACGACAATGAGCTCGCCGGCGTCCGCGAGCTCCGCCACCCGTTCTGCCGCGTCCCGCGGCGACATCCGGTAGTAGTCCGCAAGGTCGTGCAGCGTTGCCACGCCCAGCGCGCTGGCGGCGCGACGCAGCATCTGCCGCTCGGCCTCGTCGCGGGACATCGAGCGGTCCCGGTGCTCGGTCGCGAGGATGCGTTCCGGCAGGTCGTAGACGCGCTGGAAATTTTTCAGCCGACGACGTACGCCGAGGTCGCCGCGTGCGAAGTGATATTCAAGCGCCCATCGAGGTATGGAGCGGTGCCAGTCGCCGGGCTTCCGCTTCGGGCCGGGTACCGGCGGCAGATCACCCGCAACGAGCGCGCCCTGCTCGCGGACCTGCTGCATCACGGCGTCGAGATACGCGTCGCTGTCGTCGAGCTTCAGGATCGGGTTTCGTTTCCAGGGCCGCCATGCCTGCCTGCGGTGTTCGAGCAAGGGCCAGAATTCCGCGGGCACGATCGAGGCCTCATGTGCCCATTGCTCGGTGTAGTCACCCGAGTCGTAAACGAAGCGGTCGAAGCGCTCGCGATCGTAGTGCCCGAGCCTCGACCACATCACGAGGTAGTGTGCCGGAACGAGTACGTTGACGAAGTCGAGCTGCAGGATGCCCAGGCCTTCGAGGACGCGCCGAAAGTGACGGGCGTCATCGGCGCGTTCGGGCCGCGGCCGGTCGAAGCCGTGCGCCGCGAGCGCGATCCGCCGCGCTTCGCGGGACGAGACCCGGACACGGTGTTTCATGGTAGCGTTGGCGGCGTTGCAGTCCGCCGAAGGGACATCCTCACAGTGGGAAAAGACTATCAGGAAATTGACGACCGGATTCGCCGCTTCGTCGAACACCAGAAGGTGTTCTTCGTTGCGACCGCACCGCGCGAGGATGACGGCCACATCAACCTGTCGCCCAAGGGCCTCGATAGCCTGCGCGTTACCGGCCCCAGGCAGCTTGTCTACGCGGACACGGGGGGGAGCGGAATCGAGACCGTTGCACATCTGAAGCAGAACGGTCGCATCGTGATCATGCTGTGTGCCTTCGACGGACCGCCGAAGATCTTCCGTTTCTATGGACGGGGCCGCGTCCTGGAGCCACATGACGACGACTTCGATACGGAAGCCGCCCGTTTCCCCAACATGCCAACCATCCGCAACCTGATTGTGGTCGAAGTTGCCCGTATTCGGGATTCTTGCGGCTACGGTGTCCCGAATTATCGATTCGAAGGCGAACGGGATTCACTCGTCAACTGGGCGAACGCGAAATCCGAGCAGGAACTGGTCGACTATCGCATCGATAACAATGAAACGAGTCTCGACGGGCTACCCGGTCTCGACATCGACAAGCTGCGTTAGACCGGAAACAGTTCCGTATCTTTTGACCGCCTGATCAAGTAGGCTTCCCGCCGGGGATTCGCTACGAAGATCGCGTATGTCGCTGTACGCAGAACTGAAGCGCCGCAACGTGTTTCGCGCCGCGGCTGCCTATCTCGTGCTCGCATGGTTGCTGCTGCAGATTGGCGACGTGTTGTTCGGGGCGCTCGATCTTCCCGCCGCGTGGAACCGTGGCCTGCTCGCCCTGCTGTTACTCGGTGGCATCCCCGTCCTGGTCTTTTCCTGGGTCTACGAGCTGACGCCCGAGGGCATCAAGCGCGAATCCGAAATAAGCAAAGGCGAGTCGGTAACGGCGGAGACGGCCAAGAAGCTCGATCTCGTCGTCATCGCCCTCCTCATCATTGCCATCGGCATCTTCGCGACCGAACGCCTGTTCTTCCCGCGGCATGCGCCTGCCCCGTCGCCGGAAACGGAACTCGTGCGCGGCATTGCGGTGCTGCCTTTCCAGAACCTGTCGGCCGACCCGGGGAATGCGTTCTTCGCAGGCGGGGTGCACGAGGATGTACTGACACACTTGTCGCGAATTCCCGAGCTGCGCGTCATTTCCCGGACGTCGATGCTGAAGATCGCGGAGACAGATCTCGACGTGCCGGCCATCGCGGAACGACTCGGCGTGTCGCACGTGCTCGAAGGCTCGGTGCGGCGTTCCGACGATCGCGTACGAGTCACGGTGCAGCTCATCGACGGCAGCAACGACGAACACCTCTGGGCCGAGAACTACGACCGCACACTGACCGACATTTTCGCAATCCAGTCCGAGATCGCGATCGCAATCGCGGCACAGCTTCAGACCGAACTCTCACCGGAGACGGTCGAGACACTCATGCAGGCGCCGACGCGGAACACCGTGGCCTACGACCTGTTCGTCAAGGCTCGTACAGCCATGTTTGACGACACGGCAGAAGATCACGAGGTGACCTACGAACGCGTGATCGAGCTTGCGAGCGAAGCCGTCGAGCTCGATGCGGACTTCCTCGATGCGCACGTCATGCTGCTGTACGCGCACGGCCGGCTGGTTTGGGAAGACCTGGACCCGGACGGCAGTCACGCCCAGGCCGCTCGCCGGATCCTGAACGACATCGTCGAACGCTGGCCGGAAAGGCCGGAAACGCACATGGCCGGCGGTCACTACCTGTACACGGTAGATCGAAACTACACGGCGGCGCAGCGCGCGTATGCGCAAGCGTTGCTGGAGCTTCCTGACAATCCGCGGTTGCTCTACCAGCTCGCAGCAAGCCTCAAACGACTGGGACGCTACAAGGAACAGGAGCTTTACCTGAGGCGGCTGATCGAACTCGACCCGGAGGTCGTCGATCCCTACACCGAGTTGACCCTGTCACTCGAATTTCAGGATCGTGCGGACCAGGCGCGCGCCCTCATCGAGCGTATGCGCGAGCGCTTCCCGGACAGTCGCAGCGTAGCGTGGGACTGGGCGTACCGGGTTCGACTCCTGCAGGACGGTGATCGCGAGACGCTCGTAGCGCTTGCGGCGGAAGACCCGTTCATCGACGCTCGCAGCGCGTCCCTGCGCGGCTGGTGGCTCGCGGAAGCAGGCGACATCGACGGTGCACGCGCGATGTTCGAGGCGCGCCGGACGAATGCCCCGAGCAGCTTCGCGCTTCGCGATGCAAGCATGGACCTGCTGTTGCTGCAGCGCGATGATGAGGATGCCTTCAACAACGCATCGCGAGTCGACGACCTGTTCCTGTTGTCTGTCGCACGTGACGCCGAGGCAGACGCCGAGGGTGCCTGGGACTGGGCCTACCTGACGCTGATCGCGGCCATTGGCGGCGATGCAGAGCTCTACACCGAACTGCGGTCGCGATGGGCAGCGGTGCCGCAGCCGGACGACCCATGGACCCGCTACTGGTCGGCGTTTTCGATTGCACGCGCCGATGCGCTGATGGGCGATCCGAAGACTGCGTGGGCATCCATGGAGGAGTGGCGGCGGCCGGGCTTCCTGACGCCCGGCTATGCAGCGGCATGGCGCGCCTACCTCGACCACTTCTTTGGCGATGTCGCCGGCTACCAGGCCTTCGTCGCGAGTTTCGAACCGGCCGCGTGAGCGGCCGCACTTCCGGGTGACGTCTATACTCGGAAAGCACACCAAGGGGGAATAACAACAATGAAAACCAAAGCTTTACTACTCTCGGTCATCGCCTGCCTGCTGCCGCTCACCGCGTCGGCTGACAATCACGGCGATCGTCTCATATTGACTGACGTCTGGGTCGTCGTACCCAAACAGGGGATGGAAGCGCAGTTCGAAGAAGCCGCTTCAGCGCACATGGCGTACCGCGCCGAACAGGGTGAATCCCGTTCCTGGGAAGCCTACAACGCAATCATCGGCGACAACGTACAGGCCGTCATGTTCCGTGCCTGCTGCTTTGACTGGCCGGATCAGGACGCTTACGTCGAGGCGATGGACGGGTCTGAAATCCAGGCGCACTGGGCAGACAACGTCCACCAGTACGTTGATGACTATCACCACTACATCGAAGAGTACGACTACGAGAACAGCTACTGGCCGGAAAGCGACGATCGCGGACCCTACTTCGGCGTCACGACCTGGACCTGGAAGGAAGGAGCCGGACCGGGACCCGAAGCAGCCCGCACGAAGCTCAGCCAGGTGGCCCTGGAAAACGGCTGGGGCGAAGCCGGTAACGAGTGGCTCTGGCACAAGCGAATAGGCGGACCGCCCAAGCTGATGATCGTCACCGGCTTCGAAAGCTATGCCGACATGGCGCCGCCCGAGCAGAGTTTCGCCGAGTTCCTGTCGGAACACATGGACGAGGACGAGATGAACGATCTGTTCACGACCTTCGGCTCCGGATTCTCGAGCTCCGAGTACACGGTCTGGCGGCTGAACGAGAACCTGTCGACGCCGGGCGACTAGCGGAAGCTCTGGCAAAACAAAGCCGGCCCTGTCGCCCGACAAGGGCCGGCTCTTCTAACTCAGTCGCGTCGCCAGTTCGCGTGCCCACACGCGGGCGCTTTCCTCGTCGGTCTTGTCCTCGAGTTTGCCGCCGGCACCCGGCAGCATGCCCGGAAAAGCGACGGCCATAACGGGCCTGAGCCTTCGCCTCGCGAGCAGCGGCTCGAGGAACTTGCGGCGTGCTTTGTCGGGATCTTTGACAGCGATGCCGCTCGCGAGAAAAACGGCGAAGATCTTGTTCGAGAGTTCCTTGCGTTTGAGAAAACGGCGGGCACGCCAGTACACCATGCCGATGCGGACACCGGTCCCGAACACGATCGTCGAGTAAGGCTCGAGCGCGAGCCTTCTTGCGTCGCGAAGATCGATCGTCGTGACCGCATGCCCGGCGGCCTCGAGCTCCGTGGCAACAACGTCAGCGTAGCGGGCAGCGGCACCGCCCTTGCTGAAGTAGACGACCGCGACGCTCTCTGGCAATTTGCTCACTCCCACTTGTCAGGCTTTCTCATGCGCATCATCGTCGCTTCCCGAAATCCCGTCAAAGTCGAGGCCGCGCGCCAGGCGTTCGCGAGCCTGTTTCCCGAACGCGACCTGGTGGTCGAGTCTGTCAGTGTTGGCTCCGGCGTCAGCGACCAGCCGATGAGCGACGTGGAAACCCGCAGCGGCGCGAGGAACCGTGCCGTCGCGGCGCGCGATGCGGTCACCGACGCAGACTTCTGGGTCGGCATGGAGGGCGGTATCGAGGTTATTGACGACCAGCTGATGGCCTTCGCCTGGATGGTCGTCGGTAACCGCGACTCGCTATCCGAGGCGCGCAGCGTCACGCTGCCGCTACCGCCGGCTGTCCGGGAACTGGTTGATGAGGGACTGGAACTCGGCGATGCCAACGATCGCGTGTTCAGCACCGTGAACAGCAAACAGGGTGGCGGCGCCTATGGGCTGCTCACCGACGGCCGCTACACGCGCGAAAGCGTCTACTCACAGACGTTGATCATCGCTCTGACGCCATACGCAAACCCGCTCTATCCGCAGTCACACCGCTGAGTCAGGCCTCGCGCAAGCCGTCCCGGATCTGCCCCGCGCTCACCGCGAGCCGCTTGTCCACCGAGAACGAATGCTCCTGCGCGTGCACGGTATCGATGAGATTCCATTCGCCGACGCATTTCTCGCGATCGAGTTTGACGTACAGCCAGCCGCGCCGTTCCGTCTCCATGTAGGCGAGACTCGGATTGATCGCGAGCGTCGCGTCGCGTACTGCATTTGGCTCCGCCTCCGGCAGGTACTCCGCGAAACCCGGCGACGTCACCGACGTCGTCATCAGCTCGACGGCGACCGGTGACGAGTGTCCCCAGGGAACGAGATTGCCGGCGAGCGAGGTGTGCAGGTCGCCGCTCAGGATGACCGGGTTGCTCGCATGCTCGTAGAGGTCGGTGAGGAAGTCCTGGCGCGCGGCCGGATAGCCGTTCCAGGTATCGAGCAGCATGGGTGGATTGCCCTTGCTCGCGGCGACGAAGCCCTGGAGCCGCTCGGGCGGCAACATCGATTCCCGCTCGAGGTCGAGCAGTGGCTCGAGGTCCGGCGACAGCGTCGGCGACACCATCACCTGCTGGCCAATGACCTGCCACGTCGTCCCGTCGGCTCGCGCGAGTGCTCGCCGGAGCCAGGCTTCCTGCCGCCGGCCGAGAAGCCGGCGCTCCGGGTCGCCCATCGCGGCCTTGACGGACTCGAAGGTGACATCCGGGCCAGCGTCTGGCTGCAGGTCGCGCCCGTACATGCGCGTGTCGAGCATGATCAGCGACAGCAGGTCGCCGTACCGGAAGTCGCGAAACGTCCGCGTATTGCCGCGATCATGGGTGACGCGCACGGGCATCCACTCGAGCCACGCCTGGATAGCGGCGTCGCGGCGCGCATCCCAGGCGCCCTGTTCGTCGCTGTGGTTCTGCGCGCCGCCGCGCCAGGCGTCATTGGCAAGTTCGTGATCGTCCCAAACCGGGATCAGCGGATGGCTGCCGTGCATCGCTATCGAATCGGGGTCTGCCTTGTACTGCGCATGACGCCGCCGGTAGTCGTCGAGAGTAACCAGGCCGCCGCGAGGCTCGGGAACCCGCCCGAGGCGTTCCGCCAACTCGGTCGCATAGCCGCCGAGGCCATATTCGTAGATGTAATCGCCGAGATGGATAACGGCATCGAGATCGTCCCGTGAGGCGATATCCCGGTAAACGTGAAAATAGCCATACGGGTGGTTCGAGCAGGACACGACTGCGAATGCCGCCCGAGTCGGCGAACCTGCCGGGAGCGTTCGCGTGCGACCCACAGGCGAACTGACGCCACCCACGTCGAATCGGTAGAAGAGCTTACGTCCCGGCGGCAGCCCTGTCGCATCGACCTTGACCGTGTAGTCGCGGCCGGCATCGGTCGAGGTGACACCGCTCGCGACGATCGAAGACATCGCTTCGTCCTCGGCCACGGCCCAGCCGACCTCGATGCCATTGCCCTGCACGCCAGACACCCGCGTCCAGAGGATGACGCGATCGTCCAGCGGGTCGCCGCTCGCGACCCCGTGGGCAAATTGCGCGCCGGCGGCGTTCGCCGGGCGTAGTCCGAGTGCCGAGAAGGCAGCGCCGCTCAGCAGCGTTCGAATGAAGTGTCGTCGTTGCACGGTGTCTCCTGCGGATCAGTCGGGGATGACGGCGTCGGCTTCGATCTCGACCAGCATGCGCGGATCGATGAGCGCGGAGACCTCGACCATGGACGTGGCGGGCGGCGCGTCACCGAAGAACGCACGATGCGCTTTCGCAACCGCCTCCCACTGGCTGATGTCGGTCACGAACATCCGTGTCCGAACCACGTCGGCGAGTCCGCTGCCGGCATTTTCGAGCGCTGCCTCGAGCACCTTCAGGCACTGCACGCTCTGCGCATGGATATCGCCTTCGCCGACAAGCTCGCCGTTCTCGTCAACGGCCGCCGAGCCGGACACGGCCACGATGTTGCCAGCGCGCACTGCCCGGCAATAACCGGCCAGCGGCTCCCAGGGCGCACCCGAGTGGATGCGAGTGTGTCTATCGCTCATATATCTGTGATAATTGACTTTAGTTAATGATTGTAAACTGTTGTTTTGTTGTACCTTTCAATCAACAGTAGCGCCGTCGTCGAAGCCAGCGCGTAGGCACCGGCAATGACCCATGGCAGCGGCCCAACGACCAGACCCTGCGCCTGCAACACGGCGACGCCGACGCCGTTGACGCCGAACAGCCGTAGCAGCTCGAGCCGCGGTGCACGGGCCCGCCCCTCGTTGAACAGGCCCAGCGTGTACAGGAGCGCCCACAGCATCACACAGGGAACGACCACGGCGGTGCCGCCTGCCGTCGCAAACAGCTGGCCAATGCCGAGCGTGGCCACGACAGCGACCGCGAACTGCGCCATGACGTAGCGCCGGATGGCGGGCTCTACCTCCGGGTCATACTTGTGAAAGTGATCGAGATCCGCGCGCGACTTCGGATAGCGCGCCTCGACGTCGGCGGGCCGCCAGCCGGTGCGCCGGAACCACACCCCGAGCTTGTCCTGCCAGCGTTTGGCCTTGCGCGCATCGAACAGCAGGTAGTCGTAGACCTGCAGGTTGGCCCAGAACGGGTTCCAGTTCGCGAGCGGTTTGCGCACACCGAAGATCACCGGGTCGTCCTCACGCTCGTCCTCGAAGGTGCCGAACATGCGGTCCCAGAGAATCAACATCCCTCCGTAGTTCTTGTCGATGTAGCGCTCGTTCTGCGCGTGGTGCACACGGTGGTTGGACGGCGTGACCAGGATTCGGTCGAGGACGCCCATGCGACGAACGACCTGGGTGTGGACCCAGAACTGGTAAATGAGATTGACCGCGTTGACCGTGACCAGCACCTCGAGCGGGAAACCGATCAGGAACAGCGGCAGGTAGAACACCCAGCCGAACAGGAAGCCCGTGCTGGTCTGCCGGAGCGCTGTCGACAGGTTGTAGTCCTCGCTCTGATGGTGCACCGCGTGCGCTGCCCAGAGAACCGATATCTCGTGACTCATGCGGTGAAACCAGTAGTAGCAGAAGTCCCACGCGAGCGCAGCGACGACCCACAGCGCAATCCCGCTGACGGACAGATCGAACCACGCGAGCTGCATGTCGATCAGCGCGAAGCTCTGCAGCACGAAGCCCCAGATGATGAGCGGGATCAGCTTGGTCAGGTAGCCGAAGGTCGTACTCAGGATGCCGGCACTAAGACTGTTGATTGCATCATTCGCACGATAAAGCCCCGAGCCTCGCCACTTGTCGATAGCGAGTTCGATGACGAGTGCGAGCAGGAAGAACGGGACGGCCAGCGCGATCAGGTCCATGCGGAAATTGTACCGAATTGCGGGTAAGCTGCCGGCGGATTTCGTCCGGAAAAATTAGATGATCAATGCTGCGGAACTCGAACTGCTAAAGACAGCCGTCGACCGACTCGCCGAGGGTTATGACAAGCTGCCGGAATTCGTGCCGGAATTCGACCAGGACGCCGCACGAGCGGTGATCGAACAGGTCGCCGAGCGCATGCATGACAATTACCCCTACTATCACCCGCAGTACGCCGGCCAGATGCTCAAGCCGCCGCACCCGATCGCGCGCATCGCCTACGCGCTGTCGCTGTGGGTGAACCCGAACAATCACGCCCTCGATGGAGGCCGCGCCAGTTCGGCCATGGAGAAGGAATGCATCGTCGAACTCGGCCGCATGTTCGGCTGGGACTCGCCGCTCGGCCACCTGGCGGGCGGCGGCACGATGGCGAATCTCGAGGCGCTGTGGGTCGCGGGCCGGCTGCACCCGGGCAAGCGCGTCATTGCATCATCGCAGGCCCATTACACGCACGGCCGCATCAGCGAAGTCCTCGGGCTCGAGTTCACGGCGGTCGACGTCGATGCGGCCGGACGTATGGACCTCGAACATGCGCGCGTGCTGCTCGAGCGCAGCGACGTGGGCACGATCGTCGCAACCATGGGCAATACGGGACTCGGATCCGTGGATCCCCTGCCCGGCATCCTCGAACTCGCCGCGGAGTTCGATGTGCGCGTGCACGCCGACGCGGCCTACGGCGGCTACTTCGGCCTTGCAGCCGGTCTCGAGCCGACGGCGCGGGATGCGTACGACCGTCTCGTCGACGTCGATTCGATCGTCATCGACCCGCACAAGCACGGCCTGCAGCCCTACGGCTGTGGTTGCATCCTGTTCAAGGACCCGGAGGTCGGCCGCTTCTACAAGCACGGCTCGCCGTACACGTACTTCAGCTCGGCGGAACTGCATCTCGGCGAGATCAGCCTCGAGTGCTCACGACCCGGCGCGTCGGCGGTGGCGCTGTGGGCAACGCAAAAACTGTTCCCGCCCGAGAACGGAGGCGAGTTCGCCGCCATGCTGGACAACTGCCTCGCCGCTGCGCGCGATTTCCATACGAGACTCGATGCCGGCAGTCGCTACATCCCGCTCATGTTCCCGGAGCTCGACATTGTCGTGTACGCGGCCAACGCCGGGTC